>Ga0131853_10008726_pt1 | contig 18491 bp, 11 predicted proteins | sample TergutLab28metaG_FD_92764 | JGI IMG/M metagenome (GOLD analysis project Ga0131853, IMG submission 92764) | Labiotermes labralis P1 segment gut microbial communities from Petit-Saut dam, French Guiana - Lab288 P1 (version 2) (version 2) | ecosystem: Host-associated > Arthropoda: Insects >... | reverse complement strand
TAGACCTTCGTCAGCTCGTGGCCGAGCATGGTGCCGACCGTGCGGTTGACGTTGGTGATCTCCGACGCGAACGCGACGACCTCACCCTTGTCGAGGGCCGGACGGGCCTGCTCGATGAGCTGCTGGTCGAGCGCCTTCTCCAGGCCGTGCTCCTGCGTACCCGAGCAGTACAGGTCCTGATCCGCGAACGCGGACTCGACCTTGTGCAGGATCGGCGACAGGTCCAGCTTGGACGCCTTCCAGTGCTCGAGCGCCGCGGTGGTGTCGAGGACGTCGACCTGGCCGACGGCCTCCTGCAGGGTGCGGAAGCCCAGCTCGGCGAGCAGCTCGCGCACCTCCTCCGCGATGAACATGAAGAAGTTCTCGACGAACTCGGGCTTGCCCGCGAAACGCTTGCGCAGCACCGGGTTCTGCGTCGCCACACCCACCGGGCAGGTGTCGAGGTGGCACACGCGCATCATGATGCAGCCCGAGACCACCAGCGGCGCGGTGGCGAAACCGAACTCCTCGCCGCCGAGCAGCGTCGCGATCATGACGTCGCGGCCGGTCTTCATCTGACCGTCCACCTGGACCACGATGCGGTCGCGCAGACCGTTGAGCAGCAGCGTCTGCTGGGTCTCGGCCAGACCGAGCTCCCACGGTGCACCGGCATGCTTGAGCGACGTCAGCGGCGACGCACCCGTGCCACCGTCGTGACCCGAGATCAGGACGACGTCGGCGTGCGCCTTGGAGACACCCGCGGCGACGGTGCCGACACCGATCTCCGAGACCAGCTTCACGTGGATCCGTGCCTGCGGATTCGCGTTCTTCAGGTCGTGGATCAGCTGTGCCAGATCCTCGATCGAGTAGATGTCGTGGTGAGGCGGCGGCGAGATGAGGCCGACGCCCGGGGTGGAGCCACGCACCTCGGCGACCCACGGGTACACCTTGTGCGGCGGCAGCTGGCCACCCTCGCCGGGCTTGGCGCCCTGCGCCATCTTGATCTGGATGTCGGTGCAGTTGGTCAGGTAGTGCGACGTGACACCGAAGCGGCCCGACGCGACCTGCTTGATCGCCGACCGACGCCAGTCACCGTTCTCGTCCGGCGTGAAGCGCGACGGATGCTCGCCGCCCTCACCGGAATTCGAGCGGCCACCGAGACGGTTCATCGCGATCGCGAGGGTCTCGTGCGCCTCGGCGGAGATCGAGCCGTAGCTCATCGCACCGGTCGAGAACCGTCGAACGATCGACTCCGCAGATTCCACTTCGGAGATCGAAATCGGCTCGCGCACACCGGTCTTGAACTTGAACAGGCCGCGCAGCGACGCCAGGCGCTCCGACTGGTCGTCGACGAGCTTGGTGTACTCCTTGAAGACCTCGTACTGGCCGGTCTTGGTGGCGTGCTGGAGCTTGAACACCGTGTCCGGGTTGAACAGGTGGTACTCGCCCTCACGACGCCACTGGTACTCGCCGCCCACCTCGAGCTCGCGGTGCGCCCGCAGCTCCGGACGGTCCAGGTACGCATTGGTGTGGCGCACAGCGACATCCGCCGCGATCTCGTCCAGGCCGATGCCGTCGAGGTTGGAGTGCAGACCGGTGAAGTACTCGTCGACGAGCTCCTGCGACAGGCCGATCACCTGGAACAGCTGGGCGCCGGTGTACGACGCGAGCGTCGAGATGCCCATCTTCGACATCACCTTGAGCACGCCCTTGCCGGCGGCCTTGATGTAGTTCGCGACGGCCTTGTCCAGGGTCAGACCCTGCAACTGGTTCGACTGCAACAGCTCGTCGATGGTCTCGAACGCCATGTACGGGTTGACCGCCGCGGCACCGAAGCCGAGCAGCGCCGCCATGTGGTGGATCTCGCGGGCGTCACCGGACTCGACGATGAGGCCGACCTTGGTGCGGGTCTTCTCACGCACCAGGTGGTGGTGCACCGCCGAGGTGAGCAGCAGCGACGGGATCGGCGCGTACTTCTCGTTGGACTCGCGGTCCGACAGCACGATGATGCGGGCACCGCCGGCGATGGCCTCGGAAACCTTGTCGCGCACCGTGTTCAGCGCCTTGCGCAGACCCGCGCCGCCCTGCGCGACCGGGTACACACCACGGACGACGACGCTGCGGAAGTGCGGGAACTGGGCGTTGTCGTTGAGGTGGATGAGCTTGGACAGGTCGTCGTTGTGCAGGATCGGCTGCGGCAGCCCGATCTGGCGGCACGACGCGGCCGACGGGTTCAGCAGGTCGGCCTCGGGGCCGATGGTGCCGCCCAGGCTCGTGACGATCTCCTCGCGGATCGCGTCCAGCGGCGGGTTGGTCACCTGCGCGAACAGCTGCTGGAAGTAGTCGAACAGCATCCGCGGACGGGCCGAGAGCACCGCGATCGGGGTGTCGGTGCCCATCGAGCCCAGCGCCTCACCACCGGTGAGCGCCATCGGCTTGACGAGCAGATTCACCTCTTCGTTGGTGTACCCGAAGATCTGCTGGCGCAACACGACCCGGTCGTGGGTCATGTACGTGTACTTGTTCTCCGGCAGGTCGCCGATCTGGACCAGGCCCTCGTCGATCCACTGCTGGTACGGGTGCTCCGCGGCGAGCTCCGACTTGATCTCGTCGTCCGAGATGATGCGACCCTGCGCGGTGTCGACCAGGAACATGCGGCCCGGCTGCATGCGCATGCGGCGCACGATCTTCTCCGGAGCGATGTCGAGGACGCCGACCTCGGACGCCATGACGACCAGGCCGTCGTCGGTGACCCACACGCGGGAGGGACGCAGGCCGTTGCGGTCGAGCACGGCGCCGACGACGGTGCCGTCGGTGAAGCACACCGACGCCGGGCCGTCCCACGGCTCCATGAGCGCGGAGTGGTACTCGTAGAACGCCTTACGGGCCGGATCCATGCTCTCGTGACGCTCCCAGGCCTCCGGGATCATCATCAGCACGGCGTGCGGCAGGCTGCGGCCACCGAGGTGCAGCAGCTCGAGCACCTCGTCGAAGCGGGCGGTGTCGGACGCGCCGGGGGTGCAGATCGGGAAGATCTTCTCGAGCGCGCCTTCTCCGAAGACGTCGGACTTGATGAGCGCCTCGCGGGCCCGCATCCAGTTCTCGTTGCCGCTGACGGTGTTGATCTCACCGTTGTGGGCGACGCGGCGGAACGGGTGCGCCAGCGGCCACGACGGGAACGTGTTGGTCGAGAAGCGCGAGTGCACCAGGCCCAGCGCGCTCTCGAGCCGCTCGTCCTGCAGATCCAGGTAGAAGCCCTTGAGCTGCGGGGTGGTGAGCATGCCCTTGTAGACGAACGTCTGGCCGGACAGGCTCGGGAAGTACACCGACTCGCGGCCCGGGCCGTCCTCGCCGGACCCACCGTCGCCGAGCTCGTGCTCGACGCGCTTGCGGATCACGTACGCGCGGCGCTCGAGGTCCATGCCGGTGACGGCGTCACCGGCCGAGCCGATGAACACCTGACGGAACGTCGGCATCGCGGCCTGCGCCAGCGAACCGAGCGACGAGTCGTCGGTGGGGACCGCGCGCCAGCCCAGAACCGTCAGGCCCTCCTCGGCGACGATCTTCTCGACACCCGCAGCAGCCTCGTCGGCAGCGGCCTCACCCTGCGGCAGGAACGCCATACCCGTGGCGTACGCACCCTCGGCGGGCAGCTGGAAGTCGACGACGGCACGCAGGAAGCGATCCGGGACCTGGAGCAGGATGCCGGCGCCGTCACCGGTGTTGGGCTCGGAGCCCGCGGCGCCGCGGTGCTCGAGGTTGACCAGCGCCGTGATCGCCTTTTCGACGATGTCCCGACTGCGACGACCGTGCATGTCGACGACGAACGCGACGCCACACGCGTCATGCTCGTTCGCCGGGTGGTAGAGCCCCTGGGGCCCGGGAAGATGCTTCATATCTACTGCCTTCGTATGCGTAAATGCACCGACGACCAGCAGCGCTGATGGTCATACAACTGCAGAGCACGTACCGACACGACGCTGTGTTCGGCACCGACCGAGAAGGGCTCCTCGTTGAGCCTCGGCACGGGACTGACGTCCACCCTGGCGACGTTGCTCTAGGGCGTTTCAGACGTTTGTGAGTCCACCGTGTTGAGAAAAGGTTAATTCACAACCCCGGGAGATACGCAAGCAAGGCTCCCCTCTCCACCCCGTGACCTGTGGGTTTTCTCCCGCGTACTGGGAGAATGCAGCGCACGTCACAGCCTAGAGTGAATGTTTCGGCGCCGACGCCCGGACTTGTTTCGGCATCGACACGATCGTCCTACGACCCCACAGCGCCCGCGTATCGCTGCGGTGACGGGCTCGTCTCGAAGCACCCGTGGCGGCGGCGGCCCCGGTCGGGAACCTGCCGACGGCGCACGTGCCCACGACCGTGCCGGGAGGCGGTGGTGACCAGCGCGATCGCATGGTCGTGGGACGTCGTTCCGTAGGCGCGGGCGCCGTTGGGCCCGAACGCAATTCCAGTCGGCCTGCGCGCCGCAGACACGTTTCGCGTGAAACATCGCAAAGGGCCGGAAGAAGGGTGCCAAAATAGCTACTGGCCGCAGCGAGTAGACAGCTGCGGCCAGTGCAGGACGAACATTATCATCTGTTGGACGTTTGACTTACCGGGATCGGGAATCCTTGTCGGAGACACTCATCCGGCAAGACGAATGACCAGCTCAGACCTTCTCGGCGACCGGTTCGTCCACCTCGACGGTCGTCGGGGCGGGCTTGCGTCCGGGGATTGCGGCCGCAATCGCCGCCGCGACGAGCGCGACACCGCAGCCGATCAGCAGGCCCGTGCGGAAGCCGGACTCGGTCGGGATCGTATGACCGCCACCGACCGAGACACTCATCTGCGCGAGCACCACACCCACGACCGCGGCGGCCACGGACGTGCCGACCGAGCGCATCAGGGTGTTGAAGCTGTTGGCCGAGCCCGTCTCCGACGGCGGCACGGCGCTCATGATCAGCGCCGGCATGGCGCCGTACGCGAAGCCGGTGCCGGCGCCGCAGATGGCGACCACCAGCATCAGGCCCCAGGCCGTGCCCATCAGCACCATCGACGAGCCGTAACCCAGCGCGACGATCAGGGCACCGACCACCAGCGTGACCTTGGGGCCACGCGCTGCGGACAGCTTCGCCCCGAGCGGCGAGATCGCCATCATCACCAAGCCACCGGGCGCCATCCACAGACCCATCGACAGCATCGACTGACCCAGGCCGTAGCCGGTGGCCTCGGGGAGCTGCATGAGCTGCGGAACGATCAGCGACTGCGCGTACATCGAGAAGCCGACGACGACCGATGCGGCGTTGGTCAGCAGCACCTGACGGCGTGCGGTCACCCGCAGATCGACCAGCGGGTCGGCGGTGCGCAGCTCCCACCATCCCCACGCGAGCAGCACGATCACCGCGGCCGCGAACAGGCCGAGGATCGACGCGCTCCCCCAGCCCCAGACGGCGCCCTTCGAGACGGCCAGCAGCAGCGACACGAGTCCCACGCCGAGACCGATGGCGCCGACGAAGTCGAACCGTCCACCCGCAGCGAGCGGCGGCGTGGCCGGGATCAGACGCCAGATCAGGACGCCGATCAGGACGCTGAGCACCGCGCAGCCCCAGAACAGCGCCCGCCAGCTGGTGTTCTGGATGACCAGCGCCGCGATCGGCAGACCCAGCGCGCCACCGATGCCCATCGTCGCGCTCATCAGCGCGATCGACGAGCCCAGCTTCTGCGGCGGGACCAGCTCGCGCAGCGCACTGATGCCCAGCGGCACCATGCCCACGCCGAGGCCCTGCAGGCCGCGACCGACGATCATCGGCACCAGCGACGTCGCCAGGGCGCACGTCACGGATCCGAGCACCAGCGGCACCGCGCAGAACAGCAGCATGCGCCGCTTGCCCAGCAGGTCGCCGAGGCGTCCGGTGACCGGGGTCGCGACCGAACCGACCAGCAGCGTGATGGTGATGACCCAGGACGCGTTGGACGACGTCGTGTCGAGGATCTGCGGCAGGTCGCCGATCAGCGGCACCACCAGGGTTTGCATGAGTGCCGCCACGATGCCGGCGGCCGCCAGCACTGCGACGACGCCGCTCGAGCGGTCGGTGGACGCGGGACTATCCACGCGTGGGCCTCCTCTATCAGGGAAATTGCATGATGCAAGTTGGTTGCAGGATACAACTACCTTGGGTCATGCAACAAATGCGTCACACCTGTCCGGCTTTGGGAGGTTTGTCCGTTTCCTCCGGGGCACAATGAGTGCACACCCGAGCGTCGGAAGCGGGTGGCGAGAGGACCGGAATGGACAAGCCCACGCACTTGATCGAGTTCGAGACGATGATTCTCGGCCGCCACCTCCGCCTCAACTCCCCGCGGCCACGTCGCAGCACCGGACACCTCGACACCAGCGCATACATCCTGCTCAGCCGCCTGAGCATGGAGGGTCCCCTGTCGATCGGACAGCTCAGCGACGCCCTCGGCCTCGACACCTCGACGCTGCATCGGCAGATGATGGCCATCCTGGGCACCGGGCTCGTCGAACGGATCCCCGACCCCGACGGCGGCATGGCCCGCAAGTACCGCATCACCCCCGAGGGCCGGGACCGCCTCGACGCCGAACGCGCCGGCAGCATCGACGCCCTCGACAAGGTGATGGAGAACTGGGAGGCCGACGACGTCGCGGCGTTCGCGGCCTATCTCGAGCGGTTCAACACCGACATAGAGAAGCTCGACGGGCGGCCGTGGCCGCGGCCCTGACCTGCCCGAGCTGACAGGACATGAGTCGACCGACGCGCCGCCCTAGGCGATCCATCCCCCGGTCAGCGCCTGCACGGCCGAGCCGTCGAGGTCCGCGAGTTTGGTTCCGGCGAAGGCACGCGCGGTGTCGGAAGTGAGCACCCGGAAGGGCGGTCTGGGCGACTCGAGGAGTTCGACCATCCGAGCCGCCACGTCGTCGGCGGCCTGGGCGGCGGCGAAGGCGCCACGCGTGCGGTCCAGGTAGGCGGACAGAGCGGGCGCGTACGGACCGGCATCCTCGAGCAGGGCATCGGTGTCACCCACGTTGCTGACGAATTCGCTGGCCACCGCGCCCGGTTCGACCACACTGACGGCCACGCCGACGGTCGCGGCGACCGGCGCCAGGGACTCCATGAAGCCCTCGACCGCGAACTTGGCCGCGCAGTACGCCTCGTTGAACGGTTGACCCACCACGCCACCCACGCTGGTCACCGTCACCACCCGACCCCCGCTCGCCCGCAACAGGGGCAGCGCCGCCTTGGTGACCTCGAGAACGCCGTAGAAGTTGACTTCCATGACGGCGCGCACGTCGTCGATGTTCTCCTGTTCGAGGGTGCCGAGGTGGCCCGCGCCCGCGTTGTTGACCAGCGCGTCCAGGCGGTCGAGCCCGGCCAGGCAGGTCGCGACCGAGGCGGGATCCGTCACGTCCAGCACGCGGATGTCGACGGGCACGCCGGCCTGGTCCGCCGCGTTCCGCAGTGCGCTCGCCTTGGAGGTGTCGCGCATGGTGGCGACGACGTGCCAGCCGCTGCGCGCGGCCGCGACGGCGGTGGCCAGGCCGATACCCGAGGAGGTGCCGGTAATCAGGACGGTCTTGCTGCTCATAGTCGCGATCCCCTCATAACTTATGACTCATAATGGTTATGCTCGATAACTATGTGTAACGATATTCAAGAGTGTCAAGCACCTTGATAGAAAGAGATCGTGTCGAACACATCGGATGAGCTGGTCAGCGACATCGTGGGACTCTTCGCCGCCATCAACCGCCGATACGCGCGGGAGTCGGAGGCCGCCGCGACCGCGCACGAACTGACGCCCCTCCAGGTCAAGGCGCTCCTGGCCGCGGTAGATCCGATACCGATGCGCCAGATCGCCGACCGCCTGCACGCGGAGCCCTCCAACGTCACCACGATCATCGACCGACTGGAGTCCCGCGGTCTTGTGGAGCGGCGGCCGAACCCCGGCGACCGCCGCGTCAAGCTCGTCGCCACCACCACGGCGGGCCGCGCAGTGGCGGCTGACGTGCGCGCCCGGATGCCTTTCGCCGCAGACCCGCTGGCCCGACTCACCACGCAGCAGCGGGAATCCCTGCGCGAACTGCTGCAACTGACGCTCGAGGCATGACCGACGGCCCGTCCGCACAATGCAAACGAGGCCGCGAATCCAATAGGATTCGCGGCCTCGTTCATGGTGGGCGAAGGGGGACTTGAACCCCCACGTCCCGAAGGACACTGGCACCTGAAGCCAGCGCGTCTGCCATTCCGCCACTCGCCCGAGCGACGTTGGAAACAGTAGCATGCACATCGCAAAGATGACGATTCGTGCAGGTAGAGGCCAAAAACACAGCCGTCGGAACGCGGGCGGAGCCCTGTCGGAGGGGGTGTCCGGATATCATGTCGATGCGGCAGCAGGCAGTATTGCGGCCGCGACACGCAGACTGACCGCGAACAGACAACAGCAAGGTTCATGCAGTGGGGATCGTTCAACGTTTCGAGCGCAAGCTTCAGGGGGCCGTCGGTGACGCCTTCGCGCGCGTCTTCGGCGGGGGCGTCGTACCTCAGGAAGTGGAAACCGCGCTGCAGCGTGAGGCTGCCGACCGCGTCCAGCAGCTCGACGGAGGCCACCAACTGGCTCCGAACAGCTACGTGATCACGATCAACGAGTCCGATCACGAGAAATTGTCGTCGGATCACGAACTGACCGTGAAAACTTTTGCCCGACACCTCGAGGGATACATCCGCGAACAGGGGTGGCAGACGTACGGTGACATCGAAGTCCGATTCGAGCCGTCCCCGACGCTGCACACTGGGCAATTCCGCACGACGGGAACGGTCGATCCGGACGCGCGCCGCGGCAACGCCGGCGAACCCGGACCCGGTCCCCGTGCGGGACGTGCCCCCGTACCCGTTTCACCGACCCCAGGAGCAGGCCCCATGACGCAGAACTCCGGATACGAGCCCGGACGCGATCCCAGGAATCGCGGCCAGGAGCACGACCAGTCGCGCAACGGCAATGCGCACCCTGGTCAGGATCAGGCGCAGGGGTACCAGGAGCAGGGCGGTTACCAGCAGGACTACCCGCAGGGTTACACGCAGCAACCGCGGTACGACCAGGCGTACGGAGCACCCCAGCAGGGCGGCTACCCGCAGGACGCGGGCTACCCGCAGCAGGGCGGCTACCAGTCCGACTACCAGCAGTCCGACTACCAGCAGCAGGACTACCAGCAGTACGACGAGCAGCAGCCGTACCCGGGCCAGTACCCCGGCTACAACCAGGACTACAACCAGTCCGGCTACGACCAGCAGGGCGGCTACGACCAGAGCTACGGACAGCAGGGGTACGCCGACTACGACTACCAGCAGGGCGGCTACGACCAGGCGGGATACAACCAGGCGTACAGCCAGCAGGGCTACGACCAGCAGAGCTACGACCAGGGCTACCAGGCCGGCTACGCCCCCGAGGCGGGACGCACGTTCACCGTGACGCTGCAGCTCGAGGACGGCAGCGGCCGCTACTACCAGCTGCGCGAGGGCAACAACATTGTCGGACGCGGACAGGAGGCGCAGTTCCGGCTGCCCGACACCGGCGTCTCGCGCCGGCACCTCGACATCCGCTGGGACGGTCAGGTCGCGATGCTCTCCGATCTCGGGTCCACCAACGGCACCACCGTGAACGGTGCGCAGGTCCAGGACTGGCAGCTGGCCGACGGTGATGTGATTCGCGCCGGACACTCCGAGATCCTGGTGCGCATCCTCTGACCACTGCAGACTCCCCCAGACCACATACGAAGCCGCGCCCCGGTACGCCGGGCGCGGCGCTGGATCATGATCGCTGTCGTCGGCTTCCACATATGATGCAGCCAGCTAGAAATGTCCCGGTTGCGTATCCGCGCGGCCGTGCCCCCGAAGGAGGTGTCGAGCAGTGCAGGGACTGATTCTCCAACTGACGCGAGCAGGCTTCCTGCTGCTGCTCTGGCTCTTCGTGTGGGCCGTCATCCGTGCGCTGCGCAGCGACGTCTACGCGGGCGTCAGCGGCGGACGGTTCGCGTCGCGGTACACCCGTCGTCCGTCGGTGCTGCCGGCGCTCAACAAGCAGAGGGTTGCGAAGCACTTGGTGGTGACGCAGGGCGCCCTGGCCGGCACCCGCATCACGCTGAGCACCCAGCCGGTGCTGATCGGCCGTGCCGACGATTCGACGCTCGTGCTCACCGACGACTACGCGTCGACCCGGCACGCCCGACTGTCGCCGCGAGGCACCGACTGGTACGTCGAAGATCTCGGCTCGACCAACGGGACCTACCTGGACCGGGCCAAGGTGACCACGGCGGTCCGGGTGCCGTTGGGCACCCCTGTGCGTGTCGGTAAGACAGTGATCGAGCTGCGCCCGTGACCCTGGTTCTGCGCTACGCGGCCCGAAGCGACCGCGGACTGGTTCGCGCCAACAACGAAGATTCCGTGTACGCGGGCGCCCGGCTGCTGGCGCTCGCCGACGGGATGGGCGGGCACGCGGCCGGCGAGGTCGCGTCCCAGCTGATGATCGCCGCGCTGGCGCACCTCGACGACGACGAGCCGGGCGAGGACCTCCTCGGCAAGCTCGACGCCGCGACCCGCGAGGGCAACGCGACCATCGCCGATCACGTCGAAGAGGATCCCGAGCTCGAGGGCATGGGCACCACCCTCACCGCGATCCTGTTCGCGGGCAGCAAGCTCGGGCTGGTCCACATCGGCGACTCGCGCGCCTACCTGCTGCGCGACGACCAGCTCACCCAGATCACCCGCGACGACACCTTCGTGCAGTCCCTCGTCGACGAGGGCCGCATCACCGCCGAGCAGGCCCACACGCACCCGCAGCGGTCGCTGATCATGCGTGCGCTCACCGGCAACGAGGTGGAGCCGACGCTGATCATGCGCGAGGCGCGGGCCGGTGACCGCTATCTGCTGTGCTCCGACGGCCTGTCCGACGTGGTCAGCGACGAGACGATCGCGAACACGATGCGCGAGGGCAGCCACGACGAGTGCGCCGACCGGCTCATCGAACTGGCGCTGCGCAGCGGCGGGCCCGACAACGTCACGGTCATCGTGGCCGACGTCATCGACCTCGACTACGGCCAGAGCCATCCGATCGTCGGTGGTGCCGCCTCCGACGACGAGGAGGAGACGCCGCCGCCGAACACCGCTGCGGGACGTGCCGCGGCGATGCGCCCGCCGCGGCAGGCCCCGAAGCGGGTACTTCCCGTCCCCGAGGAGACCCCGAAGAAGTCGCACAAGCTGCGGTGGACGCTGGTCGCGCTCGGGCTGATCGTCCTGGTCGCCGGCGGCTTGGTCGTGGGCCGGTCGATGATCCGCAACTACTACTACGTGGGCGCGTCCGACGATCGCGTCACGGTCCTGCGGGGTATCCCCGGCTCGATCCTGGGCTACTCGCTGCAGGACAGTGCCTTCATCGGCTGCGTCACCGACAGCGGCATCCTCACCATCGTCGACCCGAGCGTGATGCCGAGCGACTGCCGGGTGCTGAAGGTCGACGACCTGCAGCCGTCGGCGCGCGAGCAGGTGCGCGCCGGTCTGCCGTCGGGCTCGCAGGACGACGCCACCTCGCAGATGCGGCGACTCGCCGCGAACGATCTGCTGCCGCTGTGCACGCCGGAACCCGCGACGACGCCGACGGCAACGCCGACACCTGCCGCTCCGGCACCGGGCCCGACACCGACGCCTACTCCGGCCCCCGCGCCTACCCCTTCCCCGGCCCCTTCCCCGGCCCCTTCCCCGGCCCCGCCTGCGCCGACGACGGCCGCACCGACGCCGGCGGCACCGGGCCCGACGGTCGAGCAGATCCCCGGCCAGAACTGCAGGACCGGTAGCTGATGACCACCACGTCCGACGCCCCGTTCCCCAGTCCACCGGGCGGCTTCGCCGCCGCACCCGCCCAGTCGAACCGCCGGAACACCGAACTGGTGCTCCTGTGCGGCGCCATCGCGATCACGACGGTGTCGCTGATCCTGGTCGAGGCCAGCCAGGAACAGACGATCACGTGGGATCTCGCGAAGTACGGGATCGCCTACGCGGTGATGTTCCTGGTCGCGCATCTCGCGGTACGACGTTTCGCGCCGTACGCGGACCCGCTGCTGCTGCCGATCGTGGCGCTGCTCAACGGGCTGGGCCTGGTCCTGATCCATCGTCTCGACCTCGCCGACGCCGACACCGCGCTCCACCAGGGCCTGCCGGTCCCCTCCCCCGACGCCACCCAACAGGTGTTGTGGACGGCGCTCGCGCTCGCCGGGTTCATTGCTGTCCTGGTGCTGCTCAAGGACTACCGACTGCTGGCCCGGTACGGGTACACAGTGGGACTCGCGGGCCTGGTGCTACTGGCTGTCCCGGCGCTGCTGCCGTCCCGGTTCTCCGAGGTCAACGGCGCCAAGATCTGGATCAAGCTGCCCGGGTTCAGCATCCAGCCGGGCGAGTTCGCGAAGATCCTGCTGATCATCTTCTTCGCTGCGGTGCTCGTCGCGAAGCGCGACCTGTTCACCTCCGCGGGCCGCCACTTCTTCGGCATGGACCTCCCCCGCGCCCGCGATCTGGGCCCGATCCTGGCGGCGTGGATCGTCTCGGTCGGTGTGCTCGTGTTCGAGAAGGATCTGGGCACGTCGCTGCTGATCTTCGGCACCGTGCTGGTGATGCTGTACATCGCGACCGAACGGGCCGGATGGCTGGTGATCGGTGGCGCGCTGCTGATCGTCGGGTTCTTCTTCGCCTACCAGATGTTCGCCCACGTCCGGGTGCGCGTGAACACGTGGATCGACCCACTCGGCGACTACCAGGACACCGGCTACCAGATCTCGCAGTCGTTGTTCGGTCTCGCGACCGGCGGTGTCGCCGGCACCGGCCTGGGCAGCGGGCGTCCGTCGCAGGTGCCGTTCGCCAAGACCGACTTCATCATCGCCGCGATCGGTGAGGAGCTGGGCCTGATCGGGTTGGCGGCCATCCTGATGCTGTTCCTCGTCCTGGTGATCCGTGGGCTGCGGACCGCGCTGGCGGTGCGCGACAGCTTCGGCAAGCTACTCGCCGCGGGATTGTCGTTCACGATCGCGATCCAGCTGTTCGTCGTCGTCGGTGGTGTGACGAAGCTGATCCCCCTCACCGGCCTGACCACTCCGTTCATGTCGTACGGTGGATCGTCGCTGCTCGCGAACTACCTGCTACTGGCACTGCTGATGAAGATCTCCGACGCCGCCCGCACCCCCGCGGCACCCGTGAAGAAGGGGCCCGCCCCCATCGCGGATGCTCCGACGGAAATGCTGGACCGCCAATGAACACACCACTCCGCCGCGTCGCGCTGGCCGTCATGGTGATGGTCGTCGCGCTGCTTGCCAACGCCACCTATGTGCAGGTCATCAAGGCCGACGACCTGCGCAACGATCCGCGCAACTCGCGGGTGCTGCTCGACGAGTACTCGCGCCAGCGCGGCCAGATCTCCGCGGGCGGGCAGGTGCTCGCGGCGTCGGTGCCCACCGACGACCGCTACAAGTACCTGCGCGTCTATCCGCCGAACCAGGCGACGCCGGCGAGCCCTCTCGCGAACGCGCCGGTCACCGGCTTCTACTCGATGCAGTACGGCAGTGCCGGCCTCGAGAAAGCGGAGGATCCGATCCTCAACGGCTCCGACAACCGCCTGTTCAGCAACCGTTTCTTCGATCTGGTGTCGGGCCGTGATCCGCGTGGCGGCAACGTCGTGAGCACGATCGATCCGGTGATGCAGCAGGTCGCGTACGACGAGCTGACGGCGAAGGGCTATACCGGATCGGTGGTCGCGATCGAGCCCAGCACCGGCAACATCCTGACGATGGTCAGCACCCCCAGCTACGACCCCAACCGGCTGTCGGGCCACGACGGTGCCGAGACGGCGGCGGCGTGGGACGAGCTGAACTCCGACCCGGACAAACCGATGCTCAACCGCGCGGTGTCCGCGACCTACCCGCCCGGTTCGACGTTCAAGGTCGTCGTCACCGCGGCGGCGCTGGAGAAGGGCGCGAACCCGGACGAGCAGCTGACGGCGGCACCGAACATCACGCTGCCGGGCACGTCGACGACGCTCGAGAACTACAACGGCACCACGTGCGGCGGCGCACCGACGGCGTCGCTGCGGGAGGCGTTCGCGCGTTCCTGCAACACGGCGTTCGTCGAACTGGGCATCCGGACCGGGGCGGACGCTCTCAAAGATCAGGCGAAGGCATTCGGCATCGGACCCGACACTCCTGGGGTCCCGATCCCGGTCGCCGACAGCACCGTTGGTTCCATCCCGGACGACGCCGCGCTCGGCCAGTCCAGCATCGGCCAGCGGGACGTGGCGCTGACGCCGCTGCAGAACGCGGAGATCGCCGCGACCATCGCGAACGGCGGCATGCGCATGGAACCGCATCTGGTGTCGCAGCTGCAGAGTCCGGACCTGTCGAACCTGGCGACGACGTCGCCGAAGTCCGTGGGGCGCGCGGTGTCCCCCGAGGTGGCGACGACGCTGACCCAGCTGATGATCGGTTCGGAGAACAACACCGCCGGCGGCGGCAAGATCCCGGGTGTGCAGATCGCTTCCAAGACCGGCACGGCCGAGCACGGCAACGACCCGCGCAACACACCGCCTCACGCCTGGTACATCGGTTTCGCGCCGGCCCAGAACCCGACCGTCGCCATCGCCGTCATTGTCGAGGACGGCGGCGATCGCGCGCTGGCCGCCACCGGCGGATCGGTCGCGGCGCCGATCGGACGAGCTGTCATTGCGGCCGGATTGCAGAGGGGATAGGGCATGTCGTTGTCGAACGGATCGGTGATCGGCGGCCGCTATCGCCTGCAGCGGCTGATCGCCACCGGGGGGATGGGCCAGGTGTGGGAGGCGACCGACAGTCGCCTCGACCGCCGGGTCGCCGTGAAGGTTCTCAAGGCCGAGTTCTCGTCGGATCCGGAGTTTCTCGAGCGGTTCCGGATCGAGGCCCGGACCACCGCGCAGCTGAACCATCCGGGCATCGCCGGCGTGTACGACTACGGCGAGACCCGGGACGAAGCCGGCGCCAACCTCGCCTACCTGGTGATGGAACTGGTGTCGGGCGAACCGCTCAACGCGGTCCTCGCGCGGGTGGGCCGCCTGTCGGTTCCGCACGCCCTGGACATGCTCGAGCAGACCGGACGGGCCCTGCAGGCCGCGCATTCGGCCGGGGTCGTGCACCGCGACGTCAAGCCGGGCAACATCCTCATCACCCCGTCCGGGCAGGTGAAGATCACCGACTTCGGTATCGCCAAGGCGGTCGACGCCTCCCCGGTCACCCGCACGGGCATGGTGATGGGCACCGCGCAGTACATCGCCCCGGAGCAGGCGCTCGGCCAGGAGGCGACCGCCGCGAGCGACGTGTACTCGCTCGGCGTGGTCGGCTACGAGGCGCTGTCGGGCCGTCGCCCGTTCGGTGGCGGCGGCACCCTGACGGTGGCGATGAAGCACGTGCAGGAGCCGCCGGAGCCGATGCCCGTCGACCTGCCGGCGCCGATCCGCGAGCTGATCGACATCACGCTGACCAAGGACCCGGCCGGCCGCTACGCCAGCGGCGGCGAGTTCGCCGACGCCGTCGCCGCCGTGCGCACCGGACACCGCCCGCCCCCTCCGGGCCGGGTTCCGACCGCCGCGACGCGGGTGGTCACGCCGGTCGCGGCCGCCGCACCGACCGCGATGATGCCGACGAATCAGCGCAACTACACCGGTGACGCCGGCCGAGTTGCCGAGCCTGTCGGCGATGGCGACGGTGATTCCGGCTGGACCAGTGGTCAGAAGGCGCTCGCGTGGGCGGGTGGCGGTCTGCTCGCGCTCGCGACGATCGTCACGTTCGGCTTGCTGATGTTCGGCGGCGGATCGGATCAGCCGTCCGCGCCGGCGGCGACGTCGACGACGCGGACGCCGGTGACGACGACGCGGACCACGACACCGGCGCCGATCAGGACGACCACCACGACAACGCCGCCGCCCGAGACGACGACCACGACAACGCCGCCGCCCGAGACGACGACCACGACGACACCGCCGCGGACCACGACGACCACCACACCGCCGCGGACCACGACGACGACGACCGAGCCCGAGACCACGACCACCACAACCACGGCCGCCACCACAACCACGGCCACGCAAGGACTGCCATGACGACGCCGCGCAACCTCTCCTCCCGCTACGAGCTGGGCGAGATTCTTGGGTTCGGTGGCATGTCCGAGGTGCATCTCGGGCGCGACCTCCGGCTGAGCCGCGACGTCGCGATCAAGGTGCTGCGCGCCGATCTGGCCCGCGACCCCACGTTCTACCTGCGGTTCCGCCGTGAGGCGCAGAACGCGGCGGCGCTGAACCATCCCGCGATCGTCGCGGTGTACGACACCGGCGAGGCAGAGACGGACGCGGGTCCGCTGCCGTACATCGTCATGGAGTACGTCGACGGCGACACGCTGCGCGACATCCTGCGCGCGGAGGGGCCGATGGCCCCGCGGCGGGCGATGGAGGTCATCGCCGACGTGTGCGCGGCGCTGGACTTCAGTCACCGCAACGGCATCGTGCACAGGGACATGAAGCCCGCCAACATCATGATCAACCGCGCCGGCGCGGTGAAGGTGATGGACTTCGGTATTGCGCGCGCGATGGCCGACGGGCAGAGCACTATGACGCAGACCGCCGCGGTGATCGGCACGGCGCAGTACCTGTCGCCGGAGCAGGCGCGCGGCGACCAGGTGGATGCCCGCTCGGACGTCTACTCGCTGGGCTGTGTGCTGTACGAACTGCTCACCGGTGAGCCGCCGTTCAAGGGCGATTCCCCGGTGGCGGTGGCGTACCAGCACGTGCGGGAGGACCCGAAGACGCCGTCGCTGGTCAATCCGTCGGTGCCGCGGGCGCTGGATTCGGTGATCCTCAAGGCGATGAGCAAGAACCCGGCCAACCGCTACCAGAGTGCCGCCGAGATGCGCAGCGATCTGGTGCGGGTGCTCGGCGGGCAGCGTCCGAGCGCACCGATGGTGATGACCGACGAGGACCGGACCACCATTCTCGGTGCGGTCGACGGCGCGTCGGCGACCAGTTCCGGCTACCAGGCCGAGCCCGCGCGCACCGCGACGGCGACGGCCGCGCCGACGGTGATCCCACCGGCGCAGCCGCCGAAGAAGAAGAAGAACACGACCCGCAATGTGCTGATCGCCGTCGCGGCGCTCATCGTGGTCGGCATCATCGGCGCGTTCGCGGCGTCGGTGCTGTCCGCCCCGGCGAAGGTGACGGTGCCGAACGTCGCCGGCCGGAGCGTGCAGGAAGCCGAGACGATGCTGCGCAACGCGAAACTCGACTCGGCCATCCAGACCCGCCCCGACCCGGTCGTGGCGAACGGCAACGTCATCGGCACCAACCCGTCGGCCGGCACGTCGGTGGACGAGAAGAGCACCGTCACGCTGCAGGTGTCGTCGGGTCCCGAGCAGGTGCAGGTCCCGAAGCTGTCCGGCATGACGCAGGACGACGCGGAGAAGGCGCTGGCCGCGGTCGGTCTGCGCCTGGACCCCAGCGTGGACCGCGCGGCGTCGGATCCGAGTCAGCTCGACAAGGTCGTCGGCCAGGATCCCTCGTCGGGCGCGAAGATCAACCTGGACTCCACGGTGTCGGTCACCCTGGGCTCGGGTCCCGAGCAGGTGCGGGTGCCGAACGTCATCGGCCAGACGATCGACGTCGCGCAGCCGAACATCGAGGGCGCCGGCTTCAAGGTGCAGGTGGAGAAGGTGGACTCGGGCAAGCCCGAGGGCGAGGTCATCTCCACCTCGCCGTCCGGCGGAGCGTCCGCGGCGAAGGGCGACACCATCCACATCCAGGTGTCGAACGGCAAGCTGTTCACGATGCCCGACCTCACCGAGTCGACGGTGTCGCAGGCTCTCGAGGCGCTGCGCAGGGCCGGCTGGACGGGCTCGTCGAACCAGCTGTCGCAGACCAAGCAGCCGACGCTCGACAAGGATCTGGTCGGCAAGATCGTGGGTCAGCAGCAGGCGCCGGGCAGTGACGTCGCCAAGAACGCGCAGCTGTCGGTGTTGGTCGGCGAGCTGGGAATTCCCCGGTAGAAGCCAAGGAAAAGGGCCGGGCGGCTCCCCGAACGGGGTGGCCGCCCGGCCCTTTTCGGGTCAGCGGACGAGGGCGTCGCCGAGCGACCGGGCGACCTCGTCCTCGAGGGTCGCGACCAGCGCCTCGGCCGGCGCCTGCCCGCACACACCGAGCCAGTTCGCGAGCATCCGGTGGCCGCCCTGCGTGAGCACCGACTCCGGATGGAACTGCACCCCGTGGATCGGCAGCTCGCGGTGCCGCATCGCCATCACGATGCCGCTGTCGGTGTGGGCGGTGACCTCCAGCTCGGCGGGGATGGTGTCCTCGACGACGGTCAGCGAGTGGTAGCGGGTGGCGGTGAACGGGTCGGGCAGCCCGGCGAGGACGCCGGTGTCGTTGTGGCGGACCAGGCTGGTCTTGCCGTGCAG
>Ga0131853_10008725_pt1 | contig 18491 bp, 13 predicted proteins | sample TergutLab28metaG_FD_92764 | JGI IMG/M metagenome (GOLD analysis project Ga0131853, IMG submission 92764) | Labiotermes labralis P1 segment gut microbial communities from Petit-Saut dam, French Guiana - Lab288 P1 (version 2) (version 2) | ecosystem: Host-associated > Arthropoda: Insects >... | reverse complement strand
AGAAGAATTAGGAGTGACTCTTGATTCCGATAGGGGTATATTAGTCAAAAGCTACGTTTCTTCGCAAAATGATGCAATCATAGATGTTTGGTTATTTAACCATGATATGGATATAAGTGATGTGATTTTTCAACCCGATGATATTGAAGATATACAATGGGCAACCGGAGATTTAATTAAGCAGTTGATGGCAAAGGACGCATTTATCAACGTTAATCGATACTTAACATACATAGATGAGTTGTTTCATGTCGTAGAGGAGAATCGCGATGAAAAATTTGGATGATTTTTTAGCTGTAAAAGAAAGAATTGCGAAGACAGACCTTCGTACTGTTTTATTTCCGCATGAATTCGATGAATGGTTACATTTCACAGATGAAGAAAAAGACATAAGAATGCAAAGAATCTGTTCTTTACCTTTATGCAACGAAGATTTTACAGTTGCGTATACATTATATTTTCGGCTAAAGTGGCTTGATGCCTTTAAATCTTGCATCCCTCAAAAGAAGCCGACCGTTCTTGAAGTAGGTTCAGGTTCATCAGTCAATATTCCAAATGCTTTGACTATTTTTGATAGTGATTCAAAATATCTGACAGCTAATATGAACAAAAAACTTACTGAAGAGTTAAAAAAACATACCTCTCATTTACCGATTAGCATTGACGTTATAGAAGATGATGCTAATAATATACAAAAGTATATTGCTCCTAATTCGATAGATGCAATCGTTTTTGAACACAGCGTTAATGATGTACTACAGGCGATATTGTGTGAAAATAGTGGGGTAGATACTACACATAACGACTGGTTTGATATATTGCCTGATATGATTAATAAAATAAGTGCGGAGTACATCAATCATTCACTTGAACAATCAGTAAAGTCCGCATTTCTTTCGTTAATTAACAATTGTCTATCAGTGTTAAAACCAGGAGGATATCTAATAGCATCGCACTATATGTTTCAGTATGATTTGGATTTAGGGTATAACCCTAATTTGTGGGAAGATATACTGCCTATCACACGTCCTTGGCTAAAGGAATTATCTACTGGCAATGAAGTCAATATTGATACGTTTGACCCTCAATGGTGGTTATTTTTGAAAAAGTGAATGTGCACAATTATACCGTCAAGATAGACAGCAAGGTTATTTGCGTAGGAGAACAATTAATGAGCGTCATTAAAACACACAAAGTAAATCTCTATGGCAAATTAAACGGCCATCATATTAGACTAAAACCACTCTGTGATAGACATCTGCCATTGTTATACAAATGGAATTCAGACCCCGAAGTCACATTTTGGTGCGAATCAAGCGATGGCGTGAATGATGAAGAAACCGTTCGCGATATTTATAGTTATGTATCACCTATAGCCTATTGTTTTTTACTTGAAGCTGACGGTAAACCAATTGAAGATTATCCACAAAGGGAACAGCTAAACCCCTTGTATTTACGGGCTTGTTGAGGGTTAAGGCATCAATAAATGACCTCAATTTTATCTCTCAACGCCATCTACGAAGCGCAAAAGCAAAAAATGTTCCGTCTTTATGAAATATTATAAATGCTGAACATCATCCGTCACTATAACGTATCCACACCTTAACGGTGTCCATAAAGGGAAATTGTGAAGGCAAAAATTTTTAGCTATGAAATTGACCCAAGATAATGCACCACACAAAGCAAAATCAAAAACGTAGGTTAGACCGTCCATTTGTTTATAAGGCATGGGCGGTTTCTTTTTGTCACAACTCAGACTCATGCGTTTGACTTTACCAGCTTTTCATACAAATGCTCATTCATCATCTTTTTCCAACCAGCGGCAAGCATGATTTTTGTTAGCCATTGCGACCTCTTAAATCCACTATGTTCTAAAGCCAATTTCGTTTCGCCATATCTTTCTGTAATAGTCCATTTCACAATCGTATCCAGTTTAGGTTTCGTTGCTGTACACTGATACGACAAAAATTCTCCATTATGAAAATCCATTACTTTGTTATTAAATATACCGCTGAAAAACATATTCTTGGGTATATTAAATTCGAATCGCTGTCCTTTTTCCAAAGCAAAGCCTTTTGATGGCATACACCATGAGCTTAAGAGTTCATCTTTGATTAAATATTCCCACAAAACCTCTTTTGGTACAGGGTAAGTCTTTTCTAGTTTAATGATCGACATTGCTCTTTCCTCCGGGGAATTATTGACTGCTTCTATAATTAATAATAACGCATAATCAAACCAAATTCCATATTCAATTTACAAAAAACAGGGGAAGCCCCATCACTTCACTCGAGGTGATGGGGCTTCCCCTGTTTTTTGTTTTTCTGCAGAAAAGGAGGTTCTACCAATGAACAGGAACACAACACGCATTCATGATAAGTTTGAATTTTGGAGCGTAGCTGATTGCGCCTGTGAGCTATGCCAATTCTATCGCGGCAAAAACCGTCCGTGTCCGCTTGATGCCTGCTGTTGTGCGGATATAAAGGAAGAAGCTATGCGGCGCGAACAGGCCGCCACAACCGCTCACACAGGCGAGGTTTTTGCACTCGGTGAAGGGGGTGTTGCCTAGTGCCGGGAGTTAGTGCCGAACAAGTAAAACAGGCAAAAGAGGTTGATTTGCTTACTTATTTGCAAAATAACGAGCCTTTTGAGCTTGTGAAACCGAAGCACGGAACGGACGAGTATCGTACTGCTACACATGGCAGTCTTGTAATCTCTAAGGGTTTGTGGTTTTGGAATCGTGGTCAGATAGGTGGAAAAACAGCGGTTGACTATCTTATAAAGATTCGGGGCATGAAGTTTGTTGATGCCGTTAAGACAGTTTTGGGTTCGAGAGGTACTGTTGACTATGGTGCTGTGGATTCTCATGGCGGCAGAGGTTCTGATAGTTCTTCTGCTCTGCCTGTAGAAGACTCTAAACCACAGCCCAAGAAATGGGACTTCTACCCGCCAAGACCAAACCGCTATTCTAATAAAGCTATTGCATACTTACAAGAGCGCGGCATAAGCCCGGAAGTGATAAATCATGCGATGAAGGAAGGCGTCCTTTTCGAGAGCAACTATTACAATCCCGAAAGCCCATATCACAATGCCGTCGTCTGCGTGTTTGCTGGTAAAGACGAATCCGGCAAGATAGTCTTTGCCGCACTTCGTGGTATTGACACGGATTTCAAGAAAGATAAGGCAGGGAGCAACAAATCCTATAACTTTACCCTTCCAGCCAAAAATCCAAACAGCCGACACTTAGCGGTTTTCGAAGCTCCGATTGACTTACTCAGCCATGTAACACTTCAACAGCGAAGCTACTGGGACTTCGATAGCCATCGCTTATCACTCGGCGGCACATCATCTGTGGCATTGATTCCATTTCTTGAGCGTAATCCACAGATTACACGCATTACTCTCCATCTTGACTTAGATGCCGCAGGAATAGCCGCCGCTCGTGCTATAAAGGCAGAGCTTGCGAAAGATAGCCGGTTCAAACATGTCCGAGTGTCATTCAGTCCACCGCGCAACGGTGCGAAAGATTATAACGATGCATTGCTTCGTACCATTATCACAGAGCGAGAATTAAAACAAATCGCAAAACAATCCACCCGCCAACAGGCGGATTTTTCATTATAAGAGAGGAGTTTACTACATGAAAAACCAAGTGCAAATTTTTAAGAATGATAATTTCGGTCAAATCCGTGTTATTGAAATTGACGGCGCACCGTGGTTTGTCGGCAAGGATGTTACTGACATTCTAAGCTATGCAAATTCCAGAAAAGCGTTGATTGACCACGTTGATGACGAGGACAAGAATACCGTAACGATTCGTGACGGAATTCCCGGAAATCCTAATAAAACCATTATCAACGAGTCCGGCTTGTATTGCCTTATCCTATCCAGCAAACAGCCGCAGGCGAAAGCATTCCGCAGATGGGTCACCTCTGAGGTGCTTCCAACAATCCGCAAACACGGAGCTTACATCACTGAGGAAACTCTTGAGAAAATGCTCAGTAGCCATGAGTTTCTTGCAGATTTGCTGGATGCACTGGCAGATGAACATGCAGTGAATGTATTGCTGGAGGGTAGAATTAGCGAATTAACACCAAAGGCGCATTATTGCGACCGTGTTTTGGATAGCGGCGAAACCCTGCCTATAAGCATCATTGCCAAAGATTATGGCATGAGTGCAATGGCGTTTAACCGCTTGCTTTATGAGCTGGGCATTCAATATCGTCTTGGCACAACATGGCTCTTGTATCAAGAATACGCAGGCAAAGGCTACACAAAATCAAAGACATACTACACACCGAAGGGTGAGTGTGTTGTCCATACCTACTGGCTGCAGAGGGGTCGTCAGTTTTTATATGAGAAACTATCCACTGTCGGTATCTTTCCCTTGCTAGAATCCATTGCGATATATCAGGAGTATTTTGAGCCTGACTTTATGATTTATGATTAATTGGAGAATCACGGCAAATCATATCACTTTTGAATAAGGGAGGTGTGCCATGATACAGCATATCACGATTGATGAGCTAAAGGGCATGGTTGGTACCGAGGGGCTTGTTTTACAAGGCTGTGGCGGTGACCCTGCCGAGTGGCAAAAGGGTATAAACGAAACGCTTACCGAGGCGGGCATCCTTCGCAATGGCGGCGAGTTTAAAGGCATTTATGTTTTCGAGCATGACGGCGTCACAAATATTCTCTATCCATTCGAGAACTTAAATTCTGACACTTTGGATATGGATCGACTTGCGGTTTGGCGATTGCAAAACCATGAAAATTTTGGCGGAACATGGCTGTCTGATTATTTAGCTAACCGGCTCGAAATTGCCGCCGAACATGATTATTTCTACGATGCTGAGAATCACAATGTTGCTAATACAAACGGCGCACACAATGCAACGGAATATTGCATTATTACGAAAAACGCAGATAACGAATACGATGCTTGGAAAATAGAGTTGTCTGCGGATTATTTTGAAAACAGCGTAAACAATGATGCCAGAACTCGTGGAACTCTCGCACAAATCATGGGTACAGTAGATTTTCGGGATATGACAGAGTCTACTGTTATCATCCAACACGCAGAGGGTGATTTTGAACTTTGGCAAACTGAATTGCCACCATCTTTGCTTGAAAATCATATAAATGAAGGCTTTAGCTCTAGGGGAACTCTTGAGCAAGTGCTTGAGGATATGGGCTTGGGTGGATTTATTGAGCATGAAGAAGTGCAGCATCTCAGTGGTACTGAAAACCATGAGACACCTAATCGTCTACTTAGCGTTTTCATTGAAAAATGGCTTATTCCAGACAACGGCGGCTTCACAATGCCACTACCCACATCGCCGGATGAATTGCGTCCTTTTCTTGATGATATTGAGGTCGTTGAATGGCAGGATATTGCTATCACGGATATTCGCTCGGACATTAAAGGGTTGGGAGATAAACTACAGGAGATTCTTACACAGGAAGATATGTCACCGTATAGGCTTAACGAGCTAAATTACCTTGCCACGAGGATTGAAGGCTTGAGTGAATATGGTCTGGAGATATTCGCTGCAAATATAGAAGCCGGAAGGAACTGTGACACTATCGCAGACATTGTCAATCTTACATTTAATGAAAACATTAATTGTTTTGATGTCCAACCAGCTTTTAATGCTGAAATGTACGGAGAATTTCAGCTTGAGCTGGTTCTGTCGGATAAACATGCCGATGCATTTCATCGCCTAAACGAGTCAGATGATCCCACTGACCGCGCACTTGCCGCTTATATTGAAAAACTGGAGGCACATGTGGACAAGGAAGCTCTTGGACGCACTATCATACAAGAAGAGGACGGAGTTATCACCAATCAAGGCTATTTGACCGGAGGCGAAGGTTTGCGAGATTTCTACCGTGAGGCTCACGATATCCCCATTGCAAACCGCGTTTATTCCCCTCCAATGCCTATGGTTGAAAACGTGGAATTATCTTCACTACTATTAAAGATGCACGCTCTTGGTGGTGAATTCATGCAACGTGCTGATAAAAACTTCAGCACCTTCATGAACAGACAAGGTGGCGAACTTCTTCTCCTAACAGATGGCAAGGACATTCGCTTAATGGATACGATGTCTGCGTATTTCAACGGCTCTGACGAACACAACAAGTGGAAGCATACTGAGCAATCCCCTGAAACAAGGGCGTTTATCGTTCTGCCTGCAGATAATGGCGACAAGTTTGCCATCGGCAGTTTGGTCGAGATTGATTTTATTGACCAGAAACGTGACATCCTCGACAATAGCATTTGGTTTGACCAAGTGGAGATTGTTAAAAAAGACGGTACAGAGCAGTTGCTTTCACGCGATGAATGGGAGAGCCTGAGTGCCGCCAACATAGAAAATACAGTAAGCTGGCGACATTTGTATGATGAGTCTGCACTTTCTGCTCTTACTTCCCATGTGGAAGAACAGCATAGTCAGCGTACATCAAATGTTAAGGCCATCTCAACCGAGGATTTTCTCGCTGATATAAATTCATCCTACATGGATCGGGCAGAAAATCCACAGCCGGATATGCTCCGTATCACAAGGGAAGCGGCAGCAGAAATGTTGGCACGAGGTGACGCAGATGTTCACAGGCTTTTTCCTAATGGGTCTGAAAAAATGTCGCCTATGGACGCAGTTAAAAGTAAGGGGCTGTGGTATTCATCCTACCGTGAGTTTGCTATAAAGCGTGAAGATGCCCCAGGACTTAATAAATGGGCAGAGCGCAAAACTAGCGATATTATGCGACAGGCGGAGCGTGGAGAGCAAACTAAAGTAAAGCATAAAAACGAGGAATTATAACTCGTTGAATTTTAGAGAAATGACGCAAACCGCCTATTGGCGGCATTTTTTATGAAAGGAGGAATTTTCTCGGTTTATGATTGAAACAAATACAATTCTGTGCGGCGATGTTCTGGACGTTCTCCGCACCATGCCAGATGCCTGTGTAAACATGGTTGTTACATCGCCGCCATATTATGGTCTGCGTGATTACGGCATGGATGAACAAATTGGTCTTGAGCATTCGCCCATTGAGTATATATCCCGGCTTGTTGAAGTATTCGGCGAGGTCAGGCGCGTCCTTGCTCCTGATGGTGTTATGTTTTTGAACATCGCGGACAGCTACGCCGGAAGCGGCAAAGGTGCGGACGGCTGTGATGTAAAACGGCGTTACCACTATCTTAGCGGTAATCTTGCGCTTGAAATGCCAAAAACTTGGGAAGGTATAAAGCCCAAGGACATGGTAGGTATTCCGTGGGCATTGGCTTTCGCTTTACGTGCCGATGGCTGGTATCTGCGCTCCGATATCATATGGCACAAAACAAACGCTATGCCCCACTCGGTAAAGGATCGCCCTGTTTCTTCCTATGAGCATATCTTTCTGCTGGCGAAGTCAAAGAGCTATTATTTTGACTACACCGCTTTGGAAGAGCCTGTTGCGGAAGGTACAAAGCGGAGATATGGGAAAGGCTTCGGGAGCAATAAATACGCTGTTGGCGCGCCGGGTCAATCGCCACAAACAATAAATAATCGAGGCAATAAGGATTTACCAATCCCTGAAAAGCGGCGCGGCAGGGATATATGGAGCTTTCCGACTTCACCGCTTCGTGGGATAGCTCATTTTGCCGCTTATCCCATAGAACTGGCACACCGATGCATACTCGCCGGATGCCCTGATGGTGGCATTGTACTTGATCCATTTTTCGGCAGTGGCACTACCAGTGTAGCGGCTCTCATGCTTGGAAGGAATTATATCGGCATTGAGCTTAATCCCGAATATATCCCCATAGCCGAGGAGCGCCTACTGCCCTATATGACAAGCGCAACACAAAATGTCCAATAACACGGAAGGAGGTAATATTTCTTGAGGACTAGAATCTATGTTACTTTTCTCTTGTCAGTGCTTATAATTCTGAGCGCTTTTTATATGCCAGTTTACGGCTCAACAGGAGAAATCGAAGAACAGCTAAATCCATCCATGATTGTTAATGCTTCATGGCTTGACGATGAAATGCTCCGAATAGATGTGGTGGACGCGGTCACAGGCACTGTATCATCTCTTGCTGTCCGTCTAAGTGATTTTGTGACGGATGCAGATGTGGGCAGCAGTCCATATATCATGATTCAGGCAGTTGATTTAGATGGCAATCTATCCGGCATCATTCAAATTAGCAATCCGTTTTATGTGCCGACAGATCCCACAGCCGACACAGGAGACGAGAGTCAGGACGAAGCTCCGCTCGATCAATCGGATTACAATGCTAATGATGCCAATGGTTCTAATGATGAAACTGCCGAATCCCCACAGCTTGGCTTGACCCCTGATGGTACCGGCACTGTTGTTGATAACATCGTGACCCAAAATGACCTTGAATTCTTCACGGTATTTACCGAAGCTGGCAACGTATTCTACTTGGTAGTTGACCGCCAAAGGAATACAGACAATGTATATCTGCTGAACGCGGTTACCGAAGCTGATTTGATGGCACTTGCTGAAGAAAGCGACAATATTGCTGACAATACTACTGTCAGCGGTATCCCTGCACCGCCTACCATCGAGCCGCCTATTACAGAAACACAACCGCCGACTCCAGAGCCTGAACCCGAACCAGAGGTTTCATCTTCAAATAATAACGGCAACTCCAGCCTTATTATCATAGCTGTTATCGTTGTTGCCGTGGGTGGTGCTGCCTACTATTTCAAAATAGTTAAGGGCAAAGGAGCGTCATCCGAGCCTGATGAGGATTATTGGGACGATGAGGATGAGGATGTCGAGGACGATTACATGGACGACATAAACGACAGCGACACCATTGAGGGGAGAGATGATGAATGAGAATAATTGCTAAAACTCTAGTAGTCATCATGCTTTTGCTCCTGTTCCCGACTGTAGTTTTTGCTTATGAAGAACCCCCGGAAGAACCCATAGGCACGAGCATCGCCATTACCGTGGTAGTGCCACGGCCTGAAATTAATCGCCCAATCCCACAGCCGGAATTTCATCACATCTATCCTATTCATGTATGGGAGAGTCGTGAGGATGGTCGCAGAGAAATCATTCGGGTTTACGAGCTTCGGGATGATGAAAACCCAGCCCATATTCCAAGAGAGCCATTTGAGCGTGACGGTTTTCGATTCGAGCTTGCTGAAATTGTGCGGCGCGAAATGCCCATGCACAGCACAAGAGATCATGTAGAAATAGTTGCGGTCAATACTCAGACCAACGACTTAGCTACGGTTCTTCGTTTGCTCTCCCCTACAGTAGAGCATCTATCGGAAGATGGATATTTTGGTGTGTTGGCTCTTGACACATCTACCATTTCAATCGAATCGGACGGCACGAGGACAAGCAGTCATACTGTAACAACCACAAGGGAGTTTCCTCATCTGTCAAACACTGATACTGCCCTTGTTCCTCGGACGATAACTGATGGCGGCAGAACCTATAACCTTGCAAACGTGGAGTGGCGCACCCAAAGCACCACCCCAATAGACTACAGGCAAGTGGCTTCGACTTTTACTGCCGTTGCCACATATACACGAAACGCCACGCGGACATCTACTATCGGCTATACCACGACTGCTGAATATCGAGGACAAGTTTCACGGATTGCTGTGGGCAGGACAGAATTTACGGCACATTTCATCGGAATCCCGATTGTGACGCCGACTCTGGGAGTTAGCCACGAAAGCGTCACACCTTCTGCAGATGCGGACACGATTGGTTCAATATATGAAACTATCACACCAGAAGAACCTAAACCAATACCTGACCAGACACCGACAACGGTTGAATCTGTGACGGTTGAGCATGTGCATATCGGCGGTATTGTTATTGAAGCGGAGCAGATTGTTGCACCGTCACCGCCGCCACTGGCTGTTGAGGACGAAATTGCAGATTCTGAAGATGCACTGGACAATGATTCCGTCGGTCTATCTATCGGAAATATCGTCATTGGGCTGCTATTCATTGGTGGCTTAGTCCTTGCTTACTTTGTTGGTAAAAAAGGCAAGGCGATGTTAAGCATGATGAAGAAAGCATCTTGTATTCTCGTGCTTTTTGGCATGATGTTCAGTATATCTCATGTTGCCTATGCAGCAGAATTGCCACGCTATAGCTTTGGCAATCAAAATTCCGACAGTGCTGTTCACTTTGACAACAGAGAACAGGAGCAGTCCAGCACCAACACGACTGTTCACTTTAATCCCAGCGTGTCAGACGGTGCAGGCGTGATGCATTTTGACCCAAGAGTCACAAGCAGTGGGCCAAGAGCAAGCCCTCAAGGAATCTCGTCAACAGGCGGCACAAATGCCCACAATTACGGCGATATCATCGGTGTGCTGACAGTAGAAAGGCTGGGCAGAAGCGTCAATGTCCTTGCCGGAGCTACGATGGAGGCGATGGACTTCGGAGCGGGGCATTTCTCGTTTACTGGCTTGAATCATGGAAACACCGGGCTTATTGGGCATAATCGTGGGCGTACCAACGGCTTTTTCTCATTTGTCCGCGAACTTCGTGAGGGCGATATCCTAACACTTGAGGCAGGCGGCATCGTAAGAAGCTATGCCGTGTCCATGCTCTACATTATAGATGCCTATGATTTTGAGCCGCTCATGCAGTTTGGCGATAATCGACTCAGCCTAATTACATGCGTGGAATACAGGCAAAATCAGCGCAGGGTGGCTGTCGCGCTTGAAATTTTGTAGCAACCCCAGCGGTAAAACGCTGTTAAAATAAACTATAAAAAATTGGAGGTAATTATGGTAGAAAAAATTATTGGCAACAGGAAGTTTGTCATCGTTTCTTTTGTGACTCTTTTGTGGCTTTTGTTGATGCTTGCTACGAGCGTAACTGTTTACGCTGCTCCGCAGCACGGTTTTGGCACAGGACAAGGACGCACGGACACAGTAAATGAAAACGACTTTCACACGGCGGCTTGGGATCGCTTTAGTTTCAACTATCAATTCACGTCCGGCTCTGACCACCGTTTCGAGCTTGGCCGTCCAACCACTTTCAACGGCTTTGTTCCTGTAGATGTCCACACTGTGAATATTCGCAGGGATGCAAATGTGTCTTTGCGCCCACCAAGCTATGGTATATTCAGCGGACACTTCCCTACCGAGCCAAGCAACCGTTTCTTTCCACAGCCTGTCAATCCGCACTTTCACCAGCCTATGCACATGCATAGCCCCAACCTTGACCCAAGGTTTGATACCTTGCAGCAGGGCGTAAATGCACAGCCTATCGGTAACCCGATGAATATGCATCAAAATGTGAGCGGCGGCGAGTTTCTGCCATCCACTTCCATTGGCACTAACCAATAACATTGGATGCAAACTGTTGCGGCAACTCATAATTAGTCACCTCTAAAATCATCCCGACATTGTGATGCGTTTCTGCTTTCGTCATTAGTAGGCATTTCCCAAAAAGCCAGTAAAATCAAGAAAAACGCTCAACTTTGTCTTGTGTTTACGACATAACTATGCTAACATTAAAATTGGAATAGTAAGGGAAATCCTGCATTATTTGACGACAAAGAGAGCATCGTGCTGGAGGGATGGGTTATGAAAATTAGAGGAATATTTGCGGTTGTGTTAGCCGCAGTAATGATACTCGGTGCAAGTATATCTGTATACGCAAGGGACTTTACAAGGGATGATTATCCAACAAAGTGGACTTTTGCCGATGGGCGTACAATAGAAACCTTCTTTGACGATGCCGGCAATTTCGTCGGCAGACAGGCAAACGGCAGTATTGTTCGGCTGGTAGGGTCAGATGTCATTCATCTCCCGAATAGCTTCAATGGGGGCTTGGTGAATGAAGCATCCATAAGAAATGGTCGGGTAGCAAATCAATCAGCTCCAAGCACAAACACACCGGTTGTCGTACCACCGCCTACAAACACTCCGACTCCGCAAGTGTCACAGCAAGCTCTGCCTGATAATGCGCTGGTTCCACCAGCAGACATCGGCTTTGACCGCTGGGCATTACAAACCACAGGGTTTTCCCATGAAGATATACAAGCTATGTTTGAGCAGGAAGTCATCCGACTCGTCAATGAAATTCGAAGGGATTACGGCTTACCACTTGTGGCTCTACATCCTGAACTGGCAATGATTGCTCGGTTACGTGCCGAGGAAAAAGTTATATATGATGTAATGGGTCACATATCTCCAACCACAGGACTGGAGCATACGGCACATGCAAGAGCAATGGGGCTTAACGTGGCCTATGCAGGAGAAAACGCTGGAAGGCGTGCGCCAAATCCACAAATGGCTGTTAATGCTTGGATGGCATCAACAATTGGTCATCGTGAGTTCATATTAAGTGGACATCATACCAGCCGATTCTCTGAAATGAGTTATATTGGCGTTGGATTCTCTTTCGATGAAAGGATAACAGCTTGGACGCTGTGGCAGACTTGCGGCCGTCCGGCGCAATAAAAATTTAAGTAACAAACCAACTTTAGCCAAGAGACTTAAGTCAGCGATGACTTTGCTCTTGGCTTTTTATTTTTTTCTCACTGGATAAATAGTCAACAATGAATGGAGGAATAGTTTGGTGAATAATTTAATATTTAATACTTGGCACTCAGCCAAGGGGTTCAAGTCAGTGATGACTTACCTCTTGGCTTTTTTAATGCTTCTCAGCATTTCTCCTGTTAACGTACTTGCACAAGAAGCGCCACAGGCAAATGAGAGCATTAATTTCATCTATTTCGATGGGGAACGCATCCCATACGATGATGAACGAATCACTAACATTGTACCTGTTGTCGCTCCTTCGGGAGCAAGGGCGAGGAGCGGTAATCTGCCGCCTGTCAGCCATATAGCTGCAATCTCTGCAGAGTTTGCAAGAAACCCTAATGTCACTATGGGAGGTACAACCGTCAGCGCACAACGTTATGCCGTGATTATTGACGGAGTATCTTACGAGGCTTTCTGCGCCGACCCTACTTTGCCGGGGCCTGAAAGCAATGCTACTGTTTATGAGCTTACAGGGGAGGCGCAGGCAGTTCTGTTGCCTGTTTTAAGATATGGCTTCCCTGCAAACTCATATTTTTCTGACCCCTCTATACTCGCCGATGTTGAAGATGCGATGTGGTATGCTTATATAACACGAGTGGCTGTAGCAATGGCTACTAACCCCAACAGAACTTTCGCCGGCGATAATACGGCATTAAGCCAAGCCAGAGGGCTGGTAGAAAGTAGCGCACACTGGGTCAGAGATTATGAAAACACCAAACCCGCTATTATGGTGAATGGTGTGCGCTGGGCAGAGGATACAGCTAATATGATTCCCGGAGGAGCTGCAACAGCCCAATCGGGAGCATTTAACGTAACACATAACCGCAGAACCCATGAACACTACAATCGCTTCCGTTTTGAGTGGGCGCCGGGTACTCCGGCTGGAGCAGAGCTTCATGTTAATGGTTCTCTGCTGGTCACTGCCCCTGCGAACAGCAATCAGGTTTTCAGCGGTGACGTCAGTTTTCATATCCAAATGCCAAATCAGGCAACCTTTCATAATCTTGATGCTAAAGTTTATCTTGTAGGGCTTCATAACGAGTTCGCCAACCGTGTTTGGATGATGCAAAACCCAAATGACCGTGACAATTGGCAGGACATCGTGTTCTTTATCCCTTATATGAGGGCAAGTGCAACCTTTGCATTTGAGCCGACATATGTGCCGCCGAACGGCCCCCCGCCAAACGGTTCATATCCTGAACCACGAGAAACTGCTGTCCGTATTCAAAAAATAGATGCGCTATCTCGTGAAAATATTCCGGGCGCACTCATCCGCTTGAGAGGCATGAGCAGTCATCAAGTGGTGACCGGTGACGGCAATGCCGCTGATGGTGACCAATCTAACCGCATTTGGGAGATTGACAACACCGGCATTAATATTTCCCAAGTTTTGACGGCAGGAGCTACCACCGCCGTACCGGGAGATGTAACTAGCACAGTTACAGACGGTGTGTGGACTCTAACAGGGCTTCCTTACGGTTTTTACATGGTCGAAGAAGAACGCGCACCCGATGGTTACTCGCTTTTGCCCCAACACACGGCATTTGGCTTTTGGTTGCTGCCGCCGAATGTGATTGTGCAAGGCGAGGGACATCCCATTGTTTGCCCTGTAACCGGGGAAGTATTAGAAGTCATAATCGAATATGAAATCATCGAAGATGGCACAAATGTTAACTCTATCTTAATTACTTTTGAAAACTACCCCTTCGGCGAAATCATTGCCTATAAGCATTGTAGCGTGACAAATGAGCCTTTGGCTGGCGCGCACATACGCATTCAGGGATTTTTTGTCGAAGGGAACGCACCTGTCATCACAGACCGTACCTATATCACAGACTCCAGCGGTCGTGTGGTTTTCAGGGATTTACCTGCAGGCACCTATACTTTGACGGAGATCGTGCCACCCCCATCTCATATGCTTGCGGAAGTTAATCATCACTCCGTAAATTTATCGTGGGGACAACGTGAGAATAACCCTGCAAGACCAGCACCGGTAGTTAGGTTTTACAATGAACCGTACACTTATTTGGAAGTATTAAAGATAGACGGAAATACAAACGCACCTTTGGCTGGTGCTATTTTTATGCTCTCCGATCCAACCACTGGTGAGGAGTGGCTCGGTACTACAGGCTCAGATGGGCGTGTGATTATTGGGCAGGAAGGTTCGCAGGGCAATTTCCTAATCCCCGGCAGAACCTATATTTTGCGTGAAATCCAGGCACCCACACAGCCGCGGCAGTATGTCCTTAACTCAGAGCCGAGAAGCGTTGTGCTGTCAAACCGAGGGCGCAATGAGATTGTTGTGGCAAACTACCACAATCCAAGCCTTACCATCATCAAAAGAGACGCAGCTAACCATGCATTGTTGGCCGGTGCTGTGTTTGAAGTGGCATTTGAAAATGGTCAGACCGTAGCCGGAAGTCCATTCACCACTGATAATCAGGGCAGAATTGTCATCCCTAATATCTTAGGCGACAACGAAACCGAGCGCACTCTGATTGTAACTGAATTATCGCCACCTCCGGGTTTCAATCTTGCCACCCCAAACTGGCAAAGGGTTGTAATTCGCGCTGGTGAAGATAATGTGGTTACTTTCGATAATGAAAGAAAACCTACGCTTACTATTCAAAAAATAGACTCTCGCACCGGCTACCCAATCAGAGGCGCATGGTTCGAGATTGAATTTCTTGGTGCAACCGCTGGAACTGGCAGCGGCAATATCGGGCCATCGGGACCGCTCACCGGCAACCCCTTCATCACAGACCAAAATGGGCGCATTGTGATTGAAGGCGTGTACAGCGGTCGCTATCGCATTCGTGAAATAAGAAGTGCGAATAATTACTGGCTGGATACCCAGGAATCCAATCGTACTTGGATTATTGAAGTCAGGGACAACGAAGATTACACGCTTGTCGTGGAGAATACCTTGTTGCCTACTTTGGTAATTACAAAACGCAATGCTGTAACTTGGCGGCCTATCCCCATGACTCGGTTCAGGGTTGATTTTGAGGTGCCCAATAGCCCTCATGTTCAGCATATCGGCTATTTTAACACTAACAATCAAGGTCAGATAATTCTACCATTTGTGCAAGTGGGATGGTACAGAGTTGTGGAGGTCAGACCAGCACCCGGCATGACGCTGGCAACCAACAATAGTTTCCGGGTATTCCTACAGCCCGGTGATAACTCCTATTCTCTAATTAGAGACGGTGTCATCGCAAGTGAGAGCATGGTTACTCCTTCATCTTCTAGCCCTCCAACCCCACCACCGGCTTCTGATGAGCCTGTTTTTGAACCTGACGAGGAAAGAGAATATCTACCGAGCGGTAATAGTAATATTCCAAACGCTCCCACGCCGGATATTCCATCAGATGCAGAGGTTGAAGTTTTAGAGCCAGACACAGAGGCTATCATAGACCAAGAGCTTGCTCCAGAACAAGCAGATCCAAGCAATAACTCTAACCCCCCTGACATTCCTGATTTAGACGAAGATTGGTTTAATAACGCAGACCTCGAAAATCTGCCAATCAATCATTATGACAACCCGAACCTACCAAGCGAAGCCAATGGACGGCTTAATGTTTGGGGCGGCGAGGCGTTTTGGAATAATGAGCTGGAAATCTGGAATTTTCCGCAAAATACTCTTGTTATCCGTAAGGAAAATGCCATAACCGGCGAGTTGCTTGCTGGCGCGAGATTCAGCGTGACCAGAGTATCCAGCGGTGATGACAGTGGATTGCATGGAACAGTTATCGGCGAATGGACAACCAACCATAGCGGAATCCTTGTAATTGCGGGGCTTGATCCGGGTTTTTATATCATTGAAGAAACACAGAGTCCGCCTAATTTCACACTTGCAGCTAATACTCGTCAGCACGTATTCATGCGTCCTGATGATACGAGCGTTGTGTCAGTGACATTCTCAAATATGCCGTTCAGCGGTTTGCTTATAACTTTACGCTGTTCCGTTACAGGCGCACCGATTCCAAGAGGAGAGTTTCGAGTTACCAATTCTAGTGGTGCGGTACTCGGCACAGACAACGGACATTTTTGGACTAATCTTCAGGGTGAAATTCAAATCCCGAATGTCACGCCTGACAGCTATGTAATAACACAAGTAACGGTACCGCCGGAGTTTGTTATTGACCTTGTACAATCAACGCAGACAATAAGAGTAAATCCAACAGGGCAGATATACAGGGTGGACTTTTTCAGTGACCCACTATCCAATCTGCTTATAACTTTACGCTGCGAGGTAAGCGGACAGCCAATCCAAAACGGTGAGTTCCGAATAACCAACAGCGCAGGCAATGTTGTTGGAAGCGCAAACGGCATCTTCTTCACGGATTTACAGGGTGAAATCCTGATACCGGGCTTGGGTGTTGACAGCTATGTCGTCACTCAGCTAAATGCCCCTGCTGGTTTTAGGCTTGGTCAGCAAAACAGTCAGACCATATTTATACAAAGACCAGCAGAAACCTATGCCCTCAATTTCACCAACGAACCATACTCAGGCTTAATTATCCAAAACCTAGACGGATACAACGGCGACCCATTGCCGGGTGTACGCTTCCGTATTGACCGCATCAATGAAACAGGCAATGTCCTTGTCGGTGAACATGTAACCGACCACAATGGGCAGATAGAGCTTATCGGCTTGCTTGGTTCATTCACAGTTACTCAGGTTGATGTGCCAAATGGCTGGGAGCATGATCCGCAGCCGACACGCATCGTTCACGTAAACGCTGGCACACCAACATTGGTGACTTTCGTGTCGCCAAGAATGGGAAGCCTTGAAATCACGTTAAGTGATGAAGATGGCAATCCCCTTGCTGGCGGTAGATTTGAAGTGCGCCGTCAAAACGGTCAGCTTGTAGGTGAGTTTGTAACCCCAGCGTCTGGCATGATTAGTGTGCCGAGCTTGGGCAGCGGTTGGTTCACAGTCGAGCAGATTGCTCCTGCGCCTAATCATGTTTTAACCGATACAGGGCGAAGTGTAGAGGTTGCTACAAATACAGTGGCAAGAGCGCACTTCGTAAATATCCTGCGTCCGGCTTTGGTAATTGAAAAGGTAGACACTGATGGCAATCCGCTTGCTGGTGCGGAATTTGAGGTTAGAACTCTCTCAGGTGCTTTGTTACACAGAGGTGTAACCAACAACGGTGGTATTATCACCATAGCACAGCTTGATCCGATGGCACTGACCATAACGGAAACACGCGCCCCGGAGGGTTTCGTCATAACTGAGCCGAGCCGCACGATTGAGATTGTGGCCGGACAGACACTGGTCGAACGCTTTGTAAACCACCGCGCTCCGGCGTTAATTATTGAGAAGGTTTGTGAGCAAGGCAATCCCCTCGCCGGTGCCGAGTTTGAAATTCGCAGATTAAACGGCGAACTTGTTCACCGTGTTACCACCAATAACGGCGGTATGGCTGTGATTGATGTCCTCGAACCGGGCGCATACCAAATTTTGGAGACAAGGGCGCCGGACGGATTCGCCATTGTAGAGCCTAGCCGTGCCATTCAGATAGTGGCAGGGCAAACGCTTACCGAACGCTTTGTTAATCCACGATTAGCAACATTCGTTATTCATAAGATTGATGGGGCAACAGGAGAATCTTTGCAGGGCGTTGTATTTGAAATAACCACCCTCGCAGGAGAACGCATCCGCAATCCGCAAAACAACAGCTTTGAATTTGTAACGGATAATGCCGGGATGATCAGGCTTCCACAGCTTGAGGCTGGGAGCTATGTTGCGGTTGAATTGAAGCCGTTGCCGGGATTCATGGCGGCTGATCCGATGCCATTTGTTGTAGGGCATGACCGTGACTATATTATTACAGTCCGCAATTACCGCTATCCTGATTACACAATCAGAAAACTGGACGGTCATACCTTAGAGCCGCTTGCAGGCGTTCAGTTTGAGATAGCCCGATT
>Ga0131853_10008724_pt1 | contig 18491 bp, 13 predicted proteins | sample TergutLab28metaG_FD_92764 | JGI IMG/M metagenome (GOLD analysis project Ga0131853, IMG submission 92764) | Labiotermes labralis P1 segment gut microbial communities from Petit-Saut dam, French Guiana - Lab288 P1 (version 2) (version 2) | ecosystem: Host-associated > Arthropoda: Insects >... | reverse complement strand
ACACACACACACACACACACACAGACGAGTGTCACGACAGGAAGCAGCGGCTGGGAAACCTCTTGCGTCAATGGCTATTTACGAAATAAGGTCCGACGACGATCATTAGGTACGTTGAAATTAAACGATGCGTCAGGAAATTGTCGGGATCTATTTAAGGACATTCACCTGGAAGAAAGTGTATTTTAAAAGAACTTGGTTATGATGGCAAATGCTAACAACCCGCAGGTTTTATTAAAAAAGAAGAAATAAGCCAACTCTTGCTATTCATTCGTTATGTATGAGTTATGTCGGCAGTCAAAGGGTACTCGCAGCCGCGATCAGAAATGGCAGCAGCAATAAATGGCAGTAATGGGTACATAGGAGCTGACATTTCGAGTGCCCAAATTTGTCGGGGGGGGGGGGGGGACACAATCAGGCAAATGCCGCAGCAGAATTTTCACAACTTTTCAACTTCGCAGGGTCCATATTCGGTGCATTCGTGATTTCAGTGTCCATCAAGACTATGTGGATCCTGCAGAGGCAACGATTCTGTTCCAGTTTATTTAAACAATACAACATTCATCTTGATGTTCATTTACTGCAGGAACAAGCCCCCTGCCCCAAAACCAATCACACTACAGATACGACAATGCATACGTAACAACGAAAATATAAGTCAAGCTGTCCTGTACTCGCCTTGCATAAAGGCATATGGGGGAGTGACGGTGTAGCTCCTCTAGTTCGTAACGTTGGCACTAGTTAAGGTGAGTAGTCAGCCTCGCGCTCCGACCGCTTTATCCCCTCTACCCACTGACTTTTAGGATGTATGGGCCCCACAGTCTGGACACTTTGGAAACGATACCTTGCCCCTGCCCGGTCGAACCATGACTCCTTGGTTTTACGGCCAGTGTCACGGTCAGTGCAACAAATATGCCAACCCGGTACTACTTTACGTTAAACATTCGCAGTACAAAACACTGCAGATCTTTCTGAGTTTTGTATCTTATGCTACACGACACTAATTTCTTGCACTCTTACTGTCAGATTTCGTGAAAATCGGCGTGTTGGAACAACTTACGTTTAAAACAAATACCTTGTACAGTCAATCAATAAATGCATTTCACTGAAGCATACACGAGTATACGACTGGGTCCAACAACATAGAACTATGTGTTGCAACAAGCCCAAACACAAAATTCAATCGAAATTCGTTCTGTAGTGTCAAATATATAACATACGGGGGGGGGGGAATGGACTGTCAGAAAAGGTCATTCCTGCAATTAACAGTAGTTAACAACATGCACCCACCAAGATGATGACGTAAAGCTTCGGATCTGTCTTACTACAGCAAGGACACCAGGTTCATCAGCCTTTTTCCTGGAGTTCCTCAGTCCCTCCAAGACAATACCGACAGACCGACTCGTAATTCCTGAATGCAGTCAAAAAATACACATAACCCTCCGTTATCTGGTCTAACTCGGGGAAAGACTGAGTCTGAAAAGCCCGTGTCGTTTGTTCGGTGTCCGCTTCTAGCCTATAAACTAGCCCAAAGATGCGAATTTAGGAAGCCAAATAACAAAACGAGGCAATGTTTGAACACAAAATAATATTTGTATGGTAAAACATTTATATGGAATACAAAAGTAAGTCCTAAAAACACATTTTAAGGCCTCGGTATGTGTCGGCAGTTTCCGCCACTAAACGAGTTGGACTTGAGTCGCATGGCCTACTAGACCTAGCGTCGCCGCGTTGTAACTAATTCTGCAGGCTACATTACTGCCCCCCCCCCCACACACACACACACACACACAAATACGGGTCAGTATGTTACCTAAGCGATAAATGCAAAGTTTCTACACAACCATACTTCCGAATTGCCATTTTTTTTGCAGATCGGAAGCGCGGGCTGGTTAATGCGAGACAGTTGGGCGAGGGTCGGACGACCGAGTGTATGCTGCACGATATAATCTCGCACTAGTCTACAAAATTGCGTAAGGGGCGCCGACTTGCTCAACTGTCACTGTACCGGTACCAATATCCGGCAAGGGAGGGAGAGGGGGGACCATGCACGCACATCCTGTACGCAGGTTGAAGTGGCTTCAATTTAGACCAGACCTACAATGTAAAAACTGTTTCAACTTGGTAAACGAAACAGCATTTGAATTTCATGCAAACACACACTACTACCTAGTGCAGTATGACAAAGGGCGTGAACCAAATGAAGCACTAAAAAGGTCAAAGACCCCACACCCTAACTAAACTCGCCTAAAAGTGTTGCGGCCACAAAACTGAAACGGTGGTCCAGCCGCGGGTCGCTACTTCGCAGTCCACGAACACTCATGCCGAAAAACCAGTTCTGCAATAAAAGCACTCCAAGAACACGATGTCGTTACATCCACGACAGGCTATGCCTGTATCTGTGCCAAGGCTGCCAGGCTTCACTATACAGGAATCTCTAAACACTATTGCTCTCACACAGTACTACGTGGTCTTACAAGACAAAATTACCATGTGTGGACCACGAAGTTGAGGGGATTCGGACCACACCGATGTATATTATCAATGGCAGTAGCCTACTTGCGTGTCGACACACAAAAATCTCGACATGTATTTACGACATACGAGACTTCGAACAGCTTCCGAGTTTCCCAAATACCCTATAGTTCTTGTAAAACTGTTCATTACACACAATGAGTCAATAATATTCAACTGTTCCATAATATATAAATAACCAAAAAAATGTACTTCAAATTTTCTGATGTATTATGTTCAACCGTTTTCTTACATACTGGATGCCGTATGCTATATACAGTATTAAAGATCACACATATCAGCTAATGTTTAGGAAGGTTATGAAGTAAGGTACAAGGAAGGGACAAATAAGAGAATACGAAAAGTGCTGGGCAGAATACGTGAACCTAAAAAAGTAGAGAACTATAACAGTGGAGTTAAAAACATTACAACGATGATCTTCATAATCAGTCACCTATACCAAATATTCGAACGAAAAAATCAATATGACGAGGCTGATGGCACAAGTAGCGCGCACGCTGAAATAAGAAATTCATACATTTGTTGGGAAACATGAGAAGCAATTGGGAACCCTGGTATATATCTGAGCGAGTGGTATTAAAACGGGTCTTCTAAAGAAATGGGATGTGAGGGTGTGGACTCGATTCAGCTGACTCAGGATTACGGTGGTCAAGTCCAATCAGAAGCGCAAAGACGCGGCAGCAACAATTTGGCTTACTTATGATGGCCGCGGGTGGGAATGCGTACACCCTAGCACAGCCAAGTCCAGTCCCATTAGTCTTGTCGAGCCAAGCGTGTTGATGCCTCAAGTTTCATTTTCTAAGTCGGACTCCAGTAATCGGGTGTGACGGCTGCTACTTTGCGTTGGGAAATGAATGTAGAACGGTTCTTTCAGTTCATGACCATCATGCAGTCTGCGATGCCTCTCGTGAACAAAGAAAGAGAGACTACACATTCGGAATTTGGTAATAACTGCACAGCAGATTGTCTAAATATTTCGAATTCCAGTTCTTCGTGTTTATTAAGTGCGCCACATGTTTTGTCTCTTCCAACGCAGACTCAGTCTCCATATAACTGAGTGCAACGCAAGCAGATTATAATTTTCCACCGTTGTAGACCTGTGCACTGTTCAAACAGTACTAAAAATATACGTGATTCCTGCGGACTTGATTGGACTCGACATGGTATGTGTGCACCCCTCCCCCTCCCCGTGTCTCTACAGTCTCATTGGACTCAGTAGACTTCTGGTGGGTACACACCCTTACGGTTCAGCGCCAGGGTCTTCTCGCCCCGTAAAGGAGCTGTCATGAAAGCGAATTCGCAGTTGGACCAGGAGCTTCGTTGTGTGGTACAGAACACTTCTCTCGGGTAATTAAGAGTTACGAACTGAACGGCAGTCGAGGGATGCATATGGAAAACTTCTGTCCCAGTCACTGCTTCAAAACGTAGGGCCAATAAGACCAAAAACCCCATAATGACACGAAAATGCAACACCACTGACAATGCAACAGAGGGATAGTGCTTTCGTGAGGCAACATGAACACACAAATAATGTACGTGCTACAACAATCTTGAGCCATGGCATACGTCACGGCAAAGAGGAGTACGCGGCACTCTTCCACCCTCACTCGCGCGAGGTTTCAACCGTTATCATGCTTCCGGTTCCAGCTCAGTGTGGTCTGAATTCCACGAAACCCTTTCGGACGATCTTATTCAGGCTGGGCTCCATACTTTACGATTCCCACAACTTTCTGACGGTGTCTGAACGGAACTCCACTAGCGGCATTTAAACATATTCGGCCGAAAATGGACCTCAATCATAATTTAAAACGAGGATGGCTTTCGTTTCCTTGAAGACACACTCATAAAACATAATTTCCGTTTCCTTGGATCTACTTTCTTTATAACTCTCAATTACCATTACCAAAAAATGTTACAAATCACGGAAATTTTTTTGTTCGGAAAGATATTTGCTTATCTCTAATTAAACAACTCATAACCTCAACAGGTACAGTAATATCTAACAAAAGTATTTTCTGCAGAGTCTGATACAAAATTATGCTTTTGGAATTAACCTGACTGTACCTCCATTAACTCGGTTTTTAAAACACGGAAGTCTTGACAACAAAAGGCTATGGTCGCTAAATTATCAAACCAACGCCACAAACACTACCTTTCCCACAACATTCCACACACAAAGAGAACTTTATTACACACACACATAAACACATGAAAGAAACATATTACCACTAAAACTCTTTCCTTCCATCCCAGGCATAATGTGACAACGCTAGTTTTTCATTATTACAAAGTTAAGGAATCCTGTTAATGCCAAACACATTAACTGCGAGTGACAGTAACCAATTTACTGATTAGTGAGAATAAGTTATTGAACACAACAATAACGACAATGTGCACTGTTACCCTGAAACACCCAGTCACCACACACACACACACACATCTTTTGTATGCTTGAATGCATGTGACCATACAACCACAATGTTTATGTAGTTATTACATTATCTGCTCTGTATGGTGCTCTACAAAGCATGAAATGTGAGCACATTTCATGTTCAAGAGACACAAGTAAAATATTATTGGCTCATCAGGCTTGCCTCTGAAACCATCCTCAGACATATGGTTACTATTCATTTCCTTCTTGTTATCAATCAGTGTCAAAAACGACAAACTTTTATCTAATAAAACCTAACTATGAAAGGGGCTATTCATATAAGTGTCTAGTATATTTCTTGTAATGAATTTCACACAATAGTGACACAAATAAGAAGTATTTATGCAAAAAGAAAAGGCAATAATCACAACAGCAAGAAGCAGGCAAGTGTTGTCACTGTGGGAAATCAAAGCACTTCATGACAGAAGTAACTGCCTACATATGTCAGATCACAGCCTGTGGTATCATTTACAGTGGTGCAACCTCCTATTGAAAACGTGGTCTTGACACTGTCTATTCCAAAACTCTGTGTCCTGACCTTTCCCATTAAGTACTTGGTTTTGTATTTCTTAGTCCCCTGAAATTTTAATAGCTATCAATATGAAAACTGCTGGCAATCCAATCCTTCCATGCTCCATTCATATGCAATCCATGTCTTGTATAGTGATCCTTGTGCGCACTCATTTACATAACCTGAACATGATTAAACATTTTTTTTATTCTTTATAACTTTCTATCAAAACGATGAAGTTGATAAATCGAACCTATGCAGGGCACTCACAATCATCACGTTGTTCCTTCTGTTCTCAACAAAATGTTTGACATAATGGCGCCCTTTTGTAGAAACATTTTTCCCAATATACCTAGAACCCACACATAATATCAGTACAACATTATTTGTCAAACTTTCAGTCTCTTCTTTTGTTGTGATGTAAATATGCCTCAAATCAGCATTTTGATTCACATAACCTGTTACTTCATAAGAAGTTCCTATATGGTAAATCAAATACTCTACAAAACCTCTTGCATGACTGTCACCTATTAGTGCAATTTTACGTTTGTTATGCACTTGGTCTCATTCTCCTTTGCTTTCAAAACTCTGGTTTTGAGCCTGTACTTGAAGCCATTTTTATTAGTTCTTGTAGGTTAAGGAATATGGCAAAGCAATTTTGAAGTTTCAATTTGTTTGATTGCGTGATGAAATATTTGTCTTCTCAGCCTCATGGAATGAGCAATTATGACTTTTATCCATTTATTTTCATTTGCTCCACCTTATTTTTCATTATGAACATTATTTGAACTGTTCAGACTCAGATGCTATGTTTGTATTAACTTCTGCCCACAAAAATCCAGTATTTAATTTCAGAGATAAGAGCTCATCCAAAGTTTTTTGATGTTCCCTTTTTATCTTATCACAGATTTCACAATGATTTTTATTATTTTCTTGTGTAAATTTAGTTAAACACTTGGAACTATATTCATGAGCCACCTCCATGTCTGCCATTAAGTTACTACAGTAGGGCATAAATCACCACTTAATACAGAAGTGGGTTTGGTTGTGCAGAGTTGAGTTTATTTAATTTAGTATCTGGTCAGGGTGCCATTGTTGCATATTGTTGGCTTGACTAACAATACCTGACACTAGTACCTGACAGAGAAATGTACCAAACTCTGTGGTTCATCCAACATGAAACACAAAGTTAATCTTCAAAAACCAGAAGCCAACATTCCAAACCAACAAAACAGAACTGTGTTAGCCAGAAGAAAGCCACATCATAACCATTCCAGACATTAGATGCTGATACCAAGCAAGAGTGAAAAATGTCCTTGTCTCGCTATCTACTCAGGCAACTAATTTGTTATACTACACTGTGTAAGAATATTTAGAACAAGACACATGTCTCTCCAATTGCATGTTTCAAGCTGATAACCAGTGAACAGATTTTGATGAAATAATTTGTTACAGCAGTGGGGTCACACAAAATCACACACCTAATCTCCTGCAGTTGGTAATAACATGGCCAATTCAAGATGTCAATGGGGTGGGAATGAATGAAATGTGATAACCATGATGGTAATGATAGTAACCACAGTAACAAATGTTTGAATTCCAAGGGAAGTGCCCTCGCCAACACAAATCCACAGAAGCAAATATGTCATCTGCATAACTGACATCATAGGCAACAACACCCCACCAAACTGCAACCTGATCAATTCCCACACGACAGTTGCAGAGCCAGTCATCCCAAGTCAAACACGCTCTTCCAAAAAGCGCAATGTTGTAAACTGGGCCTTCATTCCTGGAAACCCGCTTCACAGCATAAAAATACCAACTGACCACAAACATAAATGGAAAACAGATAAAACACAAATACTGTACTTGCTTAACCAACCACTTCTTGTAGAAAAACAAATACTGAACAAAGCACAAAGCACATACAGTATATTTTAAAATTCTTAACAAGTACAAAAAATTCTATTCAAAATGTTCCGTCTTCGGTACTTCAGGAAAGAGTGGTTTTAATGAAGGAATTCCAACAGGGAGAGCAATAGGTCATCTGAAATATAAAAATGTATTCTTACAAGAATATGGGCAGTAACAGACTGGTACTCAATTGAAGCCACCACTATAAGAGTTTGGCTCCAGAGTACCTTCACATAATTGCTACTAGAGGACATCCCCAAGGAACCATCAGTGACATTCATCTGGCTGGGGTTTATCAAACCGTCACAGTAGTGACATTGGGGTTTCCAGTCTTGAATGTACATTATGTTCTGTATGTTCATAACTCTAACACAGATTCGTAAAAGAGGTATATTGCTTTTAATAAACAAGAAAATGTACTTCATATTACTAGATCCAGGTGTCTGACATTACAGGATGTCCTACAAGCTTGCCCAAGTGAAAAAATTGCAACTGAATACAGTGAAGATGAATGGCAGTGATGGTTGGCCTACTCATGTCTGCGAAAATAAAACAGTCTACGTAGGCTACACATGTTCTGCTACTCTTCTGATGATATGGTTGAAAGGAGGCCTGCTCCAGCTTCAGATAGAAATATAACATTAACCAATTGGTTTCCAAAACATTCCTGGTCCTCTCCCATATTCGAAACACAGAGACTGTCAACAGCTCGGACAATAAGAAATGGCAAAACAATTTCAAGACCTTCCTCAAGAAAACTGAGACTGGGTACACCAAGAACATAATCCAGAAAGCACGACGAAATACTGGCTATCTCCCTTAAGTACTCCACAGCAAAGTGAAGCGCAAAGCCAGTGGTGAGACAAACCAGTCCCCTCCTAACAAGGCACGCACCTTACCTGACATCTACAGACAGAAAAATTAAATTCCAATGCCACAAAATTGACAAACATTTATGTTGTTCCAAACTGTGAGAAACCTATATGAAATCACTGCATGTAAAGCAATGGCACTAACTGTAACTAAGGTAACAGCAAAGGTAAAGCAAACCTTATACAGGCCTGGACAGACCCTGTGGGTTCCAGCATGTTGAGGCTCCCAGATTTCAAGACAATTGGCACATGAATGTGGTACGGTTGTCAGAACTATGCATCGGCTGCCTTTACCCCCAGGAAATATTCCTGGAATTCATTTCTGTTGGAGGCTGAGTCAACCCCAGGGCCATGGTGCAACCAGAAGGATTATGTCAATGAAAAATTCCAGTGACACTCTTGGGAAACGAACCCATGACCTTCCACCTTGCAGTGCAGTTCCACTGCATACCCCACTGCATCTAGGAATATCTAAATTACTTATGTTAGACCTACTTTTCTAAAAATTTAATCATTTGGCTTCTATTTGTTCCTAGTGTCCTGCACGTATTTAGAGGATAAGTTTTCAAATACAAGTGGCATCTCCAACACCAAATGTTATGGTATTAGTGCCTCACTCGCTATTAGGAATAAGAAACAAACTGTGCATTTAAAATCAGCACAATATATACTTTGTATTTATTCATTCAAGATTCTCCTTGGGGTTTGTCATACCCCACGACAGCATGGGTGTGATTTTTCTTTACCTCAGCAAAGAAGATCTGTCCTTCAAACTACGGCCAGCATTTGCTTCCAGAAAAATTGCACAATACTTGAAACAACCAAATAACTTGTTAAGTCATAAAATTCGCATATCTAAGTTTGGACAGCAGTACGTATATCTATATACATGTAAAGATTATAGCCAGCTCTTTAACGTGGGAAATAAACGGTACGGGGTACGTTCCAAACAGTCCCATCAAGACGGTGCCTTGTCTGCATACGGTCACTGATGATTAATCTAGAAAATACCAAATGTGCTGATCGTCGTGTAACAATTTCGACCAATGTTTAACAAGTTACTGTACCGATCACGGGCGTTACTGATGGGGTACGGGTTAAATATGCCTGCCATAAGTACCGGCGGCCATAGTTTCGAACACAATACCTACACCAATAAATACGACTTAACAAATCACATAATAAAACTAACTCACCCGTTCCTATTAAACCTGCTGGCGTAAAGTCACCGCAAATTTAAAAATTCACTAAATCAGCCACAATTTCTCGGCCCACTCCAACAACAACTCCACTCACCCAACCCGACCAACGCGCAACCCTCTATCGGCTGCTACGAGAACGAATGGCTCCGCAGAAAATAGTTCTCAATTAGGGTTCATAATTCGAAACTTTTAATATACACAAACTCAAGTACACACTATTTTCCTGCCATTGTCAAAGATTATGCACTTGGAAATACTTATATCGTTTTAAGCAGTTCAGGTGGTGTGTGCATTTTGCGGATGAATATAGAACTATAAATGATGTCATCGGCCCGTTTGGCATGTGATGAATGAGATCAAAAATGAAAGTGGGCGTGGTAATTGGCTCCGCATAACTAGGTAATTTCGTCAAAAATGTGAATCCTACTCCACTAAGATTCAATGTTAATATATATTTTTATGCGTATGCAAATATTCAGCAATTAAACGCTTCCTATGAACCTTTAAAATTATAATAGGTAAATAAACACGGGGGGGGGGAGGGGGCTGCGTGAAACTAGGTCAAAGTGCATGTTCCTAGAATAATTAACTCCAGTAGAGTACTTTTTGACAAACTAGTAGTTCAACTAGTTATTCGATTCCCCGCATTCTATGAAAACCAAAGGTTCATTACTGTTTTCACACAGGTGTGTCCCTTGTCCCCATAGTGAGCCGAATTAACACAGGCCACGCTCTCGCAGTCAGTATAAGATCGATTTTGATATTGTCCTCCCGTCTGATCCTAGGACTTACACTTTCTTTCAGGTATCCCCACCAAAACCCTTTATGCAGTTCTCTCTTCCACATTATGTACCACATGCCCCTCTCATCCAATTCTTCTTGATTTAATGACCCGAATATATTTTGGGGAGGAGCACAAATCATTAAGCTCCTCATTTTGCGATTTTTATCAGTCTTCCTCTTACTTCTACCCTTTTAGCCCCACACATTTTCCTTAGTATCCGATTTCCAAATACTCTCTGCCTCTGTTAGTCCCTTATTGTGAGTGACCAAATCTCAAGACCAACTGGCAAAATTATATTTCTATATTCCTGTATAGCACAGAAGAATTGTCAGCTTTCCTAAGTAGAGTACGTCACCTCCAAACTGGACAGAAACATATACCTCATTCTATAATGTGTTATGCAATGGAGTGTACAATCAGAAATCTTACAATTTTGCAGCAGCAAAAACTACGATGTAAAAATGTCCAATGTTAAACAACTAGTAGTTTCCCAACTCACATTCTTTAACTGAGAATACAACTGTGATCATTACCACAATAAAAAGTGTGCGGCTGAAAAGATTCAACATGATAATCCTGGAGGAACCTTCAATTATATTCCCAATGTGGAATCACACACAATTGTAACATTAGCACTGTTGTTTGGCATATGAGATAAAAATTTCTTTATTTTAAACGTATTTATTATGGAAGATTCGCTTTTGGAATCCTTTGCTGTTCCAGATTTATATTTGGTAGTATTAGTATTGTTAGTGACAGTTCAAAAATAGATAATTCTTATGATTGACATCATGTTGTGTAGCTATCAAATTGAATGCGAACACCATTAAAAGCAACTGAATTTTTATTTTAAAACAATAGTTTGTTTAAAAAAATAAGCAACTGAATTTTTATTTTAAAACAATAGTTTGTTTAAAAAACTACATGTTTCGGCCCAAGAGGAATATAATCAGACTTGTGCAAATATTAAAAATTACAAAATGAAGATAAGTAAATTTCATTATGAAGTGATAACCCACCCTTACATACAGGTTTATAGAACTCTGAAATGGTTAAATTTTCTGTAGATTATCATTCTGAATTATCAGAATAAATAATTCTTCCTAACGTTTGTTTTACTAACTTCATCTCAGGTTTTAAGGAAATATAAAAAATAAAATTCCATGAAACATCTCTTAGTTAGAGCTGCTGTTGGATCATTCCTTAATTTTCCATTTCCAATTGTCTAGTAGACTCAAAACATTGAGCATGGTAGGGGATATATTTTTTGTTAAATTTTTTAAATAATGTATGCACAATGTGTACTGATTCTTCTCTTCTTGTTCCATCATTTCCTAAGTACTAACAAAACACCTATGTTAAGTATAATAACATCGAAGATTTGGCAGCCATTGTGATTAAAAACTGATCTTTGGTGTCCTTTTCACCATTTGAACCTGGAAAAGGCAGATGTCAATGCTTTACCTTTGTGATTAGTTGCATGAAATGCTCAGCTGGCAACCTTGCAAGGCCCTTTTAGTGCAAGAAAATGCAAATGTAGCATTACATTGAACTCTACCACTTTTTGGCTTGAATAATATGAGATCCTCTCAAGCTCAGGGACCTCAGCAGGAATCCGTAGTAAAAAAAAAATTCTTCTGCAGTTTGTGCATAAGTATACCACAACTTTTTGCACTTAAACATCCATGCAGGCATGGCATTTGGATAATCAGTCTTGGTGTGTGGCATTCCATTATGTGCCTTGTAAAGAATATCCCCAGTTTACTGGAATATTGCCAACAAAAAAAGGGGGGGGGCATGGGTGTTATACATGAGATTTATAAGATTTTTCCATCACATACCTCTCAGATTTCCCTGCAATGTACATTAAATGTAGAAATACGTAAACTAGTATATTACAGCTAACTATGTGAAAGCATGTTATGAGGATGTTGTTTATTATGTGAAACATGTGGTGCATGAATGGGTCATTGAATAAACCGGATTGCGGGAAAACACCCATTTTTGCAGTTTCGGACAGACATGTTCGTTCTGCGCATTGCAGGCTGCAGAACGTCAAATTCCATAATTCATGCTCAAATTCCATGTGCGGTATCTGCAAGTTGCAGTTAAATAGACATGTTTCTCGACGTCACGCACTTCCTATGATTAACATTGACTTACATATCTATACCGTGATTGCGTGATATTTGAGCGCATGGATCCGAAGCACCTACCTGCACCACCACAGATGCATGCCAATAACTCACTTGTCGGCTAGTGAGCCCCGCTCATAATAGATGGCACTATACGCCATACAAAACAGCGTTGTGGCTGCGCCAAAATCACACAGGGACATAATACTATGAACTTCAGGTATTCAGATAGCGGTGGGAAGTGTTGACATACCTATAAATAGTGCATAAAATAAATAAAATTACCTCAAATTTGGAGCCACGTTCAACATAGCAACAAATACGGCCTGTGTTGCGAGAATGCAATCTAATTCCTTCAAAATACATTCCTTAACAACAATAGCATGTTATTGTCGACAGAAGAGAGAAAATAATTTTACATGCTTTCTTGTACGAAACGAACAGAAGTAGCACATATAATGTCCTGTTATCCGTGACGATCATCAACAGACGCTTTGTGTACACATGAGTGTGTGTGTGTCGCCTGTTTAAAGTAAGAAGCAACTTCCAATTGTTATAGACTAAGTCTAATCAATTATTCTTAAGAAATTAGGAAAGCAGGTAGAAAAATTTAGCCTCTTATCATTCCCAAGTCTCTCAACTCAGATACCGAAGGGGCGATGATGAAGACACAGATGGGAATTGTAAGTGCCTAACTATTTTAAAAATACTTAAATAGAACATAATACCTTGATTAAAAAACACAATGATTCTAGACTGTGACTAGTATACCACTAGAATCAAAAGTTCTTGTTCTAAGAGGGGATTTAAAAAATTATTGGATTAAATGCTGCATTTTCAAAAGAATGAATTAATGAATGAAGCAAAGCAAAAAGAAAAACTTTTTTGAAAGTTTTGTAACAGTATGTTTTGCAGAATATCACAGTTCACGTAATGAGTTATAGCTATAGTCAATGCGACAGGATGAACAAACTTTTTCCAGTCACTTGAACCTGAACATTCTTCGTGACACCACTTGTACACTTCTGTGAATTCGATGTACTTTACGTCATCTTTACTCCAGAGTATGTTTGACCTCTACATAAGCGCTCAGATTTATTATCAGAAGCATCGTCATCATAATTTTCTATGAAACTGTCTTCCTCGAATCTTTTGGAGTTCCAGAATGATGGGATAGGGACATTCCTCTTTATTTGCAAGTTGCGTTCAGCAGGATTAATTGCTACCTTGACGTCACAAGTTTCAGACTTGTAACACGTCACTGGTAAGTAAAAGGACTTTACCCATTATCTTGACAAAATATAAAACACAATATATATAAGACGTTTCGACAGCGACTGCTTTCTTCCTCAGGCAAACTACTGTATCTGGAGACACTGAAGTGTTTCTGCATCTTCTTTCCCTCTGCTACAGATATCAGGAACAGAAATATTGTCAGAATGCAGAAGTATTTGGTGAGGTAGAGGAGTCACAGTGGTGGTTACCGTCTGTGTATTTGATCTGCTGGAGAGCAAGCATTCTTCTGAGGATTTGGTGTAAACCACAGAATTTTCTGGCAAAACACTCATATTGTTGGGCAGAGTTTCTTTCAGGAAGTAATGTTTAATAAATACGTGACAAAAAAAGAAGCTTCTTTTCCGTAACTCGTTTGAGGTTATTTTTCTGGAGCACAAAATTCATCGCGAGAATCCACTGTAGTGATAGTCGAGGGTGACTATGTAATCAGAACATGAAGCAGTAGTGCAGCGACGTTTGATAAGTTATTGTAACATCATTTACTTATATTCATATCCTTTTAATTAAGATTGAGTATTTTCCCTGAGTAGGTCACCAGTTTTCCGTGAGATAAGCCCAGTGGTCGGGTTGTCACTTTAGAGCATCTGGACTCGCGTGTAGCACAGCATTTCCTCTGTACTTTGTGGAGCAATTATACTGCTGAGAGTTGCTTCCATCGTCTTTCTTCACCAGGGCACGGAACCGGCTGTGGTGAGTCTGGGGAGACCAAAAATAAATGAAAAGATAAAAGGCGCCTTCACCATGAAAACGATTAATTCCTACTGTCCCCAAACCTTGACAGTTCAACATGATGATGTTGGTAATGATTTGATTATCTTTGTAGATTTTATTGTGGCAATCGTGACAAACGGGGGTATTTAGCAAGACTAGAGGTGTATTACTTGGTCAATCGTTGCTGGCCCTTGCCAGCAGTGATTCGTTTAGTCGACTTGGCCATCGCCCGCGATAGCCAAGTCGACTAAACGAATCGCGCTCGGCGCTGATCAGCCGAGCGCCATTCGGTTACCCTGACTTAGGTTTTCCGTTATTTTCCTCAGTTGTAAGGCAAATGCCAGGGTATTCGATGCAAAGTCGGGGCACGGCCCGCACTTCACTCCACCAGGCGTGGCGGCTTCACCTAAGCGCCTGACAAACGTCGCAATCCTCCAGTTTGCGACAGAGCCAGTCTGGGCTCAGAACCCAGACAGCCAACCAACCAAAGTTTATCGTTCCCATACTTAGTCCAGGACAACCTAGGCCCTAGTCTTTGGCATGATAAATCAAGGCCCTCAGACTGACTTCAAAATCGTTAGCGTTAGCATAATCGCCTTTTAGAGTTTAGGTGTCTGTTACTGAGCCCAGCTATGCGGTCAAACGCAGGAATGGCTAACAGACAGGAGGACGTCGACTTGCGCTTCGCGAAAGTCTCCTTCCCCAGTTAACACTTTGGCTTGGCTTAGCTTGGCCCTTATCCATGAAAGTAGTGCTGTACAACACGGCTTGAAATTTTAGGAACTGGTGAGAAAGTATTCGGTGGAGATGTAAACTGGACTTGACCTGTTCGGTTGAGCCAGACAGGCGTCAGATATCAATATAATAAGACGCATGCGCATTGCATGCTGGATTAAAAAAAAGCTACAGAGACAAACTCAGATATGTAATTCTTATTACATTCCACAGTAACAGTGGTTATTGCAACGAGTTTCAGTGTTACGTTTATACGTTCATTTTCTGTCTAGTTAAATCACGCATAATAGGAACTTCTTGAAACAAAGAATGTGTAAGAGATATTTATGGCATGTATATTTCAGGCCGCATTAAACGAATTTTTGTACAACAATGAAAATTGTAATAACATAACATTTTTGTAAGGAATGGATCTCGTCAGATACGTGCTGTCCTGGGATCTTACACAGTGTAGTTTGGTAATTTCACACCGCGGCGAAAGCCTGAAATCACGCAAGGCATCTCTTTTACGAAAACAAATTTTCTTATACCTTTATTTCTCATCATCATCATCATCATAAACATAAACATCAAGGATTGGACCATTTGATCCGTTCCGTCTCCAAAGTTACAACTTTCTTCGGTCTTCCAATTGTTCTCCTTTCTTGTGGTCTGTAGTATCATGATTTCAAAGGGATTCAGTTTTGCGGAATTTTTTGCAAGTGTTGAAACCAGTTCCAACTGTATTAATCTATTTTGTCTAGTATGCCTGTAATCTGTAGTTCGCGGCGTACGTAATCGTTTGTCTTGTGGTCATAAAGGGTTTAGCCTGCCAGAGGTCTCAATAACTTCGTTTCTGCCGCTTCAATTCTTCTTCTTTTTGAGGCTGTTAGAGTCCAATTTTCTGACCCAAATAAAAATGTAGGTGAAATTAAAGTGTTGTTTATTTTCAAAATAGTTTCCGTTCTCACTTTCCTAAAAATATTTCTCTTAATAGTACCTATTAACTGTAAAAATTTTGCCAATTTGGATTCTACATCATTGGAAAATTGGTAAGATATACTGCAACCTAAATAAGTAAATTGGCTAACTTGTTCTAGTGTTTCATCATGTATAATAATTTTTGTTCTTAAGTGATCTGCCCCAACAAAACCAAATGCCTTCGTCTTTTTTGTAGCAATTTCCAAATTTTATTCCTTAGATATACTATATAATAAATAGACTGCCTTTTGTAAATTGTCTTCAGTGTCAGAAATAATAAATGACTCATCTGCAAATAATAGTGTGTTAAAAATTAAATATTTGAAATATTTACTAGTTTTAATTTCTGTAATAAAATCTGGATAACCTAATACAAATACATATTAAATAAAATGGGAGATAGTGGGCATCCTTGTCTCACCCTTTGGGCAATAACTCCAAAATCTTCAGATATTCCATTACTTGCATTAACTCTTATAATGTTTTCCATATATATCTTCTGTATTATTGTAATTAGGTGAGTTGGAATTCCTTTACTTGACATATTAGTCCATAATTTGTCTCTGTCCACAGAGTCAAAGGCTTTTTTAAAACCAATAAACGCAAAATATGTGAGAATGTTAAATTCTCTGTTTTTTAATTATTTGTGAAGCTGAAAATGTGCAGTCCATGCAGGATCTACCTTTCCTAAATCCATTCTGCTCTTCTAATAGTAGGGCTTCTGCAGTTACTGTTAATCTCTTTGCAATAATTTTTGAATAAATTTTATATCCAGTATTTAATAAGCTAATACCTCTATAGTTATCTGGAATATTTCTGTCTCCTTTTTTGTGTATTGGTATAACAATGGCTGTCTCCCATTCCTCAGGAATGTCTCCATAAATCCAGCAAACATTTAAAAAATTAAGAAATTCATGTAAAAAACTTTTGGTGCATGTTTGTACAACTCATTATTAAGCCTGTCTAATCCTGGGGATTGTCTGGCTTTTAATGCTTTTATGGTTGTTTCCAGTTTATTCCATTGTGACTAAGTCAACACAGTTCTCTGTTAATTTTGCACATTTCCTTTCTGTGGTGTTATCATTAGATTGTTTAGTTCAAAGTTTTTGATAGTAATCTAATCATGTGTTTTCAGTTATTGGGTTAATTTGCAAATTATCTTTTTCAGCTATGTTTAAATTTTTAATAATTTTATATGCATTTATTTGGTGTCCATGTAAATCATGCTCATTTCTCAATACAAATGTTTCCCAACATTGCCTTTTAATTTTCCTTGTTTCTTTTTTCACAATTGCCACTAACCTTTCGTATTCTATATTGTAAGTTTCAGAACGTGTTGTTAAATACCGTAAATAAACCTTCTTGTTTTCAATCAAGTTTTTTATACCCTCATTCCTTAAAATTAAACCCCTTTTTTGTGTCTTCTCTTTTTCCTTTTGCCTAATGCTTCATTTGCTGCTTGTAGTAATGTATTCTTTAAAGTTTACCATTCTACATTAATACTGAGGCTGCATGTTGAGTACATCAAATTTTCCTCTAATCTCCTCTGATAAAGTAATTTTATACTTGGGTCCTCTAACAAATGTACCCTAAAAATTTCTTCTTGTTGTGGGGATATTTTAATAGATGTATACCATTTTTGAGGTAAACAAATTTTAGAAATTAATAAGTAATTGTCTGTAGCAACATCGTATCCCCTAAAAACTTTGGTGTCATTTACTAAAGGTGATAATTTCTTGTTTGTTAAAATGTAATCTATAATGGATCTGTAACCTCGGGCACTCCACGCCATTTTATGAATCCCTGTATGTCTAAAGAATGTGTTCATTATTTTTAGTTCATTTACTGACGCAAATTCTTTTAGTTTGTGTCCATAATTGTTAATAGCAATTTCACCATTTGTGCCCAAAATTCCATCAATAGGAATTTTTCCAACTTTACATTATAATCTCCAGCAACGATAATGTAATCGTTTTTATTTATTTTGTCTATCTGATCTTGGAGAGTCTAATAGAATTCTTCTGTTTTTCAGTTTTCCACTCTTCAGGGGTATAGGCAGCTAGTAAGGTTAAATACCCTCTTTGCAATTTATAACTTAGTTGAAGAATTCTTTCATTTACAAACATGTAACTTTGTATTCTCTTTTTTAATTTGGCTTTAATCATTATTGCTACACTGCAGCTGCTCTTTTATTCGCCGGCACACTGCTGTACAATAAAGGAGCACACCCTTACAGAAAACGGGCATGTTTGGAGACCCTGAAGTTAGCTACCACCAAACGTATTCAGCAAGGGACTGTTTATCCATCCTGGGGACACCCTACCCAACTCAGAATCTCCGGAGGAAGCCCAGGGATAATTTACACATGTCAATTAAGACGAGAAGTGGACAATGAATCATGGTTT
>Ga0131853_10008723_pt1 | contig 18492 bp, 14 predicted proteins | sample TergutLab28metaG_FD_92764 | JGI IMG/M metagenome (GOLD analysis project Ga0131853, IMG submission 92764) | Labiotermes labralis P1 segment gut microbial communities from Petit-Saut dam, French Guiana - Lab288 P1 (version 2) (version 2) | ecosystem: Host-associated > Arthropoda: Insects >... | reverse complement strand
TGGTGGAAATGACCGCTATGGCGAATGCCACAGGCTTTCTTCCTGATGTTATGGGCGCGCACGGCCCAAGCGCCCAGGTCAAAGAGCTGCCCGATCTTCTTTCCCTGAAAAGCGAAGGGCGGGGCGGGATACTTTCAAGTTATCGGACTATAGAATATATTAACGGTATTACCCCAGGGGTTTTTATCATCATCGCCTCTCACTTGCCGTGTATTAACCACGAGTTTGAGTATCTGCACATGGGCAGCGGGCCAAATTATGTGCTGTACAGACCGTACCATTTGTGCAGTTTGGAAACGCCGCTTACTGTAGCCAAAGCGTGCATCGATCAGGTGCCGACCATCGTTCCGCGTTTCGGGCTGGTTGCGGAGACGGCGACAATTGCCAAACGGGATCTGAAAGCCGGAGAGAATCTTGATGGAATTGGCGGCTTTACGATCCGGGGCACTTTTGTTTCAGCGAAAGAAGCAAAAGCGAAAAATATGCTCCCAATGGGTCTGGTAAATAAAAAAACCCAGGTTCTCAGGGATATAAAAAAAGGCGAATTGATCACCTATGCCGATGTAAAGCTGGATGAAAGTTCCCTTATGATACAATTGCGAAAGCTGCAAGACGCTCTTTTTACCTAAGTGTTTTGAGCGGAGGTTAGCCTCCGCTTTTTAACAGTGGACTTGTTCGATAACTTTTATTGTGGAGGAGAAATGGTTTTTAAGGGATTGCCAGTGTCTAAAGGTATAGCTCTCGGTAAGGCTTTTGTGTACACGCCATTTACAGCAACGATTGACAAACACAACATCTCCGCAGATGAAAAAGCAGAGCATAGGTATCGGTTTAGTGAAGTTACAAAAAAGGCGGCAGACGAAATAAAAAAACTGCAAGAAAAGATGTCTGCCGAGGATACCGATAAAGTTGGAATATTTGAAGCCCATGAAGATATTCTGTGCGATGAAACTATTGTTGATGAAATACTTGCTTTAATCAACGAAGAATCCCATAACGGTGAATACGCTATTGATACAGTGTATGAAAAGTACGCGCAGATTTTTTCCGAAATGGATGATGAGCTGATGCAGGAGCGTAGCGCCGATTTTCGGGATGTAAAAAATCGTATCCTTCGAATTTGGGCGGGGCAGGAAGAAAAAAATCTTTCGCAGCTTGATCATCCCGTCGTTATTTGTGCCCACGATCTTTTACCGTCTGATACAGCTACGTTGAATAAAAAAAACGTGCTCGCGATTGTTACCGAAACGGGAGGCAATACTTCGCATTCGGCAATTATTGCCAGAAGTTATGAGATACCTGCTTTGTTGGGTGTAAGCGGCGTGATGGCTTCGATACAAAATAATATCGCCGTTATTGTTGACGCTGTAGACGGTGATCTTCTCGTGCAACCCAACGAACAAGAAACTGCCGAATACGAAAAAAAGAAAGCCGCTTATCTTCACACAATAAAAGAATTGCAAACATTCCGCTCGATTGATCCTGTCATGGCAGACGGAACGCGAATAGACATATTTCTCAATATCGGTTCGGTAAACGATGAAGAACTGGAAGCTGCGGCGTATACTGACGGTGTAGGGCTTTTTCGAAGTGAGTTTCTTTTTATGCAGGGAAAAGAATTGCCCAGCGAAAACCAGCAGTACTATGTGTATAAAAAAGCGGTGGAAACCTACGGTGAAAGGCAGGTGATACTCCGCACGCTGGATATAGGCGGCGATAAAACGCTTGAAAGTATGCACCTGCCCAAAGAGGATAATCCTTTTCTCGGCTGCCGCGCCCTGAGACTTTGCTTTCAAAAGCTCGACGTATTTAAGACCCAGCTTCGAGCAGCTTTGAGAGCAAGCGCCCACGGGAACTTGGCATTGATGTTTCCCATGGTGGGCAGCATAGAAGATATTCAGAAGGCGAAAGCGCATGTGGAAGAGTGCAAGCAGGAGCTGCGAAAAGAAGGATATTTGTTTAACGAAAAAATGCCCGTGGGTATTATGATAGAAATACCCGCCATTGCCGTACTGGCAGATGTTGTCGTGCACGAGGTTGATTTTGCCAGTATAGGAACCAACGATCTCTGTCAGTATCTCATGGCTGTTGACAGACTGAACTCCAATGTAGCTATGTATTATCAAAGTTACAATCCTGCAATGTTTAAGCTGATTCATCAAGTTAGTCTGGCTTTTGAAAAGGCGGGAAAGAGTTTGAGTGTGTGCGGCGAGATCGGTGGAGACGCCATGGCAGTGATGGCGTTCATTGGTATGGGGATAAAAAAGTTTAGCATGACGGGATACAATGTTCCGGCGGTAAAACGTGTAATTAGCAAACTTACCATGGACAAGGCTCAGCAATTGGTTGGTAAACTTCAGGCTTTGACGATGGCTTGTCAAATTGAAGAATTACTCAAAGCAGAGATGGATGAACTTTTAACGTGAAGTTTTAATGTTTTAATAATAGGGGGATTGTATGTATGCAAAAAAAACTATGCTGATCAATAAATCTGGATTACATGCCAGACCGGGATCACTGTTTACACGAGAGGCGAAAAAATATAGTTCGGATATTACCGTCACAAAACTTGACGAAGGCGGCGCAGCCGTTAAAAGCTGCTCTGCCAAATCGATTGCGTTGGTGATGGCTATGATGCTGAAGAAGGACACTCACATAGAGATCAGCGCCCAGGGAGACGACGAACAAAGCGCGGTAGACAGTCTTGTTGCGCTCATCGATGCGGGGCTTAACGAATAAGAGGGCTGTTCATGGTTTGTTCAGTAAAACGGTGAAGCCCTCTTATTCGCAAGCGGGATTTTCCCCCTACGCCATTATTGCGCGAACGCCTTCAAGGAAGCGGTCTGCCTCTTCCATCGAATTGTACGGCGCAAGTCCGGCGCGAATGAACGAGCCGCTGTCGGCAATGCCCAACTTCTTCGCCAACGTGAAGGCGTAAAAATGCCCCTCGGCAATAAAGACGCTGTGTTCCTCGCACATCCGAATGCAAAAGTCTTGCGGGGAAATGCACCGCGCGCGGAAAGCAATCGTCGGCGTTTTGGGAACTTCATCGGCAGCCTGATACAGCGTGATGCCGTCTATTTTTTTCAAGCCCGCGCGGATGTAATTGGCAAGTGAGTTCTCGTATTCTTCGATGACGTGGTAACCGCTCATAATTTGCTCTTTCAAACTCGCGCCCGAACCAAACTCGGCAATGAATCGTATCGCCTCGGAAATGCTGGGAATGCCCTCGTGGTTTTGCGTGCCGATTTCCAGCCTGTAAGGAATCTCATCCGGCGCGGGCGCTACCTTGTACACGGCGAGGCGCTCGAACAGGTTTTTGCGTATCACCGCCATTCCTGTGTGCGCCGCGAAAAACTTGTACGCGGAAGAAAATAGCATATCAACACCTAAATCTTCCATGTCAACGTACAAGTGGGGAATGGCGTGGACAGCATCAAGCGAAAACACCGCCCCCACTTTTTTCGCATACGCGGACACAGCCTTGACATCGGAAATTGTCCCGACGCAGTTGGACGCCGCGCCCAGTGCAATCAGTTTCGTTTTCGACGTTACCAATTTCGCCAGCGCGCTCATATCCAGCGTGAGCGTTTTCGTGTCAAGGGGAATATACTTCACCGTTACGTTTCTGTCCGCCGCCGCTGTGCGCCACGAGTCGATGTTCGAATGGTGTTCAAGTTCAGAAAGCAGTATTTCGTCGCCTTCCTTCCACTGGTTGGCAATCGCGCGGCTGGTGTGAAACATCATCGTTGTCGCATTCGGGCCAAATGCCACCTCGTGATCGAGGGCGTTAAAAAGCGTCTTGATGTCAGCGCGGGCTTTCTCCAGCAATTCTTCAGTCTCGTGGCTTGTGGGAAAATTGCCGTGAAGGTTCGCGCCGCCGCCAGTCATGTAGCCGCACATCGCCTGTATGGAACTATCCAAAAATTGCGTTCCGCCGGGACCGTCAAAATACACCACGCGCTTTCCGTTGTGCGTTCTTTTCAGCGCGGGAAAACGCCCGCGAACCTGCTCGATAGGATAGCCAGAATCTGGTTTCATAGTTCCTCCTTGCCGTTTGAAAACGGCTCTTTTCGTATTCACGATAGCAGAAGAACCGCGGCAGAACAAGTGGGAATCTCGCTTTCATTCACATACAATTGCTTTACTACAAGACGGAGATGTACGATAATGTAACTATGTTCAGCGAAGAAATAAGAACGTTACTTGTGCAGGTAATCACGTCTTGGCAAGTTATTGCAGTAACGGTAGTTCTCATTCTATATATTTCGCTGCTTAATTACGCGACAAACAACGGTCACAATGCGGGCAGGAGCTTCGGGGCAAAGCGCAAGAAAAAATCCTCCAAAGCAAAGCTTGCCGCAGCACCCGAAGTCGTCTCGGACGACAGCGGGCTTGGGCTGGAAGAAGGCACTCAGCAAAACGAGTAACGTTACCTGCTATCCGCTGGCAAGTCAAATCAAGCTACACCGTAAACCTTTTTATCTTCTTCGTGGAACTCATCTCCATCGGCTTGTCCAGCACGGTAACCCTGTCAATTTTCTGGTACGGCAACAACTGCTGGTTCACGCCTAAGACGATTTTTTCCATCATCGCTTTCAGTTCACTGGCGGAGTACGGTTGCCCGCTCTGGTTTTTCAGTTCAGGATTTGGATGGATAAGCGCCTCGATCCCTTCTTTCTTCATTTTTTCGTCAGCCATATAGCCGCGCACCAAAATCTGGTCAATCTCGTTAAAAAAGAGCTGGAACTCGTTTTCGATTTCTTCAGGGTAAACATTTTTCCCGCCCTCGGTAACAATCACGTTTTTACAGCGGCCGGTAAGGTACAGGTATTTTTCACCGTCAAGGTAGCCCAAATCCCCGGTTTTCAGGTAGCCGTCAGCGGTAAACACCGCCTCCGTTTCAGTGCCCATATTATAGTAGCCTTTCATCACCATCGGGCCTTTCACGATAATCTCTCCAATTCCCTGCGCGTCAGGTTCGTGGATTTTTATATCCGCCTGCGGAATCACCTTGCCAACGCTCGTCTCCTTGTAATGCTCGACGGGGTTCAAGGCGATAATGGGGCTTGTCTCAGTAAGACCGTAGCCCTGCACAAAATCAATGCCCATCTGGTTAAACGTGCGAAACACCGACGGCGCAAGCGGTCCGCCGCCTGAAATGCAAATCCTGATAGTCGAAAGCGACGCCTTTTCCAGCACCGCACCGAAGACTTTTTTACCGGGATTTACCCCAAATGTTTTTTTCATAGCGCCAGAAATCTTCATCAAAAAACGTAAAATGCCAAAAACAACCGCGCCTTTCGCCTTCATCCCCCGCATAATACCCGCAAGGAGTTTGTTGAACAACATCGGAACACCCAGCAGCATCGTAACGCGCCCTTCTTTCAGTTCTTTCAGCATTATCGCGCTGATCATCTTTTTGCCGAAAACCAGCTCCGCTCCAACACTGATAGTTTCGATAAAAACCGCCAGCATCGTGTAAATGTGGTGAATGGGCAAAATCGCGTAGAAAACATCGGTGTGGTACAGGCGCAAGGGCGTTCCCTGCGCGAGGTAGCAGTCGGCGACAAGGTTGCGGTGGGTCAGCATAACGCCTTTGGGGTTGCCGGTTGTCCCGGAAGTGAACAAAATCGCCGCAATGTCCGTCTCGGCCGCCTGTTCGATGTCGGCAGGCGGGGCGTCAAGGTCGTAGATGTAAACGCCCACGCCGCTTGTGAGGGACACAACATCCGAAAGCCCGCCGGGATTGTTCGCGTAGTGAGCGTGCTTTTCCTCGTCAACAAACAGAATCTTCGCCTGCGCTGTTTTGAGCAGAAGGTCGGTTTCCTCGGTTCTCAGTTGATAATCGATGGGAACCACCGTTGCCCCGGCAAACAGCACGCCGAGGTACGCAACCGCCCACTCTGGCGAGTTTTTCCCGGTTACCGCAACCTTGTCGCCTGTGCGGATGCCCCGGCTGTACAGCCACCGCGCCACAGCCTCAATACGCCGCAGCGCTTCCTTGTATGTGAGCGTTACGCGCCCCGGCTCGAACACGGTAAAGCAATTACGTTCGCCGTGCCGCGACACGGTAATGCGAAACAGTTCCGGCAGGGTAGGCCACTCGCCTGAAAATGAAATCCCGCCTGTCCCCGTGCCCCGGTATTCATCTAAAAAAGCCCACGGTTTGTATACGCTGCCCATATTCATTCCTTATTATAGTACAGTATTACATATATTTTATTGTAACACGACACCCAAAAATCGGCAAGAATTTAGTATAGTTCTCTGCTTCAATTTCCCCTTGTAAGCATGTGCAAAAAATGTGATAATAATTCCAACGCATATTCGTATGAAGGTGCGCATATAAAACAATTGACAAGGAAATAAAAGCATGCAAAACTTAAAGAAAGGTTCTCCGTTCTCCGTTCTCCGTTCTCCGTTCTCCGTTCTCCGTTCTCCGTTCTCCGTTAAGCTCACCTGAGCTACGGCTCTTTTTTGCCCTCATCATTACATCTCTCACGATAGTCGCGTGCGACAACGGGACAACAGGGCACGAGCACTCGTGGGGAGAGTGGGGGAGAGCAACAGCGGCGTCGATAGTTGAAGATGAGACACAGCAGCGGGTGTGCACGCTGGACAGCACGCATGTGGAAAAGCGGACAGTAGCTGGGACGAAGCTAAGCGCCCTGTTTGAAACAGTGGAAGTTGCGGGCGGGAGCTTTATGTACGGCAGGAACGGGGCAAGCGGCGGCGCGCTGGCAACGGTGGAAGCGTTCAACATAAGCATGTACCAAGTAACGCAGGGGCAGTGGAAAGCGGTGATGGGCAGCGACAAGTACCCGAGCTGGTTTGACGGGGAAACCGCGCAGGATATGGCTGACGGGGACAAACCAATCCCAGCGACGCCGAAGTTCAACCGGGATAATCTGCCGGTGGAAACGGTGAGCTGGTACGAGGCGCTGGTATATGCGAACAAGCTGAGCCTGAAGGAAGGGCTAGAGCCCGCGTACGAAATAAAGGGGAGCGCGGATCCCGCGCGATGGGGAGCCGTGCCGACCGCTGCGGATGATGACTGGAACGCGGTGAAAGTAGTGGCAGGAGCAAACGGCTGGCGGTTGCCGACGGAGCGCGAGTGGGAGTATGCGGCGAAGGGCGGGGTAGAATCCGCAAAAGGGTACACAGGGACAAACGCAGATACGTATTATGTGTATTCCGGCAGTGATACGGTAGGAGAAGTAGCGGTGTACAAAGGAAACAGCGGCGGGCGTACCCATGAAGTAGGAAGCAGGGATAAAGCGAACGAGCTTGGACTGCACGACATGAACGGGAACGTGTGGGAATGGTGCTTCGACAAGTGGAGTTCGACAAGCGCGGGCCGCGTGATTCGCGGCGGCAGTTGGTACAATTTGGCGCAGACCGTGCGTTCAGTCGATCGACGCACCTTTGACCCCGACGGAACGGACGAGCTTATTGGCTTTCGGCTGGTGCGCCCCTAGTTCATGGCTCCGCTCCGAAGGCGGGGCGGCAGGACTCAGGCCTATCCGCCTTTGGCGGATTAGCCGGGGATATGCAAAATGTTACCATTCGGGTAGAATGTGGTTAAACTAATATGACGTTTCTAAAAAAACCAATTGTGCTACTTGTTCTCCCTCTGGCGGCGGTGCTTTTTTCGTGTACCGCCCGTATTGACGGCGTGGTTCGGCACGGAGGCGCGGCGGACATTACCGTCAGTGCTACGTTGCAGCCCGGCACGGCGGCACTTGTCCGCACCATTCGGGGTTTTATGGGCGGCGGCACGGCTGACGCAAACGCGCCGCTGCTTGACGCCGCGATGATAGGCCGCTCCATTACCGCTGCACCGGGGGTAAGCGCCGCTTCCTTTGCCAACGAAAACCCGTCCGCCATAAACGGGCGCTTCTCCATTGCAAGTATCGGGGATTTTCTCGATGCGGGGGACAGCGAAGGCCGTTTTATCGCCTTTACCGAAGGAGCTGCGGCGGGGGCTTCTTCCATTGCGCTGAGTTTGGACAGAGATTCCGCGCCCCGTTTTATCTCGCACCTTTCGCCGGAACTGAGCGAGTACCTTGCAGCTCTCATGGCTCCGGTGGTTTCAGGTGAAGATGTAACAAAGCAGGAATACCTCAACATTGCGACAATGGTGTACGGGCGCGTCGTTGCCGATGAAATCGCCGCCGCCACAATCCGCGTCAGTATCGAGTTTCCCCGCTCCGTTACAGCGGTACAAGGCGGCGCAGCACGGGGAAACCGGGCAGAGTTTGACATCCCGCTGGTAGACCTGCTGGTTTTGGAAAATCCTCTCCAATACGAAGTTCGCTGGTAAAAAAACGCCCGGTGTTTGGTAAAAACACCGGGCATCGTACCACTGCGGGCTTTACCCCGCTCGTTCCTTTCTAAACCTCCGCGCTAGTTCGCCGCGCACGCTAGTTCGCCGCGCACGTTAGTTCGCCGCGCAACTTCAGTTCGCCGCGCAACTTCAGTTCGCCGCGCAACGTTAGTTCGCCGCAATACCTTCTAGTTCCGCTTGGGCTACTGCCAAAAGCGCGATAGGCACGGAGTAGGGCGAGCAGGAAACGTAATTAAGTCCGGCTTCCATACAGAAACGCACGTTCTCCGGGTTCGCACCGTGTTCGCCGCACAGCCCGCACACAAGATCCGGGCGGGTAAGCCGCCCGCGCGACGCTGCCATAGCGACAAGCTCCTTGACGCGCGGGTCAAGCGTGCTGAACGGATTCCCCTGGATAAGGTCATACAAGGTGTAGTCAGGCATAAACCCGGTAAAGTCGTCGCGGGAAATTCCCAGCGTCGTCTGCGTCAGGTCGTTCGTGCCAAAGCTGAAGAAACTGGCGTAGCGCGCAATTTCCCCCGCGCCCAAAGCCGCCGCCGGAAGTTCAATCATTGTGCCAATCTTGTAGTTAAAGGGCTTCGCCTTCAACTCGGTGCAGAGTTCCTCTTCGATATGCACAATTCCCTTGTAGTTTGCCCCTTCAATTTTCTTACCGTACACGATGAGTTTCAGTTCCGAAGAGTTCATAATAATAGGAACCATTATTTCAGGGTGCGCTTGCACGCCTTCCTTGTGCAGTTTGTGGGCAGCTTGAAAAATCGCCTTAATCTGCATAGCGTAGATTTCCGGGTACGAAACCGCAATCCGGCAGCCTCGATGCCCCAACATCGGGTTAAACTCGTGCAGTGCATCGATGCGGGCGGTAATTTCCGCCTTGCTTGGCTTAACCTTCTTCGCTTTTTGAACGTGCGCCATATAAGCTGCAAGTTCGTCATCGTTGTGGGGCATAAACTCGTGCAACGGCGAATCCAGAAGGCGGATGGTAACTTCTTTGCCCGCCATCACTTTCAGGATACTGTAAAAATCGTCTCGCTGCATTATCTGAAGCTTTTCAAGAGTTTTATCCCGTTCCTTCTTGTTATCCGAAAGAAGCATCTCGCGGAAAACGTGGATACGTTCGGCCTTAAAGAACATATGCTCGGTGCGGCACAGCCCCACGCCATCCGCCCCAAAACTGAGGGCAAGCGCGGCGTCCCGCGGTGTGTCCGCGTTACAGCGCACGTGGAACTTTTTCAGGAACCCTTTGGTAATATCAACAAATTCCTGAAGCCCGGACACTTTGTGATCCGGCTGGATAAGCCCCGCACTTCCGGCGTACACGTTGCACTGACCGTGGAACGGCACGTCGAGGGTTATATAATCTCCCTCCGAAAACGTAAGATTCCCCAGCGAAGCCTTTTTTCCCTTGAGATTGAGTTCCGGAGCGACAACGGACACCTTGCCATACTGCCGCGCCACAACCGACGCGTGGGCGGAATACCCGCCTTCAGCCGTCAAAACGCCAACGCTTTCCTCGATACCTTTGACATCCTCAGCAAATGAGGATTCCATCACAAGGATCGCGCGGGTGTCTTGCTTTTTCTGTTGGGCGGCTTTCACCCCTTCCAACAGCGCCTCGGTGGAAAAATACACCTTGCCAATAGCGGCTCCCGGAGCGCCGGCAATGCCGCCCTTCCACGATTTAAGTGTTTTGGTGCTGCCCGCATCAATAACCGGGTGCAAAATCTCATTCAAGCGCAACGGATCGATGCTCTTTACAACGTACGTTTTATCAACGATTTTGCGTTTTTCAAGGTCAAGGAGAAGTTTTATATCCGCCTGCGTGGATTTTTGCTCCACCTGCCGCTGCTCGATAAGCCAGAGCTTGCCGTTTTCGATGGTAAAGCGGATATGGCGGATTTCTTTGAGCCTATCCTCCAGCGTCCACGCGATTTTTTGGAGCTCTTTCAGGTATTTGCCATCGATTTGCTCGATGCTCTGACCTTTCGCGCCAATTTCGTTGAATTTCCCCCGGAAAAAATTGCCCTGAAGCTTTTTCTCCCCGCTCACAACGTTGCGGCTGGAAAAATACCCCGAACAGGAATCCTTGCCGTAGTTTCCGTACGCCATCGGTGCAATCATCAAAGCTGTATCGTTATCATTTTGGTCGTCCATCTGGAACATGCTGGAGATTTTTGTCAAAATTGTGGCGAGCTGCTGCTCGGCGTTGTCAAAGAACCCCGCCGGGAAGAACTTTGCGTACTCATCCATATACGCCTCGGCACTCTTTGTAATCGGAATGGGCTTTTCCTGTGAGCCAAGCTCGTTTGAAGGCCCGGTGATTCCCAGCATACGATCAAGAATTTTCAGGCTGGAATGAATCTCGTTCTGTTCTTTGGTCTTGCCTTCAAGTTCCTTGATGCGCTCCTCGATTTTAAGCATACCCCTAATAAAGAAGATAAGCTCGTTCGCGGCAAAATCTTTCCCGACCCATTTTGCAAAACCCGCAACGGTGGATTTTACCAGCCCCAAATTGTGCAGGGCAGGGTACGTGGTAATTGCCAAGTTGGAAGAAATAACCAGCTTGAGCAACATGGGATTTTCCCGATCTCCGTACTTCTTGCCGACAATCTTGCCGCACTTGTCCAGAAGGGTGTTAATATCCTTCTGGATAGCGCTGATTTTTATCGCTGAACTAATATCCGTGTCCAGCACGAAACCCGGCAGAATGGGAAAGCCCAATTCCGCGAATTCATTCGCCTGGCGGCCCCGGATACCCAACTTTTCGGATTCAACTTTCTTCGGAATCACGTCTTTTTGACTAAAAAAATGTATTCTATTGTCCATTTGTCCCCACCTAACCAAAAAGCTTTAACACATTGCTTACAGGCCCGTGCAGGAACGCCTCAAATTGGCTGCTGGCGCCCTGAACAAGATACCGCTGTAACTTTGCCACGTCTTTAATATCATTGCCGGAAACGGCAAACATAATCGCGCTCCCGTGCTTGACCTTGCCCCACTTAAACAGGGAGTTGATGTCGAGAATGCGCTCGCCTTCGTAGTAAATATACACCTGGAGAGACGGATATTTAGCGTTGTAACTTGCGATGATGCGTTTCCACGCCTCCACGTTTCCGTTGTGGAAAAGCTCGTTGGAAACAACCACCGAGTACATCGGTGTCATCCGCACCGGCCCTTTGGAAATCGCCGGAGCCGCCGTCGTAACGACCGGCGGAGCTACGCGGGCGCTTACCCGGGGGGCTGCCGCCACGCTGGCAACTCTGCCTCTTCCGGCTTTTGCCGCCTTTGCCGGGGCGCTCTTTGCTGGCGATTTTCCAGCACGCGCCGCTTTTGGCGCAACAGCGCGAGCCGGTTTTTCAGCCGCCTCTTTCTTGGGCTTTTTAACAGTGAAATTGCCTTTCAGCAGCGCGTCAGGCGCTTTTCCTTTGCCGCCCTGAAAGAGCGTAATTGCAAGTTCCGCCGCTTTTTGACACGCCTCATCGCTGGGAGCGCTGCCTTTTCCGGCATATATTACCAAAAGTTCCCTGCGCCTGAGCATCCCGAAACTGGCCAACTCTTCGCCAATTTTTGGGTTAGCGATAAGAAGCCCAAGATCAGGATGGTGATATGCGGCAACAAGGTCAACACCTTTCCATTTTTCAAATTCAGCGGCAAGGGCGGGAACATCGGTGGCAACTCCTGCCAGGTTTGACGATACAGCTTTGTAGCCCAGTTTGTCGATCAAAAGCATCCTTAAAAGCAGCGCACTGCGTTCGCCAGAAAGATTTTCGTCCCCGCGTTCGTACAGCAGATCCCCCAGGTTGGCACTTGCCCCCAAAGTCCCCGCTAGTTCCATCGTTTTATTCATATGCTTTACCGCGGAGTTAAACCCCGAGCGGGTAGAAAGCACTTCAAGATTTATCGATTCTTTACTCACCTCATTCTCCTTATATAGAAACACGCCCCCGTAACTACGGGGGCGTGTTTCGGCTCACAACCGACGCTTAAGCCTTATACCTCTCGCAATCCGTCGCCGCCGCGCGGGCGTCTGCCTCTGCGACCCTTCGCGCTAGCTTTCGCTGCGGGCTTTGCCGCACCGCGAGCACCGCCCCTTCTGGGCGCGGCAATCGCCTTGGGCGCATCCGCAACGGCATCGGGGCCGTCAGAATTAAGCATATCCAGATACGCGGTGCCGCTTGGTGCAGCAGCCGCTGTTTGAGCGGATGCCTCATCAGGGGCCGAACCGAAGGACTGGTTAATGTCCTCCCGCACCGTAGAACGGCGGCGGCTGAAGGATGCGAAAGCTGCGTCTTGGAAGCCCTTGGAAACGCCATGCAAGAACTCGTTCAGCACGTTCGCCATTGCATCCAGTGTTGCCTTCTTCCTCTTAATAGACGTAATATCGACGTCAAGCAGAATACCCGGTTGCAGGTGGTAGGGGTTGATCATGTATTCAAATCGATAGTATTCCCGCTCGATGAAGGAAAGCCTGTCCTCCATAACCCGCCGTTCGATGGGGTACAGATAGTCGTACATTTTCTTCATCCGGTTCCGCATAAGGATGATCCGCTGGCGTACCCTGTCTTTTTCGTAGACGTATGTACGGTTGGAGCGTTCCACCTCAGTTTCACCAGAACGAATAAAGGAAATCTCGTCCCATACCTTGGCGATATCTTCGTAGACAGGCTCGCCAGCTTGGTCTTTGAGTTTTTTGAGTTTGGGTTTTTTCTTTGAAGCAAGGTCTTTGAAGTCGTGAACTTTCCACGAAGACTTGGATTCCTGATAAATCACTTCGAGCAGATCCCAGACGTGCATAACTTCGGTTTCGAAGCTCTTCATCTGAACATCGTAAGCTTTTCGATCCTCAAGGAGCTGGGCATTGTCAAAATACCGGAGCTTAATCTGATACCGTTCGTCAGGCAGGTGGGCGACATCAGTGTCCTCGTACTCGCGGATGATAACTTCGCGGGCGTTTTTGAGGTTTTCGATGTACTGGTACCCCATTTTGGAGGTGTCCAAAATCGCGGTAATCGAGTTGATGGCGGTGTTAAAGCCGCGGTTGCGGATATTTTCAACATCAACGATCTTCTTGATATTTTCCCGCATATTCATCTGATCGAAAGTTTCCGGGTCAATTTCGGCGCGGAGCCCGTTGATCTTTTCAAGGATTGCTTTTGCAACGTAGGCATAGCGCTTTGACTTCGGGTTTTCAAAATCATCATCGGTAAACGTGGGAACCTGTCCCAGTTTATTGAAGATAATTTCGCTGTCCGAAAGCTCTTCCAGACCCTGATTGATCCGGTCGTCCTTAACTTTTTCGATAGCCTGATCGATAGAATCCATAACGTGCTTGCTGAGGAGATCCTTAATGAGGTATTCCACAGTAACCTGATAATGGAAAATGGGGCTGATAAGCTCGGAATCCAGAATATTGACCGAAAGTTTTACGTCTGTAACGGTTTTCGGTTTAAGCAGGTTGTCTTTGAACGCGCACTTTACGATAGAGTACGCATTTTCACCGCGGACAAACGCGCCCGTGTCAGTTTTTTGGCGCAAAATACCGTTGGTGTGCGTTTCCAGCTCGTTAACGCCGCGCTGCACGTGGCCTTGCAAGTGTCCATACATATTGACGATGGATTTTTCAATCTCGCCCGTGTTGAACTTGTCGGCACCGCCCACAGCGTCAAGCAGGTCGGCAATTTCTTTCGGCGTATACCGGGAAAGGACTTTTGTCTCTTCCTTGTCGATAAAATTGCGAACCTTCTTTACCATTTCATCTTCGCTCGTTACCATGTAACGGTTGAACATATTCTGGTAATTCTGGTTAAAGTAATTGTACAGCTTTTCTTTCAAACCGCCCATTACGTCAAGGCGTTCAAGAACGTCTTTGGGCAATTTGGCAGTCAGGTGGTGGACAACCTTGTTGGCTTCCTCCTCCATAAGCTGATTTACCTCGGCTTGCTGATCCCTGTATTCCTGTGCAAGCGAATTCCTCGAACCGACAGCACTCGGTTTCTCTGGATGAAACACATTCGGGCTTTTGGGCAGATCAATAGCACCCATAGTTTAGACTCTCCTCTTAAAATTATTCTGTACTTACTAAAGTATCATTACTACCTTGTACTATATAGTTTAACAGAATTATTTATAGTATGTAAAGAGTATGAAAAGCCTTTTCCACGCTTTTTTCATCTTTTTTTCTCAATTTATACCTATTATACCTAATCTTGGGTTTAATTTTTAATTAAGATATAGTATAATAACACCATGCGAAATATCGACCTAAAAAAAATATGTGCGCTGAAAAGTTCTCTCTTGTTTATTTTGTGCATCGGATTTTTGCCCCAGGTGCACGCGCAGGCGGGGCGGACTGTCCCCTTTGATGTCTATCTTATTGTTGACGCTTCGGTGGCGCTCCAGCAGCCCAGAGCCGAGATTATGGCATGGATAGACGAGCAGGTCATTGACCGCCTCCTGATAGACGGGGACAGTATCACGGTTTGGAGTGCCGGGGCGAAGGCCGCGATTATTCACAACGCTGTTATTTCAGGCGATGCTTCCAAAGGCGAGTTGCGGGCGCGCTTGCAAGCCCTGCAAGCCGGGGGGCAAAACGCCGATTTCTCAGGGGCGCTCGCTGATGCGGTGTCGCGCCTTGCCCAGCGGGGGCAGGACAGGAGCCGCATTCCGCACACGTTGCTGATCACCGCCTCGGCGGAGGCTTTAAGCCCGGCGTTTACCGCTGCGGCGGGGCATCACTTCCGCTGGTTCCGCACGGAGCATTCTTCGCGTTGGCAGGCGCTCGTCATCGCGCCAACGATTGCGCCACGCGTGCAACAGGCGGCGGCGGCGTATATGAACTCCCAGCAGTAATATGATGAATCAGGCACTATGAAACGGGGCTTTGCGATTGTAACGATAGGGATATTCACGTTTACCGCGCTGGGGATTGCGGCGCTGATTTTTTTGCCGTCGCCGTGGGATGCCGACAGCCGTGTTATCCGGCAGCCGCGTGTGGTGATCCCCAGAATGGCGAACGATGAGAGAGATGAGTACAACCTGATGCAGGCGGCGGAACTGCAAGCGATGACATCCCGCGTTCCGCTCGGGGAGGGGGATGTTGTTGTAGCTGTCCTCAACGGCAACTTTTACCGCAATCCTGTACAGGAGCAGTTTGTCGCCTTCAGGAATATTATGGAGCCGGGCGGCCCAGTATACCTGACATTTATCGAGTATGACACGCTTTCCCGCACATACCGGCGCTCGTGGACTGCGGCAAGCGCTGCTACCCGCCCTGAAACGGTAACGCTCGATATTGACGACATTATCGGGGACTGGAGCGTGAGCGTGCTGCTTTCGGGGATGAACCACCACGGGGAGTATACGCTTTCGGTGTTCCAAATGAACCCCGCAGATAGTGCTACCGACGGCAATAACGGGGAGCGTTTCAGCAAAGTCGCGGATATTCGAGTGGACGGCAGTATTGCTGTGCGGGAATTTGACCGCCCGCAGGCGTACCAGATGGGTGTTTCACCGGGGCAGAGTTTTACCATTGCCGCACAGGGCAGAGACGCTCAATCTGACAATATAATGGATATAATCGAAACAATTTTTGCGTTTAACCCTGCAAGCCGCTTTTTTGATCCCGTTAGCAGTTCACGGATTCCCGGTGCACACATCGAACAGCAGCGGGTCAGGGAGCTTTTGGGCAACGCTCAGGCGTTTGAGGAGTTTTTGTCCGGGCTGTGGTTTTTTGTAACCGCACAGGGGACTATCGACAGAAACCAGTATATTTACTTTGATCCCGCCATCCGGCAGGTGATTTTTTTTGGTGACGGTACTATGCAGGTGTTTACGTGGAACAATTCTATTGCCACCCGCAACGGTATCCACATTGTCAGTCAGAATATTTCGATTAACACTATCAGGCGGTCTATTGATGTTCACCTTGAGTCGCTTGAAGGTATACGGATACGAACAAGCGAAAACCTCCGCCCGGCGTTCAGGATGCTCAGCGACCCGATGGACGGTTCGTACCGGCGCTCTGGCCGCCCGGCGAATGACAGTCCGGCTGTGCCCGCCGCTGTGCCGGCTGGCTACATCCACGCCCGCTATGACAGCCCGATGGGGCGGCTGTATTTTTTCCCGGATGGCTCGTACCGCTTGTTCACTGGCGGCGTGTCAAGCGAAGGCAAATACGCCTTCTTTAGCGTGGGCGGGAAGGAAGTGCTGGAACTCCGTTCCTTGGAACAGCGTTCCTTAGAGCTTCGTTCAGAATCCCGTGAGGCTTCTAATGGAAACGAGGCGCAACGGCAGACTTTTTTGGTTGAAGGCGATCCGCCCGCTCCGATCCGGCAGAGGCTGACGCTTCTTCCGGTGCGTTTCAGCGCGCGGGGCATAGAACGTCTGCAAGAGAGCGAACTGCCGCTCACGCTCGTTGCCGAAGATTTGTAACACCGCACGCAAAATCTTTTCTCTGCTGTCAAATATCCTCAAAGCGGATTCCCTGCCCGGCGGGGATACAGCGCGCGGCACGGCGACCTATCATCAGCTTTTCCCACGAAGGCGGAAGTCCCGGGCGTAGATTTTTTTCACTTCTCAGGCTTGCCACCATGTCGTGCCCAATAATTTCCCCTGCATCGATGTCGCGCAGCGCGTGAACGGAACGATTTGTCAGCTGGTAGTTTGCCGCTTCTGACGGGGCAAGCCGCTTTACCCCGTCGCCCAGAATGCGCTGTACGAGCTCTTCCCCCCGCGAACGGCGCATTTCTGCCAGCGTTTCTTCAGGCGGGCGCTGTTCTGCCTGCCGCACCGCTTCAACCATTCGCGCAAAGTCTGCGGGAGTCAGGGCAACGGGATCGTCAAGCCCGCCGCCATCGCGGGAAAGGCAGAAGTGCTTTTCGATGACGGTAGCGCCCAATGCGGTTGCCAGCACAGGAACAAGGCAGGGATCGAGGCTGTGGTCGCTTACCCCCGCCGGAACGCCAAAAACCGCGCGTAAATTTTCCAGAAGGCGCAGGTTGTAATCCGTCTCAGGAGCGGGGTAGGCGGTAACGCAGTGGAGCAGGCACACCTGCGCGTTTCCCAGCACGCCAAGGGCGGCTTCGATGTCGCCCAGCGTTGACACCCCCGATGAAAGGAACACAGGTGTGCCGTATCCGGCGACTTCCTCCAGCAGCGCCGTGTAATTCAGCTCAGGAGACGCGATTTTTACACACGCAGGTGAAAGCGCCCGCAGTTCCCCCGCGCTCTGCAAACCAAACGGCGTACACAGGAACACAAGCCCCAGCGCTTCCGCTTCTTCTTTCATCACTCGAAAAAAAGAAAGCGGCGCTTGCAGTTCCTCAAAACGCTTGTACAAGTCAATGTTTCCGCCCGGCAGAGCCACCTTCCCCGTATTCGGGTGCAGGATTTCGCGGGCGTACACCATCTGGAACTTGACACAATCCGCCCCAGCTTCAGCGGCAGCATGTATCATTTGCCGCGCCTTAACCGGGTCAGCGCCGTGCGAAGTTCCCAGTTCGGCGATAATAAAAACCGTGCGAGAACTATATTCCGTGTTGTTTATGAAAATTGTGTCGTTTTTCATAGTTTACCTCTCGACTTTTTTCTTGATATACTGTATCATAGCTTGATGATTTTAGGCTATTTATACGTAATAGCAATCATGAAAACATAATTCAAGGAGTATGTTATGAAAACCCTTACCTGTGATGTTTGCAAAGGCATCATCAGTGCCCCTGTTTCGGGGCGTACCTATTTCCACCTGGCGCACCGGGAGCTCTGTGAGCCCTGCCATGACAAGTTGTCGATGCAGATCAGGCCTGTTGTCAGGACAAAGATTCCCTTTACCTACGATTGGTACGATCACTACGTTCAGGAGTCCATCGAGAAAGCTGTTCAAAAAGGCAAATTCGACGTAAAGTAAGCAGGCTTTTCAAAGTTTTGAAAGGCGGTTACAATTTCGCATAGTTATTTTCCCATATAACGATACAGTATGTTTTATACGAGGGAAAGAAGGAGTATGTATGTCCGGCCATAGTAAATGGGCGACGATTAAACACGCAAAAGGTCTTGCCGATGCCAAGCGTGGTAAGGTGTTTACCAAGCTGATCAAGGAGATTTCCATTGCCGCACGAATGGGCGGGGGAAGTCCGGATGGCAAT
>Ga0131853_10008722_pt1 | contig 18492 bp, 9 predicted proteins | sample TergutLab28metaG_FD_92764 | JGI IMG/M metagenome (GOLD analysis project Ga0131853, IMG submission 92764) | Labiotermes labralis P1 segment gut microbial communities from Petit-Saut dam, French Guiana - Lab288 P1 (version 2) (version 2) | ecosystem: Host-associated > Arthropoda: Insects >... | reverse complement strand
TATAATATGTCACCCTGGTGACTGATGCATTGCGTATATGTGTCACCCTGGTGACTGATGCATTGCACATAATATGTGTCACCCTGGTGACTGATGCATTGCATATAATATGTGTCACCCTGGCGACTGATGCATGTAAAACGTAACATGCTGTAACTGTATACACAACCGTCTTCCTGAAGATGAACCCTCGGGTTCGAAACTTGTAGACGACATCAAAAGATAATAGAAATTAAAATATTAATTTAGGAAATGTGCATTTCGTTGGTTTATATTGTGTAATTATATTTCAATGGACGGTGCGAAAATTGTAAGAACTGTTCATTTCTTCACGATGCGATTCCCGTTCTTTTCCTTTTCAGATTCTAGAATCTGGCCACTGTCTGTGACACTGTTTTCTGTGAATTGCTGCCCTGTTCTCTTTTTGTTAGATAAATAGCGTTTATTTAGATGGGCTGGGCATGTGGCGCGTATGGGTAAGGAGAGAGGGGTGTATAGGGTCTTGGTGGGGAAGCCGGAGGGAAAGAGACCACTGGGGAGACCTAGGCGTAGATGGGTGGATAATATTAGGATGAATCTCCAGGAGGTGGGATGTGAGTATATGGACTGGATTGGGCGGACCCAGGATAGAGACAGGTGGCGGACGCTTGTGAGTGCGGTAATGAACCTTCGGGTTCCGTGAATTGCGGGGAATTTCTTGACTAGCTGCAAACCAGTTCGCTTCTCAAGAAGGACTCTGCACCATGGAGTAAGTATATAGCATTTATTTGACGTTCAGGTGAACGTAAAAAAAGGTAAAGTGCACTCTTGTACAGGCACTGAGGCTCTGTACAAGCCGTACGGCCCATGAGGGGAGTGGAGTTATAGCTCTACTTTTTCTTGACCACGGCACTAGAAGGGGGTGAGGGGTCAGCGTCACGCCCCAGAAAAGATCCGATACCCATTGTACAGGAGGCTGGGTGGGCCTCAGGGCCGGTCTGGACAGGTGCGGAAAATCTCGCCCCCCACCGGAATTCGATCCCCGGACCGTCTAGCCCATAGCCATTCGCTATAACAACTGAGCTACCTTAGGTGACCGTGCATCGTGATAAATTCTTATAATAAAACCAACTAGATGCCTTAATTTCTCAAATTTATTTTCGGAATAAAACTACATGTTTCGGACAGTTCCTCTGCCCATCACCAGGAGTTTTTTTACCTTACACACAGCAATGATATGTGTCATAGAGGTTTGCTGACAGCTTACGAGCAGGATCAGGACGGATTTTTATTCCAAAAATAAATTTGAGAAATTAGTGCATCTAGTTGGTTTTTTTGTAAGAATAGCATTTATTTCTCGAAAAAGCATTAATCTGTTGCTATTTATAACGATATTTGTGAGGTAAGAACGGAATTTTTAAAAAGCTTCTTACGAGAACGTTTTATTTCAGATCTTAAAGTTATAGCAAGATGGGTCTCACGGTGTGCTAGCAGAACCCTCTTGCCGTACGACTGCTCCGATACGGAGAAGTGTGGTGTGATGTGGGCGTAGATTTAATGAATAAATGTGACAATAATTGGGTTCGAGATATTAGAGGAAACAGGCAACGACTTTACTGCCTGAAACAATTGCAATAGACTGCCCTTGTTAGCCAGACACGTGGCTAACTCTTGGGGTTAAAGTACAAAGGAAAGTCTCTACTTATCGCAGAGGATATTGCTGTTGATATATTTGTTAGCTGCAATTGGGCTGACACCCGGTGGCAGTAATACAGCACACATTTATACAACAACAATACATAGGACAAAACAATTAAAGATTTTGGTTGGAAATCTTTGTGGGATTCGAACCCAGAGTGGTAAAACTAAAGTTAACGATGAACTAAGCATCCTTTATGCTTTTTTAAATCGTTGTACCATGAATTTCAATGTAATTAAATTTCATTCACCAGCAAATGCACTTTTCATTAAATTTGAGAAGGCTCTAAAATTTACGTTAAAAGTCACATTGAGTTTGCTCCTACATGTTTTGGTCTACGACCATCATCAGGGAGCTTGTGCTAGAGTCTGGCTAAAGTTATATTAGAATTCAGTAAATGTTACATTGTTGTATGATATGCGGTGGTGTGGCAGCATGTCTAGACATGCTGCCACACCACCGCACACCACCGCATAGCATATAACGATGTAACATTTACTGAATTCTAATATAACTTTAGCCAGGCTCTAACACAAGCTCCCTGATGATGGTCGTAGACCGAAACATGTAGGAGCAAACTCAATGTGAATTTTAATGTTAATTTTAGAGCCTTCTCAAATTTAATAAAAAGTGCATTTGTTGGTGAATGAACTTTAATCCTTTATGCCTATTTATTCCAGGGTTAAATATTTAGAATATCCAGCGTTTTGCAGCTTTTTAATGCAATAATTTATGGCTCCAAGAAAAGGAAATAATATTACTGCCCACACGATAATATAACGAATTTTAAAAAGTAGATGTTACATTGGCCAGAAGGAGTTGTTGTAAAATTGTCAGTTGATTGGTTGATTAATTATCTGCCCATCTTCATTCAGTCATTAATTGATTAAACACATTCACGGGGTGTTTGATGTGATTTTGAAATTTCTATCCTTACCGACACTACCGAACTCCATGGAATAGAATCCCTTTTGAGAGCATAAAATTCCCTTAGCTTGTCAATAAATTGCCCAAGTTTTATTGAATTCGAAGATTCATCACTGTGTTCAAAAGATATCACCACTGGTCCTTATGTTGAGCCAAATAAATCAAGCCCCAACATCCCACCGTTTGTTTAAGATACATTTTAGTATTATCCTTCTATCTACGCTTCGGTCTTTGCAAATTGTTGAAAGTGGGAAAGTACTGTACGACACATGTCAGGAGATATCCCAGCAGACGCGGACTTTCCTTGAGATAAATCTTCCTTGCCCAGCTAAAGGATAAATGGAACAATTTACGAGGCTCCTCCACCAGTGACTACGGGCTGGGCGGTCCGGGGATCGAATCCCGGTGGGGGCGAGATTTTCCGCACCCGTTAAGACCTGCCCTGTAGCCCATCCAGCCTCATATATAATACGTACTGGGTCTTTCCCCGGGGGTAAGGCGGCCGGGTCGTGTCGTTGATCACCCACCCCATCTAGCGTGGAGGTTAAAGAAAGAGTGCAGCTATAACTCTACCCCCCCCCCTTTGTGGCCTTTGTGGCCTGTTCTAGGGTGAACTTTACCTTACTTTACCTCCACCAGTGATGTAGGATACAACAGTCTTCAGGTGTCAGGGTTTTGTGGGGATATTTGTAAGATTTTTGTCGATATATCAGAAGAATTAACTGGTTATTCTGAAGTTTAAGAGCAGTAATTTATCTACGTTTTCAGTCAAGTTACCAGTTAAAATACATTATTTTCCGCAGTTCTCACACCACTAACCACTACTTCGTAACGAATCTCCTAACGACTGTGGAATCCAGTCCTTAAACGTTTAATAGGTTTTGTGAACCGCAGTGTAATTGTAACAGCACTGAAAGTGAATACCCTGTTCTTTTGACACGAACTGGGTTCTTTCATTTGTCTAGACATTATATTTCTCGCTGTCTCCGCCGTTTTCCTTTTGTCTCTAGATAGCTCGTTTTAAGTAACAGCCGTAACACTTTTGTTTGTTACAGCAACTTCGTCTCACGGTAAGTATTGTGAACAGAAGATCTGCCTGATCTTCTTTCAATGGAATGTTAAGTTTTCCCTTTCTCCTTGACTTCCAGTTACAGCAGAAGCTTCTGTCACTTATCGGCTTACCAAGAAGGAGAGACCAATTGTATTATACATGATAGAAATCCTCCCAACTTGATGCCACACCCAAGCGGGCGTAAGCATGAGAAGGTAAAGCCGACCGTCTTTCATTTCTTAATACGTGAAAGGGGAGATAAGGCACAAGCATTATTGTGTGATGGGATGGATGGTTGTGTTGCTGGATGAGAGGGGTAGTTAGGCAAGCGGGGTGAAAGCGCATCACATCATGTGGATGCTGCTGGAAGCTGCAAGTTTTCCATCCATGTGGAGCCAACGAGCAGCTGTTCTTGTGTGTATCTTTAAAGCGTGTCGGGGTTTCGCTTCTAACAACAGGAAAGCAGGGAGCGAGTGCTGGAGAAGAAACTAACAACATATTCTCAAAATAGCTTATTTATTTGGCGCTCTCTTTAATTCAAATGCTTCATTCTCTACGATGAAAGTACATAAATCTGTAAAGTAACTAAGTGTACTGATAAAATTATTATAAATTTCTTAGGCTTATACCCATTTGGTTCGAAGTCATCTGTTCCCGGCGATAAATACCGGGTGCTGATAAGTTCTTAGCCCGAACAGGAAGGAAACAAGCTTGGAAGCATGTCAGGGACGCGCGCGATTTCGACAACATCGAGACGCGAGCTGTCATCAAGTTTTTTTTCCCCTTGCAAGGCAAGGCGCCAAAGGAAATTCGCGCCATTCTGACAGAAACATTAGCTTGTTTCCTTCCTGGTAGGGCTAAGGACTTATCAGCACCCCTGGTAGGCTTGGGCGTAAGGCTAATCAGTCATATCCATCTGCTGTCGAAGTTAAGAAAGAGTGGATTAAACCGCCACTCCTCCATACCTCTTAATGGCGTGGGGTTTAATAAAATTCGATAAAACTTCACGGTTTGTGAATCTCATGTTTATTGGACCGTGCATCATCTTGATAGTTGAATAAAGATAGACCAACTTGATGTCACTTGCTTTATTATTTCATTATTTTATGCTGAACATGTTTCGAATGTTAGTACATCCATCGTCAGGAGCTTGCGACTTATTTGTTGAGTTATTTCATGGGTTGTATTGCTCTGGTTCGATGTGTGTTGGTGTTACGGTGTGTTTCGACTGGGGTGGTGTGGTATCCGGATACCACACCACCCCAGCTGAACCAGTGCTTCAGCCTGCATCCGGATACCACACCACCCCAGCCGAACTACACCGTAACACCAACACACATCGAACTAGAGCAATACAACCCATGAAATAACTCAACAAATAAGTCGCAAGCTCCTGACGATGGATGTACTAACATTCGAAACATGTTGAACATTATATAATGAAATAATAAAGCAAGTGACATCAAGTTGGTCTATCTTTATTCACGGATTGTATTTTAATTTCTGCTAGTAAAGATTTCGACTAGGTAACTGTTTAAAGCACAGTGGATAATATATGTATTCCTTGCTTAGGGGTGCAGAGATTTCCCAAAAATCTAGGAGCCACCTGAAAATTTTGAGTGTTGGAAGGGTGACATGAAAAAAGTTCCATACTTAAGACCCAAAAGTATTAGGCAATAACATACAAAATTTAATGGCCATGGGGACCTGCCGCCCGGGTTTGGTGCACTCCTATATTTCCCTTAACTTTAATAGAACTGCATTTTCCCCCAGAAATGTATTTGGGCTGTATGTTTTGCATGATCTCCGAATAAACAGCGATTATTTCTCTAAATAACATCAAACTTTTCTTCTTAATAAGAAGAAATCGTTTTCTTTCTTTTGGGTACTTTTTTAGATATGATTTTTCACACTGTTTTTGTATTCAGCATTTCAACAGAGTAGATGCTCATACGTGAGCCGGGTAACTCAGTCGGTGTAGCGACTGAGCTACGGGCTGGGCGGTCCGGAAAAGAATCCCGGTGGGGACGAGATTTTCCGCCCATCCAGACCGGCCCTGGGGCTCACCCTGCCTCCTATAAAATGGGTATCGGGTCTTTCCCGGGTGTAAAGTGCGGCCAAGGCGTGCTGCTGACCACTCACCCCCTTCTAGTGCCGCTGTCATGGAAGAGTAGAGCTATACCTCTACCCACCCTCTGGGCCACACCGGACCTGTAACGGGATCACTTTACCTTTTACTTTTATATGCTGTTACAGAGTTACGAAGGCAGTCGGTAGAACTGAATAGTATTGTGTTCTGGAGTATGACAACGTATAGTCTGGTAGCGGTTTACAGACTTTACGGAGAAAGAAACTGTCTTTATCTTCAGGGTTTACACCCTATGTTTTTGTGGTTTACTGTACTAACTAGAAAATTGAGAGTAACAGTAGGTATATTGGTAAACCTTTACCAGACTACACGGTGTCACATCAGGGTAGACAGTAATCTTCAAAGCCACAGTTGTCAGAAACTCATATCTCATGCATTCTTTAATATTAATTTTGAAATGCGCAAACAAAAGGAAAATTTTAATTTCTTCTTATCCTTCAGTCTTCTGATTCGTTGTCAGCTTTCCATCTGGAATTGTTGCAAGTCATTTTTTCATTGCTGTATAACAACAATTTTTAACATAATAAATTAAATAAGACATGACCAGCTGCTGCTGTTTAATATTTCCATCGCATTGTTCAATGTCGAATCAAAATACACAATATATATTAAAAAATTCCTAACACTCTCAGTTTAATCAAAGATGTCTTTGCCAGAAGGACGAGCGGTCACTAGCTAAGAACATTCTACACCAAATACTAGTACGATTCATTCTTTCTTCTTCACCAGTAGCAGCAAAAATTCTATCACTTTTATAAACTACTTCAGTTTGTCTTCATCTGTTACTCTGTTGGGTTACAGCTGAATATTTTATATTTTACTTGGCCTGCAACTTGAATGATTGCGCATTGCAGTAATAAAGCTGTCATATGGTCGGGATAAACAGTATTGTTTGTCAGTTGAGCTACAGGAGAGCAGTTCGATGGTACAGACCAGCGTAAGGCAACCTTTGATTGAAAAAAGAAAAATGTCAAAAACTCCAAAAGCTGTGCGGGATCCAAACCAATTTTTAACAGCAGTAGGATTCGTTTTGGAAGGAATTGATCGTATATTAAGCGATTAGGAGGTTGGAAATTCTATTTATTAAATATTACTCAAATTATTATTGCAGTTAATTAGAATTTAGGGTTTAGGACACTTTGTTTTTAAAGAATGGAAGAACATCAGTGAGAAATCTGACCTGTTTCTTTGCGACAATTTTTTTAAGAAATACACGGAATTCCACTATGTAAAGGGACCGAAATGCGCGTGCACTAATTATTTCCAGAACATACTTTGAAATGACAGGGTAAGGTGGCTGGTGAAGCTCACCTCTCCGTATTTTTCTCACTCCTCGCAAAGTAACTGTTCCAGCGTATGATGTTTGCCCATGCAATACGAGCGAATCCCGCCGCAACTTAAATATTATTTGTCAAATGGAGGGTAATATTAAAATGGATCTTCATGAAATGAGATGGGGTGTATCGACTGGATTGATCTGGCTCAGAATAAGGAGAGGTGGCGGACTGTTGCGAATGCTGTAATGAACCTTCTTTTTTCGAAAATTGCCGGGGAATTTCTTGGCTAGCTGAGAAACTGTTAGCTTCTCAAGAAGGACTGTGCTCCATGGAGTTATTTAATTAGTTCTGCCCAATTTAACTACACGTGCGAAATTTAGCAAATCGATACAAATATTTTCCTTCATTCTGATTGGGCGCGGGAAGTAAGTTAAATGCACTCGAGAACTCTTGCCCAAATATAAGCCAGGCGAGACGTAGGTTGCCCATCTCTGGTGAAGACAGAATGCTATCTGTGTCTGTGCAGGCACAAGACAGCTTCCTGCTAGTCTCATGGGGTCCCATCTTAAAGAAAAACGAAGATGCTAGCAGGAAGAAGGAGATTACAGAATCACTGGAGGGACAAAAAATGTAACATAATTTTCAACAGAAGGGCTGAGTGCTGTTCCAGTCAGTGTTAACTACCAGTTTTTTTCTTTTACTTCGCAGCTGTGAAAGACTTGGGAGGAAAGATGTGACACCCCTTCATACCTAATCCTCTAAGTCCCTCCCACGAAGTCTTTAAAAGACTTTTTACCCTGTGCCTTTCATGAGTACAGTTAGTCTCAAAGTTACCTAACTCTTCGGAGTTGAATCACATTTAAGAAGTTCAAAGTCATGTATTACTTCAAAAAATGCCGTTATGCTAGGTTTCACTTTTGCGCCGATGTCTGTTTTGTCTTCGCTCTTTTGGGATATTACACAGTGTTTGTTGGTAGTTATTTACAGAGTTTTCGGGAGAGACAACCAGTTTCGTCCTTAAGGCACCTTGAAGATGGAACTGTAGACCTCATATGTCCTCAAGTTTGTGAAACTGAAAGGTTCTGTTTCAGTTTTCACGAAGACCAGCCATTACAATGTCCTGGGTCAGTTTATATGCTCCATGCTGCCAAAAGCACTACGTCCCCTCAGTTGCAAGGCCACTAGTTACTCTGAACAAGAAGTTTTACACGTTCTGGAGCCGGTTTGTGAGATAAGGTATAGTCTTATTGTGACGCTTTTTCGCGCGTTTTTGTGTTCAGAAACAAACAACAGAAACACATAAATGTAACGGAAGATGAACAATTATTGTCTTCTTTGTCCTTATCTGACTTGAATACCTAAAACTCTTATTTTGTATTTACTACGAATGTAACCGTCTGGTAAATAATACTTCTGCATTCCGGGGCTCAACTTTGCGACTATGGAAGAAACGCGAGCATCAATTATTCTTCTTCGCATTCACCCTAAAATTGCGCATTTTCTGCCGTCACAGATATGAGTTTGGGCTTTTTTTTGGGGGGGGGGGGGGGGAGGTCTAGGGTTAAAATCACGGTCCGAAGGAGATAGGTCCTTTTGTCAAATTACGGAATACCATCCCAAATTAGACTACAATCGCTGTTTTTCATATTCTTTCCCATTTATTATGCCTTTACCGTTCTATCATTCAACGGTGTAAAACCTGAGGTAATTAGGACGATGTTAAATGAACCAAAAATAATTATTGGCCTCGTCTTAAAAGGCGCAGTAGCCCATATTTCAGCAGACCTGTCCCAGGAAGTTTCTCCAGTCTTTTATGCTTATGGCAGTTTCATTCAGGCCTCTAACGCCCGCTTTTCGATTGTTTCCCAAATTGTCAGAACTGCTTGGGTTTGGCCTTCAATTTTGTCGATTTTGTCTTGCGCTCTGCAGTATCTGTGCCATCCGACCCATCGTCACATGACCAGCCTTCCTTACTGCTGAAAGTTGTGACACATAAATAATTAAAAACACGTTGTTTCCTTCTTTTTGTGAAATATATCGTCTTCCCAAAATCAACCAAAATTTTTCATTTATTAAATTTCGAATGACTGTCACGGTTGATTATATACAAACTTTACTGTTTATTTTCTAGAACCCACATTCGGCTCTCCTATCGGACTCCAGTAATCGTCTCTGAGATATTTCGTGATGTTTTTGGTACCGCCCGATTTTGAATACTCCTATGTCTCACAATAACCTGTCTAGTTTAGTGAGTGGTTTCTTCTCTTTACCGTATTATAAATGGCACATTTGGGAGGAGCTCGATTACAAGGCTATAATAATACCACAGTAGGTACATGGATTCTTAAACGGAAAGAGTATTGTTAGATAGTTAATAGTCATGTAGACTCTGACGTTTCGGCGTGAATGAAAGGACCTGTTGACCGAAGTGGAAACCGGTTGTACGAATGAAATGCATAAAAAGACTGTGGGTTGATTATTCAACACGCTATCGGGTGTTGATGCAGTGACAGCTGCGGTCTGTTAGCGGATATTGCACCTTATTTTGTGGGTGGTGTTCAAGAACACATTGCTAAGGCGAATAGTAACGTGTAATGTTGCTGGCACACTAACCGATTTGAGTCTAGTCGATTGGAATAGAATTTGACTATCTAAGTTGCTGACGGTTGAAATTAACTCATTTATTTTCCGTCGACCACCTATATGCCTCTGTTAGCCTACATGAGTTCAGTCGAGTCCAGTCAGGTGAAGTCCAGCCAAGTCGAGTCCAGTCAAGTCGAGTCCAGTCAAGTCGAGTCCAGTCAAGTCGAGTCCAGTCAGGCCGAGTCCAGTCACGTCGAGTCCAGTCAAGTCGGTTCCAGTCAAGTCGAGTCCACTCAATTCGAGTCCAGTCATGTCGATTCCAGTCAGGTCGAGTCCACTCAGGTCGATTTCAGTCAGGTCGAGTAGAGTCAAATGAAATGCAGTCGAGTTTAGTCGAGTCGAGAATGGTCGAGATGGGTACATTAAAGCTGAGAATCTGCTTTTAATGCATCAAAGACTCAGATTCCATTCGACTAGACCGGAATCTCTTCGATTCATGTGTCAGGAGCCTGAGGAAAAGGGAATAGAGAAAGCTGGGGTAACTTATGTAACGGGTACAATTTAACTTTTCCCCAAATCATATTAAAATGATCCGATGAAGGAGTTTATGCCTAGACAGGCTATTGCAAATGAGGGACTTGTCATGTTATTACATCCAGCCACATGTTGGGAAAGTAGGTTACATTTAAATAGGTCACGACGTACCTGTTTAAGTTAAACAAGCCTCGTCAAATAAATCAAGAATGAGACTAAGAATTATGAATTGGCCAAGACATGTTTACAAATTAAACGTGTCCACTTTAGAGTCAAGAACAATGACTGGTACGAAGAAAGGAACAGACATATCCTAACAACGAGTGCAAAGTTGAATGTAACTGTACAACAATGTGCCTAATAAAATTACGTGGCTATGACGTGTTAATGTAGTTGCTGACGTTGACATGACATGACATACGAGGCGATTCGTCTCGCGCGTTGTGACTTCGAAGTAGCCGATGTTGGGAGTTCAATAACCTTGCGTACTCACTCGCGAAGTTCGTATAAGCTCGATGAATTTCTGCATAAAGTTAAGTGCTTATGCTACTGAATCATTTGGAATCGGAAATGCTGAGTCAACATAAGGATCAAGTTTTAGACTGGATGTCCAAGGTATCGGGGATCGTTTCATGGCAGGGACAAAGGTTTTTCTCTTTTCCGAAGCATCCCAGAAACTGTGGGACTTACCCAGCGTCATTCACAGTTGATAGCAAGGAAATTTGGTCGAGAATTAAAGCGGCCGGGACTTCAAGCTGACAACTCACCTCTAGTGCTGAGGCCAATAATGCGTGTTGCTGGGTCTCAGCCCCTGACTACATCTACAAAAAGGTAAATCAGTCCCGTTACAGGCCCGAGGTGCCCAGAGGGTTAGAAGAAGTTAAGGTTCCCAGATTACATGACAATAGCCCAGGACGGTGGTAAGGTTGTCAGCCTTACTCACCGGCCGCCTTTACCACTAGGAAATACTCCTAGTGCTCATTTCTGTTAGAGGCTGAGTCGACCCCAGGGCCATAGTGCGATCGGAAAGATTATGTCAATGAAAAATTCCAATGACACCAGCTGGAATCGAACCAGCTACCTTCCGATTTGTAGCACAACACCTTAACCACTGTGCTACCGCGGTCCCCTGACTACATCTATAGCTCAATTAAATCTGTAAAGACGAAAATGAACCTAATCTATATTTGGAGTTCCAGTTCGTACCGCGCAGTAAACACTTTCCATGTCTGTAATGAAAACCAATTACTTAATATTGTATAAAGAAATAATAGCAGTTATATTCTGAAAACCATTAAAAAAAACGCGTAATTGAACTCTGTGGGCTGAACATAGAATTCTTGAATGTTAAACCTGGTGGTACATATAGTAACCACTTTAAAGGGCTAGAAATTACTTACTAACTCCATGGAGCAGAGTCCTTCTTGAGAAGCTGAACTGTCCTCAGCTAGTCAAGAAATTATCCGCATTTTATGGAACCCGAAGGTTCAGTACCGCATTCACAAGTGACGGCCACCTTTCCCTATCCTGAGACGGATCAATCAAAGGGCTAAATATGGCGATAATGTTGCATAGTGTTTTACATGGAGTTTGTTATCTGATTACAAGCATAATTTATTTTTTAAGCGTAGGATAAGAAAGCTTAATATTCCCATTAACATTTTTACAACATGACGCAAATTTTGAACATAATCTTGAAGGAAACTACACAGTTGGATCACGTTAATTAATTTTTAAGTTACAGAATAAGGCTGTTTTGATTACATCTGCTTTATGGTGCAGAATGAGATGGGAGGTTGACCGTGAATAGTGGGTGGGTAAGCATTCCGAAGGATCTCAGGATATTTGAAATTACAGTAGAATTCCAATTATCCGGACTTTGATTATCCAGATCGGCTTGGCCCTTCGGGGTAAATGTGTCGAGAATTTTACAAAGTAGCATGCCTTGAAATTATCCGTTATCGGATCAAGTACAGTACAGTGTTATGGCTTCTATGACTTCAAATCAGGCGTGATCGAAAGGTTTAGACGCAGATACATACTGTAAATAATGACGGCAGAAATTCGAACTGCCAATGCAAACCATTTTCAAAGGAAAATCCACTTATCCGGATTTTCTGCATATCCGGATTTTTCGCCGTCCCATTTAATCCGGATGAGTGGAGTGCTATTGACTGTCCAAGTGTCTGCCTGAAAATATTGAAAGAAACCGCTAAAATCTTTAAGGCTGTACCATGCTATTAAAACCGTCTGAACGTCGTCGCGATTAGGACCAAATTCTTCGCAATGTCTTCTCAGCTCGTGGATATTACTTTGCTCACCCCTGCCTTGATGTCGGATTAACCCTAATTGAGAAGATGCTCTTAATTTTTATCATCAACCCTCGTTCTTACTGAACACAGGAACTTCTCTGCCTACAGTTCTGGTGCCGGAAGAACATCCAAATTCACTCTTCGATCTTGAACTCTGGAATAGCAATTGCTGGTTAGTTGCGTCCACTTTGGGTCTGTGTTTATAACATCAAACCGTAATGATGTACAGACCTCTGCGTAAATCATAGAGATCAATCAATCAATAGTCCCATCATTCCGCTGCGGAACATAGGGCATCCACAAGATTCCTCCACCGCACTTTATAAATCATAGAGATAAAGTTATTAAAAAGATGGAAGAGTGTTTGCATTAGATGACAATAATTATGGTAAAAATCATGATTAGTGTGGGACCGATATAGGTAGTCAGTGTAGTGATTAGGCTACCGGATGAATGACTGGGAAGGGGCAAGAAGTTTATCTCTTTTTCAAAACGTCCAGACAGGTTCTTGGGCCCACCCAACATACTATTCAGTGGGTACCGCTGGCTCTTTCTTCGGAAATGTGAGGGTGTTCACTCACCTGCATCTGGTGCCATGTCTAAGAATGAATGGAGTGATACCTCCACTTCCCCTGTATGCCTTCGTGGTGCGTATAGCGACAACTTCAACTGTGCATGTACTTTCACAGGACTGGTGAAATATTTCAAATTTTTAAGTTCGCCCTAGGAAAAACCACGAAGGCCCAGAGGGGGAGTAGAAGTTTAGCTTTGCTCTTTCTTTAATCTTAACACTAGATGAGAGTTGGTGATCAACGCCAAACCCTGGGCGCTTTACCCCAGAGAATGACCCGGTATCCATTATATAGGAGGCTGAGTGGGCCCCAGGGCCGGTCTAGACATGGGTGGAAAATCTCACTGCCACCGGAATTTCTTTGCATTTAAGAATTAACTTCTTGGAATATTTTTCTGTCTTCTTTTTCAGCGTCATAATGAGTCATTAAGATTCGAATACAGTCGACTGTATTCGATTATATTAGTGTGTCTCCAGTCCAAGTATTCAGGCTTGTTCTAGTAACGTTCATTGCAATACACAAAATTTTTGGTCGGAATGCGTATTGGAAACGGACTGGACGGAAGAATAAAACTTAAAATTAAAGTGGACATGTCTAAGGGATTAAGTGTTACACGTACGGCCTTCATTGCTCTGTATACAGCCAGGAGTAAAAGGGTCTAATAAACGAAAGACTTGTTACTTTCTGAGAAATCAGAACGTTCTGTGATACGATATTGAATTACTTTTATGTTACTGTTTATGCCGCACCACACACACACACACGCACGCACACACGCACGCACGCACGCACGCGCACGCACGCATGCGCGCACACACACACACCTAACCAGGAATTACATATGCAGCCACGATTACCAAGATTTTACCATAACGACACACTACCGTATTGTATTTTATCATTTTAATAATTCATAACTTTAGCTGACACAACTTTGTAAACAGCCTGAAGATGGTGTATTAACACTGAAACATGTCGGAGTCATTTTAATATAAATTTACACTACTTATTTGTGCATATGTTGGCATATAATAAATATTTGATATTGAATTAATTTGTAAATGGTGGGTCTCTATTATTGCCGGTCATTGCCTTCTTTGGGCTTCCCGGTATGTTCTGTTAATGTCTCAATGGTCTATCCAGCCCCAGATATAGCGAGCGCAGACATTTCCATAGCTGGTGGGTCTGACGACCAACAAATGAAGTAAATAATTTTAAAAAGTCCGCTTTCATTTTATCCCTGCTTTTTAGAATTTGTAGCTGTGTTCAAGGAATGCCGGTATCCTGTACGTGACTTTGCACGTGTCTCTGCAGCGGCGGAGAGAAGACAAAACTTTGATCCTGACGGGGACCGAACCCCGATTCACAGGCCATTTTGCCCATAGCCAGGTAACTACAGTGAGTAATTGTGGCTCCCTTAGACACAAGTTAGTATAAATAATACATTCCTGGCTGAAAGTTTAGAGCAGTATCTTCGTTCTCCTTGGCTTGGTCATTAAAATTTGAATGCTTTCCGCGTGAATTCAATACAGGAGCCCCCATGTCTCCTGTTGCGCCCTACCTGTATGAACAGCACGGAGGTTTCAATAGCTGATGTAAATTTGATGTGTATTGGACCGTGCATCGTTGTGATAACTGAAGAATGAGAACCAACTGGATGCTACTTATTGTTTTACTATACTTATGATAGGCTCAACATGTTTCGGGCACTGCTATGCCAATCATCAGGAGCTCACGACTGTAGTGTTGATTACCACATGGGCCGTCCTGTTCTTGGGTTGCTGTTGGTTGGAAGTTAGGTTCAGGCAGGCTGGATAAGTGTCCGGGCTGCAGGCAAGCTCCTGATGATTAGCATAGCAGTGCCCGAAACATGTTGAGCCTTTCATAAGTATAATAGAACAAAAAGTAGCATCTAGTTGGTTCTTATTCTTTAGTTAATAGATGATTGTCTGAACGTACCACTGAAACGAAAGTGATAGGTGTTGAGAGGCGGAGGGAATCTCGTTAACAGGGGGAACCTTTGCATTCAATGGATGTTGCGTGTTTCCTGTGACTGCCAGGTGATTAGAAATGATTTCATAGGTTCTCAATCAATTTGATGGTCACACGTGAATTTATATGTGTCGAGGTTTGTCGCTTCACAACTGAAGGTAAAAACACGTCAAGGTTCGCTAGTTCAGTAGTACTGAAATAACGGAAATGTTAGTGATGGTGTATGGTTCGATGCTAAGTAACGGTCCAAGTAGGAGTGGTAGAATTCATTTGATGTTAAAACCATTCTCATCATAACTGGCTCATGACGAACACATACGAAGTGTAAAGTAATCCTCATTTTTACACTTATGTACCAACAAAAGCACACTGATAAAATATGTTTTAACACGTATTATTAATCAACTATAGGCGCCCAACGTCGAGGTGCTCTACAAGAATACTGATAAAATATAAACAAATTGCTAACTTGCGTAAATCAAACGACTTGATGATAAAGTGATTATTTCAGGCTCTCTCTATGCTTGTAAAATGTCAGATTGTGTACTGTTGAGAACATAAAAAATTTACATTGTAAAAACAAATAAACTGGTGTGTGTTAATGTGGTTTGTTAGTTGCGTGTATTTTATACACACTCTGTAATGAGAATCGCACATCAATAGTTATTAGTCTACCATCATAATATACAAACAGTTGCGTCTAGAGGCTTTATTTACGCAGTTTAGCAATTTAGAGCGCCATTATGAAGGTAGCAGAGCGATTGAAAAATACAGATGATTGATAATATATGTAAAATCTATTGTATCAGTGCATCTTTGTAGGTTCACTACACAAGTGTAAATATTCCTTTAATGCTAGGATACGGAATGTATTAGTCCTCGTCCATTTACGATCTCCATTCCTTAGTTACACACATAATATCAACAGTTGTGACTTACTGAAGTCCAACTATTTTATGTTGCCCCAATGGCGTTAAGAAAGGTTTCCGTCGTCTGGTATATGACGCAGTGTAACTTGGTATGCAGGAGCTAATGTTTCAGATGACTTCACTGCGTCCGTCTTCCAGGTACTTTAAAAAGTCTGACTGAGTAATTGTTGGCTTTTGAAGAATGACTCTGCTCCAAACAGATATGCTATTTAGTAAACACTGAATTATAGTGATATTATTTACTTTGGTAAAATAAGAGACTAAAATACCGTCAACACCACTATGTTGTACTGCAGTATTTACTGCTGCAACGTGTTTCAACAACAAAGGGTCATCTTCAGACCAAAAACCATTAAAACACATAAAACTGTGTGTACATTGCTTTACAATTGTATACCCTCCTTTTATGCGTTTTTATAGTTTTTGTTCAGAATATAGCCCCTTGCTATATTCTGAACAAAAACTTGCACACCTCACCCAATATTGTACGGGTGATAAAATCGAGAAGAATGAGATGGGCTGGGCATGTGGCGCGTATGGGTGAGGAGAGGGGGGTGTATAGGATCTTGGTGGGGAAACCGGAGGGAAAGAGACTACTGGGGAGACCTAGGCCTAGATGGGTGGATAATATTAGGACGGATCTCCAGGAGGTGGGATATGAGTATATGGACTGGATTGGGCTGGCCCAGGATAGAGACAGTTGGCGGACGCTTGTGAGGAGTGCGGTAATGAACATTCGGTTTCCGTGAAATGTCGGGAATTTCTTGACTAGCTGCAAACCAGTTAGCTTCTCAAGAAGGACTCTGCACCATGGAGTAAGTAAGTAAGTATAGCCCCTTGCTGTTGAAACACGTTGCAGCAGTAAATACTGCAGACAACATAGTTGTGTTGACGGTACTTTATTCCTTTAACTTGAGAGAAACACAACGGGAGGACAAACTAAAAAAGTCATTATTTTATCTGACAACTATCGTTCGTTACTCTCCGGCGCCAATTCTCTGCACTTTTAGGCGGTCTGTAGAAGGGATAAGTTAATACGACAAACGAACCACGAGAAATAGCTTAACCTATTTGTCAGATAAAATAAGTCATCTGTAAACAACTACAGAGGAAGACCTTAAATCTGAGATCTTAGCTCTTCTGGCATGTTACGCAGTGTAAGTTACCGACGTTTCGGGACAACTTATCCGTTCCGGAAGGAAGTATTTTTAAAGTGTGCCTGTCAGTACAGAACTCAAAAGAAACCAAAATATAGGTAGACCATTTGGTAGATGTTTACGAACTGAGAACTGGTTGAGCTGAAGCCGTGATGAGATACTGGGAGGTGAAAAGTTGGTCGAAAAATGTCCAAAATTCCGCAGAGATGGGACGAAAATTTTACGGGCCATGTTTAGGAACTGCAAGAAAAGGAGTGGTTATCGTGCGAGAACAGTCTACGGTAACCAGTCAACCTATCCAAAGTATGATTCTATACACTGAAGACCTAACGCGATTCTCCTGTTTTGTGCAGGCGTGAGACAAGTCGGATGACTTTGGTCAGGATGGCGTCTATGTTCCGATCCACATCGGGTCGGACTCGACGTACAGTCAACAGTTGGGGGCCCATGTCCCTGCCTTCCGAAATGAGCCGCCCAGTGACAGCACTCACACGAGGTCATAACATGCCCGAAACAGAGGAAGAGTGTGTCGAGTTATACCAGGATCGTATCTATTCCTCGCAGAACCGTCAGCTCTATCCTTTACAAGAAGATCTCGCAGATTGGATCAATAAGACACTGGGTAAGTAAAAAATTTGTTTTTACTTGTTCTAACAAAATTGTTTGTCTGTGATGCCGTTAGAGAAAGGAATCGTATAAACCGTCGACTTCCAGATTTTTCGCCAGCCGTTACGTTTCTCCCTCCAGCGTTCTTCCGTATATTCCCCTTCAGTCTTCCAGCGAAAAGTGCAATGATATGGTTGACATAGGCCAGAGGGGGCTGGAAAGGAGCACGGCAGTAGACAGTAGGAAACAACCGTACTTCTTTCATTGGTTTCAGTATAATGCTTATGGAATATATTATTTTCTTAAATACTCGCACAGCAGTAGGGAAGTCAGGTAGAAATGTGACAGGTGTTTGGTGCTCACCGGAAAAGGCGTGGATAGAAGCGAGAACATGAAAGGGGACGTACCATACTTTGAATTTTAAAAGCCTCGTGTCAGGCAGCAGGAGACTTCGCTATTTTATGTAAGTGGCGTGAAAACCTTATTTTCCTTTAATATTGCAACGTAATTCAGGGATTTATACAGCCAGAATTTGTGATTTTACCGCATTACTTCGGATTTAAGACGTCTTCTAACTTCAGACACCCCACTCCCCCCCCCCCCCCCCTTTTAAAAAATTATTTTTTGGGGAAAAATTCTGAGAGCAAGAAAAAAATCCCTACTCAAAATAAACCCCCCCGTTTGCAATACCCTTTTCCACAACTCAAAAAAATTTTTCCAAACCT
>Ga0131853_10008721_pt1 | contig 18493 bp, 5 predicted proteins | sample TergutLab28metaG_FD_92764 | JGI IMG/M metagenome (GOLD analysis project Ga0131853, IMG submission 92764) | Labiotermes labralis P1 segment gut microbial communities from Petit-Saut dam, French Guiana - Lab288 P1 (version 2) (version 2) | ecosystem: Host-associated > Arthropoda: Insects >... | reverse complement strand
GAAGTATGTGTGCAGTGCCCAATATGGCTGTTTTCTGTAGTTCCTTGACTTCATGTTTTCCCGGTATGTTGCTCACGTATTTTCTGAATGACTTTGAAATAGTCCCAGTCGCCCCTGTTATTAGTGATATCACCTTTGTTTTTACATTCCACATGCGCTGTATTTCTATTGTAAGGTCATTATAATTTAGAATCTTGTCGGCTTCTTTTTTAATCACATTTCTGTCTCCTGAGATTGCAACGTCTATTAACATACATGTTCCCTTTTCATTATCACGGATTATAATGTCTGGTTTGTTGTTGGGGGACAGTTCTGTCAGTTTGTATTTGTTGATTCCACAATATGGTTGCCTTGCCTCCTTGATTTGTTTCTACTGATTTTGGCACATGTTCATACCAGTGTTTTTGTCCAGTTGTAACCCTGTTTTCTTGCATATGTTGTAGTGTAGTTGTGCACACACTCTGTCATGTCTTTTTAAGTCCTGTTCTTTTGCCATTGTTGGGAATGCTGATATTATGTGGTCTATTGCCTCGTAAAATTGTTGGCAAAGTCTGCTTTTGCCATCTGTCTCTGTGTTCAATATTTTTGTCGCATAATATTTTGTTTGTAGCGCCTGGTCTTGTGCTGCCACTATTTCACTTTCAGTTTCTGCTTTTAGGTCTCTCTTCGATAGCCAGAGGAACGTGTCTTCTTCAGTAATAAGCTGTCTATCTGTATTTCTAACGTACTTCCCACACATGACTTTGCTTTTCCATTTTTTTTAGGAACTCTCCCAATCTTGCCTTTGTGTGTTGCATTCCATCCTGTTTTGCGTCGCTCTTCTCATTTGGTTGACTGAATTCTTCTTTGGCATTTGTTGCTATCTTAATTATTGAGTTCATATTTGGTTGAGTGCTTTCATGGCTTTTAACAATATTTACCAACTGGTCTTCTTTATAATTTGTGTTAAGTTATTCTGCAATATTAATTATTTCTGCTTTATATGCAGCTTCGATTATTATTATTATTGGTCGTAACCTTTAAGCATGGTATTTAGATTTAAGTACCTGAAACAAACCGTGTTTTTAGGATATATTGGGATGCTGATAAGTCCTTAGCTCGACCAGGAAGGAAACAAGTTCGGAAGCATATCAGTGACGCACGCGATTTAAATAACATCGCGATGCGAGCTGTCATCGAGTTTTTCCTGCAAGGCAAGGCGCCGAAGGAAATTCACGCCATTCTGACAGAAACATTAGCTTGTTTTCTTCCTGGTCGGGCTAAGAACTTATCAGCACCCCTGTAAATTGTTGCAGGTATTCTGTAGTTAAAATTTATGATACATAGAGTTAATCGCTTTTAGCGGTAACCTGGTCGTGTAGAACGAAGTAGGTTTTGAGTTCTGTTGCGAACCGCAGCTATGCAAATGGAAGAGTTGTCAGGATGTACACAGGAATGTGCAGCACACTATAGTGTGTAGTATGATCATGGGAGTCTTATTTTGGTTTGTTTCAGGATTCGATCCTCAGTTTTCCTTGACTTCCATTACATTGTAAATACACAGCCTCCTGTTCCATGAGTGCAGGGCTCTTTCCCAGAGAGTAGACCGGCCGGAGCATGAAGTTAATTACTTCAATTTAGCACCTAGGTTAACAACGAAGCGAGGTTCACCTATGCTGTCCCTCCACGTCTTCGTGTCTTGGGCAAAGGGAGGACTTTCCATTCTTGTTCTCCCCTCCGTATGTAAAAAAGGCAACATTGTACAGTGCGTATCGCGGTTCGCCTGTAGCCCGTTCTGTGGCCTGTAGGATGCTGCAACGTGTTCTTTCGTGCTGGACAGGCAGTATTATTACAAGCGTGCATGCAGTGCCCTTTTGGATCATCTTCGCTATCGCTGGGCGAAGAGAGCAGCATTTTAATTTGTCTTTTCGTCTTGCTATTCTGACATAAAAAGTGTGGCCGGAGTCTATGTAATGCATCAGGGATTGTATGTGGTTGGGATACGCGCACCAAGAACGCGTCATTTTTACTCTAGGGCCAAACCAAACAGTAGCAATGGAATGATACCAAGTACGTATTTTTTATAATGGCGCAACAACCCATTGGGCCATAGCATAACTCGTGACGGTCGATAAGAAGACAGCACTCCGTGGAGTTATTCTCTATTGGCGGTAAGCCGATGATATAAGCAAAACCAAGCACTGATTTCTGCTGGGAACAGCTGCGCTGCGAAAGGAACATGTAAGAAAGGATTCGCACGGGACTGTCCATCACACTGAAGTGTTAATATGAGAATGAGTATGTTTCAGAATCGATTCTCAATTTGCTTCCTCTTCTATTGCATTTTCAATATACAGCATCCTATTCAATGGGCACTGGAGCTCTTACTCCGAGTGGCAGCGGCCGGAGCATGAAGTTAATCACTCAAGTCAATGGAGTGCCGAAGTTAACTCGTCCCCCCCCTCCCTTGCGTGCCTACATGTCGTCGGCAAGACAACTACATTTTTTAAAAAGGCAGCATCTTCTAGAGCCTATCGGAGTCCGCCTGTAGGATAGATACTTACCGCGTTGCTGTTGTGTTGGATGGACCGTATTGTTACAGGCCTTCTTCGCGTGTATTGTCTTGCGAAAGCTGTTTCCTGTCATCGGCCGAAGAAACCAATATTTTCGTTTGTTGTCATGACCTGCAATATTGGACGAATTTGCCTAACCACCCCATAATGCATCAAGGATTATTTATGACTGGTTGTGATGCTATCACCTAGAACGCGCCATTGTTAATGTTGGAGTAAATGAAACAATGTGAATGTGATGAGATCAGCTGCGTACCTACGGTATGGGACGTCAATATGCTTGGATTATAAATGCTTCAAAATTAATGGTACAACAAAAATGCATAGTAAATATTACTACAACTCAGATAGGTGGAAATAATTTTAAACGAACTGCGGCAGTCGATCTAATCGAACTGTTTATGTAATTACTTTTTATGGTTGAAATCAAATTTGTACGGACTTTTTGAGATGTATAGTTATTGTGTTGACTTAAGTAGTGCGACGCCATGTTGTCACCGAAGATTAAACACGAAAGAAGATTGCGTTGTAAAAATAATGTAAGACGTAAGCCATTGATATACTTTCCGTCACATGTATGAGAACATAAATTGGCACCACAGATTATCTGATTACCACTATCGCAGTGTGCACAGATCATCTAGTGTAGTAGTAGGAGATAATCCGTGGTAATAGATAAGCGCGTGGAAGGTAGGAGGGTTAGGTTGTGGTTGTGTGTAAAGTTAGTAATAAATATTTACTTCTTGAACACGGAATGCTGTGTTTTTATTACATATAAAAAAGAAACTTGAACAACAGTGTGCATTGCATGAGTAAAAGAGTGCATGGGACTGAAGACGTAAAACTTGGTCTCTTATATCGAGGGAAAAGTTAGTGAAAGTAAAAGTCCCAGAGCTTTGTCACGGAAGCTAGAAGGCAAATCATATCGGTTAGATATAGTGTAGATAGTGTTAAGTGAAATGGGACGGTGGTTATGAGTGATTATTAGGTGAGGTAGGAAACGGTCGTGCCCTCTCTTAGCGGACGGACTGAGGAAAACCACAGAAAACCAGTCAGTACGTTTTATAACGTAGCCGAGATAAGAACAGTACATCTCATGTTACCAGTGGAGACGAGTTTCTCGGCGTGTAGCACTCGATAAGATGTTTTTGATTTGGGTAATCAAAGAAAATAATGCAGTAGCATTACTTCTGCTTTACTGTTTTTTTTTGTGTGTATATAGGAAGAATGTTTTTACCCCATAAATGGATAAGGGCATTGTCAACTAGAAACTGAAGTGTCCCTTTGAGTCTCAGGCCCTCATTGTTTTCTTAAACGTTAGTAGTGAAATATACTGAAGCGAAGTTGCTCGTGTTCCAATTAATTTTGAATGTGGAATGTATCCTACATTTTTATGTAGTCAGGCATTTTACTTAGTATCAGTTTCTTTTTGTGCATATACATAATTGTTATAAATTAGACCAACTTTAATGTTTTAGTTTACAAAACTAGTATGTGTTTTAGGCCTCACTGGCCCTTCATCAGGGAGTGCGGCAGTTCAAAACAGTCACTAGGTATTAGTTTTATACAACCTTTTTTGATATTTTTCAACTGGTACAATTTGTTTTGCCCATTGGGCATTAACGAATTTTGTATTTTTCATTCCGTCACAATGCATGGAGTAAAAAATGGGGGGGGGGAATGAGTGTATCTAACTCATAATGATGAACAGAACTGTACTGAAAAAGAAAACTCATCAGCTTTCAGGAAGTCTAGAGATTGCTGAGGTAGCATCACATTATAGTTCCATTTGTTCTGAGGTATGTGATAATGCAGAATGGCATATCACTTGTTGATTGGTTACATGAATATCCATGCAGATGATCCTGAATATGTAACTTGTATATCAGTGTTTCAAAGTCCCACATTTTATGAGATTTAAGGCTTCTTCCTTTCCTCTGCTTGGATGTTTCACTGGCTACACTGATAGTTGGTTGCTAGTGTTCCAGTGCAACATTCTGGGTCCATCTTGAAGATCAAGCACTCCAGTATGAATGCTTGTGTTTGGAGTGCATGAGCTTTGAAAGTGGGAGTGGTATGTTGTCCTGAAATGTCAGTATCGACTATTAATCTGTGCTGCATATTATTTCAGTGGAGTGAACACCTTTCACAGTTTTTTTTTGGGAGGCTGTCACTCTTGCACACGGCATGTTCACTGAGATGATTAACGAAGTGCTAATACATAATTGAATTTACTGAAACTTCCTTTAAAAAGAGGGTGGACTGCTGCAATGAATATGGATTATGCCTGAAATAATGGCAGCTGTTCGTGATATTGTGTGGTAGTTATATCTGTGCAGGCTACTGATGATACTGGGAATACGTGACATAACACGAGTGGGTTCTATCTCATGATTGCTGAAACCAGATGATGCCAACATTGACCATATATTACTAGCTAACAAAATATCCCTATGGACAAAAGAGGTGGTAGGATGCTTCTCTCCTGTACAGCCAGTGTGACATTAGTACAGGGACGTTAAGCAGCCATCATGAAGTGAGTGCCACATCCTCAGCTTGTGGACAGTTACAGATCATACCTATCTCAGTGCGTAAGGCAAGAACTGATGGACAGATTAAAGCAAGTTATTGTTGACTGCATGCGGATCACTGAAGGACACGTGAGGAGATGTGAATAGTAACACAAAACTGAACACAGTGATGCAGTTTGTGTGTTTGTTTTTGTCATTCTTAAAAGTGTCATGGAAAAGGATGGGAAGGAAGAAACTGCTAAGTTTCAGTGGATATTTTGGGTCACCTTACCATGTGCCTACTCTCCTGTCTTCAGCATTTATCTTATGCTGTGGGAGTTGTTCTGATTTCTGTTTTCATTCATAAATTGTGGACATGCTTTCATCTTCACATTCAGAATACTTCCCAAGATGTCAGTAAATGAAACTTTTGAAGGTGTGGGATAATGGCAGCATAAGAAAGATACAGACAGTAAATAAATATAATAATGATGATGATTGATGTGAATGAAGTATTTATTTAGCAGTGGTGTTGTTGGTTGCTGAAATTGTGGTACCAGTGATTGATGGATGAGTGAATGGGCATGGAACACTTGCAGCATGATACAGATGGGCAGACCATTGTACTCTGAGAAAAACTTGTCCCATTGCCAGTTTGTGCACTACAAATCCTGCATGGACTGGTTTGGAAATTGATTCATGGCTTCTGTGGTGAAAGTTTTGAATTTTTTGTGCCAGGGCATGGCCAGGATGTGAGTGAAAAGTGTTGCCATAAGTGTGTGATATAAATAATGCTAAAAGTGAAATATGTATGAAGTTGGCAACTTCTAGCATGTGATGCCTTGTAGTTGTGAATACAACTAGTAACATTTCTGAAGAACTCCCTTATTTAGTGCAGTGTTATATGAACAGTTGATACCTGTTTACCAAAACTACATGGGCCTACATTACAGCAGATTATAGTGTTGATGCATAATGTAGTTGTCATGGCTGTTGAAGCATTTACCTCAAGAATCTGAAACAAAAAAGAAATGTTAGAATGACTGGTGTCTTGTCAGCAATTCAAGGTGGGCTCCATCTATTGTACCTAGTGGGATGTATGTGCACTCTGGGGAGGTGAGAGGTGCATTCAGGGTTTTGGTGGGGAAACCAGGGGGAAAGAGACCATAGGCATAGACGGTAGGATAAAATTAAGATGGATCTTAAGGAAGTGGGTTGTGGGGGCATGGACTGCGTCGATGTGGCTCAGGATAGGGACAGGTGGCAGGCGCTTGTGAAGATGGTAGTGAACCATCTGATTCCATAAAATGTGGGGAATTTCTTGACTAGTTGAGAACTGGTTGGCTTCTCAAGAAGGACTCTGCTCTGTGGAGTAAGTATGAATATGCAGTGTTATACAAGCTGGTTGATCCTGCAGAAAGGAGGTTTGTGGAATAGTGGTGCTTTATAGATATATGTCCATGCAAAAGAGAAAGACTGATAGATATATGTCCATGCAAAAGGGAAAGACTGATATATATATATTTTTTTCAGTTATTCTGACAAAATGTGTATGTTTGCCAGTCTAGCAAAGTAAGTCAAATTAATTCATGCACTTTAAGAAATGGATTAATTATGGTGCTTAGTAAGTGTGTTGGAATATAACAAGATTAACAAAATAAACATGTTGAGAAAATGTGTGTAATTTGGATCTGTTCCTAAATTGGACTTCTTTATCCATATTGAATTCTGTAGTATGGCATTGCCACCATCTTGCACATCTGTGGAATGTTACTAACAGTAACTTCTGGGAGTGATATTGAAGCGCAGTTGTTGGAAGTGTGTCATTGTAGAGAGTCCAAAGTTAGATGGATGGTTGTCAGATGTAAAGTTTGTGATGCTTGACAACACTGCCTTGGAATTTATCCTGTTAATGCTTTTGAGAAATATGTGAATACATTTCTTCATTAAATGTGTGTTTATCAGTATGTATAATCATTTTTATTTTCAGGACCTAGGCAGATATTTGTGCGAAACTTTATGATTATTATTTTTGTGAGGAATGTGCTTACACAACCCCAAACCTATATGTGTGATAAACAGTTTCCAGCTTTACAAAGCACTTTGCAGTCATTTGCAAGAAGAATGCCTCAGATTATAATAAGACAAGTAGAGGAAATATTTCTGGTGGTAAGGAAGGCTTGGTGAGTGTTTTTTGCAGAAATATTTTTATCATGTCCTCTCATAATTGCTATTGCTAGTGTGTAGGTTGTAAGTTATGGACAGAATTGGGTAATGTACGGATCTTTTTTATCACTGTTACTGTACTTGTGTGTATAAAACTTATTTACAGAACCATCATTGCAGTTACCAGAGTTTCATGCAGCATCCAGAAAGTTATATTTAGTAAACAGATACTGAGTATAAATATCAGTAACTGAGACTAGTATTATAATACCTGCTTATGTTCAGGTTAGTTAATTTTGTGACTGTCAAAGGGTGTTTTTGTTTTGTAGTGCATTCAGATTTTTTTGATGTTTTTCCTTTGAGGTTAACTCCACACATAGGTAGACATTGGTGTGGAATGCAACATAATACGTTACCAACTGATCAGTTGTTTTGAATTTGTCAGGTGCTAAAAACGAAGTGGAATATAAGGGGACAGTATATCAGCCATTATGTAAATGTTGAAGAGCTTATGAGAAACATACTGTGCAGTAATCTTATGGGTCATTATACCCATGAAACTAGTTGGGATAATGCAGGATGTACAAACCCTAGGTGACTACATTTTTAATGATGGTGCCTAATATTTGTGGGTCTTCAGTAGGATCCTGTTTCATGTCACTGTTTTGGCACCTAGAATAATGTGGTTCCTAGATTTTTGTAATATTTGTTGACCATGAGAGAATGCAAGACTTGAAAATGTGAAGGTGCCTGAAAGTAATAAAACTCTATCCATTAACTACCTCATGGACTCCTGCTAAGCTGAGTGGCATCTCCACTCACCAGCCTGGGGTAGGGGGGGGGGTGCAGAGGAGAGCAAACAGCATTTATTTGGGGTGTGGTTGGATAGATCTGTAGCTAAGTAAAGCTACAGACATTTGACAGGTGCAGGAGCTACATTGCTATCATGTGGAATCTTGCTCTTGTGTATGCAGTACTTGAGTTACCTGCCATGTCTTTAATGATGTTAGTACAGTACCTCCCTTAAGTGTTGGGATTCTGTACTGAATTCATGTGGCTGTTTGAGGTGATTTTATATTTGACACATGTTATGTTGTAATGAAACCAGCAGTAAATTTGTGTTGTACATTTTCTGTTCAGAATTGCTTTAAACATTAAGACGTCTTGTCGCCATGGCTTCAGAGTATAGAACTTGAAAGGTTCAAGATGAAATGTCAGAAATGCGAGTTGAACAGTACACACATCCGTCATCTGTTCGGTACAGCTGATGCTGATGTGTTGGGTGAAAATGTGAACTTGGTAAATCAAAATTGAAGGGTGTATCAGAGTATAGTAAGGGGTGTGATCTACAAATAAAAGCATAAAGAGATATATTGTCTATATGTAGTAATGTCTCATCGCCAAACTGCATGAAAATCTTACACTGTAATATTCAGTCAACTAATACGTTCCTTTGAAGTGATGTAGAGACCAAATACAGAGTATTCTCAAGTATCCAGGAAATGGGGGGTAATTGAGAAATGCAGATAGTCTAAAGCATATCCTTTTTTGATCCATGAACGTAAGACTTACTTGGGATTTATTATGCATGTAATATATAGTATATAAGTAGATGCTTTTGTTTATATAAATAGTCCGTGATTTTTGTATTGAGTATTTTGTTTGAGCCATCACATTATGTAATGCTATTTCCCACCTTTGTGACTAGTCATTAGCAACTTAAATTTGTGCAGTTTCATGACTAGTCATTAGCAGTGATAAGCCACAGACTGGGTAATCGGTGCAACTTATATTAGTGCAGTGATAATCCAAAGACTGGATTGTCTGCGCATGGATAATCAAGAATGCACCGTGTTTGGGAACGGTGCTAAGTAATATGGATTGTGTCATTGAGACGTTAAGAGCACTTTAATTTGGAGTAATGCTTAGTACTGCTAAATTCATAGTGCTTTCACTTCCTGCCTGTTACCTGAAAATGCGAAAATTAAAAAATAAAAATATGTATATTTATGTATTGGTTTAACGGCATTAAAGTCTCTCTCTCACTTGTTGAAGTGAGTATATTAGCAAAGTAGGTAGAAGTAACCAGCATTTGGTGACAACTGTGTACTGAGTAGCATCATACTTTTACTCTTTACAAAAACTCTTATGATGGTGAAACCAAGGAAGTTGCTATGAATGGGTTTATGCAGCAAGTGACATGACATGTGGATACAAAATTTTGTTGAGGAGACTGTAGAGGAAAGAACACCTGCAGGACCTATTGATGGGTGTATTAGAGAAATTGTGTGTGTAGGGGGGGGGTAAAGACTGGATATGTGACAGGCTGTAGCGAACACAGTAATGGACCGTCATGTTAAGATGAAAGTGAGGGAATTTTGTGACTAGCTAACCCAATTGTTGGCTTCTTAGGAAGCACTGTGCTCCATGGAGTTAGCTGTTAATAGTGGTTTTGAAAACTGAAATGGAGACTCTACAAACCAACTACAATATTATCAGGTTTTAGGAAAATTACATTTTTTGTTAATAGCTGAGATCACAATAACGGGGAATTGTATGTTGATTTTACAGAGCTGCACTAATTCACCGAAAATTCTAGTAGGCTTGTGTAGTGAAAGAAGTGGAACAATGTGTGATGATGTGCATGAAAGTGTCATTATAAAAGTTGAAGTCGCAGATATGGATATAAAGGTCGAGGAGATGTCTGTGGTAAAAGTCGAAGAAGACACAGGTGTGAATATTAAAGAAGAGGAGATTCCTGTTGTAAGATGTAAGGAGGAGACACTTGTAGATACAAAAAAAGAAGATATTCATTGGGATGTAACCTCTCCTACAATAAAGGCTGAACAGTATCAGGTTAGTTATATGTATGTTTGTCCATTATAAGATACATTTTATGAATATCCCATTATGTGTACCATCTTTTGTCATCTCCAACTCTGTCTGTCTCTCTGACCACACAAAACTGCTGAACTGCTGTGAATGGAAATGCTTTTGTTTCTGTTATTGTTTTGTGTGTAACTAGTAAATAGGTTTCTGTGCAAGGAAGTGCAGAGAACAGTAAGTAGAAGTTGATTATTACATCACGAGGCAGTACCAGAAAATTCTCTCCTAAATATAACCAATAAATTCTTTCCAAAATTGTGTAGTTAAGTAACTTTGATCCTCTTGACACCAGTGAAAGCAGTAATCAAAAAGCAAATGAATTTTGAATTGCCTAATTGTATGGTAGTAGAAGCATATAAGAGGACCAAAAGGGAATTCAGTGTTTAATAATTTGGTGCTCATGAAAACATATGGCACTAAGAGGGAGGAAGAAGCAGGTGACGTTTGGGCAGTGTAAGTGATTACCTTTGTTTTGGGACAGGGCTCTCTGTACAAGATGGAATGATATCAGTATTTTGGTGGGTAACAGTGAGAGATTGATATTATTATGCCCCTTGATTATTGAGCATATTTCCTAAGGATTATCAGGGACAAAGAACAATGTCAAGCTGCATATTGACATTCTTCCTTTGTTAGAATATAATGTATGTCATAAAAATTAATTAATTGTAATTCAGTCTTCTAAGCACTCAGCAAAAAATAAATTGTCCCTGGAACATAAGATTTATACCTTGAAGAAGAGAATGTACTATGCTAATTACATTACTGCGGCATGAAATTTTGCTAAGAGGTTTTGACATGGAAATAAGAATGGAAGATTTCTGGTAATGGACAATTTGGACAGACTAGGAATATTTGAAAGACAAAATGACTGTACAGACTAGTCTTGTTTTATGCTAGGTATTCATTCCTGAAAGACATCACCCGAATGGAACACAGAATTCCCACTTAAAACAGTGTATTACCTGGAGTTAGGGATTGGCAACCTCATCCTATATAGTGTGTGACTACACCAATAATGGACATGCATCTGTAAATTATACACACACACACACACACTGTATGTACTGTATACGTACATTTCTATAAGTAATATTTATTTATTTTAATGCAATAAAATTTATAGGAGACACACATCCATATTTTTTGTTTCGGTTCATTCCTCTAGGACTGTGATAGACTTCCTATACAGATTTTAGGTCCAGACTTCACTCTGTCTGTAAATCTGTCACCATTTTTAGGTAGCATTATCATGTAGTGTACATATGCTGTTATGAGCGAATTGAACATTATGCCATCTGTCAACAATTTGTTCACATTTTGCAAGTTGACTTAGGTCTAATTTCTCTTCATTACTGATTTTCATTTGCTGTTGCTTGAACTGGATTGCACTAGGTAATGTACATTTACGTTTCTCACTCGTGTTGGTAAGAAAAGTACATGCTGTAGAAGAGGGAACTAGATTAGCCACTTGAATATATCACTAACATAATCCATAGCAGCAAAAATGAAAAATGATTTACAGCATAGGGTTGCATTTTATATTGTACGTACACCTGTATATCTGTGTATGCATGCGCTTGCGCTCTGACTCATTTTTAAGATTGAACCTATATCTGTGTTTTCCATCTTTACCAGAGCACCTTGGATGAACATCAGCATGAACCTGGTGTGGCTTGTCCAGGTCCCTGCGATGTATGTAATTCAAAATCCTGTCAGCTGAGTATTGTGAATAGAGAGCAAAGTTTGGGTGCAGGACACCTTCATAACTCAGATGTTAATAAATCATGCAGTGACCAGGGTACTCTCAAGAGAAAGCAACACATACATAGTGCAGAACGTCTGTATACCTGTGATGTTTGTAACAAATCATTCGCTGAACAGTGTGGTCTGAAGAGACATCAATGCATACATACTGAAGAACGTTCCTATACATGTGATTTTTGTAATAAATCATTCAGTGTGCAGGGTAGCCTGAAGGTACATAAACGCATACATAGTGGAGAACGTCCATATTCCTGTGATATGTGTAATCAGTCATTCAAAGTGCAGGGACATCTGAAGGTTCACCGACTCATACATAGTGGAGAACGTCCGTATACATGTGATGTTTGTAATAAATCATTCAGGGTGCAGTACATACTGAAAATACATCAACGTAAACATAGTGGAGAACGTCCCTATAGATGTAATGTTTGTAATAAATCATTCAGTTCACAGGGTAGTCTGAAGGTACATCAACGCATACATATTGGAGAACGTCCATATACATGTGATGTTTGTAATAAATCATTCACTGAGCAGAGCGGTCTGAAGAGACATCAACGCATACATAGTGGAGAACGTCCATATTCCTGTGATATTTGTAATAAATCATATTCTTTACAGAGTAGTCTGAAGATACATAAACGCATACATAGTGGAGAACGTCCATATTCCTGTGATGTTTGTAATAAGTCATTTTCTGTGCAGAGTAACCTAAAGGCACATCAACGCATCCATAGTGGAAAACGTCCATATTCTTGTGATGTTTGTAATAAATCATTCTCTGAACGGGGTGCCCTGAAGGTTCATCAACGCATGCATAGTGGAGAACGTCCATATTCCTGTGATTTTTGTAATAAATCATTCTCTGTAAAGGGTAGTCTGAAGATACATCAACGCATACATAGACAAGAACGTCCATATTCCTGTGACGTTTGTAATGAATCGTTCACTGAACAGTGTGGTCTGAAGGTGCACCAACGCAGACATATAGGAGAACGTGCATATACCTGTTGTGTTTGTAATAAGTCGTTCAAGGAGCAGGATTCTATGAACTTGCATAAACGCATACACTGGAGAAAGTCCACATACCTGTGATGTATGTAGTAAGTCATTGAGGGTGCTGCATCATCTGGAAACACACCAGTGCATACACAGTGTAGTACGTCTGTATACGTGAGATATTTGTAATAAATCATGCAGGGTGCAGTGTCTTCTGAAGAAACATCTACACATACATAGCTAAGAACATTCATATGTGTTTGATGTTTGTAAGAAATTGTTTGCTTAACAGGGTAATCTGTGGTGCACCAATGCCTACTTGGAAAACATCCTTATGTGTATGATGTTTATAATAAATCGTTCAAGGTGAAGAGTGATCTGAATGTACATCAATGCATGCGTTCTTTAGAACATCTACATATGTGTGTGATATTGTAATAAAAGATTGAGGGTTCTGCATCATCTGAAGGGAATTAAAAAATGGTGTAGAACACCCATATATATATATGTGTGTGTGTGTGTGTGTGATGTTTGTAAGAAATCATTCGCTGAACTGGGTAATCTGAAGGTGCACCAATTGCATACTTCGTGAATATCATCTGTATAGGAGTGGTGTGTATAATAAATCCTTCAGAAAGCAGGAAGATATGAATGGACATCATTGCCTACATAGCCGAAAGTGTCCATACACGGGAATTGTATGTAACAAGTCATTCAGGGAGCAGGGTTTTCTGAATGTACATCAATGCATACATTGTGTAGAACATCTATACAAGTAATGTTTTTGTAATAATTTGTTCAATGAGTAGAGTGGTATGAATGATCATTTGCAGTACACAGTGCAGAATGTCCATATGTCTGTGATATGTGTAATAAATCGTTCAATTTTAGTATAGCACTTATTGGTTTTATTCTCAAAGTGAAGATCTGGGAATTTATGAATTATATACTTTTTTGAAATTTTGTAAGGCCTGTCAGTTTTTTTTTTAATCTGCAGCAACATTTCACTACAAGCCACATAATTTTTTAAGAGGTTTTAGTTTGGCTTAGCACTACAAGTAGTTAGCAGCTGGAGACATTGTGTGATGTATTGAAGGTATCTGTAAGTGGACAGTGGATGCACGATTTTGTGTTTGCAAGAGTTGGGCCACCTTATAGTTCAGACAGCATGAAAAAATTTTCCTTTTTGGATAAAAGAAGTTTAGTAGTGTTGTGTGCTATTCCATAATTGGTGAGTATTGACATTGTTCAGGGAGTGTATAAAATGAAGTTAGACCAAAACATGGCAAGCAGTCTTTGAAAGGGTGCACTTGTACTAATTCATTCACTGAAGTGTTTGAGGTTACAGACCCCATCCTCAACCATGCTCCTACATGGGATGGACCTGATAATCATGTGGGGTACCTATTGAGTCTCGGGGCTTGTCTGGATGGGTACACACTGGGACTTGATCCCCAGACCATTCAGCTGTATGGACTGCCCTATCCTGGTCGCCTGATACAGTAGTATGTAAAAGGTAAAACAGTCCCATTACAGGCCCAGAGGGTTCCAGGAAGTAAGGTTCCCAGATTTTGTGACAATGGCACAGGATGGTGGTAGGTTGTCAGCCTTACGCACCGGCCGCCTTTACCCCCAGGAAATGCTCCTGGTACTCATTTCTGTTAGAGTCGACCCCAAGGCCGTAATGAAAAATCAACTGACACCAGCTGGGATCGAACCGGCGACCGTCCGATTTGTAGCACAGCACCTGAACCACTGTGCTACCGCGGTCCCCGATACCAAGGATAATGTATCCTTACGAACATTTTGCGAGTTTTGGAAACAAAAGCTTTATGTGACACATAGGCTGTCCCCGACTTTAATGCACAATTCGTTCCTGAAAACATGTACGAAAGTCGAGCAAGAGACTTAAATGATAACGGGGATCCCTTCCCGTACCTTAAAGAGTACATAAAAATCCAAATGTATGAGCAACAAACAAAACACTTGTAACAACAATTATTTATTCATGCATTAATTCAACCAAAGGATATTGTTCACGTCGAAACATCACACGACACAAATATCCTCTATTCTGAAGGCCAGCGTAACTCATGAGAGGTTAGTAACTTTGGCAACATTGTTCCAAGCATTCTCATTCTTCTGCTTCACGCTCCATTAGCCAAATTGTAAACGCAAATTACGTATTGCTTCCATCATGATGTAGGTCAGCTTTCTTCCACCATATTGTGAACCAAAGTAAGTGGCCAGGACAGCCAATAATAAAGAGAAAAATGCATCATAAAAATGAGTCAACATGAAAACTCAACCGTCCAAACCAACAGCAAAGTTGTCATTTGAGTTACTAAATATAAGCAGTACTTTCCAGAGTTATGTCCTGCCTCAAATTATGCTTATCTCACGTACCTCTTCTGGTATTTTTTTTTTCATGGTTCGAAAGCCTTAAGGGATCCAGGCAATCACATTTTAGAGGCCTCGTGATTACCCAAACTAGACGACCGGTTATTGCACTCAGGCGAGAATTAATGGGGGTTATTCTACACATTAGTCGAAGGTGAGTGTAAAAATTCCGAGCGCGTGAACTTAAAGTCTCTTCGTCTTTACTCGCTATTCGCTGGCTAGTATACAATCTCGCTTGTAAATTCTCGGTGTAATTGATATGGCCGGTAAGTACCTTGTGATAAAACACTGAAAGTGTTCAGTTCATCTCTTGAGATGTCGAATAATGAACTAAAGTGCTAGTTAGCTGACTGCCCAGCCTTTTCATTCCCACGTGTAATAAGCATGGCTAGTTTACTCGCTGCGCGCTCACTAGCTTGTAACTGAACCCGCAGTGTAGTAGCCATCCATGTCTACCGCTGGGGTCGAATCCGTAATATCAGGAAGCAAAGGACCGCATACGAACGCGTTAGTCTGCGTGGTAACTGTGTTCGGTCTGTCTTGCATTTAGTAACAACCTGTTGATTTGAGAGTTCTACATATTGGAGATGATAACTAGGTTAAATGATTGTTTTTTGAAACTACGCGCTCCCAGATTGATCAAGGCCAGAAATATGTTGGAGTTGTATTAAAACATTGCAATGCTGATGAACCTCGTGCATTTCTGCGCTTAAATTGTAACAAATTAACTGAACATTATTGTAAACCTGCTGTGTAATTAATTACTGTATTTGGTATAATGAAATATTTTATACGTTTAGAAGTTGAGTTATTGTGTTGTTTACGTAGCGGCAAATCCATGTTATAACCGAAGATTTAAAGCCAATGAGATGGCGCAATAGAGATATGGTAAAGGGTCAGCCAATGATGTAGTGTCTTTTTCGTATATTACGATTCCGAAATACGGCGTCGTTGTGTGTGTGTGTGTGTGTGTGTGTGCTGAGAATTGGTATTGAGTGTTGTGTGTATAGTTCGTAATATACATTTATTTGTTGACCACCGAATGCTGTCTTTGCATAAAGTGTAAGTAAGAAATTTGAACCATGAAGAATATTATATGATTAAATGAGTGCATGCGACTGAACTAGGAACAGTAAATCTTGGGCTGTAAATGCGACAAAAACAAGTGAGGTTAGAAGCCTCCCACGAAAGCTGGAAGGCAAGTAAGATAAGTTAGGTGATATGTGGATAGTGTTGAGCCAGATGTGGCAGTAATTGTAATTATTAAAATGTCATCCGTATTTCTTGTGTGAAAGATTTTCTTGTTAGTTTCAAGAGGTATTCAGTAAACATTTTTATAATGTAAAAATATTTTGACGATTGTGCTTGAACTAGATAGTCCGTAACTGCATCTTTTTGTGTCTGATATGTGTCATTGAAGAGGTGAGAATAATTCTGAGATCACAGTTTCATAATTTGTAAAATTTCCAGCGTATGAAGATCCAGCACGATAAGCAGCTATTCTACAAAGAAATGTCAACATTTTAACTTTCTGACTCTTTTACACAGTGTCGGCTGTGTATAAAATGGCTAATTTGGTTTTATGGGGTTACTGCTTTGGTATTATACATTGATGCTTCCGTACGGGACGAAACATGTAGGAATATTCTGTGTGATATTATGATATAAATATTTAAGGACAATTTTGTGCATGTTGCTGTTTTCATCTCATCATTAATTATTGATAATGCATGGATTGAAAAGTACAATGGGACAAAACTCTATCCACTAACTACCACATGAAGTCATGCAGTGGATTCATGCTGTGCTGAGTGGTGTATCCACTCACCAGTATGTCACAGAAAGCCTTACTGTGCACAGAGGAGAGCAAACAGCATTCAGTTTATATATGGTTGGATTATGTCTGTAATTATACAGGCAACAGTTGGAGGAGGTTAATTGCTTCCATGTAGGGCATCACTATTTTATGTAGGTTATGTGACTTGAATATGTCGTATCATATCATCATAGAGATGCAGTACCTTCCTGAAATGTTGGGATTGTGTAAGAAATGCATTTGGCTCATCATCTAAGATGATTCTGAATTTAACACACATTGAAATGAAAAAAGTAAATCTGGTTGATGCATTTTATAATCAGAATTGCTACAAGCAGTGAGATGCCTTATAACGATTGCTTCAAAATATGGAGTTAGGTTCAAGAAGAAATGTCAGAAACAGCAACTAAATGAAACACATGTAAGTTTCTGTTTTGTGCAGCTGACACTGATGTGTTGGTTGAAAACATGATGAAGAATAGTTAATAGGTGTAACACATACTTGTAAGGGGTTTGATATGCAAGGAAGTTCAAAGAGAACTATCTGTAAAATAATATCTTATCATTAGAGTGCAGGGAGACATTATGATGTACAACCTGCCATTTGGTTTGTTGGAAGTGTGGTAAATATCAAATACAGTGTAGCTGCCATCATCCAGGGCAGTGGTGAGGAGAGTAGTGCATGGATAATTGAGAAACATGTATAGACCAAAACATATAATTTATCGAGTCACAGATAGAAAAGAAGACTATAATTTATCATGTGCGTAATACATACATAGCTTACAAGTAGACACTTATCGTTTATGTCAGTAGTCTGTGATTTTTTAATATATTGAGGGTTTAGTTGGAGCACCTAGCGCTGAATCCAGTTACCTTCTGCCTTGAAATTATTCATTGGCAATTTATGTTTGTGCATGGATAATCATCAAACTGGATGATCCACACATGCAAAATGAGGAAGAAGATGCCATACCTGGGAAAAGTACTAATAAACGTGGATTGCATCATGACCAAACTGAGTAGATTACTTTGGGGTAATTCTTACTTCGGCCCAATTCACAGTGCTTGCATATCCCATCTGCTACCTTAAAATGAGAGAGTAAAGCAGTCCCGTTACAGGCCTGGAGTGGCCCAGAAAGTTCCAGGAAGTTAAGGTTCCCTGATTTTATGACACTGGCACAGGATGGTGGTAAGGGGCCATAGTGCAATCAGAAGGATTTTATGTCAATGAAAAATTCCAATGACACCAGCTGGGATCGAACCAGCGACCTTCCGATTTGTAGCACACCACCTTAACCGCTGTGCTACTGCGGTCCCCCTAAAATGAGAGAGTGGTAGTATAAAAGTATGTGTATTTACTCACTATTTTTGTATGGTCATAAAACTCTGTCTTT
>Ga0131853_10008719_pt1 | contig 18494 bp, 8 predicted proteins | sample TergutLab28metaG_FD_92764 | JGI IMG/M metagenome (GOLD analysis project Ga0131853, IMG submission 92764) | Labiotermes labralis P1 segment gut microbial communities from Petit-Saut dam, French Guiana - Lab288 P1 (version 2) (version 2) | ecosystem: Host-associated > Arthropoda: Insects >... | reverse complement strand
TGATACCAGAGGCTGTGTAATGCAATTTTGACCTCCTGATGATGAGCACATGTGCTCGAAATATGTAGAGGCATGAAATAAAACTTATTGTGAAACAAATTTTGTGCATCAAGTTGGTTAAATGCTGAGATAAATATACTGAGATGCATGGTCAGCAAAACCTCAAAATGTTTGATGAGTTCACTGTTTTAACTGTGTTCCATTCACACATACTTCACACGTGTGTCTTATTTCGACTTTTTTTATTTTTTCCTATGGGTCGTAATTCTTAAATCGCTCACTGATTTTCTTGCGCCCTTTTCTCGTATTATTTTTGTATCCGTAATGTTCGCTCTGTTGATGCGATTCACCCTTCATTCCTCCTATTATCCACCCTCGCATGCCTCTTCGCCAACTTACCCTGGGTAAATTCTATTCGCTTTCTCAGAGACTTACGAGAAGGAACGACCAAGGCAAGGCAGTTCGACCCTTCTATTTGTGGCTGGCACGCTTTCCATATTTTGTCGTCCTTAAATCATACTTCCGACATTACTCTTGGCAACAGTCTCTGTCGACGTCATTTGATATTCATGTTCCATTACCCTGCCACGCCGAAGCATCGTATTACGGTGACAATCTTCTTGTGTCACCTTCAGTTCCTGATGTGTCAACGTCGCTATTCATGTTGTTATCCTTGTAGGCTGCGACACCATGTTTCTTGTGTGTTGTTGCCAGCTTGTCGCTATGTTGTAATACTTTAATCTTCGATAGGCGTCCCAGGAATCAGCAGATTCTTCCGGAACTCTGCAAACCACTCACAAAAAACAAGTTGTCGCAGTCCGCAAGACCATAACTTAAAACTGCCTTGAAATCTCCATATCTTATCTAGCTGAGACGAAGTGTGTCTACTGTGCAGTGTGAACTGAATCTTTGAATATAATTGAGGATAGTCTTCGCCTTAGGCCTTGCCATGGCTCAAGTGGTTAATAGTGCGCCTTTGCCTGCGGAGGCGCGGGTTCTGTCTTAGGCATGTGCATGTGAGATTTGAGGTGCACGTAATGGTACTGGCACAGGTTTTTTTTTTCTCGGAACACTACTGTTTTTCCGCTGTCAGTATCACTCCACAGATAGTGCATACTTAATTTCGTCTGCATGCTGCCCTTACCAGAATGACAAACGGGCGAAACCTTCCAAAAGCAACGCAGTTGCGGAAATTGGGGAGAATTTGATAGACAAGCATTTTACATAGTCTGTAAAGAATTAAATATCTGAATATGTCATTCCTTGCATTGTGCTACGAATGACATCAGAACACTGTGGTTAAATGTAATGAATGCGTTTATGTATTTTCAAATAAATTTCAATGTAATTATTTTAAATGATGCTTTGATGTTGACAGTTAAAGTGGGATTTTGTTCGTAGTATTTATGTTTATGTTGACGCCAATTACTTAATCTCTCATTTCAAATCCCCGCCCCACATCCGCAGCTGCTGAGTGGGCGCACATCCAGCATCTGAAGAGATTTTCCCGATTCAGTGCTACAATCTCGTCCTATATCTTTTCGCACATCCTGAATGGAAGGGGAGAACCGCATTGAAAACTAAAATGAAAGGACACCCTTGACTGCGGAAGCTGCTCTGCTTAAATTTGAATTAGTTTCAAGATTACCTTCGTGTCTTCATAATTATATAGTTTCCTTTCGTCCATTTGCGACTTGCTTTCCTCGCCTTGCGCAGTAATAAAGGAAATCCGCAGGCTGAATTTTATGGTTTGCCGACTTGCGCACTTGCACACTTTTTTTGCAGACTTTTTTTTTGTCATTCACATTGCAGTCAGCCCAAGACAATGGCCACAAGTGGTGTGGTATTTGAAAAGATACAGCCATTTAGAGTTGTTTAGGATTTGATGTTTTTGTGACCGTGCATCACTGATTAATAATATAAACAGCCAACTAGATGCAACAATAACGAATTTTTATTGATAATTACAATTAGCTCAACATGTTTCGGGCCACAATTTCGCCCATCCCCAGGAGCACTAGACTGTGTTTACAGCTTGTGGTATAAAGCCCGGGCGATGCTGCCTGAGTGCTCCTGGGGATGGGCGAAATTATGGCCCGAAACATGTTGAGCTGATTGTAATTATCAATAAAAATTCGTTATTGTTGCATCTAGTTGGCTGTTTATGTAATTATTGTATACGATTACCTTGGTCCTGGACTTTGTCCCTCTTCTTCTATTCAGCAAATGGCATAGTGTTCCGGAAACTGGGTCTGTTGCCATTTTCAGGCAGAAGAGCTGGGCGGCATGTAGTCGGTTATGTCCGACATCAAGAGCTAATCTGGCTGTGGACAGGCTGTACCTGTACGTGTGTGATTTGACATGCGATAACGTGCTTTACAAAGATTGTAGTCTTCTCGGTTTTGACTTTATATCGGTGGATAATCAGTTGTCGATGTTTCGGAGGCGCTTACGACATCCATCTTCAGAGTAGTCCAAGATAATTACATTGCATGAATTTTCTCCTATTGGCTCGCTACGCCTATCGACTAACCCAATATTTCTCCATACAATGCAACTGTTTCTGCATGAAACGTACTCTTCTTGGACTACCCTGATGATGGAGGCAACAGTCTACTCCGAAAGGATGGTAACCAATTAACCGTTCATGCTTTATCTCCGAAGATTTTAATGTAAATTGAAAGTACGTGTCCATTTCTGTCCGATAGTTGAAAAACCATTTCTGTGTTTGGAGATCAGCAAGTTTCGCCATGTTCTCCTGAGTCATTTTAATCTCTACCTGCAGGCCTAAATGTACACATGTTTTTTCAGCTTGGAAACAGTAAGAAACACTATGAAAATTATGGAAACATTCCGTGAAAACCTGAAATCGGAATAATTACACCCATCAAACCATATGCTGGTAACTTTATTCACAAATATTGTCTCGGAAAAAACCTAAATTTCAGATGCGGTCCATTACCCTCCTACAGCTAGCTCCCTCCGCAGAAAAAAAATTAAACCTAATAAGGAAATTGTAGAACACAAGTGTGAAGGCCGTTACAGACCCTACCGCCTACACCCGATACTTGCTGATCTTCTTGCTGGTCGAGGAAATCCAGAGGGTGAAATTTTCAAATAGGTTTGGCTGATTAGATCCAGAAAGGCACATTTTTTTTAGTGCACCAACCGAGTTTTTTGAGAGCGTCGAAGCATTTTATTTGCGTTCGAGATGTACCTGGCTCGAAACCCAGGCAAAGACAATAGCACCGACAAAGGAGTTTCTTTTTCCGTATCACTCCAGCCTAATTACTTGATAGCTCAAACCTCAATTCTTCCGCACCCTTTCCCATGTTCCATTTGTATTCTAATTACTTGTAAGATCCGGCATGTCTTCACTCGTTGCAACACCATACCGCAACATGCTGGACACGCGTGCTTACAGGTCAGTTCAGAAGAATTTTGGCTCTATGGGGCTGGCAAAACGGCTGAGCTTCTGGTTAACTTTCGAAAGGTACACGGTTCTTGACCAGACTGGGTTTTTATTGATTACCCCACAGTGGTTTAAAATCCAACTATCATGTTGAATGTAGTCCAAGACTTCTCCCGTGACGTCCCTTGACTATTAATCATTCATGGTCATTTAAATCGGCGCTGTATAACTGCGGCCTTTCACGCAACGTCATAAAGGATCCAATTTACCAACCAACTTGGATTATGACTGATGATATGGTCAGATGCCTAGGTCCTATGTTTTTAATAGGATCGAAACGTGTTCCCAAGAAGAGGAGTAAACACTCATGCTGTAAAACAAAATAAGGAGGAGGAAGGTAATGAAAACAAACACGGAGTATGTTATTTTGATCTTTCCGTCTCTTTTCATTCACCTTCAATAAATGCCAGGCACATCTGTGCCAGTCTTCTCTCACACTTCCGCCTCAATTTACGCCAGTCTCGTGTAAGTGTCTTCTGCCACCCTGTCAGGAATGTCTACCAGCGCGGAGGAGTACTGCCGTTCCTGCCAAAATTAGATTTAATTTTCTTTATCGTGTACCTTAAAATGTAGAAGCCGTAACTTCACGTTTCATCTCCACGTGCCCCTTTAAATACCTCCTCTGATCAACATTGAGTCGTCTCCTCTCAGGTGCAGACACAAATTAAATTTGTTCTTCATAGTACCCAAGATGTTCGTATAACCTCAAGCGAAGGAACCACTGGAAGCACTTATGTATAATATTAACACACATCTTAGATGAGTAATTTTTGGAAGTGTGCATTGGATTTAATTAGCTCGAGACAAATGTTTTGGCATTACTGCAGTCGTTAATTACACACCACGCTTTGGTGACGTGCGGGGTGTAGAGATAGTTACGCACATTTTGAACTTGCGCATTGTATTGATGTGACTGCAGGCTTCACGCTACAACTGCTCTGCCCCCGGGGAAGGAGCCCGCGATGCTGTGTTGGTCCCGATGCAACTTTGAACGTTTTCGAGAAAAGAAAGATCTGTTGTCTCTGACAGGGATCGAACGTTGATTACTGCGTCATCTATCCCACAGCTTAGTCTGTATACCATCTGAGCTGTCCAGGCTTCGTGCTCTTGTATTAACAAAGTCAAACTGCCGGTTTTCGTAGTAGCAGGGAATTTGCGATGAATGGGTACTTGAGAGATCCGCGGAACTGACGGCAGTCTGTGTACAGATTGTGTTCTTCTGGTATGTTACCTCACGTAGTTCGACAGGGGGTGCAAGCATTTCGAAAGGATCGCCTGCCTTCAGCTTGAGGGCACAATGTCCGGACTGAAGATGCCCCAAAATGTCAACCATACAGCACAACGTTTTGTGTTAGGAGGTTAGCTTGATCTTAGGGTTTTTAGTCAAATAGTTAGGTTCGAAGTAAACTAGTTAAATTCATGAAAGATCTAAGGTAAGATGAGAACTGCCCTCGTCTGGGTTATTATGCGGCGTATAGTGGTAATTCATATCCGACGTTTCAGGACAACCTATCGGTCCTGTCTTCAGGAAATCGTGATATCTTGACCCTTGAAGATGGGAATCACCACTCTACGCTGGGTAACAACCCAGAAGAGCGCAAATCTCATATGCTTCGCGGCGGAAGCCTGAAATCACGCAAGATCTGACGTACCTACATTATTGACTATGAAGATTTCATTTGTCTGCGGTGTCACTCCATGTGGATTGGCATGTAGGTACGGACGTTTTGGAGGGGCTTTTTGCTGCCATCTTTAAGGTAACCCAAAAAGATTGGTACCGATGTACCAATTTGTTTTTTCAAGGCGCGACAGCCCCTTGGAAGCCAGGGCCTCCTTATTGTCGAAGCTTCAGGTTCACACTCAGACACACCACGCTCAGTAGGACTTCTCTGGACGGGTGATCAGCCCGACGCAGAGACCCCTGCCTAACAGCACACAACATTCACAAGTGACAGAAATTCACGCCCCCGACGGGATTCAAATCCACAATCCCAGCAAATGAGCGACCCCTGAACCACTCCTTAAACCGCGCGGCCAATGGTATTGGCACCTATATACCAACTTACAAGATCTTATCCCAGAACACTAGCATCTACCTCCAGTTAATTGGTTGGTTGATATCTTGATTAGTTAGGAATTTATTTCACTGGTATTCGTTATGCAGTTATTTCAGCTACTTTGAATTTGCTACGTGTAGCTCAGCAATGACAGTGAATGTGCTTCGGTACGTGGAAACAGAACATCGCCGCAATCATTTTCAGATTTCTGTTGTTACCAACATTACACCTGCAAACTGCCTCATTAGACTCTGAATGTGTAGTGTGAGAATTGGCTTCTTGTTACGTGAAGGAAGCAAATGAGGTAGACCGTCTCAGAAAATAGGGCAGGAATGGAGACACACAGGCGCGGAGGGAGATCAGAGTAAACTGCAGTGGCTTCAAATAGCGTGTCTCGCCTGCAGTGCTATAGACTTCATTCAAAAGCAGTGCAAGTCACATCACAAGACCGAGAAGCTCGTGAATTCTGTTTCTGTTGTGGCATATAAATCCGCTTGCTTCTACTATAATTTGGTTCTGCCTTGTAGCTACTTCCTGAGCCGTTTCTCTCACCCTGTTTCTTGCCATACCGCTATCTGCCAGTGCATCCTACCTCATGAGCCAGAACCCCGATTTCTGCTGTCGAGGGTACGAGATTACGGCGCTGTGTTTCAGAAATTGCGACCAAAAGGAGTGGTCGTGAAGGAGGTTTTTTGGCTTCCGCGTTTGTGCAATTGAGATCTGCGTGCTTGTGGGACGTGAGGCAGCGTCATGCCTCGCAAGAACAGGGACCTCAAGTGGTCGTTAATTTTGTTTGCACTGTACAGAAGAGGTGTTCATCCTCTCATTCCAGTGCCACTTTTGGAAGACGAATCCTTCTGGTTACAGGATTTCGTGGTTTTTTCTTTCATCACTTCACCCGAATCCTTCTGGTTACAGGATTTCGTGGTTTTTTCTTTCATCACTTCACCCGGACGCCACTTACGGTTACTGTAATCGCTATATTGTGATTTCATATGTTTCGTTGAATAATATCACGGTAGTATACGTTTTGAAGCTTTGGCGGCCACAAAATTCAGCGACATTTTCTTGGGCATAGAGCCGTGTCAAAGTGTAAAGATGTCTCGGCGTTTCACTCTCATACAGGTATATATACCGGACAGCAGGGTATCAAGTCATTACTAGCGTCCTGAAAATAAAAGTTTTGACACTGACGCGGCTGTCTGCCAGAGACGATTTCGTTGAATCTTACGGTAGACCTGCTCGTGGGTTGAAAGTCAGGTTGTCATTGTGCAGGCCTTGAAAGCCGATCGTATTCTGGCTGTATTCATTTCTTAAGCTGGACACTTCGTGGAACCCGATCTTTTGACTGAGGTTTGAACTGAAGATATGCGGGCCAGTTACACTGGCCTGGCACTCAGCAACTGTATCGTTATATTGAGGGTCAGCATCAGCTGAGTGGTCCTGAGTGGTAATTTTATGAAGGAAATGCAAGGGAGATTGTACATGAGATGAAAGGTTCACATTTGGTAGTCTTCCAGTTAGAAAGTTAGCTGAGATGATTCCCAAGATTCCAAGTTGCCACTACATGCTTCTCATGTAGCCCTCCCGACTAAAATTTAATTCATGTTTTGTTTACATGTAAAATAACCACTGCCACCGGGTAACAACCCAATTGCAGTAAATAAATTTATTATAGGACATGCCGCTCAGATTGTGTGAGGAATATTGAAGGTTTTCAGTATGAGTGTCAAAACTAACACAATAGTTCCAGAAAATTGTTAACTTCGTTACATTTTATAACCCCTTCAGTTAATGGCTATAATGAAGAGCGTAGTGATAAAAAATTAATGATATATTTGAACAATTATGCAGCGTATGTAGGCGGTGTCTAAGCGTGTGATCATGCACATCATCGAGGAAACTGAAGAATTTTTATGACAAAAACAATTAAAATCGTGGTTTCTTTAAAATAATTTCATTTTTAGTAACCAGGAATGACAAGGAAATATGGAGAATGTTTTAAACTGTTATGTCATTTTTGCCTTTAGTTATTGTAGCGCGTCGAGCCCATGTTCGGGGGGCAAATAGGAATAGAAACAGTGGCGAAGAAACAGGGGGAGATGCAAAGGAAGAAAACTCAGCAGTAAGGAGAAGTTTAAAAGGGAAAGGGAGAAAAGAAATGAGCGCGAGTTTCTGTGTAAACGCAATTTTAAAAGGGATGAAGTTGAAGGAAAATGTGAGAAGCTGTAAAAGGTGAATACTTCAGGCTGCACATCTTCATACTCAGATTAGGTTCTTAGGATCAGACGGAAATAAGATGCAATATTATATTGTACGAAGGTCGCACAGCCTGAAGCCATTCAGAGGCAGATAGGAGTGACATTTCCTCCCTTTATTATGTAATGAGAGCGAAGGGATAAGAATTCATTTCGTGGGATGTAATGTTACATGGCATGTATCTCCCTCAGCGGGGGCTGTGTGTTGATGATAACAGACTGACATAATGCAAAAAATTGCCTTTCCTTTAGAAACAGGATATACTTTCTAAACGAAATTAATTACTGCTCCTTTCAAAACTGAAAATGAAGCGGAGAAAATTGTTAAAGCTAGTTGCTAGTTGTACATGATTTTGTGTTGAAACACAGATTGTGTTTGTTTTCGTACAGTGATGAGGTGTGTTAATGTAAGTAGACCAAAATATTTCGGTTAGCTGCCATGTTATTATTTACTGTCCACAGATCTCTTCTCGTAGCTTCTCGTACCGTGCAACGTTTCAGGGATGACGCTTGTGTTGTTCGCACCGCCGCCAAGTTGGTAATTTGAATGGTTCTTTTTGCAAATGTCCCAAGTGACATGGAATTGCTGTTGTTACTACTACTACTGCTACTACTACTACTACTAATACTGCTGCTACTACTGCTACTTCTACTACTGCTACTACTACTGCTGCTGCTGCTGCTACTACTGCTGCTGCTAGTACTGCTGCTACTACTACTACTACTGATGCTACTATTACTACTGCTACTACTACTACTACTACTACTACTACTGCTGCTGCTACTACTATTACTACTGCTACTACTACTACTACTACTACTACTACTGCTGCTGCTACTACTACTGCTACTACTACTACTACTACTACTACTGCTGCTGCTGCTACTACTGCTACTTCTACTACTGCTACTACTACTGCTGCTGCTGCTACTACTACTGATGCTGCTACTACTACTAATACTGCTGCTGCTGCTACTACTGCTACTACTACTACTACTACTACTACTGCTGCTGCTACTATTACTACTGCTACTACTACTACTACTGCTGCTGCTGCTACTACTACTGCTACTACTACTACTACTACTACTACTACTACTACTGCTGCTACTACTATGGTTTACCTCAATCGACCACATAATTTAATAATATTCCTTTTTGCTCAGTTTAAATAACAATTTAACCTTTATCGTACGGCATTTAAACTGAGCAAAAAGGAAAGACCGTGTATTCACAGACAGTATTCTTAATAAGAGGGCCCCAAAGACTGTACGAGATTGTTTGAAAAACGTAAACATGTGTTTTCCTCATAGAAATACAGTAGTAGCCTTCTTTTTCCATGACAGAGCAGGAAGTCGCTTATAGTGTTCGGCCGCTTCAAAATGGCGGCACAAGTCTTGCACCTCCAGTTCTGTTTCCGAAAGGTTCACACAATCTTTCTACACGTTCGCATTCTTCATGCGTTATGCATTTTCCAGACATGATGCCAGGTGGAGGCTGGTGTTTGTGTATGGTTTCATACATGTTGGCGTCCGTGGTTCGATTCTGAGCATGAGCAAGAGAATTTTCTTGACTTCTGAATGTCCAAGCCAACACCAAGGCCCACCCAAACTCTTATTCAAGCGGCACGAGGGGCTGTTTCCCCGATGATGAAGCAGTAAGGGTGTTAAACTGAACGCTCGCCTGTATCTAGTGCCGAGGTTAAGAATGAGTGGAGTGTAACTTCACTCCCCCATACGTCTTCATGGCGTGCACAAGCGGAAAAATGAATTTCACCTCGGGCTGCAGTAGCAATAAAACAACAAATTAGACTGTGCAGGTTTAGAAAACATGAGTACGATACCAGCCGACTGACACAACACGAGGCAGTTGTGGGGGTGTCGGAGTTCTCGAAGTGAAGGGGATTTTGTTTTGAGTGATGTTCTTGCTTCAGTGGAATTCCTCATTCGTGAGCTGGAGATATTCACACGTGGGTTATATTTACAATGGCAGAAACTGCATTTTTAGGTTCTTCGGAAGGGGAAGACGAAATGGCATAACCAACGTGGGAGACTGAGGAAGCTGACGTGATTGGGCGAGGGTTTCCATTGTTCAGAGGAAGTTTTGTTTGCCTGGAAGAGAGGATGGTGCATCATATTGCTTGCAGTGTGCAGCCTGCAAATGACAGGCGATCCTGTCTTACGTCAACATTCGTATTTGTCAGGCTGTAACGAATAACGCTGTCTGAGACGAACAAACTAAAAAGTTGCAAGTAAAAAAGAAGAGATGACAAAAAACACACATATTTTTCATAGTCCATCCATGACTTGCCATTAGTATTGGAATTCTTCAGATGAAGGAAGCCCCATTTCATATACTCCCCTCTTTCCTTCTCCCTTCCACAAGCTTCCTTCCTGTAATTTTTCTTATTATTGTATATATTTATTATTTTTTTTACGTGCATGTCTTACGGTTTTTCAGAATATTTGGAAGCTGAAATCGATGTTGAGACCCGTAATTTTGTGAGGATTCTGTGAGAAATATCGTCATTAACTCATCTTCAACTTTTTGATGATTGCTACTCCCCCCCCACCAAACCCCAACCCCTTATTTCTTGCCCCCCCCCTCTCTCTCTCTCTCTGAAAATTTAAACTTTGAAGGCGAGATCTTATTCTTTCCACATTCTGTAAGAACTGTACCGTCATACAAAGCTTATGAATGTACAGTTCAAGACAAGGTTTTGAATCTATTGGGATAGTCAGCCGTGCCGACTGGTAAATACTTGCCTAGTCCAAGAAGAGTGGACTTCAGGACCCTGACTTGGGATGCAATACCCTCCTCCGAAACGTCCACTTGATGTAGTGCGACGTCCAATAAGACGATATCATCATTAGCACCACCGTGAGAAGCCAAAATCTTGTATTGAAGTTTAAGTTACTGCTGTTTTTTTTTGTTTTCCGGGCTTATTTCTTGGGCAGACGCAGCATTGAGGCGCGTTCGTGCAACCATTGTTGCAGCGGAGAAGCAGTAAGTGTTACATAGTCTGAGTGTGTGTTTGTAGCCAGGTATCCAGCATGCAATGCGCACATAATTGTCACCTATGGCCTGTCCGGTTTTACAGTATTTCTCCACATTGTCTCATATACGGCAGTATTTTCGGGGGGAAAAAAAGAAGTTATGGAACATGAAATGTTTGTTGATTTTTCGTACAATTTTGTGTGAAACATTTCTCATTCTATTAAGAATAGAGCGAGATGTGATCAAAAATGTATATTGGTATTTATGTAAAGTGCAGTTTATCCGTGTCAGATTTTAATGAAATTTGAATTTTCTGGACAGATTTTCGAAAAATCCTCAGATATCAAATTTAATGAAAATCCGTCCTGTAGGAGCCGAATTGTTCCATGGGGACGGACGGACGGCGAGCGGGCGGGCGGGCGAGAGTCAGAAAGACAGACTTGACGAAGCTAATAGACGCTTTTCGCAATTTTGCGGATGCGCCTATAAACAGACCCACATCTTTAAATTACCGCAGAATATGTCTAATATATTTACTCGTTAGAACGTATGTTCTTGGATGAACAGACACAGAGATCAAGCCTCTTAATTCGTGGGAATTAAAGTGATTTGAACGAAATGAATTCCTTGGCTTCTCACAATTTCTTCTTGTTACTCATTATAACTTGCAGTTCTTCGGCCCCTCGTAGACATTAAATGCTGTGTTGTACACAGTGTTTCTCTTACAGTGCTGCTTAACATCGCAGCTAACAAGATATGTATGTTCTAAGCGGATGTAGGCTTCTATGAGATAAAGCAGCCCTGCGCAGGGACACGACAAAAGAGACGCCTATAATTCGGGCCGTTAGTCGCCATCATTTCACATGAAAGACCCGGGCTCTAATCCGAAGGCAGTGCACAAAGGAATTGTAGTGGCCATAGTGATACTGGGACACAGTTTCAAGGCTAACTTTTGGTTCTTGTCATTGTCACCAGTGTTCCATACTCCTCTTTCGTTAGGGTCTGGTAATTTTTTGGGCACCTTTCCAGCGGACTCGGTTTCACCTCGTGTACTAGGACTAAAAAGTTTTTTTTTTTTACTTTTAAATAGCTGTTGCTCCTTAGCCTGTGATCGGAGTGACATGTAGCACGCACGTTGAGGTGAAAAAGAAATTTAATCGTGAAACGTGAAGGAAAGGGACCACTCCGGAGACTTGGGCGTTGACAGGAATATTATGTTAAAATGGATATTAAAAAAAATAATATTGGTGTGTGTTGGTGTGGCGGTGTGTGCACACGCCTTTCATGAAAATGTAGTCGGATCCATTTGCAAGCTCTTGTGAACATAGTAGTGAACATTAACTTTCCATAGAAAGCGTAGAATTTATGGACTGTGTGAGCACTCGTATAAGCTTCTCAAGAAACAAGAAGTTAGACACTTGCTTAATTAATGATGTGTTACGTTTGGGGTATTCTAGGTAGAATCTCGAAGACAGAGGCAACAGTTTTCTCCGAGACATGGCTTCCTATTCACCATAGGAACTACATAACAAGCCAGAAGACGGGATGTTAGTATTCACTGGCGTGGGAATTAGGGACGTCACAACCGTCACAATATTGTGCAACCGACTGTTAGATGGAGAGATACAGCCATCTGCGAGATTTCAGGTTCTCATAGCGATGTTCGTGGAGATTAAAGTCTTATGTAGGGTTAGGATTACGCAGTGGTGGCTGATACACCTGCCGATGTTTCTGGAGAGCGTAATGTTTTCATCTTATTGGACTGCTTGACTCTGAACATGGAGGCCCTAGGCCACTCCGGAACGTCGGTTACTACTCAACGGTCGAGACGGTGTAACATCACAGAAGGCTTGAATTTTCATCCAGCCTCCTCTTTAATGTGACGTCGGACTATAACAGCAAAGGAAGAGGAATGACACTTTACCAAGTTCTGACTTGCCCACGTTCTTACTACAAAAGTGACTGTTCGTCTCTGTCCGAACGTTCTTGCTACTTTTCATCTCCTCTGCTGGTATTTGTAGAAACTTTATTTCGACTCTTCTTTTTTACCCCCCTTGGAAAGTTACAGAGATTGCAATTTCTCTTTATCACTGAGGAAAATATATATTTCTTTTTTCAGTGATGTGATGGATTACTTGTGATGTGTTTGCTTGAGTCATCGGCTGCCTCACGATTTCTGTCATCTTGCCCTTCCCTCTGTCTGACCCTACCAATCCCGCTTTGTGTGCAGTTTGGGATGTACTCACATTACAACTTGGAGCTCCCTTTATTGCATGTTATGTGTAGGGATGCTGGATTGGAGAACAAATCTGTCCAGTGTTTACTGCGCTGACTTGGACTTTTAGGGGCGATAAAGTCTGGCTTGGAACAGATAAGGATCTTTTTCTTTTCCCTTTGTAAATTTTGTTTATTACAAGAAGTTTCTCTCGTAACTAGCCTTCTTCTGCCACACTGGTCTCTTTCTTTGCAAAAAGTGATTAAATATAATTCAAATTGAGGACGTTATGTGTTTTCGCATGTTTCAACCCAGAAACAAATTAACTGGTTTTGATGACAGGTGGTGTATTGGAGCTATATAAAAGTTTGTTTATTACTGCAGATTTGACTTTATGTAAGCATAATAGGATATGATCGTTACTTAGAATTTAACCCAATGTTAAACGATCAATGAATACAAATATCAGTCACTAAAGTTTATTTGAATTCTGTACTACTTAAATACACAATTTTGGACCGCACTGTGTGCGTTAAATGAATCAATATGAAATAAACATACATGGAAGTGTCCTTTATGACAAAGGAATTAATTTTGTTACAGTTTTCTACTGCTTAAATGACTAAATGTATGAATCAACACAAAATAAACAGACTCTGAAATAACCTTTATGACAATTGATGAAATATTGTTACAAGTCTGCGCGGTTTAAAGACTTTGATTAAGTCGATATAATATAAACAAGACTGCAATAACCTTTGTGACAAGTGACTAAATTTTGTGATAATTCTACACTATATAAACACACAAAATAAGTCAATATAAAATAAAAAGAATGCTGGAATTAGCTTTGCAGCAATTTTGTTTGTGAATTGCTGCGTACCAAACTCCGTCCATAGTCATGCGCCTTTATGGACCGAAATCTCTTGTTAAATTCCAAAAATGTTCTGTTATCGGCGACTTTGCCAAGCATACCTTAAAACAGCCGAAACTCTGCAGGACGCTGGTGTAACCCCATAGACTTTGCTACACTGTGCCACTGTATATCAGCTGATCTGCACGTAATGCAGCTCACCTTCGACGAGTGCATTTCCCGAAAAAGTGCTAGGACTAGAATTCCTTGAAACTAAATGCGATAAGAATTCTAAAAACAGAGTCGCAAGTATGAAAGTTCCGCTCACCCTGTTGCACTGCAAGCACTGCCCAGTCCACCACTCCATACAAAGGGAAGCTTTGTGTTGACTTCGTAATAAAAGAGCCTCACAGGTCGGACCTATCAATAAACTCCTAGCGATGTGATGCTGATGAGTCTCTTGACGACGGAGATGAAGATGGATGGAGTTCCATAATCACTAGGTCACCAAACTTGTTTGGCTGTTCTCAGTTACGTAGTATCGCTTCCAGACCACAGTTGAAAGGATTTATATTTTAGCCCTTTCCCAGTGTTTACCATTCATAAACCCTGTCACTCTCCCGAGAATTAGATTGTTTGAATAGCTCCTTGAACGACATACTCCATCTCTGTAATAGTAGTAATAACATTGATGCTTGATCAAAAGTATCACACAGTTGCAACACTGCAAATTGGTGCGGACAGCTGTCAACTCGATCATGTGGTCATACGTTAATTTGAAAGTACAGTACGAACTGTCACTAAATTTTTATGGGTATTGTGAATAGGTTGCCGTGGTGTGTTATGTAACATTTATTACAAATTCTTAAATTTAAGGCATACTTATGAAAAGGCTCGCAGTTGGCCTGCAGAATTTAAATTATTACATGAAATTGCAATGAATGTTTTGTAACGGGAAATTTTGATAATGAGTTCAATCGATTAAAGCGGATTTATCCCCACTAAGCTGTAATGAAATTTGTTGTTTTATGTTGTTGTCTGTTATAATCGTAGAAACGAAGTGTTTTTATGGTAATTTTAACGTATCCTTCCCCATTGGTTTCGACAGGTTCAAATATGTTGGAGTGTTGGATTTAAATGCAATTGAAAGCAAACTTAATCGGCGAAACTCTTGCTGTCCTTCCAGTTTAGAATACTTAGTAGTTTCTTTTATTATTTAATAATTTAGAATATTGGCAACAAATGAAAACAACTTCAAACGAATTTTGATGTTCTGCTGACCGTGAATCTCGATATAATCTTAGTAATTAACCAACTTAATTCTTATGTATATTGGACCGTTCATCATTGTGATAGTTGAAGAATAAGAGGCCAACTTGATGTCAGTAGTTATTAAGCTTTATTTCACTTCTTCTATACTCAACATATTTCGGACATTAATACATCCATCATCAGGAGCCTGCGACTTTTCTATTGCATCACCACATTGGTCATGTGTTCTTGTTTCGATGTGTGTTGGAGTTTAGGTGTGGATGGGTTGGGGTGGTATCCGTGTAGCAGGTTGAAGCCTGCTACACGGATACCACCCCAACCCAACAAGAACACATGACCAATGTGGTGATACAATAGAAAAGTCGCAGGCTTCTGATGATGGATGTGTTAGTGTCCGAAATATGTTGAGCATAGAAGAAGTGAAATAAAACTTAATAACTAGTGACATCAAGTTGATCTCTTATTCTTCAACTAACACAAATTCTTGTTTTACAGTATGTTTATTATATGCCTCTACATGTTTCAAGCACTATGTGCTCATCGTCAGGAGGTCAAAATTGTGTTATACAGCATCTGGTATCATCACAACTGTAGGTGGTCGTCCCGTGCACAGTTTGGGAGAGGCCACCTACAGGTGTGATGATGCCAGATGCTGTATAATACAATTTTGATCTTCTGATGATGAGCACATAGTGCTCGAAACATGTAGAGGCATATAATAACTTATTATAAAACAAGAATTTGTGCATTAAGTTGGTTAATTACTAAAAAGAACTTCAAACGGCACCAAGAGCGGACTGAATTGTGATTTGTCTCTTATCCTGCAATTCAGAGTCCTTTGTGTTTTTCTTTACTGTGTATAAACTTAGAGGTTATGTATAAAATGTCAAGATTACAACAATGTAAAACTTGCAATTTCGCCCGGTCCTTTAATGAAACTTTATCTCTCATGGTAGGGAAAAAGGATATGTGCTGAGGGCGTCTGAGGACTTGAGATTATTTGGACGTAAGAGAGAGGAAGTAACAGTAATCAAAGTTTTATTACCAACTGATGCACAAACGAATTGTTTTCAAATGAGTATTGAAATTTGCATTAAAATTAAAATAGCTGCAACATGTTTCGGTGTGATCGCCATCATCAGGGAGCGTACTGTGTGAGCTTGCTAAAGTTACAATGTTAAAACAGTTGATTAAAATACACCATTGTGGTTAATCTAGTGGTGTGGCTGCTTAAGTTATCAGGTCCTTGCTGATGTACGTCTGCTACACTGTTCGGAACAGAAAGTTGGAGAAAATGCCATTATGAGGAGTTCCATAACTCACATTTTTCACTAATAATAATAATAATAATAATAAAGTTCAGTTCTCTGTCCTTCGTTGAGGCTACGTACTAATTAACTCTGGGTTGTCGCGATAGTAGCCCCTACGTCAGTAATACATAATAAACATACATATATCCCATACAATGTATATTAATATATGTATTATTAAGGTAATTAATCTGATTAAATTATATTGAAGCATTTTGAGGACATTAACTTCTTTTCGGAAGTTCTAGTTCGTGTTTTGAAGCTTTCGCGGCCACTGAATTCAATACAGTCTTCAGGAGCTGACACTCGGTTCAGGTGGTTCAAATAAACCATCGTGTGAGAGACGGATTTCATCTTCATCACCAACCGCACCCTGATGATACAGACGAAGTCGGTCGCTGCAACGGTTGGTCTAAGTTAATCATGTGACGCCGGTGTCAGCCCGAGAAGATGATTTTATTGAATTCTTGTCGTGTACTCAGCATTATAAATATAGCATCACTGTAATGTTTTCTGAAACTTTATGAAATGAAAGACATGATTAATTGTATCAAAGATCAAATTAAATCTAAATTTTCAGTTGGTGGTTACTCAGCTTGTTTAATTTTATTATGAATTGCCTCTTCATTGGAAACTTCCTGCTCAGAGGGGGTATGGAAACAGTGCTTTGCAGGCTGGGAACTGGACAGCTGGAGCGGGTATCCGCCAACTTGTTGACCCTCCTAATGGAACCTCCATGTACGACCCTCACGCAAATACTGAAAGAAGGAAAAAGTACACATACACGGAAAGAAATTCTCAATCTGAGAGAAATCCTCTTAGCAATGGTGGTATTGGCAACAGAATTATATTACGGGGCTCGGTAAGAAGAACTGGCGACTGACATTCAGTACGTGTCAACGGTGACTCATCCGGGCAGTGGTTGTGAACAGCATGACTGTGGGCCACACGTTGAGAGCACAAACTGCATGTTACGGAATGTTGCGTAGGGCCTTGGATCAGTTCTTCGGCACAGCCATAGTTGCCAGTTGCTGCAGGCCCAATTCTTTGAAAATCGCAGCACCGGAATCAGTGAAGTTTAATTTAGAGCCGGTGTGAAACTTGGTATATTTGATTCCAGATAATTTCATTCGTTGCTAGGAGTCTTTTGTAAAAAATCTTTTAAAAGAAAAACAGGGTAATTAGGGAAAATAATATTGATTGTGAAACGTGGTCTCTCGTATTAAGGCAAATAGGTGTAAAAAGGATGAGAATGGGAATATTTGGAAATAGGCTGTATTTCGAACTAAAATAGCTTTGTAACTCGTAGGACTGATCGTCAAATGTCTAATTATTAAGATGATTCAATCACGTAGAGCTGATCCCAGTGGCCTCGCGGTCTAAGGCGTGGGTCTGCGGCCGCTGGTTTGCTGGAATTGTGGGTTCGAATCTTGGCGGGTTTTGTGTTGTCAGGTAGGGTTCTCTGTATCGAGCTGATCACTCGTCCAGAGGAGTCCAACCGAGTGTGATGTGTCTGAATGTGATCACGAATCTTCGATAAAGGGGATGCCTTGGCCTACTGGGGGCTGTCGCACCATGGTAAAAAAAAAAAACAAGGAGAACGAGATGGCAGGGTATATAGCTCGAAACCTGAAGCAAAAATAGTACTAGGAAGAGTTAGTCTTAGATTAGAGACTATCGGCTTTTATCTTACAGAAGTAAGATATGAATATGCGACCTGGACTGATCAGTCATAACTGGACAAACCTGGATCCGGACAGGTGACAGGTGATAGGTAACAGTGGCGTGCGCTTGTGAGCGAATCAGTATTTCGGACTCCAGAACTATGTTTCTAAGTACGAACCTGAGAGAGAGAGAGAGGGGGGGAGAGAGAGAGGGAGGGTGGGAGGAAGTGAGGGAGGGAGAGAATTGAATAAGCACTCTAGGTAACAGAATATTTTTATAAAACTTGTTCCGATATTGAATCGCTAACATAAAAGTAAGTGCGGGTGATGAGAAGCTTTGTATAGAGTCAAACCTGTCTTAAAAGGCACCTGGGCTTAATGGAAACCTGTCGTTA
>Ga0131853_10008718_pt1 | contig 18496 bp, 15 predicted proteins | sample TergutLab28metaG_FD_92764 | JGI IMG/M metagenome (GOLD analysis project Ga0131853, IMG submission 92764) | Labiotermes labralis P1 segment gut microbial communities from Petit-Saut dam, French Guiana - Lab288 P1 (version 2) (version 2) | ecosystem: Host-associated > Arthropoda: Insects >... | reverse complement strand
GGGGGGGGGGGGGGGGGGGGGGGGCGTGCCGCCGGGGCCCCTCCCCCCCATCCCTCTCCTTTTTTGGGTTTTTTTTTCTCTTTTTTTTTTTTTTTTTTTTTTTTTTACCAGTAGAGGGGACCCATGTGTTTTCAACCTAAGCACCTACCAGTACACCTCTCTAAGATGTAAGTCACCAGCACTCACCTCTGATGATGCAGGATTTGTAGGTTAGAGGCTGCATATGTGTGTGTGTGTGTGTCAGGGGATGCTTGTTGAAAGTATCGTGAGTACTTAAACAGAAACTTCCAAAAGATGCAAAAGAATAGCAGTAATGAGCAATAAGATGAGAAATGTGATCCTTCATGACTTGCATCTGTTTCTTGCGAGTGTGACATCATTACTTTTACAAGAACGCTTGTAGGAAGGAAGTAAACCAGCAGCATGCAAGTATTGTGAGTAGCTGTTCCTTCAGCACAAATACACACATTTAAAGAATACAATGCTGACACTAGGACTAATCCAGATGACTTAGCTGTGCCCCTCTTGAATGGATGGAATTATGAAACACATGTGTTACTGTTGTGCTAACACTAGGACTAACCTAAATGGCTAACCTTTGCTCCCTTCCAGTGGATGGAAACCTATTACACATGCATCAAGGTTGTGAAGTCCTTTATATATTGCACAGCCCTTACCTTGTCACAGAAGAGGTAGGTGATGATGATGTTGCAAGACTATCCAGATTGAGCCACATGCAGCCATAGGATGAGGTGTGAAGAAATGTCATTTTCACAGGCTGATGCTGGTGATATTCAGTAACTTGAGAAGTGTAGTCCACTATTACATGTTTCTTGAGAGAAAGGCACTAATACCCTTATAAAATACACGTGTGTGTGTTTGTATGCAAAACTGAAACTTCTAATTGAAGCCACACTTGACTCATACCTATAACTGAAGCCTTGCACAATTACATGCACACTTTCTGTATTGTACACACACATTGAACTAGAGCCTCTAACCTAAGCCTCTCACTGTTATGTACAGATTCCCTATTACATACAAAAGGTAACTGAAACCTCTAACTTAAACCTTGCATAATTCCCTATTGCAAACACAAGTGAAACCTCTAACCTGTATCTCTCGTCTCATGAGCGGGGACCGATGGCAAGTTGAAATAACGATTACATGTTTTTCACCATGTATTGAGTAGTGCACAGGTTGGCAAGTGGTGGGTCCCCTTATTCTGTAGCAGAGCATAAGATTTTGTAAAGTTTCTGGTAATTTGTTATTTAGTAACAACTTAATGTTGGTGTTACGGGATATTCCTGTTATGTAGTAGTAAGTTGTTTACAGTTACCTTACTAAACTAGGAGCCCAACCAGTCTTCATAACAAGTCACTGACACTGGGTTTCAGCTGAGTTTTCCAGCCCAAATACAAACTGCCAAACATTAACTGGATCTTGTACTGTGAGAATATACTTTCCTACAATGTGTCTTACTGAAAAGTCAGAATGCTTCTGTCACTGGTGCATGACATTCTACCATTGCTTAAGTATTAGTGAAACTAGGTAATTCTGCTATGGGTGTACTATTGCTCCATATGAACAGAAAAAAACAACATAGGGGGTTTTAAGAGCTGCTGAAAATGGTGTGTTTGTCCATTATTTATTGTTCTTAACGTGTAACTCTTCATAAACATTTATTCAGGACTATCTTGGAATACTGTTATTTGTTATACAAAGCAGTGTATTTTCATTACAATGGTAATGTATATTATGTATCTTGCTGTTTTCAATAGTTCCTGTGACTTGCTTCTTTTGACAGCTTTTTAGTTCAAGGTTGCCAATTTAAGACTTGATTAGGCTTTCATGTTGTGTCACATTGAAATGAACAAAAGGTCAACAGAAATGTTTATAACACAAGGGTTTTAATTTGATAGTTTGAGTCATTGACACATTTGGAGTGGGGGGGAGAGCTATTCAGATTAAATTAGGCATTCAGGTTTGTGTGGGTTTCTATATATATAAATGGAAGACAGGCTTTAGGTTTTGTGTTTATGTTCAGTTAAAAAATTACAAAATCAAACACAACTACTTTATTGTAAGGAAAGTTAGTCACTAGAAGTTCCTACATGTTTCACCTGAAAGGCCATCTTCAGGCAAAGTCATAAAATACAACAAGGAAGGTATGGTGTCTTATATGTAAGCAAATAAAATACCCTTTAATTGGAAGTAGTATATCCCAGTATTTCTGTGAGTTGTTGTATGCCAAGAGCAGTATATTAAAAACTTGGAATTTTGAAAACTGTGAAAACTTATCAAGTAGTCAAGTATAGGGTTATTCTTGATTTCACGCTTTCGCCATGTTCTGAATGTTGTGTTCTTTCTTTTGGGTGATTCTGCGGCATCTGAATTTTATGTGCTGACGTTTGAGAACACTCTGTCTGTTCCATCTTCGTAGGTGGTGTAATCAGGAAGAATAACCAGGATGGTATTGCTTGGGTATTTATACAGGTAAAGTTTTGGCTCGAAAATAGCCTGAGCCAATTAGATGGAGGGCGGACAGGCAGGGGGTGTGTCCGAGTAGAGGAACAGGCTTTTGAGGGCAGTGACTACAATTGGAGGCCTGTGGTATGTATGTGTGGGAGAAATGGCACTTGTGTCAGAGTGAGGAAGGGGAGCCATTGGTTGGTAGTGATCTATTATGTTTTTAGGAGGCTGTCTCCTTACTTTGTGCATGTGCAGAAGGGGTTTGCAGGATTTGCTTCAGGTCAGTCCATCTTTATTCATGTTGTGTGGGTGCATTCCAGTTCAGTGTCTTCCCTGATGAGTCAGTCCATGTATCTGTTTTTTTTTGCAGAAAGAAGTTTTGTATCCTGTAGTTTAATAACATGGTCCTGGTTGATACTGTGTTCTGCTACCACTGATTTGTCTGTCTGTGCTAACCATATGCATCATTGATTCTAATTTGAACAGATCGACCGCTTTGTCCAATATAAACTTTGCCACATTCACACGGAATGCTGTATACACCTGGCATTCTTAATCCTGAGGCATCCTTGACGGGTGGAAGGTAGCTGTAAATTTTTCCTTGGTGATAGAGAGACACTTTTGATGTTGTGTTAGCCAACATTCTGCTTAGTCAACCATATGTTTTCTGGGTGTAAGGTATGAATGCAATCGAGGTGGGTTTTTCGTTGGTCTTGGCAGTCTGTGTTGCAGGTTTAAAGGCTTGTTGTATCTGCTGAGGGCTGTATCCAATATCCTTGAAAACGGTGGTGAGAAATTCCAGTTCTTGAGTAGGGGAATCCTCGCCACAGCGTTCTTTGACTGTATCTATCATGGAGGCCAGGACTGATTGTTCATTTGCAGGATGGTGTTGGGAATCCCAGTGTAGATAAAGATTGGTATGAGTGACCACTTGATAGAGTCTGTGACCTGGGGAACTCTCCTTTTTCTTGTAGATGTCAATGTCCAAGAATGGAAGGTGGCCTTCTTCTTTTTCCATTGTGAATTGTATAGTTGTGTGGAATCCATTGACGTGGTTCAGAAATTCTGTCCTTTTTCACTGGCATGGGGCCAGATGATGAAAATGTCATCTACATATCATAACCAGCATACAGGTTTGTGTGTTGCTTGTTGTACTTTCTTCTCAAAATCGTCCATGAAGAAATTATCGATTACCAGAGAAAGTGGTGAATCCATTGCTATTCTGTTTGTTTGTTTGTAGAGCTGTCCCTTAAAACAAAAATATGTAGATGTTAGTACATGTTTAAACTATGCCAGGACATCATCTTCAAGGAGGTTACTGAGGAGTTCAAGTGATACTGCAGTCGTAACTTTGGTAAACAGAGACACCATGATGTAGCTAACCATCAGATTGTCTGGTTGTACTTGTAGAGGTTTCAATATCTGGATGGAGTTTTTTACATGGTGTGCAGAATTCCCGGTGAGATTCCCTGGGGGGTCGCTGTCCTCCACAGCCTGTTCCTGTACTCAGACATGCCCCTTTCCTGCCCCCTCCCCCCTCCTTCTGATTGGCTCAGGATATTTTTGAGCCAAATCTTTACCTGTATAAATACCCTAGCAATCTCATCCAGGTTATTCTTCCTGCTTACACCACCTGTGAATATGCAACAGACAGAGTGTTCCAAAAACATCTTCAAATAGAATTTAGGCACCAGGAAATCACTTAAAGGAAAGATTACAACAAGTACTTGTTTGTTTATGGTTCTTCTTCAGAGGTTCTATGGTACATGAAGGACCTTGTCCTCCCGCAGGATCAATTTCCAGGTGTGTCTATCCCTAGCTATTTTTCTCCAGCCTCAAACATCCATTTTCTTCCAGTATTTTTCAGCATTGTCCAGCTAACGTATTTTGGTTTTCCAACTGATATTTTCCTCCAGGGATATTCTTCAAAACTTACTGCACAGTTCTTTCTTCTGGCATTCTTTTACACAAGTCCTAACTGTCCTAATATTTTCTAATTTCTGAGATTATATCTGGTTCTCTGTACAGATCAATCAATTTTTGTTTGTGGAGATCCTCTGCAGGCCATTCTATTTTACTGGGCCAGCTATTTTTCGTAGTATTTTCCATTTCCATATTGTTGGGGTGTTTTAATCTCTTTTGCTCAGTGGCCAGTCTTCTAAACTATACATTGCCACCAATCTAGTTATTGCCTGATAAATAGTTTTTCGTCTGTGATACTGCTGTAGATTTTAATAACTTGAATGCGTGATAGCACCCGTTTCTTGCTGTGGTTTCTGGTTTTTATTTTAGACTTTATTTCACTGTTTTTAGTAACATGGTCCCCTAGATTCTTAACTCGGTTAGTCTTTGAAATGTATGATTATCAGTTTTCAGGTTTTCTGTATCTTGAAATCTTACCTAATTTTTCGTGTTAATCTTATAAAGTAGTTTGTTTTAATTTAATTTATTTGCAATACATCCTTTGATGTTCGCTGTAGCTGAAAAGCTTCTCTTATTGTGTGATAAGTTTTTGCTACCAGGTTCACGTCATCTGCATACGCAAAGTATTGCAAGTTTCTATTAAAAATCCACCGTCATTTATTTATTTCTGTTTATGTGATAACTTTTTCCTAGATTAGGTTAAACAAATTAACTGATAAGACATCTCCTTGCTTTAAACCACAGTAAATCATGAATTCTCCAGAGAGTTCATCTTACACTTTTATTTTTCTTTCTCATAGGGTCATCTTAACTAAATTTTGAAATTTTGTGGGAATTGCATATTCTTTCATTTCGTGAAGAACTGCTTTCCATTTTGCCCTATTGTATGCCTGTGTAAAGTCAATGAAAAATTTATGTAGTGTTAAATTATATGCATAACATTTTTTAAAGGATGTTTCTTATGACAAGTATGTCTTGTGTTTATCTGTTTCTCCTAAATGCATGTTGGTATTCTCCAAGGATTTCTTCAGTATTTGGTTTCAGTCTTTTAGAAATTATCTTAGCTAGTATCTTGTATGTCATATTAGGTAATGAAAGTTCTCTGAAATTATTGCAATCCCTTGTATTATTCTCTGTGTGTAATGGACAAATGACTTCTGCAGAAAACTCTACCAGCATCTGTTCTCTTTCCCAGATGTCTACAATTAGATCTTTTAAAAGTTTAACCTTTTCTTTACCCCCATATTTTACTAATTCTGCAGTTTATCATCTGCCGCCTTGTTATTTTTCAGTTACCAAGTTGTAATGCCTGCTTCTAAAAGTGTTGGTTCCTCAGTTTCTTGTTCTGGTCCATAGTAATCAGTGGTTTCCTGTTCTTGTTCTTCATTGTCTGGTTTTTTGATGATCTCAGTAAAATAGTCTCTCCATATTCTCAGTATTTAATTAGTTTCCCCAATTAATTTTCTTATTTGTTTTTACAAAATTATATTCAAGTTTGAAACCCTCTATTTTGTCTCATTTTTATGTATTGTTGCCCCACGTCTTTTTTCCACAAATTCTTCTATTTATTTCAAATCTATTTTCTCCCCTTTCTCTCTTTTTCCTTTGACATGTGTTTTTAGCGGTTTGTCTCTGTTTTTGGAACTCCTTCATTCTAGCTTGAGTCCATCTGTGTAATATATTTACTCTTGGTGTAATCCTTCTGTTCCTGCCATTTGTCATCATACCCTTTCTTCTCTTTCTTTCTTCCTTCTCTGTAAATTTGCTGTTGTATCTTCTTTCATTTTTTTTTAGTTTTTAGAATTACTTTATTAAATTTCTCCAGTTTATAGTTCCCCTCTTCTTACATTCATTTGATATTTGCAGCTTATACTTAATATGCACCAAATTGTGGTCCGTATCACAGTCTGTTCCCTTAAGCTTCCCATGCATTGTATATCAGTACCATGTCTTTTGTTTATCAGTACGTGGTCATTTTGGTTAACTCTCTTTCCATCAGGGGATTGCCAAGTCTGTTTGTGAATTATTTTATGTGGGAAATAAGTTTTGCTAATAGAGAAATTTTTACTGCAGGCAAAATTAACAATCCTATTTCCAATTCGGACAATAAAACCAAGTGCACTAATTTTAAAATTATATTTTTTCCAACATCTTTTGATCTATCTGGATTATCTTCCGAACATCAACCAAGTGTATACAAAAGATAAGTGGATCTTTGAAAGCATTAAAATTTTGTGCATAAAGAGTGTAGATATAAAATTTGTTTGTAGTAGTGTAGAACTGGTCCATAAGATATAGAGATTGTAGTTTTATAGGTTTTTGCAATGTTTCTGGAATTAATGTAAAACAGTAGTACATAATAAATATAATTACAAATGAAGATGATGATAATAATAATAATAATTACAACTACAAGTGTTTGATTAGTTGTTATATGTAGGTAATACAATTGTTTGCACATACCTTATCAGGAGGATGTCAAGTTTGCTTGGTAGCCACCACGGTACTGAAGCAGACTGGATGGGTGAGTTTGAAGTAACTGTGTGTTGACACAATTATTTGACATCCGCCTGATATGGTACATACAAACAGCCATTGTATTACCTACATATAACAACTAATCAGATACCTGTAATTATATTTACTATTATAATTATCCATAATTGTGATTCTATTTACTATTATTTTATATTAATTCCAGAACCATTGTACTAACCAATAAACTACAACCCCCACATCTTGTGGACCAGTTCTACACTACTACAAACAAATTTCGTAATATCTATGAACATTTTATGTACAAATATTAATGTATTAGTAATTCATCTGTGTTTTTGTACATGCTGTATTCATGTTCTGTAACTCCCTGAAAATGATCATGTTATCTCGAAACATATCAGAGTTATGACAAATTGTGTGTAATGAAATGTAATTTTAACATTAGTGCATTTATTGGTTTTATTATGTGAATTGTTTATTTATACACAGACTTGAATAACTTTAAACTTCTATTTCATTTATCATCACTCTCTTCATGTGTATTATTTGGTCCTTTATTGGTCTAAAGACTTACCCTTATTAACCTTTGCATTCATATCCCAGATATCTTCCATTTTTGTATAAAATGCATCTTTTCCCTCTTCTTGTTTTGTTTCCTTAATTGGCACCTACACACAAAAAAGACTGATAGTAAAATCATCGTACTCTTTTCCTAGCATACATATTTTGTCATTAACAGGTTCAAAGTCTTTATCAATGAATGATTGTAATTTCCATTGACTAAAAATTTGGTTCCTAGTGTGTTATTCCTATTGTCACTATATAAGAAAGTGAAATCTCGTGTATCTGTAATTCCATGTCCTTGCCATCTTATTTCTTGCAAGGCAGTTTTGTGTTTGACTTCATCTTTTAGATTTTTAAGGCTTCCTGCCTGGTTCAGGCACAATACATTCCATGTACCAATAATCATATCATTATTCCTTTTTCTTTTCATAGTTTGTTCTGGAAGATCTGCATGGTTTGACTTTCCTTCAGGTTTCTTAATAGTTGGTTTGTTGTATGGGGTGGGGTCATTAGCCCCACATCAAACCCCCCAACCGTTTGGTCTAGGACGTCACCCTTTATCCCTCTGTGCTACACCCAGTGCAGCTGTCAGTATTATTTGACCACTGAAGCCCCATCTGTCTGTTCCAAGTAACTAATTCTTATAGTACTTTGATTTCAGAATAATATTCTCCTATATATTTTTAATTCTTCATAGCTTGGAGTGCAGTGTTGTGCATGAATTAAAGAGGATTGTGGGGTTTTTTACCAGTTCATCTTGCATATCAAGCATGTGCAAGATGAAACAGGTTAGATATTTGGTTCTTGCTTGTATAAGCCAAGGTCAGGCTTTGGGATTGTTTATGTATTTACCAAGGTTAGGATTGAAGAACTAAGGTTGTGCTTTATTTTACAGTGTCCATAAATGTTTGTACTGTGTCTCAGAGTCTAAGTTCTTAGATACCTTTATCACGTACATTAGCAACTGTCACATGTTAGTCGCTGGGGTCCTTATTGCTGTAAGTGTTATTATTTGGAGCATGAATTGCTTGTTTTAAAGCAAAGGCATCTGTGTCATGATTACATTATCATGTTCAGTTGTATGTATTTTGTTCTGTTCCACAAATGCCTGTTTTCAGGTATTAGTGTGTATGCAGTAGCACCCATTTCTCTGGAAAAAGGGAAGTCACTGTTTACTGTTTTCTGGGTGATTCTAAAATCCTGTTTCTGTAATTGCACACATTTAAACAGTTTGAGGTTGGGGAGGAATTCTTTGTGAATAATTTTTCTAATTTGTCTCTTTGTGTTTTTCTGCAGCTTTTGTGTGTTTTGTTGCTTTATTTTTCAAACTACCACATAAATGTTCATTTATGTGAGGTTAGGTTGAATGAACATGCTGTTGCAGCCTAACTTCTACTTCATAAACTAAACTAAACTCCGTGGCCTTAGTCCGCATGCGAACTACTTCATGCACTTCTTTTCTGTACGCACGCAACATTTGACAGGGTTTTCTTGACAGGACATAATGCCAATAGACCTGACTTTATTGTGAGTTTATGGATGCTTATTCTGCTTGGAATTGTGACCCCAGGAAGCCTGAGGCAAAATTTTCACTGACACTTCATAGCAGAATCACACTTCACATGTGGTTATGCAGAAATGCCTGTCTCACAATATTATGCGGAACCATAATCTGTGAGTGTGATAGCTTACACTTAGCACACTGTTCCATGGAGTTACACAGGTAGTGATAACTGCTGCCTAAACAGATATTGGATACTGATTAAGTTTTAGCGCATGCTTGTGGACAGAAGTTATTCCATTGTGATTTAGGACTGCTTGTAGTGCTTGGCACGAGTTACTGTTGATTCCATTGGAGTAAGTGGTAGTGTCGATGTGGAGATAGTTGTTACTGGCTGGTAGCCAAAAAATGATAGAAGCATCTGTTTTTCAGAGAAGACACATTATAGAAATAAATGTGTTGGTACTCAAGTGTGACATATTTTTTTGTATCTTCAAAAAATAATATAGTATAGAAATAAACTTGATTTGAAATATTAAGTTTTTTCTTGCTGTTTACTCCTTTTTTTTAGTAATTCATGTGTTATTATTTTATGGACATATTTAAGAACATGACATAGACAATTTTTTTTAGCATTGTCTGTGTATTACAACTGTAGATTTAATTTTTGTAGTCAGTGGAGTCATTGTACCACTGCTTTTATTTGAAATTGGAATAAGACAGCAAATGGTTCTACTATTTCTTCATATGTGCAGCAATATTAATGATTTGTACACCAAATTCAAACACACAAAGATGACATTTCTGCTAAAAACATGGTCACTGTTTACTACAGTACCTGGAGAGGGTAAATAACAAGAAATATAATATAATTCAATTGTACCTTTGCTACCACATTTGACAGATGCTGTCATTTCTTTTTGTAAAAATGGCAAAAAATTATGGTGGTATTCTGAAAAGTAGTGGATACAATGTAACTCTGAACAAGTGTGCTAATGAAATTGGATAATTGATAAGAAAAATCTCATTTTTCTTGTAGGTACTAGATGTTGATGCATTAAAGTCATGTAACAGCTGTTCAAATTGTCCTTGGCCAGTTGTGTTAAGCAGCATAAGCATCTTTGTCATGTTTGAAATGTGTTTGAATTTGCAGGTGCAGAAGTTACTGCACCATTGATAAATGAAAAGCCTGATATGTTTCATAAAAATGTAATAACAGTACAATTTGCAAAGGTTTGCAGTCTGCACAGTTTCTTTAGAGTCAGGGAAAAAGACTATGTATAGCTTGCAAAAGGTGTCCTTTAACCATTATGTGCCAAAACAGACAGTTCTGTCCATCGTTATGTGTAATTATGAATGTCAAAACAGATGTTTTTGTCCCAAAGTATACATGTTGGGTTTTTGCATTGAATATGATATTGGCTGGACAATATGTGAGTGTAAATATTTTGTGTACATACTACAGACTAATCGTGCAGTTGTGCCTCATGACATGGGAGCATACAGGGGCACAGAGGTAATATACACTGGTCTATTTTACACTCTCTAGAGGTACATATTCAGCTTCATGCTCCAACATCCATACATTCTGGTGCCCCAGGCATCCATCAAACACAAAGCTGGTAGGTTGAAGACTTGATTTGTAAGTATTAGATGGCAAAATTTATGTACATTGTCTGGTTAGCTTGATCTCACACTCCCCACTTCATCATTGCATTGGTGGAGCATTGTAATCATCTTCGTTGATTCTATGCCCTCAACATGCTCATTTGATTTGGTATCATAGATTAGTTTGGAGTCACTGTCTTCATTACTCATTTTTCTCCTGGGGACCATGGTACTGGGTTAATACTTACACAAAAATGTTATGAAATTGAATTTAACAAGTGACAAATTCACTGACTGCATGACAAACACTGACTGACTGTGGGCAGTGGTAAAAATGCCGAGAAATGTACGTTTACTTTTGTAGGTCAAATTGCTCGTGGTTGTAAACCTTCTCATCATTAAACCTGCACAGAAGCCATTTCCCTCAAAGTTGGGAAAGAATTCTGGAGAAAGAATCCTGAAATTAAGGCTAAAGAGAATGATATCTGACATACTAAAATAATTATGTCTTTCAGAGAAGTGTTTCTTTATACTACTGCTTCAGAACATTTCATAGTCAGTAATGTACAGAACAGTGTTCTCAATGCCTTCCTTAAGTAAATTCAATTTACTGTAGGGATGTGTTGTTATTACTCTAAAAGATAATCACAATTTTCCTAATGATTGCAGCAAACATTTAAATCCTCAGAGAAAATTCCAGTCTGCTGTCTCTACAGGGTATTAATATTACATTCTTTCAAAGGTTAAATATAAAGGTAAAGCAATCCCATTACATGCCTGGAGTGGCCCAGAGGGTTCCAGGAAGTTAAGGTTCCCAGATTTCGTGACAATGGCATAGGATGGTGGTAAGGTTGTCAGCCCTATGCACCGGCCGCCTTTACCCCCAGGAAATGCTCATGGTAGAGACTGAGTCGACCCCAGGGCAATAGTGCAATCGGAAGGATTTTATGTGAATGAAAAATTCCAATGACACCAGCTGGGATCGAACCAGCAACCTTCTGATTTGTAGCACAGCATCTTAACCACTGTGCTACCTTAGTCCCCCAAAGGTTAAATATAGTCCATGTTTATTAACTATACAACTGGGGGGTTGCAAACTTGAACCAGGACCTTCTGCTGTACTTGAAATGTTTAAGATGATTTCAGATTCTGATGGCAGGGGCTGTGGAGAATACCGTCTTCTGGAATTTGACGCTGCATAGTTGGTAGAAAGATGCTATTTCAGAGGAAACTGCTGCCTACAGGGCATGTACCAAACAACACAGCATTACTTCCCAGATTATTGTACATTTTAAAATAAAAGTTATCAAGTATAAGACTGTAACCCTGTTAAGGCTGCAGGAATAAGAAGAGGCAAAGTAATTTCATATTTAAAGAACAAACCTTGTAGGTTGTCTGACCACATACCTACAACCACCACAAGGTGTCAGTGCAAGTGAACTTGTTTCTTTGAATTCCTCTTAATGAGTATTTTGATTGCTGTTCATTGTTGCTAATGAGGGACTTCACTGAAATGGTTTAAAAATGCAGGCATTACTGGCAGAGTTAAAATATTGACTTTTGAAATGTAATTCTGTGGTAGTTGATCACATTGTTATTTCAAAGCAACTGCACACTTTTTATCAAAGACATGACTTTCAACATCATGAATGCAAGTCAGTACCTGGGAAGGGGGTGGTTCACATATTACCTGATTAGACAGGGGCACAAATTAAGGAAACTGACAGGCTTTTGTGCACGCTATGTAACCGGTGGGATGGGGGGGGGGGGTTTGGTAGCAGTATTGCCCCAACACTTTTAACCTTGGCACCACTAGATGGAAATGCATGGTTAAGCTTTGTGCCCCAGCTGCTTGACACTTAGGGAAAGAGTTCCCAATACCCATTGTGTAGGAGGCTGGTTGGGCACCAGTACTGGTCAGGATGTTGAGAAAAATCAATTTTGTCTGCAGGAAATCAAACCATGATTCGCTAGATGTTCAGTCTGTAGCATACTCACTTTAAAGACTGCACTATCCAGACTTATTCAGAGAGAGGCGTCTGCAGTGTAAGGTGGGCATTTCCAAGTTGTGTGCATTGAAACCAAATTTAAAACCATTTTGCATGTGGGCCTGCCAATAGAATATAAAATTGGTATGTTAAGGTGTACTGGTCAATGCGTCTGACAGAAATGTAATGGAAAAACTTGTGTGCTGTGTGAAGAATACAAGCTTCGTAAATTTAAATCTTGCCCCGATTGATAAGATGTTCAAGACATTTCATGTGGCACAGATTCTCAACTGAGAACAACTATTTGTTGTCTTACTCTAGTTTTGACTCTAGTGTTTATAGTACAGTGATGGTATTCATTTGACTTTTGATCACATACTTAAAACAATACTGTGAATGTATTTCTACCAGTATGTTTTAAGGAAGCAGTTTTTGTTGTAATACAAGTTTCAAAAGCAGGCGTTGCTGCTGAACTTGCATGGAGTAACATTTAAATGTAGGAAATGTACATACATAATTCTTCCTGGATGTAAAAGGAGTAAACCAGTTGAGAAGAAACTAATATAATTTTACCAAATTGAATCAGTCTGTTGACTATGTTGGGGGAACTTACTACTTCTGTCCACAGTGTAGAAGTGTTGACATAACTAGTAACTGCAGCATTGGGACCCATGAATGCTATGCCAGGAGGCTGTGTATTGTCTGATATATATGTGAATAGGAATGCATTTCTCTTCCCTGTCTTCATAGTCATATGTGATTTATTGAGGTCATAAACATGTTTAAAATATGTAATATTAACAAGAATTTGCTTCCAGACTGATTATCATAAAGCAATTTTCAGAACACTGTTAGGGATGCTAGAGCTTCATTGAATATCATGACTTTGAAGTGCCGGATCAATATGGGCTGAAAATGGTTCCCAGCTTCTTTATTTTAAGGGACATGTATTTTTTCTCAAAATGAAGTTAAGGAACTTTGAATATTTTGCACCTCTGTAAAATTACTTCATTTTTTTAAATGTCAGCCTGTTAACAGTGTATTTACTGCTAAAATATTTCATTTTGGCTCCTTCTGAACAGCTGAAGCATTTGTTGAAAAGGACTAATGAAATGTTTCTTAAGGATGGCTTGTAGAACTTTTTAATGTATCATTCTTTTTTGTACAACGTTAGCTCGTTGAGATTTTGTCTTGTTTGTGACTGCTATCACACAAGTGGAAAGTCTGCGTGCAGTGATCAGCTGGTGATGCTCAGGAAATATCACTGAGCTTGTACCTACCCTGGTGAATGTGATGCTTAACAGTTACACCAATCTAGGATATACTGAGTTATTGACATTGTGTTCTCATCATAGTGATCTTGATATTTAATTGATTGACACCTCTCCTAAGTGCTGTATGTAAAACTTTCATATGAAGTGTAAGTATGGATGTTTAAACAGCAGTGGATGATTCGTGGAAGAGCAGGAACTATTTAGATGTGTCCATTAGTATGAATGTGGTTAGTTCACAATAGTTCTGCTTGACATGTGGTTGTCATGTTCTCCAAAGAGCTGGCAGCTGTTCATGGTGGCTGGGCAGCTGAATACATCTTCATCCTGTAAGCAGTGTCTTTCAACCCAGTACCTGCTTCAGAGTATGTACAGGAAACATTGGTGATGGAATGCAACTGTGTTGGCGTGGAGAGACTCCTGCTGCTGAGAGGCATGCCATTATCTGCTCACGATGATCATGGTTGATCTCATCTGCAGATTCGTGGAACTGCAGCAGATTTCCGTTGGCACCAACATTCCGTCGGTTCGTTTGGCGAGTTCTGCAACATATGTCGAGCACCTTCGCGTTGTAATGCATCGTGTTCGGTTGTACGGTGTCTGTGGCTCTTCGTAAGCCACTGACCACATGCGGAATTGAAACGCATTTCAAACAAGTAATATCGTACCAGAAATGCCTTCAAGGCTGTTCGGTTTCCGTGCTTTGGCATCATACGCCCGCTGTAAGCACGGTTCGGTTCGTTTGGTTTGTGATGCCAGTTTTCGCGTGTCGTGGAGCTTTTGTTAATTCGAAAACCGTGCCCTTGAGATATGAGGATTCTAGAAATCGAGGTATGGATGTCTGTGCAGTGTTGTTATAATCAAGGTAGGAGGTCTTTGAGCAATCAAGGATATGAACTTATGTGTGATTTCATCTTGTTTGTAATGTCAATCGAATGAAAGGCAGAGGATAGTATCATGCCTAGTATTAAGTAAATAGTGTTTAAATATTTCGTAGTAACTTTGCTTTTGTTTTGTTTTAATCGCCAGATTAAGGATGGATTAAACTTTAATATTACATGTTTTATTTTTCTTTGTATAACTGTCTTTTAGATTACAGATTTCAAGTACATACTTCACTTTCATATGCAGTTATCTTTTATATATCAAGTTCAGCCACTGTTGCTGTAAGACTGACATTGTTGAGGAAGTGATATTGATTGCATATTAGATAATCAAATTTGTATGTACATTTACCTCTTCTTTCAGGAATTTTATTGAATATATGAGGCTCATTGAAATGAATTCTGTTCAAGGAATAATGTATTGGGCAGAGTTTTAGAGGCTGTTAAAGATATTCCCCATGGCTAGTGATGCAGTCATTCCATTGACACAAAAGTGATGCACAGAGAAGTCCCTGGGCTGCTGCCATAGGCAGTAAATCAGTGAGGCCTGTAATTCTTCATTCATCCTGAATCTAAAGTCTGGTAGTGGTTCTTTGGTGGGACCAAAATTTTGCAGGGCACATGGTCAATGAGTCTGGGTTGCCCACAGTGTGGTTTATCACCGTCCATTACATGCATTGCAGGATATTCAGAAATCTGCAAATCACATGAGAATGGGCAGAGTTATGCGTCTTGATGAAATCATCATAAGCATGCTGGGACATTTTCTGTTGGTAGCATTGTGAATGTTTCCACATCACAGTTGTGTAAGGATGGTTATGTTGTGTCTCTTGATCACAAAAGATTTGGGTCACTTGAAGACTTCAAGGCCAAACCTGTGCAGTTCTAACAGTAGCCCAGTTGGTTCTTTGTGGAGGGAATCCGCTGGCCTGTGTTTTATTGGGGTGCTGTCCTCAGTAGCCACGTGGCTGTGATGCTGTTCTTTCAGAAAAATCACTGAAGAGTTTTGTTTGAACAACACTCATAACTTCTTCATCTGTGCTTGAATTTATAGTTTGGTGAACACCAGGGATATAATAGAAACCTGGGCTTGACTTGTAGGTGGATTGTTATTTCAGAACTAATTATTTTTTTATGATGATCAGTACCTGTACTTAAGTAGAATTAATAACATCTTATGCTTAAACTGCTGTCTGGTGGTAGTGCAGAGCATTGTAAGTAGGTACTTGATCTTGACAATAGCCAGCAACTAGTTCAGAAAATGTGGTCATTAGGCCTCCTGTTTGAAAATTTGTGACTGTAAAAGTCAGTCTAGTTTGAAGGAGACTATTTTCATGTGCCATTAGAAAATTCTATTTACAAAAATAAATTTGTGTAATCTTTTTAAAATGTACAGAGTGCATTGCTTTGTTAGGAAGTATTAAGTTTCAAAAAAGGAGTTGTTCCTGATTTTGATTTGTAAGTAGGAACATATCAGTTTTGGTCATTAGCACTTAATGTCTGTACCCAACAAATATATAACCTAGTGTGTTTGATATTCTGAAATATTATTTTGTATACATTCTGATTTTATGTACTTGTGTATACTGTCACCCCATTATTTATGGCCTTTTCACACATCTTCAAGTTTCTGACCTTCTTCGTAAGTGTTATAATGTGTTTCATAAACTCATCTTTACAGACTGTTCTTGCATCCTGAAATTATCCCTAAAACACTGTTTACAAGGGTACCACATTGTGATAATTGTTTTACGAACATTTAATATGTAGAAGTTCAATATTTTTAGTTCATGTCTTAATGCGCTTACTCCATCTTTCTGTCACTCGCTGTTATTTGTTCTTGTGTTTGCAGTCCATTAATCATATTGCATTGACACTTTCTTTATCAAGTAAAATTCCATACTTTACTTTTAGGAATATGCATATTGGGTGCAGTATGATTTTAAAATACTTGGTTTCATTGCTATCATATATATACTTTGTCCTTTATTATTTTACCATTTTTTAATTTGTGCCTTATTGAATCCCTTTTACTAATTGAAATATGTAATCTCATCTGCAGTTTTTGAAATCCTGAAATCTGAATTCTGTTTTCTATTAGCATTTCGTATGGTTAAATATTCTGATTGTACATAGCACAACCACTCTCCTGTCCCGTGCTGTGTGTGTCATGTATGTGTAGTATACACATTTCTACTGTGTATTTTCTTTTCATATGGGTTGTGGTTTTAGTTCCTGTATCATAGTGTTGTCATGTAAAGTTTTTTTTTTTTAATTTTATTTGTCCCTGTTCGCATTGGTAGTATGTGTGTTACGTAAGTTGTGTGCATGTAACTGAAAGTTATCTCTTATGCCCATAAGTTGTCTTTTTTTCCTTTTATTGAAAATGTTTGTGGTATTTTGTATGGGCTTCCATGTTGTCAGTCCGCTGTATTTCTTCTGCCTGTTATATGCTCTTTATATTGCACCTTGAATGATTTATCCCTTGTCACTTTTTCTCTACAACATAAGCATTGTGCACTCACATGGTTTTGTGTGGTGAATACTTTGTTCTCTATCTTTTTATTTTGATTATCCATATGTGGAACTTCTGTTTGATGCATCTTGTCATTTGTGGTTTTCCTTTTCAGTATGTCCCATTTCAATTTTCCTAATTTCTTATGTGTGTCCATTGCCTTGTGCTATGCTATTTTTTAATTTTGTTTCAATTTTTTCCTTGTCTTGTTCAGGTACAGGCAGAGTATGTAATCTGTTAATCACTGAACTAGTGTTTCTATTTTGTGATGTAGACAATGATAATACGATATTGTAATGATGTATTTTTTTTTAAATTAGCACAAGTATATGTTTTTCACCATAAAGGATGCAGAAGCTTAAAAAAAACAAGCTGTCAAAAGCCTGGGCATTCCTACAGATTCAGGACACCTGCTCAGGTGGAAATTTTTGGGTTTAAAGGTGGACGTGTTGGGGGTGGAAAGGGGATGTGTGATGGCTCTAATATGAGTATGTGTGTGTGTGTGTGTGTGTGAGGGGTGTGTATGTCTCATTGTAAATGATAAAAGTTTTTGTGCAGTCACATATTGTCTGAAACATGTTATCCATAAAGAACTTAAGAGTTGACAAGAACTTTGCAATACTGATTCAAAGAAATGTAACAATTAGAATGATAGATGACATTGAACCACCACAAAGTGCTTTAACATTTAATGGCATTATAGTCATACCCAGACTGCTGTCTGAATATTTAAGTGCTTTCCAGTTTTAAAGACTTTTAATTGAAAACTGATATTTTTTTCAATTAAGGAAGGGCATTGTAGTTTACCAGTTTGTGTAAAATTTGTCTTGATGATGGCAAAATCTGCTGAAACATGTTGCAAAATAGAATGAGCATTCAAATTAGTACACACAGTTTAGTTATAATGTACTGTGAAAAATGACACTTTGACAGCTATTTTATTAGTTGGTACATTTTGCTTAACTTATGTGTGTTGCCAGCTTGGGTTTGCTGGGATTCATATGTACTAATCTTGTCTTTCTTGTGGTATAAACTGTGCCCCTTGGCATGCTTTTATGTTGTCTGGGGTAATGTGGTATCTTTTATTTTTTATTATTTTTTTGGGGGGGGGGGGGGGGGGGGCCCCCCCTTTTTTTTTTAATTTTTATTTTTTTTTGGGGGTGTTGGTTTTTTTTTTTTTTTTTTTTTTTTTTTTTTGGGGGGGGGGGGGGGGGGGGCACCTCCCTGTATTTGTACATGGTAATTTTCCTTGGTGGTGTGTATGATATTTT
>Ga0131853_10008716_pt1 | contig 18497 bp, 13 predicted proteins | sample TergutLab28metaG_FD_92764 | JGI IMG/M metagenome (GOLD analysis project Ga0131853, IMG submission 92764) | Labiotermes labralis P1 segment gut microbial communities from Petit-Saut dam, French Guiana - Lab288 P1 (version 2) (version 2) | ecosystem: Host-associated > Arthropoda: Insects >... | reverse complement strand
CTATGCCCATCATCAGGAGCTCGCGACTATGATGTTGATTACCACATTGGTCGTTTCGTTCTTGGTTTGCTGTAGGTTGGAAGTTAGGTGCGGTTAGGCTGGAGTAGTGTCCGGGCTGCAGGCCAATGTGGTAATCAACATTATAGTCGTGTGCTCCTGATGATGGGCATAGTAGTGCCCGAAACATGTTTAGCCTATAAGAAGTACAATAAAATAATAAGTAGCAGACAGTTGGTTCTTATTCTTCAGTTATCACAATGATACACGGTCCAACACATCTAAAACTGTAAAGTCTAATAATATTTACTGTCTACCACAGTAACTTTACTGTTCAAAATTGTAATCTATTTTTACAATACGCCTAATTTTGGTCACAAAATAAGGTTTAACATATTTTATTATGCAAATCTCCAAAGATTCTCCATTCTCAAATATATTAAAGATGGTACCATTCACAGGATCGAGTATGACGTTTACCCATTCATTTTATTTCTTGCCCAGCTTTCCCTTTCCACGAGGGAAAGAAATGTTTAATAAAACTTTGTTTTATTCGCCCCTTTCTCGATGATGATGATGATGATGATGATGATGATGATGATGATTACGATTATGATAAAAACAATAATAATAATAATTTATCTGATTTTGTCGAAATTATTTACATACTTATGTCCATGTACATCATTTCAATGTCACACCTCTAATCAACAATAAACATAGTCAAACTAATTCCACAGATTCATCCTGATCATCGTAATCTATTGCATGTAACTTAAATTTTGGTGTACCCTACTTCATACCCCCATTCACAATAAATCTGCAGAAATTCATACGCTAATGAATTTTTATGCTCAATCTGTCGCAGTTAGAACTATATTAATGTAAGTAATCGTCTTAAACCTTGAGAATTAAAATTGAAGTTACAACTTAGGTTAACGTGTAGCAGCTATGAATTAGTTTGTTCTAAGAACTAAGTGTAAAAATAATACAAAGCGCGAAATTTGCATCGTGAACTATGCGGTCACGGTTCTGAGTTACAATTTGTAAAATAATAATAAACACTTGTATACTACAGTGGATGTCTGCATCCCTACTGACAAATGCGCCAGTTTACTTAGGGAAAGAAAACTGCCACAAGCGATTCTTGTCACAACGATAAAGACAGTAAATTATCTCAAAAGGAATAATTACAAATTTTTGCTATTTTTGAAGTACCAACATGAAGTTCAACAGGCCCACCCAGCCTCCTATTCAATGGATAGAACGTATTTTCTCCCCATATGGTGGGTTAAATGGCCGAGGCGTAAAGTTGACCAATCACATTCAATTAGTACCGAGGCTGAGAATGAGTGGAGCTATACTTCTACCGCCCTACATGTATTTATGTCGTGGGAAGGGGCAACGTTACCATAATCTACAACGCTAAGGAAATATTCCTGAAATTAAATAAAGAATGCGAGAATAAGTCAGACCGCTACACACCCACGGAAGAAAAAACCTGTGCCCATTGAATAATCTGGCTGTTTTGGAGGAAAAAAATTCTTACCCTACCAGAATTCAAATCGAGCCACTCATATTCACAAAATGTGTCTATATATATATATATTTCATCAGTACATTAACATTACTTATTTACTCCATGGAGCGAAGTCCTTCTTGAGAAGCTAACCGGTTCTCAGCTAGTCAAGAAATTCCCCCGCACTTTATGAAACACGAAGGTTCATTACCGCGTTTACAACAGCCCGTCACCTCTCCTTATCCTGACCCAGATCAATCCAGTTCATGTCCCCCCTCCATTTAAATTCCTGAAGATGCACCTTAATACTATCCTCCCATCTAAGCCTGGGTCTTCCAAGTGGCCTCTTTCCCTCAAGTTTCCCCACCAAAACCCAATATGCATCTCTCCTACCCCACATACGTGCTACATGCCCCTCCCATCTTCTTCTACTCAATTTTATTACCCGAATAATATTTCGTGAGGAGTACAGGTTATTATCTCCTCATCATGTAGTCATCTCAGCAGTCTATCCTAATGCAGACTGGCTTTCCCAATTGTCGGTTTGAAAATATCCTGTCTTCCCAATTTTGCATCAAAATCTCCTAACAGAAGTTTCACACTGCACTTAAGAAAATGACCCAAAACTTGCTCTCTTTCCTCACACAAACTTTCTTTTGTGTCATCACTTTTCTCCTCAGTTGGTGCATGCACATTCAAAATAATTATATATGACACCCTATCACTAACAGACCTTAAATGCTGATACTTTTCTGTGGTGAAAAAGAAGACTGTGTCCAGTTGATGATTTTAGTTTCCTTTTCCATAAAAAAATAATCTGCGCTTTTATAAGTGCACCCCCTTTGTAACATCTAACCTCTTCTAATTTGTTCCTTGCTAATTCTTTGGCAACTGTCGTAAGTGTCCTTGACCAATACAGGCTCCCCATATTCCATGTACCAACTCTCATGTCAACTTTCCATTGCTTTGGTAGTACAAAAACCAGTCCAGGCCCGAGGCAAATATGTCCGTTTTTACGGTGAGGAGTTGTTAACACCTCGCCCAATACCAAGATGGAGGATCACCTCTTGTCGGCCGTCTGCGACTGCAAATTCAATATATTCGCAGCTACCCTCACAGTGCATTAATAATAGAATTCTTAAAAAATAGATGCATTGTGTTAACGTATGTCATAGAAACATTAAATAGGGAAATTATTATGAAGAAAATATACAACAAACTGTAAATTTTTAAGAATTTTTGTATCATCAACTACAAACATGGTTTATTTAAACGTATTGAAAATACGATTAAGCAGCCTGAAGGTTTGTGATGGTTAGAATCAATAGTACGTAGACCTTTGACAGTTTTTACGCATGTTGAGAAACTCCCTCGAGATGGACACAGTCGACTGCGCGACGCGTAATTGAAACAGTGGCCACTCCACTCCCGTCAGTGTGTCAGTCTATGCTACTCTCACACGACATACTTTGCTAGCGTCATATTCTGACCACATAACAAGTGTAAGTTCACGTCGAATTCTAAGCGAATACTTTGTAAGAACACTTTAAAATCGTAGGTATAATATAAGTCTAAAATTTCGTCAAGCAAGTGCCCTAGGTTATAGCTTTGCTCAGTCAAATACACACGACACGGTATGTTTCAAGGTTTTATGCTTTTACTTGATGACGTGCGTTTCGAAACGCTGTAATTTTAAAGAAGCGAAAAGATGGAAAATTTCATAGAAACATATCGGTTTAAAACACAGATTATTCTCCACAACAGAATCAAAATATAAATAAACACTCGACAGTTAAAAAGTTTTAAAACAAAAGGCCATTTGGAAGTTGTGAGTGTAGAGCAAATTATCCTGAAGGAGTGTGTGTTGGTCTGGACCAAATACACGTGGGTCAGGATAGGTACCTTTGGTGGGTTTTTGTGGGATACATAAATGGCTTTAATTATATTCTCTACCTGCAAGACTATTAATTATTAAGGAGGATCCCTCCTTATAATTATGTAATTTTTAGTGATTTGCATAAATATGCATACACTCTTTCTAAAACTAGAAGTTTAAATACTTTCCTACCCACTGACAAACCATTTTTGAAAGAGCGTTGCTTTCCTGAAGATCACCACGCGTCGCCAATTTTGAAGACTAAAATGAATCTATTTTACATATATATATATATATACACACATATACATATATATATATATACAAACCAGAACACACCTCACACAGAACACAGTGTGTTTCACGAAAAGACAAGCTCGTGAATTCTGCATAAGAAAATATTGGACATATATTTATCGTGAATATCCTGCAAAACACACAAATTAGTTGCGTTGAACTTGGCGTATGTATACAAACATGCAGACTTTAAAGGGTGAACTCATGCATGCCAAAATTCGAAGTCGTCGGCATTCGAATATGTGAGCATTTCATGTTCGTCAGTGGAAACAGATATTCTACAACTATGATGCAAAATAAGACGGTGTGCGCATCCACTGTGGTGCCCAAAAAGAAGGAAGAATATCAGATTGTTTTATTGGACGGGATGTGTAAACATTCCCACCGCACAAATAGTGTTCAGTTGGTTAGTTCGTCAATCTGTAATTATAGGCACGAATTCCAGCTGCGTACGTAATGACAATGGCAGGTTCTGTGAGCTGCCTCGTTCAACCCACAACCGCAGAATATACAGTACGTTCGAATAACAGATACACTTTTAGCTGGGAAAGACCAATAGTCCTAAACTGAGCAGTTTAATTCGTGTAGGGCTGGCATCTAAACTAAACTAAACTCCGTGGCCTTAGTCCGCACGCGAACTATACCGACAGAGCGGCCGCCGCCGGTCGGCGAAGTTAGTGCCAACTGGCATCTACAGTCTCTTTAATAACGTTCAAGCACACAGTTTATTCAGTGTGTTTAATAAGAAGGGAGATAATCATAAGCAATGAGTGTATAAGGATTTTGACAAAACTTGCCGTGGCATTCGACTGAGGATGCTAACACCGAGAATTCAATTGCCACCACCACAGTTTGAAAATTAACTGAAGTATAACAACATATTGTGGCCGCTAAACCAGTCTGCTCTGTTTCTAATTCAGTAACAAATAACAAATGTCTGTGACAATACAAAGCTTTAGTGTGTATACCGTATATTCTCGAATCTAATCCGCACCCTTTTTACAATTTCTGAGGGCCAAAAAATCAGATGCGTATTAGATTCGCGGTCGTGAGCTGGATTTTGGAAAAATGATAGAGCCGCTGTACGTGCCGTAAGAACAATACAACACAATAATTTATTATTTTATTTATTATTTATAATATTATATAATATTTATAATTTATTATTCATCAGACTCGCCGTCATCACTCATAACTGAATCGTTATCCGTCACCCGGTCACTATCATCTTTATCTTCACCATCGTCCTCCCATATAATGTCATCTTCGGATCCGTCGAAAGCATTGCTTATGCAACGGATAACGGTTAAAGCATTGGTAACATCCAATATTATTCAATAAGTCTGCCTTGTAGGCAAGGGGCGGTTGAAGGAAAGGTGCGGATTAGAACCGCGAACCAACATTTTCTCGTTTAAGAAATTGGCAAAAACTAGTGCGGATTAGATTCGAGAATATACGGTACATCTATATATACATACCGTCATGAACACAACAATATTACAATTAGTAGCAATGTATAATATACAACTACATGTTTCGGCCCTGTATATAGACCATCATCAGGTTGTCCAAAGAACTTATTATGTGACTACACAGTATGTGTGGTAATTTTCGAAGGGGGACAAGACCTCGTCTTACATCATAATAAATCGTGGGATTAGTAAAAGTTGCCCACATGATGAAATGCGCATCAATATAAATGTGGGCAACAACCTGATGATGGCCTACATACAGGGCCGAAACATGTAGTTGTATATTATACATTGGTACTAATTGTAATATTGTTGTGTTCATGACTGTATGTATATACAGATATATACACACTACAGATTTTTGTGTTATTGACCTAACACAACGGGGATGACACACCTTAAGATGTCTGTCATGTTCAAGACACAAACAAGTAACAACCTATCGAGTTCTGAACGCTGTTGCACGAATCCAATACAAACATAATGTCAACAACTGCATATAAAATAGATTTATGTTCTCTGCATTTCTCAATGCTACTTTTCCTCCAACTTTGTATATATATCCTGTAATCTGCAGAACGTGTTTGTTTTAAAGGGCGTTTGTTTGTTTTGTTTGCAAAGAGTGTTGGCGCACTCTAGTGCTACTCTCTCCCGTTACGTCGCTGATGGGTTTAAGGTGTACAGTCCTGTTGACAGTTGCGGTCTTTTGCACAGACAAGCAAATCCGCTTGCATGACAGTCACAAAAACTCCCCTCTGATACCAACACGTCTACATACTGCCGAACCTACTCACCTGACACAAAGACACTGATGTACTTGTTTACATTTGGACTTACGAGCTGCGGTAAACAGACAAAAAACTGAAGAAGCCGTAACCAATCCTCACTATGCCGACGATGAAACGTAGAAGTTAGAAAGGTGTTATGAAGTGACATTCGTCAAGAGGAAGTACATATATGGGTACATACATATATGTATAGCACGTATGTACATAATCTCCAACTACTATAACTAATCCAAAATTTGAAAATCAATAAAAACTCATGGAGATTAAAATTATAGTTTCTTCAAAAAATATTTAATGACCGTGTTCATTGTGAACGGGCTGGACGGATTGGTGTTCCAACCCCGCTGGAAGCGACAGATTCTCTGTCCTCCACACCCGTCCGGAGCAGACTTTTGGTCAGCACAATGGGTATGGTGGACACCGGAGTTCTTACCCGTGAATTAAGCTGTCGCGACTATTCACTCCCATCAGCGCTGAGACTAAGAAAGGGTACAGCTGTAACTCTACTCCCCCCTCTGTGGGTGAACGGCATGTCACAAGGAGACCTTGGCATTTCCTCATGGTGAGAACGCGGTCGGAGAAATGAATTTTCATGAAATGTCACAATTTTGGAACAAATTGTTCGAATCCCGATGCTGTATATGTTGAGGCAAATCAACAAGACCATTATCCGCCCAAGTTAAGACGGTCGGTGAAAACAATATTGCCCGTCTATTGTTATTTTTCCGGACCGTATTGAGAACGAAAGGACTCTAACGAATAAAGGTGTCGAACCTAGGCAAGAAATCGATCCAAAGGGACAGAATGAAGCCACTAGTTGTCGTCTTTTTTCATCGACAAGTCTCAGAAGTGTGTTCAATTAATTAACAGAATCTCATTAAAATTCCATTCAGGAATAAATTGGCGTCTATACAGTCTTCAGTGTCCAAACTGTTCTTGAATATAGATCCGTGAATTGGAGTCGTCTGGTTTAGGTTGGGCCACCAACGGGGTTTTAGGAACGCAGTAACGAACGGTGGAAAAAGTCTTGATTAATTCAACAAATATCAGATTCTCAAGGAAGATTGTGACACGTGGAATCACGTGCAATTTAAATCAGCAGTGATAACAATTTTTACAACCTCCACGTAAACATGCTGCAATGGATGCAAATAAAATAGAGTAGTTTGTAGTAGAAGCAGGTGTTGTATCTCTCTTGACACTGCCAGAAATGGCAGTGGCTGCGTGAAGACATATTACACATAAAAGAGTTTGTTGACGGTAAAGTTGAGAGGCAATTCCTTGCCATTTTACGAGTTTAATAAAAGGCAGCGGACAACCAGTGCCAGCAAAAGTTTTGTGCTTTCGTCTTGACCTATTGCTTCAACTGTAACATTTTGTACGTGTGTTGTGTCGAGCCGTGGCGTAATGGTCTGCAGAAAGAGTAAGCAGTGTCCAGTAAAGAGAACATTGCAACACTCTCTTTCCTCCTTCCGACCATAATTACTGCAGCAGCTTTAACGAGTCACTTAGCTAGCCGGTAGTTTGGGTAAAGAATAAAGACACGGCCTGCTGTATACAAACAGCATAGCACATAGTGTACTTATTTCCTTTGTACTCTGACATAATACCAATCACTGTAACTTACATTAAATACTAACTTTTAAGCCTAGTGGTTAATGTATCTAATGCCAGGTTTAAAAGTTACAACACTGCATTTTGTCCACAATATTTATAAGTGTTTCATATGATTTTTACAACCCACAGACTTAATATCCCTATGTGTTTGATCTTTCTAGTGGATGAATACTGTGTTCTCTGTGAAGTACAATGTGAATCTCTCCTTCTCTCTCTCTCTCTCTCTCTATATATATATATATATACCTATATTTATTATATATAAGTTTGAAGTACTACAGCAGTAACCTTAAAAAACTGTGAAATATATACAAAATTTTGTCACATTTGCTGGGGAAGGACAGAACCCTGACACCACTGTGTTCATATCGGTTTTAGGGCTTACTCAGCCTCCTATATTATAACAAGCGACGAGACATGGAGCATTAATGTAAAATATTATTTATGTAAGAAAATCTTTCCTGTTTTAGTTTAAAACTATAGTATTCCACTAAAATTAAAACATAACAGAGTCATAGTGAATTAAAAGATCCTGTATCTTTGGACGAACACATAAAATTATTTTCCAAACCAATTCTGTTTATATAGTGTTTTGCGTTGTGTTGACGTACTTGAATGAAGGTAAAATATTGAATAATATAAATGTTACATCGCTGAAACACAATAAATCGCAAATAAACGGAGGATTTTCTTTTCGACGTGAAGAGTTTTCTATCATGTTTAGTGCATTATGATAGCGTCGTATTACATAATGCAACGCATCAGCGGAACGGTATGTAACCTAACGTAAAGGTAAAAGGTAAAGTGATCCCGTTACAGGCCTGGTGTGGCCCAGAGGGTGGGTAGAGGTATAGCTCTACTCTTCCATGACGGCAGCATTAGAAGGGGGTGAGTGGTCAGCAGCACGCTCCGGCCGCACTTTACCCCCCGGTAACGAACTGATACCCATTTTACAGGAGGTTGTGTGGGCTTCAGGGCTGGTCTGGACGGGCGGAAAATCTCGTCCCCACCGGGATTCGATCCCGGTCCGCCAAGCCCGTAGTCAGTCGCTATACCGAATGAGTTACCCGGCACTTATGTAACCTAACGTGGAAGGATAAAATGAAGTCGTAACACGTAACATGTCAACAAAAATCGTAACCGCTACTTTCGCACAGGATTCAATCACTGCATCAAAGCACTTATGCAAGTATAAAAGACGTGTTTCAAACAACACAATGTTTCTGCAATATAGACCGTAAAACTATGCCTGCATGACAGGGTTTTGGAATAATCGTTCTGTAGTTTCTTCACTGTCCGAGATAACAAATTTCCCCCCTTGCTTGAATCAATCGTTTAATTAGACTCACGTTTCATACAACACCGCCTACAGAACCAAAGCTTAGCCTTCTTGTGTATTTATCAAAACATACACAAAAGCCAACGCTGGCCTGGGATTATTGTTGTGGAGGTCTGGGTAATTCCTGTGATCGCGGTTCTCTGAGTAAGCTTTTAAAGCAATTCCAGTGTCATTCATAATATCACACCCAGACCGCGCTATTTAGCATGAAGGTTTTAACAGACGGTAAAGAGGAAGAGGGGACAGTGAGAGACCGAGCAAACAGATTATGGAAGATGGTACCTCTCAAAGTGCATGTGTTCATGATTTTCTCATGATTTATGCTGTCTGTTTGAAACTATCAGAGCTGTGGATCTCTGTGACCGGTTCTAGCGCCTGTCCGCCCATTTGCTCGCTCTTTTATTTCCCCGCATTCAACAGATTTTGACGTGGAGCTTTGAGCTATCAACTATGTGCATCCAGTGAGGCTCTCTCGCACTCTACACAAGCTGCACGACGTGCCAACTGGTGCGGTTCAAATCTCACAAAATTTCCCGAGAGGAAAAAAATTGACCACCGAGGTCCACAGTAGTGTTGTGGTGTTGCTCTGGTCAATTGAACGGTTTTTTGTTGGTATGAAGAGTTGAAGCTAAGGTTGTAAGAGCCATTGAATAACTGTTGATGGGCCCATGGGTAATGAATAGAGCATTTGCTGTAGTAGTCTACAAAACTGCAAATAGCTTATGCGAGAAGGCAAACTGCGAAATGCTATAACAACTTAAATCCTATACAGCTATATAGACGGGTAGGGGGGAGGGTCACTTTAAACTTCATACATATCATAAGTCACTCACAATGGCTATGCGAGTGTTAAAGCCTCATGCAAAAGTACTTAATGATAATTCAGCTATTGAAGTGTCAGTTTATATATTGCTGCTTGCTAACGAAGAGAAGACACATACACACGCCTTTCGTGAAACGGACGACCAAAGGTACTTGTGTGTGTGTGTGTGTGTGTGTGTGTGTGTGTGTGTGCAGAAGCCTCTAAATTGTTGTAATTAATCAGTTCAAAAAACAGAATAATGTGTGTTGGATGACTTATTGATTTTCAGTGTGTTTCTATGAACCTTAATGTGGTCTCATTTTGAATTAGCAGGATAGCCAATGTACACGTAAGGTAAACACGTGGCCCGTACACGTAATATTTATATATACCTACTCGGTTAACCTAATGGCGTGATACCATTCCTCTAGAAGAAGACGTTTTTATGGTGATTTGGTGTCGCCGGTAACAATAAAACGTACTGAGGTCTTCATCACAAAAGTGCCCGACTTCAGCCACATTTTGATTTTATCGACAAATTTTCATGCAAATCCCCAATAACAAATTTCACTGAAGTCCATCAAGTGGGGGGGGGGGTGGAACGCTGATAAATGCGGACAGACAAACATAACGAAGCAAACAGGCGCTTTCCGCGACTGTGCGAAGACGCCTAAAAACACAAATTACACATATTCTGTGATACGCTGATGGTAAAATATTGAAAATGAAAGAGAAGGAAGCAAGCAGGCAGGTCGGTGTACCGCATGACAGGCAACTCTCTGGACGATAGAAGCTTCTTCTTACATTACGAAAGTGACATCTAACAGCGTATGATGGGCTGGGCAAGTAGTCAAGAGATAACATATAAAAAGCAGTCCCGTTACAGGCCTGTAGTGGCCCAGAGGGTTCCAGGAAGTTAAGGTTCCCAGATTTCATGACAACGGCACAGGATGGTGGTAAGGTTGTCAGCCTTACGCACCGGTCGCCTTCACCCCCAGGAAATGCTCCTGGTACTCATTTCCGTTAGAGGCTGAGTCGACCTCAGGGCCATAGTGCGATCAGAAGGATTTTATGTCAATGAAAAATTCCAATGACACCATCTGGGATCGAACCAGCGACCGTCCGATTTGTAGCACAGCACCTTAACCACTGAGCTACCGCGGTCCCCGAGGTAACTTATATACTTACACATTTATTGGAAATAACTGCAAAATAATCCCTTGGAAGATGGTAAGCAATGTTCTGGCAAAAGTGCGCCATTCCCTCTGAAACCTTCAGAGAAAGATGAAAAAACAAGCAAAAATAAAAATTCAGAAATAAATAAATTTCTGAAGGTTCTTTTCTGTACATTTCGTTATTGAATATGCCGAAAGTCCGCGACATATTCACAAAATATCCCACTATTACGACTAGGCCCTTAAAGTTCTGATGTTGTAGAGCGCTGATTGGTTTCCGCGTCATTTGTCTTATTTCCGCCTCGAGATCTCAGGAATCTGATCGCGAAATTCACGGCTGATACAGCGGACAGACATGGAGAATCCGGCAATATCGATCATTGCGCTATGAAGAATATCCAACAAATTGCATGGCAAAATGTTGCTGTACTGCACTCGCACGTGTACATGTAGAAGACAGATAAATCTTAAAATCGGATTTAAAGTTTCTTGCAGGCATAAGATAAAATGTGTCGCTTAACGTGAAAATGATTCAGGGCCATATAAACGAACATATGTGGCGACTTACATAAAGCAGTATTTACATAATTCAATGCATATTATTTTTTTAAATTATTTTAACCTTCAAAGAAGCCTGGGTTTAAATTGTAACTGCTGCATAGGGCACTTTTTAAAATTTAAAGTAAACCCCAAAACTTCACGACCGTAGAGTGCATCGAGGCTGGCAATGAGGTTTAAGTGTATATCCGAGGCTTATTCAGGAAGTAAGTACCGTCTCGCTGTAAAAAAAAATCGAGTAAGGTTTCGTACAAAATTTTATTGTTATCAGATTCTACGTTCTTCAAACTATTTTTCCACATATTCTCCGCCATTATTGAGGCACTTATCGTAGCGGGGCACAAGTTTTTGTATACCCTCCTCATAGAATGCGGCCGCCGATAACCCAAATGACTACTGACAATGTCACAGAGTCCTTGAAATCTGAGGAATGTACACAGACAGATCAGAAATTGTGAAATGTCTGTCGTCACGCACTCTTTCGTTCACCTTACGCACCAAATCATCATTCACTAAAGATGGACGCCCACTTCACGCCTCATTATGCACGTTCTCTCGTCCTTCATTGAACATCCGAATCCATTTCTTAACCATGCCATCACTCATCGCATTGTCACCATACACTTGACAGATCTGATGATGAATCTCACTTGGTAGCACATTCCTAGCGTTCAAAAAACGATTTACAGACCGTATTTCACAGTCGGCGGCCCCTTCAATTGCCTTAAACATGTTTAACGCACAGGAACAAACATAAACATAACACGAAATGGGGTCTGTGGCTTCTCAATTGATAGAGGAAGTCACTGCACATGCGCAAAGTGACAGTCTCGAGGATGCGCGAGAGATATGCGCAGACGGTACTTACTTTCCGAATAACCTACGTTGTAAAGCAACCATTACAAGTATATCTACCTGATTTGTATAGGCTCTGTATGTATATAGTAAAACAACCACTGTGAAAACGGCAGCAATGGGAATAATCAAGAACTTAGCATGCACAGAGTGTACACTTATTACTATGTTCTTCTAAAAATAAATGAAATCGAAATTTAAAAATGTACTGATTGTTAATCTATGTAATTGGAAAATAGCCTATGACTTAGGCTGGAGCTATAAACAAGGAAAAAAACAAAAAATCTGAATCTATAAATTTGAAAATTGATATAAATAGGCGTTAGAAATAGATTAACAAATTTCGTTTTAAATAATTTTGTTTCCTGAAAAGATTGAACCTTCAACTTCTTCCTGCAAAGATACGTTTCAAAATCTTGTAGAGACGCGTCACAGCAATTTAATAAAATTCAAATTCTTTTTAACTTCAGGCGGCTCCTCTACTACGTAGAAGCTGATGTTGTTAACACTTCTCTATAGCTACTTTCTCGTGACATATTTGTACACACTTTTACAAGTTTCATACAGTATGCACAACAAGACGCTTCGCAAACTGAATCATCCTAAGCCAGAGAGACTGAAAAACTTTTTCAGGCCCAACAAAGTACTTAGTGCTACACCTGAATAAGAAATTTTGTTCCGTTACGGTTATAAATTTTATACATATATCCTCAGTAGTACTGACAATAGGGAATAGAAAATAAGCCCAAATTAATGTTCAGTATACAAAATCACGAAACCTTCTCAATGTACATCGAAACAAAATTTCCTTAATGTACCGCTGCAGGAAATAATGAAAAACGCAAGGTACAATGAATTCCGCCAATGTGCCTTCGTGCTCGTACATATTGAGGGACAGTGGTAGCATAGTATGATTCTGATTAAATTTCAAAATGAATACATTCCATGTACTGTACCCAATTTTTGGCAACTTAAAATACTTTTTTTTATTAATACCGGACCAACTGAATCACAAAGTAGTGGAACTTCAACTTATTCACTCAGAGTCAGACGTGATTACCGTAACGCTGAGTTAAACCTGAGATTTGGATCACAAAGGCTGGAAAGTTATACATTTTTCGTTTAATGTTGCATTTTGTGATAAAAAAAATTTAAAAAATAAGAAAAAATATTACTGTAACTCATCTGAATGCACGACTACTAGACAGAAATTAAAAAGTCCGGCGTTAAACACAGAAGTATCCATTCGCTTACGAGACAAAATAAACACACCTAAACTACTACTCCTCGGACAATATGATGCTTGACTCAATGTCCCAGTCGTAAGCTTCATAACATTTACGCTCACTTAAGTGTTTAAACTGTTACCGGGAGGCAGAGATTATGAAGGTAGGACGGATAGCTCAAAGCCAAGGATAAGACGTAAATCTCAGTGTGGAACACGTTCCTTGTTGAGACGCCAATACTTCATCAGATAGTCAGGAAATTACCCACATTTTACGGAACCTGAAAGTTCATTATGGTGTTCACGTGAGTCCGCCACTTGTCACTGTCCTCAGCCACATTAATCCAACCCAAGCCAGCCTATTCTATTTACTTAACATCCATTTCCATATTAACCTCCCATCTACAAGTATGTCTTCCAAGTAGTAAATTTCTTCCGATTTCCCAAACAAAATGCTGTATACACTGCTCTCTTTCCATTCCTTCCATATGCTCAGCCCATCTCATGTCCTTGATTTCATCAACCAAATAGTATTTCAGTCTCCTGTTCGTTCCTCCACCTTTAGTCTCCACTGTCTTCCACAACACCCTGTTCTTGAACACCACGAGCCTATGATTCTCCCCTAACAAACACTTGCAACAGGGTGTTTGTTGAACCAGGATTAATCAATGGTGATATACAGGATTTATCAAGAAACTAGACGTGAAGAGCACCTTGTTACTCCTATATGTTTAGATGCCAACTATACGTAATAGGGACTTATACAAATCTCATATAATAATTTTTTACCTTTTGATTTATTAAAATCACATATTGATATTATGACTAATTTCCTTTATATGTACCACTCACCATTTACCATTGACGGCGGTATGTTTCGACACCTTATACTTAGTTTTTAAAATCAAACTTCCAGATGACCGTTCCCAATAGCCGAAACGTGTCGCAGTAACGGTTTTTGTACATGTTAATTTGTATAATTTGTTGATAATAATTATACGTACTGCGTACATATTGCACGAAAATGAAAAATATCAAGTTTCTAACGGACCACGTTTTTCGCCAGTGTGAGACAACAGGAAATATGATAATTCTGTACGTTTTAATCTTAACGTTTTTTGGATAGAAGAAGAAAAACATTTTCATGCCGAATGGTAGCAGGCATGTCGATGATGATAACTTCTGGAAATCATACGGCATTACTAAACAAACCACAAGGCTGGGTATCATTATACAAATTCATCATAATCAGACACATCGAGGTTGTAAGTATCGTCCATTATTTACAGTTTCTATACAATATCAGATTCGTTGTGATAAGTATCATGTGTCATACACAAGTAAGTATGCACACTTTAGGGCAAGGTTACGTTAATCACGGGTTTATCTGTGCTTATAAAAATGGCTTTGATAAAATTGTACGCCACACACAATGCATCATCTCCCTTTGTAGTGCCCTGACATTTTGGAATGGAATTGGTAAAGGGTTAAAATTTGTAAAATAGATTCATTTTTCAGGCACGTCACTCCCCTCAGAATATATGCCCCTGAGATACGTAAATGAAATTCTTCTGCAAATTAGCTCAGATCATTCCAGTTTTTTTTTTCAAAACAGTAATTTATGTTTCGTATAAAGCACAAATATGGCCTGCAAATAACGCACACATACTGATATCGACGAACATAAGCAGGCAGTGCAAACAGAAAGCACGATACGAATGCACTGTGAAAGACATGTAGAATAAAAGAACATAAAATTAACTTTGTTAAGCTTAAAGGTTTGTTGTTATTGTATCTCTTTCCCTTTATTATGTTCTTCAGTTTTGTACACATACATATATACAAATTATGGAAAAGTATATATATATATATATATATATATATCTGTGTGTGTGTTTGCGCGCGCGCGCGTGTGTGTGTGTATATATATATATATATATATATATATATATGTATGTGTGTGTGTGTGTGTGTGTGTGTGTGTACGTTTGTGTATTTATTAATCATAAGGGCAAGAATAAACGAGGAGAACTGAAAAATAAAACATTAATCAGAGTGAAAATGAAACAATTACTGAAATTAGTGCAGTGAATGTAATTAAAAAATATTTCCATTGAATCAAAAATTCTAAATCCATCAATTTAGGCTTTTATAAACAACTGTAAATACCACAATAAGTCGCATTCTCCTAAATGGAAACTAATACAGCCTTCAGTGTACCGGTGCCTTATTGTATGCATCTGGTCATAAACACACAAAATAATCCAGCACCTAAGCAAGTACATCTGTAGTGAAATTACCTGCCGATGCATCCACTTCGAATTACAGACAAGCTTGACTACACTTAAACACGTTTACATTATATTGTTTAATTTTATTCGGTTTCTTTCTACCCCAATATTTGTGAAACCCGCGGAAAAAAGACAGTTCTGAACACAGTCAATAACAGCCTACACGAACACAAAGAACGCTGCACAGTAACCTGGGCATATTACTGCAGTCCTCACATTGGCAACGAATCATCAGTTTAAGGACAGACGTCACTAAGCTACAGGGGTCGTTACTTTCCATATCTGAATGTTGGACAATCAAGAGTAATCGTTATGTCCTTCACCCCCGATACTGACAAAGTAATTTCGTTAAGCACACGACAAAACACATTCATAAAACATGCAATAGACCGAGTGGCTTTAGGAAGCAAATCACCATGCGCTAGTCTGTTAAATGCTTTTGGTCAGTCGCTCTAGTATGGTGCTTACCGCAGCACCCCATCAAGAGGCAATGCGTCGTTCATGGAAGGGTTTATCATGGTTAATTGGACCGCAAACTAGAACATCACACACCATTCAATTCCACTAAGGGAATTTATTAAAACTTTGTTCCCGTAATTTGTGTGTCCATTTCCATCACAAAGCGATTAATATGATTAAAAAAAGTGACAATGAAGATTATATTATGAAGCACTCGACTGGTGACCTTCACACAAACATTCACTGCTCGTTTCTAACGCGAACGATGGCGATCCAAGAGCTACATTTCTTTCTGTATTACTGAGATATAAATTAAAATTTCGACGAGGGTGAAAATTGTACAGGAAAGTGGCCTGCTTCGTATTTCTCGTAATAAAAAAAGAAAGGACAGGTCCGTCTTTGAAGGTCTGACCCTAAGAAGTCCACAACTGTATTGCTTAATGCACATCATTATTATTAATTATTAATAATATTAAGAAACAGTCCACCGGCACAACAGAAAATATAGTCACTATCCAACTGCAAACATAAACACATACAGGAGATTAGAACAAATCTTATCAAGTACCAGGCAGCATGAATAATATTACAACTATTAAAATAAAAATGTTTCAGATAATACATTTCCTGAATACACCGAGAGTACAGGTACATTCAATTCAATTTATTTCCATACAGTCGCAGGATATGTGAGACGTTTAGAAACAAAATTTTAAAAAAAAATTGAATTTTCGAGACGATGGAAGAAGGTCGACAATTTTCCAAAACAGAAGGACGGGGCTTTATGCAACTACAGACATGATTATATTTTAAAGTGTGATAAATTGAATAAAAATAAATAGTATTTTCACAAGGCAATTACAGTTAATGTGTATGTCTGGTACTCACACTGTTCATTATTTCAAAAAATGGACGTAGTTAAAATTATTTGTAACTGGGAACAGAAGCTTTCTCTTCCTCAGTTTACCGCGTCAATGTTAACACTGCTCATACAGATATGAATGTCTGAGCACCTGTGATTTATAAGCGGAAAAAAGGGAATATTGAACTGTTCGCTGTTTTCGCTGACGTGCTGTCCGGCAAATCTCAAGTAAACGTTAAGCAGACGTGCGACAAACCCCAAGACAGCAGAAATAAAGACAAGATTCGAAGACAGTACCTTTCGAAAACACACCTAGAGTTCTGTACCGACAAACACTTGAGCTCGGTTATGAATATCAGAATTTGTCACTTGATGGTTGGGGAAATGGTTCGAAAAATGGTTCGAAAAATTCTGCTGGTGGGTAGGTTGGTTGTTTATATTGTTTCGATGGACGGTCAGTCCGATGGTAGATCGATGGTTGACTGAATGAATGGATCATAAGTCGAAGAGTGGATTGTCTGTTGGATACGAAGACAGTCGATCACATGGTTCTTGTAACAGTTCGTTATGTAGTTGATGTAATGTTGCTTTTAGGCGTTCGGTACCAGCTACTCTGCATTTACATAGCTTATTATGAGGAAAATTGTAACGCGTTTTAGTTTTTCCTTCAATATATCTTCTATTTTTTCTATTCTATCTTGTTAAAACAACTGCTCTTCCAAGTATTTTGTCTGTTGAAGATATGCATATAACAAAGAAGCTTGGCAGTACTGCCACTATATCCCTGGAATATAAAATTCTTTTACTATGTAACACTAGTGACTAATAAGTGTTTAAATCAAATCAATTACACGTCTGAAGATGAAATACGCAATTAGAAAAGAGGCATAAAATTACAGAAAATACTAACGCGCACGTGTGTGTGTGTGCGCGCGCGCGCAATGAAAAACAAACTCCGGCTCCCTTAATGCAGTTCCCTATTTCAAATACTCCATACTTCATTAAATTTGCATCAAGAAATATTATAGGTATATCGCTCAGGGTTGACATCTGATTAGCGGGTCTAAGTTAGTATGGATGTTTTGATATACACTAAACTATTTTCACTCATAAACAGGTAAAGTGCTATGGAGGCATGCTGGAGTATTCATTCTTAACGTTAGCTCCAGAGAGAGGTGAGTGGTCAACTTCACGACCCGCCGAATCAGCCCCGATAAAGAATTCCTGTACCCAATTAAATTTCAGTCACACAAAGATTCTGCTCGAATTAGCATTGGCGGCTTTATTAAACATAATAGTGAACAATCTCAACCCGATTGATAACACATAAACATGACACACCTACTCTTCCAGAAGAATACACCG
>Ga0131853_10008715_pt1 | contig 18498 bp, 23 predicted proteins | sample TergutLab28metaG_FD_92764 | JGI IMG/M metagenome (GOLD analysis project Ga0131853, IMG submission 92764) | Labiotermes labralis P1 segment gut microbial communities from Petit-Saut dam, French Guiana - Lab288 P1 (version 2) (version 2) | ecosystem: Host-associated > Arthropoda: Insects >... | reverse complement strand
GTACTCAGAGGTGTGATACGGTTCTTCACAGTGGTACTCAGAAGTGTGACATGGTTCATCACAGTGGTACTCAGAGATGTGATATGGTTCATCACAGTGGTACTCATAGGTGTCATATGGCTCGCTCAGAGGTGTGATATGGTTCATCACAGTGGTACTCAGAAGTGTGATATGGTTCATCACAGTGGTACTCAGAAGTGTGATATGTTTCATCACAGTGGTACTCAGAGGTGTGATATGGTTCATCACAGTGGTACTCAGTGATGTGATATGGTTCATCACAGTGGTACTCAGAAGTGTGATACGGTTCATCACAGTGATACTCAGAGGTTTGATATGGTTCATCACAGTCCTAGTCAGGGTGTGATATGGTTCATCACAGTGGTACTCAGAGGTGTGACATGGTTCATTACAGTGGTACTCAGAGGTGTGACATGGTTCATCACAGTGGTACTCAGAGGTGTGATATAGTTCATCACAGTGGTACTCAGAGGTGTGATATGTTTCATCACAGTGGTACTCAGAGGTGTGATATAGTTCATCGCAGTGGTACTCAGAAGTGTGATGTTTCATCACAGTGGTACTCAGAAGTGTGATATGTTTCATCGCAGTGGTACTCAGATATGTGATATATTTCATCACAGTGGTACTCACAGGTGTGATGAATATGGTTCAGCACAATAGTACTCACAGGTGTGATGGAAGTGGTGCACCAGTTGTACTCACAGTTTTGATAGATATGGTTCATCAAAGTGGTACTCACAGGTGTGATGGAAGTGGTGAATCAGTGGGCTCACAGGTGTGCTGCATATGGTTCAGCACAGTGGTACTCACAGATGTGATATGATTCATCACAGTGGTACTCAGAGGTGTGATATAGTTCATCGCAGTGGTACTCAGAAGTGTGATGTTTCATCACAGTGGTACTCAGAGGTGTGATATATTTCATCGCAGTGGTACTCAGAAGTGTGATATGTTTCATCACAGTGGTACTCAGAGGTGTGATATAGTTCATCACAGTAGTACTCACAGGTGTGATGAATATGGTTCAGCACAATAGTACTCACAGCTGTGATGGAATTGGTACACCAGTGGTACTCACAGTTGTGATGGATATGGTTCATCAAAGTTGTGCTCACAGGTGTGATGGAAGTGGTGAATCAGTGGGCTCACAGGTGTGCTGCATATGGTTCAGCACAGTGGTACTCACAGGTTCGATGGAAGTGGTTCATCAGTGGTACTCACAGGTGTGCTGCATATGGTTCAGCACAGTAGTGTGCGTTGTATCACAAAACTCACCGGTGGGCTCCTTGTTGTACTTGTAGGTGTCGCACAGCACCAGCGCATTGTTGGCGCCCGGCCTGAAAGGGTCCTTGTACACGGCCACTGGATGGAGGTACGTGTCCGAGTTTGTACCTTCGGCCTGATACGTAGAGCTGCCGTCATAGTTCCATATAGGATAATCTACACACACAGAGCCAAAGAAATATTAGTTCTCGTGCGCAAGGTGACCGCGTGCGCGTCACGTGACTGAGTAGTGTGCCGCCCGCTGACGCTTAATATAACCTCCGAACAGCTGATGGAACTGAAACACTGCATTCTACCACGGAGCCTAAATTGTATTCATTTGTATTCCATCTCACGCTGTCAGTAACTGTTTTAACGCGTCGAATTATTGCTTGTATGGTAATGAACAATAAGATAGATGAGAACCGCGCTCGTGGGATATTAAGCAGCGTACAGTGGTAATTTCTTCCCGACGTTTCGGGACAAAATAAAGGTCAAATCTTCAAAGGTCAAGAATTTCAAACCATTACTCGCTGCGTAATAACCAAGAAGAGCGCAGATGTCACTACATCGCGGCGGAAGCCTGAAATCGCGGAACAATAAACTAGAAGGTATAAGGAAGGCCTGTTCGGGCTTTTGTCTGGAGGGGCTCAACCGCGAAAATCCTGTCTGAGCCATCGACATCCGGGTCGAAACTCGATACGACCACCACCTAAATTTCAGAAACGTTACCGCTAGAGCCAGCTTGCTCAGATAAAGGGCCTGAAGAAAATCGTCTCAGAATTATGTTTCGCCCTACATAGCTAACAATTCATCTCACCAGAACCCTCGTCTTCTGGACTCAGATTGCCCGTTCAAGACGCGTTATCACATAACGCAAACCGGCTCCCATCTTCAAAACAATGGCTGGTTAAAGGCGTTTCTAAACCCACCGCAACAATAAAACTCGGGGGGGGGGGGAGATTACCTACCAGTAATCGAATGTCGGCGCACATGTACGAGCCAGACATGATTTACAGCCTTTTAGGGGCTTCCAGAGTGGTGGGGCCCCACGCAGCACACTTTTCGGTACCTTTCAAACCGGCCCTGCTCACGGCCTTGACACCACGTATGACTGTTCCCAAATTCCAAACGGCGTCCTTCCGGGGTTTCGACCCAAAGAGTCGTTCATTATCTTCTAAAATATGTGCAATATGTCTTGTCCTGCCCTTGATATTTTGCTCAGATTTCTCATCGAATTCCTCACGCAAGTAAGCACTATCATTCTCGAGGGCCACTTCTGAACGAACCAACTTTTCACCCTACACTAGGACGGTTTAGCCTGGCAGCAAGGATGGCCTTCCTCCCTACTCCAGTTTGACGTAAGTGCGGGGGTAGAAGGTCCACTTGTTTCAGATCAATGCTTCGTTTTTTTTACCCACCCCACCACATTTACAGTAGCTGCTTGAAATGTGTGGCGGTGTGGGCTGTTGCAGTGTCTTGCTGAATACGACACATGTTCTATCGTGATTGGTACAGTACTGCAAACAGTGGAGTCAGTTCTAGTTTGAAGAAATCCAACAAGATGCAGTTGTATGCAGATATTTATTTACTACTAAATTACTCTACATGTTTCCGGCGTCCATCGCGCCCGTCATCAGGAGTACATAAAACTGTAGTTGCAGCTTCTGGTACAGATCATACTATTTGGGGAGCAAGTTTCTTCAAACGTGACCACGTGGTCACGTTTGAGGAACATAAAATTTTAAGGTTAGAGTAAGATCTTAATACAGTTGAAATGGGATTATAGGCATAAAGGTCCTTACTTCCTATGCAGATATTACACTAAACTTATGTACGTCTCAACAGGAACCTCATTCTCTCTACCTTTACAATACCTGTATTAAACTATAAAACTTTATTCTTATAATCCCACTTCAAATGTAAAGAATAGTACCTTATTCTAACCTACAAATTTTACGTTTGTAATTCTGAAATTAAACACAAACAACCTGCACGAAGACGTATACAGAACAGAAGAAAACACCATCCACAGCATCATGTTCAGCAACGCCTTTCCGATCCACCCCCGTAAACCACCCCACCTAAGGAAAATCACCACTCCCAACAGCCAGACAACCACAACTACACGTAAATGGGCTACGTTTACCTACGTTGGCAGAGAGACGACCTTCGTCATCAACTTGTTCAAAAAGACTGACCTGAAAATAGCACTACGAACCAAAGATTACTAATGCACAGTAAACAGACAACAGACAAAGCCGACAAGTACAAACAGTCCGGAGTGTACAAACTGACCTGCCCGGACTGCAACAAGACTTATGTGGGACAAACTGGAAGGAATTTTTTAGCGCGATTTAACGAACACAAAGCCGCATTCAAGACAAATAGCCACACTTCAAACTTTGCAAAACACCTCATCGAAGACACACTCTTTCGGCCCCATCCACAACACAATGCAGATACTACAACGCCACGGCAAAGGGGTACACCTCAATACTACATTTATGCAGAATTTACTAAAAACAACCACCTAAATGACGAACATACTATATCCTCTAATAAGATTTTCGAAGCCTTACTAAAGCCTGACCAGCCGAAAAACCTCCCTCCCTCGCCCCTTTAAAGCAGTCACACCAAAAACCCACCACCCCAAAGCAGACCCGTGCATCCCACACGATGAGCACAGCAGAAAAACGACAGTACAAACGAAGCAGCCACATAAGAAATACCACGCGACTCGCATTGCAATGTGTACAGTGAATAACTACCAACAGTGACACAATCACACAAGACTGAGAATTGTGAAGACAACCACACACAAATACCCTATGCGTGCCGTATAATCTACGCATGCACAAACATCAGAGTGAAGCATACACGACAACATTAAACGTGATACTCCGCGAACAGTCGCTAGCAGAAGTGTAACAAGCAATGAACTGAAGAGAACACAAATGCATTCCTGCCAGACCACGATACACAAATACTCAGCTCTTAAGTGGTTAATACACATGATACACGACAGACTATATAGAGAAACGGCGAGCAGGAATTAACATTGAATAAAACACAGTACCTGGTGACAGATAACAGTAAACCGAACGCAACAGAGGATTCGTCCATCGGACTACTATACGCAGTGTGTCATTCTCACATGGACACTAGAACAACACATAACACGACGAAAACCGAACACACCCAAAACGAAGAAACGATCACACGCACACACCAACAATAAGGAGCAACCAGACACATAAGGGATACAAGAGTAACACACACGTAAGTACCAATTATTTATTTATTTACCCCGAGTCACGAGAGGGAAACTCATTCCACTGAGTTACCAACCCGCACGCACGCGCGCCCACACTCTCATTTTTCTTTTTCTTCTTCTCCCGCAGAAACTATCATTGCACCAAGCCTACTCACTAAGAACCCAAGAAGCAACACCCCATCGACGACAGTTTCCTACAAAGGAGAGACACTGTGCTAAGTAACCCCCAATGGCATCTACAATGTGAGAAAGCCGGACACTAACCTACAACGCCCCCCCCCCCCCCAACTTGCTCACTGTCCACATCACTAGGCTCCGTACCCAGGCTATACACCATGTTTAACTCCAAATCCTCGATGATGAGATCTCAACATCGATACCCGGCTACATGCTTTATATAAACACTCTCACAGCATACAAATCTTCCGGATGAAAAACCTGATTATGGCCAATGTTGGCCGAAACATGTAGTTTTTATCATTTTCTAATAAACATCAATTAGATATACATTGTTGTGTTACTGACTGTAATTACCCTACCTATTAATTACGTTTGTAATTAACCGTCCTAATATTTTGGTTTTGTATTTAGACAGACCTCGCGATGTCCAAAATAAGTTGAAACGTGTAGCATAAAATCACAATAAATAACCAAAAACACAAAGCTTGTAGCTCTGCGTTCTTTTATTTATTTTAGACCTCACGCAACGACATTCCGCTCATGAACACCGAATTTTAAACAGACCAATGCTGTTCATTGTGACAGTTCCCATATCCAGTGAGATAATTTTAGACAGACCAGTGCAGGTCATTGTGACAGTTCCCACATCCAGTGAGAAGAAACCAATATAAGTCGCCAAACGACGACGATCCGGTCACTTACCCTTTGAAGGTACCGTCTACGTTGCTGCGGTGCAGAACCACCGCCTTACACGGACGCAAATGCTTCAGTATTGTTGTGTTTCGTTGCGATAACATAACAGTCACCAATCTGTTCGCTGTGCAACGCGAGACAAATGTGTCTGTTGAAGACATCTCCAATCTAGCACCGGTTTCTTCTAGTTTGCCACAGCGCATATCTGCTCCCTGTTGGCTTACTACACAAAATGGAACCTGCTGCTCGAAACTGTATAACTGTCGTGTTTTCAACTGGTTCATACTGAAACACTCGTCTGAATGATCGACTCTTTTACAGCAACAGCATTTTGTAAATGTGTCATACGGAAACGCACAATGCCCAGGGAACTAGTGTGTGGGAAAGAGCAGGCGAGTTGGCCCGGTTTAAGCGTAATCGACCGAAGGGAAGTAACCAGCGACTGTAGTCATTATAAATAATGGAACCGCACACAAGTCTAACCTTCAAATATGATGGCGTGGGACGGCTGAACTGAAGTTTAGCTTATCGTTATAAAAGCCACAAACAAAGCATTCCAGGTGCCAGACAGACGAGGACTGTTAGTGCTGCTGCTGCTGACGATTATGGTGGTGTGATGACGATGATAAGAAGACGGACGTATTGATGACGATGATAAGAAGACGAACGTATTGAGACTTGGGGACAAAAGTCCGTCTCTAGATCATGGACAGGTCACCGTTACTACGGTTTTAGAATAATAACTATAAGCACACTCAATTGATGTAGCAATTCCCAACAGTCACAACCTTCACAGCACCATCATCAAGAAGCTACAGACGTATACAGACTTGAAAGAAGAGCTTCAAGAACACGGCAACTGGAAATGCCCTGTGTAATACCACCAGGACTATCCACATACTTAATCCATGGAACAGAGTCCTTCTTGAAGAGCTGACCGCTTCTCAGCTAGTCAAGAAATTCCCCGCATTTTATGGAACCCGAAGGTTCATTACCGCATTCACAAGAGCCTGCTACCTGTCCCTATCCTAAGCCAGATCAATCCAGTCCATGGCCCCACACTCACTTCCTGAAGATCCATCTTAATATTATCCTCCCAATGCCTGGTTCTTCCAAGTGGTCTCTTTCCCTCAGGTTTCCCCACCAAAACCCTGTATAAACCTCTCCTCTCCCCCATACGTGCTACATGCCCCTCCCATCTCAGGCTTCTAGATTTGATCACCCGAATAACATTTAGTGAGCAGTACATATCATTAAGCTCCTCATATGTAGTTTCTTCCACTCCCCTGTTACCTCGTCCTTCCTAGGTCCAAATATTCCCCTAACACCCTATTTTCAAACACCCTCACCCTACGTTTCTCGCTCCATTTGAGTTCCCAAGTTTCACACCCATACAAAACAACAGGGAAAATATCTTGATCTTTAAATTTTTGGATAGCAAAATGGAAGACAATGCACCGAATGATAGCAAACATTCCTTGAAGTACTATCCACAGTCGGTACCATCCCAAACAAACTGCACGAAAGTTTAAAACTGCTAATCTCCGCCCTGCTCTATACAGTACATTCTAATGCAGGGGGCAGTGGTGCTTAATTCATGCCGTATAGTCTGAAGGGTTTTGGCAGTACAGCGTATAAGAAGTGCTTGGTCAGTTGAGACCGGTACTGTTTTGAGAACGGGCCGGAATAGCTCAGTCGGTGTAGTGACTCGTACGGTCTGGGGATCGAATCTCGGTGGGGAGCGAGAGTTTCCGCACCCGTCCAGACCGGCCCTGGGGCCCACCCAGACTCCTGAATGGGTACCGGGTCTTTCCCGGGGGTAAAGTGGCGGGGACTTGGCGTTGACCACCCACCTAAAACTAGCGCCGAGGTTCAAGAAAGAGTATAGCTATACCTCTACTCCCCCTCTGTGCCTTCGTGGCCTGTTGTGTGAACTTAACCTTTACCTTTACTGTTTTGAGAGCAGGCTAAATTGCTGTGAAGTAGGAAATGTGGATGATAGTAGTGGTGGTGGTGGTGGCGGCGGCGGTGGTGGTGGTGGCGGCGGCGGTGGTAGTGGTGACGGCGGCGGTGGTGGTGGCGGCGGCGGCGGTGGTGGTAGTGGTAGCGGTGGTGGTGGTGACGGCGGCGATGATGATGATGATGATTATGACAGTCCGTCGTATGTTCCTAACCGCGTTCAAGCAGGTAACAATTTTTAGCAATCACACTGTACGTCCGGTTGCGGTGTGGTCCCATTTGCCGTTCAGGGTTCGTTGCGATGTGACTGTCTACATTTGCAATGCTTACACCACCATCCATTACAAGAAATTTCTAAACTTTGCTGTTTTGTCTCAAACTTCTCACTTTTGAGACGGTGGTCCTACATTCTGGGCAAGAAGCGACTATAAAACTAGGTACGTTATGGGCAGATCCCGGAAAGCGGACAGATCACTCGGATCTCTCCGTTCACGACCTGATCTCAATGTCGCTTTTTTTCGGCGCGTTCCAAACATCGCGAAAAGCGCGGCTATTAGCTTCGTCATGTCTGTCCGTTCACCTGGAACAACCTTGCTACAACTAAACGGATTTTCATGAAATTTCACATTTGCGCATTGTTCGAAAAATCTGCCGAGAGAAAATTCGAGTGTAATTAAAATCCCACAAGAATAAGGGATATTTTACATGAAGACCTGGGTACCTTTATGATAATATCTCGCTGAATTCTTCTGAGAATGAGAAATGTGTTTGGCAATATTTGTAGAGATCGTCAAAACACGCGTTTTGTCTTGAATAACTCCCCCGCCCCGAAAACCTTGCCGCTTATTAGATGTGGGAAAAGAGACACAAGGTGCACTGTTGCGTTTCCACTGTCAACAATGGTTACGCGAATACGTCACAGTGGTACGTTATACGCACACTGGCCATCTTGTATAAGAAACACGTTCTATACATCTGAGCCCAGCAGATGTGCACATCAACTGCAACAAACCACAACTCCGTTCCCTAGCTCGAAGTACCTCTCAGACCGGCTATCCACATTGGTTTCCTCAGCCCTTTGACACGAATGACTGCACAGTGCTAGAAACACGGCCTCGATCCATTCCAGCTAACTGAAAACACTGGCAGATCCTGAAGGCTCCGTCGTGGAACAGCGGACGGCAATCAAGCTGCGCTTTCTGAAGTACTGGTTCTGTATTATACCGTCGGTCACTCGGGCCAAACCAGGCTAGCGTCAAGTGCTAAGATTACTCGAATTGGAAAGGATCTGAAAGGAAGTCCTTCATGGCTTTAATCCAGTTACATTCTCGCACTCTGCTTCATATTACGAAGCTCCTTGGTTCGTATACCAAACAACAGTCCGCCCAGTCTTACTGTAAGTGGTACTAGCAGTTCATTTTCATTACTCATTACCGTGAAACAACTGCTGTAATTGTGTGCCGTCCGTTACTTGTCCACCCTGGTATATGTACTCTCCCAATTTGGGCGGCCGATGCAGTTCCAATGCTTTAAAACATAAGAACTTGGGTGTTCGGACTGACAACGTAGGCGAAAGACCAGATCCCAAAGAACACAGAAAGCCCTATCCAACGAGCGGGCATATCGCTGATGTGACAAACTTGGTGCTTCTCCCGTCACAGACGTGACGACACACTGGCCATTTGCATATCCTTATCCGTAGCGTTCAAAACTAACACCGTGTCATCGCCAATGGTGCCCAGCTCTCCTTTCGCCACCACCCTCCCACACAGTTATGCAGGATAAACAATTAGGCATATCAGTTAATATATCGATAAATCGGTCGGTCACGGATATCGATATGGAATAAACGTATCGATATTTAGTTACTTGCTTACTCCATGGAGCAGAGTCCTTTTTGAGAAACTAACCGTTTCTCAGCTTGTCAAGATATGGCCCGCATTTTATGGAACTCGAAGGCTCATTACCGCATTCACAAGTGCCCGCCACCCGTCGCTTATACGAAGCCAGCTCGATCCAGTCCAATAAACGTATCGATAGGCCACGTAATTCGTCCATAGCATAAAATTACTCGTTTTTTACTTGGTAGTGGCCTGCTGAAAATAGCAATGAGCAAAGCAAGAAATGTCTGGGGTATGACTACCTTTCGTCTATGTTACGAAGTCCTCAAATGTGTTGGGATTACCTCCGCACCCTTTGCCCTGCCATGTGCCCCTATCAAGATTATCTGGCGACAGCATGTCTGGGGGTAAAGTTCTCTTGCATTACATACTTCGCTTCAATAAGACGTGCCTGTTCCCTATGCACGTTCACACCTACAGCAGGCCATGAGGGCCCAGAGGGGGAGATGTACAGCCCTACTCTTTCTTTGACCTCAGCGTTAGATGGGGTGGGTGGTCAACGCCACGCCCCGGCCGCTTTAACCCTGGGAAAGACTAGGTGCCCTTTGTACAGGAGGCTGGGTGGGCCCCACGGCCGGTCTGGACGGGTGCGGAAAATCTCGCCCACACCGGGATTCGATTCCCGGACCGTCCAGTCCGTAGCGAGTCGCTATACCGACTGGCCAAAGGTCATTAATTAGTTTTAATTAATCTGGGTTTTAATTTCATTGTCTACCACAGTTCCGACAAATTACTTATGAAATGCCGATCCCAGTGGCCGCTCGCTTGCTGGGATTGTGGGTTTGAATCCCACCTTGGCCATGCATGTCTGTCTGTTGTGAGTGTTGTGTGTTGTCAGACAGGCGTCTCTTCGACGGGCTGATCACTCGTCCAGAGGAGTCCTACCGAGAGTGGTGCATCTGAGTGTGATCGTGAAGCCTAGATAATGAAGTTCCGACCCACTAGGGGCTGTTGCGCCATGGGGAAGGAAAAAAAAAGTCACGGAGCAGAGTTTGTTCTCAGATGCTACCAGTCACCCACCTGCCATGTATTTTCATTCAATCACTGCACTCAGTTATCTACTAGTGACATGAAGGTGTCTATTCGGAAAATTATCGATGCAATTCAAGTTTCCCTTCGGTAAAAAATGTTGGACTATTCTATTTTTTCTGTCAAAAACACTGTTTTACGAAACTGGGTCAATAATCATAAAAATCGTATTTTTTCTTAATTTTGTAGAGAACGTCCCGCTGGTTCTAGAACAGTGTTTCTCAAACTTTGTAAGACCGCGGCCCGGTAAATTCTTTTTTTCATAAGACGAGGGCCCGGTCCCAACAGATTTACTCGTCAGTAATTTTTTTTAAGTTCATACATTAAACATAAGCATTAATAATTAATTATGGCATAATCATAAAGACTATTAGTACAATTATGTGTACGGTGTGGCATGTTGACAAATATAAAATTACATTTAAATTAGTTATCAATTCCCGAAGAATCTCTCGCAGCCCGGTAAAATTGATGCCTGGGCCCGGCGATCGAGAAACGCCGTTCTAGAAGACCTTCAAAGTAATCCGTCACAGTCCGTCAGAACACAGCCACATTAATTTAAATTAAGCATAACGACATGCTACGGTCTGCACACACCACCATCATCAGGCCACCAGTACAAGAAAACGTTTCGCAAATAAGGTAAAATACAGTTTGGTTATATTCAGGATATGGGATCCTGTGCGTTACAACAGTTATTGCAGTGTACATACTATTATATAAAACTGTATACAAATAGTCAAGGTTGGTGCTATCTCAGCTGGTGGTTGTGCAGTGCAAATATACGTAATATTGACATATCAAGTGACAGTCAGTGCGTTCCGTGTGTATCCAAAGCTACATCGTTACCTCCGACACAAACCACACCAAAAGATCTTCAAACATGGAGCACTTCTGACTATACAATAACAGAACTCCTGATAAGGCAGACATACGAAAAATACCAGAAATTAAATAAGGTCTATATAAATGCACGTACTCCCATACATTTATAATTTATACCGCTTATCTACCCATTTCATGCCGGTCCCAGTGGCCGCGCGGTCGAGGCGTAGGTCTGAGGCCGCTCGCTTGCTGAAATCGTGGGTTCGAATCCCACCGGGGGCATGGATGTTTGTTTGTCTGTTGTGAGTGTTGTGTGTTGTCAGGTAGAGGTATCTGCGACGAGCTGATCACTCGTCCAGAGGAATCCTACCGACTGTGATTCGTCGTTGTGTGAGATCAAGAAACCTCAAGAATGAGGGGGCCTTGGACCGCGTTGGGCCGCACCGCCACAGGGGGGGGGGAACTACCATTTCATAAGATTCCACCTGCTTCTACATCATCACGTAGCCGACGGCCGCGATTCTAATTCTTTTTATATACGCAACTCTGATCTGATTTTAAATAATTTTTAATGATTTTTACTTCCTTTGATATTTCAATATTACCTACATAAAACTTAGAGACTTGCACTTCACAACCATCAGCTAAGACAGCACCAGCCTTGGCCATTTTTATACTCTTTTATAATTTTTTTACATTACAGTAACTACTGTAACACATGTGGGGTCCCATTTTGTTAATATAATCTCACTATTTTACCTTATTTTTTAAAATTCGTTTGTAATAGTGGCCTGGTGGTGGCACACCGACATGTAGTTATGCTTAAGTTACACAAATGTAGTCGTGTTTGACGGATTGTGACAGACTGCTTAGAAAATAAAACGGCTGAATTGTTTGGTACTGGCAGGTCTGGATCCCCCCCCCCCGTTGAAATTCGGTTGGTGCTTCACACGCGATTGTGAATAAGTGGTGTTCGGCTACAACGTACGTTTACACAGGGAATATTTTGTAATGGCGTCGTCAAGAATGCAGCGGCATGAAGAAAATGGTCAAAGTGTAATTAATGTCCACTGGTCTGTAATTTGCGGTATATGGTGTTGCAACAGAAGCCATTTTCTAAGAACTGCGTCGTGTTACCGGAAGCGAGCTATTATGGCGGAATGTGCGAGTTTATAGCGTCTCTTTGGTAACAGTACATACATATAATTCGTGCGTGTCTGTGGCAGGAAAATAAAATCGATGCCCCAAATTCCCTTGGCTCCACCTTACGTGTACACGACAGAAAAACTGGCACTTCTTTGTATCTTGGTCCTTCAGTTTCTGTTGAGTTCATCCACCTGAATTTGTGCAGCGGATAGACAAATGGAACACAGTCGGTCAAATAAAAGGAAAATAAAGATAGCCTACGAGGCACAAGCAACGACGGACCCTCTACTGTCCATGGCCTTGGTCCAAGTCTTTTTCGAAAAGATACAAACTTCCGCCATGTTGTCATCGCGACACGCGCTAAACAATGTCGTGCTAGTGACGTGGCACTTACTAACTCGTCAACAACAACTCATTCTTTGTCTCAACAAACAAGTACTCGAATTTTCTAATAAAAGAAAAATTCGAAATCACAGCCGGATTACAACCATGAAAATTAGACATGGTGGTCGCCACAGTACATTCGCGAACTCGTTGCGTCCTTTGCAGTTTCCGGGACGATGAGAGCTGCGTAAGAGATACGTGACACCAAGCCGCACAGCTGTCACGATACACTTTCACCTGTAGTACGAAGCCTGTATCCATTGGGGAATTCCCCTGCAGGTCATCTTCACCTACTGCACCCAGGCGTCTCAGAGCTCCGCCGGCCAGCTTGTAAACAGGTCTCCCACTTTTGGGAGACATTTCTCAGACACATAACGGATGTCTTCTCTCTCTTTCATTTTAACAGGGGCAATTTCTCTTCGAATACTCTTTCAGTTCTTCTTCGGTGTAACCCACAGATAACAAGCGAAATGATTCAAAATCTGAAGACCTTGGAGGGCAAATCGGCGAATTATGAACCCTTCGCCGAAGCTGGCACAGCTTCTCGCAGAAGACGCAGGCTTTCCCTGCAACAAAGCTGCAGTGCTCTGACCAACGATACACATGCCCTCTGAACGTATCCTTGTCCACAGTGCTTGTACAGATACTAAATATGTACAGTCCTACGTCATACTGGACACCCGAAAAGGTCGTACAGGTGCCTCTGACACCAACGGTCACGACTCCAAAAGATCTGGTCATGACCCTCCAGGGAGGGTTTCGAAGCCAAAGCGGATAGTCAAAGAAATGCAGAACGTCCCAGACTTCGGTTACTTATTTTTCTGCCCTGGAGATGGGCTGCAGCTCGTGCGAAACATCAGTACCGGTACCCATGAACCTATTTACTTAATTACTTACTTACTCCATGCAGCACAGTCCTTCTTGAGAAGCTAACCGGTTCTCAGCTAGTCAAAAAATTCCCCACATTTTATGGAACCCGAAGGTTCATTACCGCATTCACAAGTGCCTGCCACCTGTCCCTATCCTGAGCCAGCTCGTTCCAGTCCATGCCCTCACACCCCACATCCTGTAGATCCATCTTAATATTATCCTCACATCTACGTATGGGTCTTCCAAGTGGTTCTTTCCCTCAAGTTTCCCCACCACGACCCTATATACGTCTCTCCTCCCCCCATACGCGTTAAATGTCCCGCCCATCTCATTCTTCTCGATTATATCCCATGAACCTACACGTCATAAAATACCGGACGACATCTTCATAGCCACTGCCCACGGAACATAAAATCCCTAGAGTTCCTACCAACATGCGCTTCACCTACGAACTGCAAAAAGTAGCAATTACAATACCCACCAAGTGCTGGGTATTTTAAGCCTGAGGTCTTCTGGGAAATTTTGCCGTGTAGTTTGGTACCTCTATTCCAACTCACGGCCACGAGAATCCCTTTGTCTTGACCCTACTATGATTATAACTTTCCATGTTTCCCTCAGCTATCAGAAGACTGACGACAGGTTCCAGACAACTTCCTAAAAACCCTATCGCTGCTGGCTGCCCCGTCGTGCTAATTGCGGACACACAACGGAACGGTCCGAAACGCACACGAACCGCGTTCTCCTGCAGCACAAACTTGCATTCCCAGCCACTACCAGGACCACAACAAACATTATGGTGCTCAACTGATGCACCGACGCGCAAAACAGTTATTGCGTCATCAGAATTGGTGACAGTCCGACCAGCCTACGATGTTGACTCCAATGTGTCGAACTTGGCGAAACGCATGTAGGAGCTGACTGTAAGTCGGCTACTCCAAAGACAACGACTCAGAGTATTGGCAATGGTAAGGTGGTGCAACTCGGCCGCAGGCAACAGGCCAGGAGTTCGACGCCAGTCGGAGGTTGACAACCAGCATGGTGCAGAGATTTTCATCTCCACAGGGTTCACACCAGCTCTGGAGCCGACCCACCCTTGTATCCAGCGGGTACTGTGTGGCTCATAAATCGGCCAGTGCTCGAAGCCGACTGACCACTCACCTTTATCCAGTGCAATGAACAATACTTCACTTTTCAGTAAGTGTACGCTGTAAATGGCCGTTAAAAGGGCGCAAGCTGCGATACTCAAATTTAGCAGCAGGTCTCTTTATGTGCGATAAATTTATGTACAGTACCAAGCGTGAAGCAGTCAATACAACTAGTTTTATTGCAGAAACAGAAACATTACTTGGCATTAAAACAAGACATGCAATGTAATGTAGCCAATCATTTTTAGTATAGTTGTATGTTAGGATTGTTGGCGTCAGTTACGGACGGTTCATGGCATGCATTGTAAGTTAATCTGTCAACGTATATTCAGGACCGTTGGTGACACGTGGGAGGGGTGAGATTTAAATGAGAAAACGTTAGCAGCGGACAAAGGACGCTAGCAATCCCGTGCGAATTCAGTCGCGTACGAGTGTGGTGTAGGTAGGAGTACAGAGAAGTGACTATGTTAGTTTCCTAGGAATGATCTAGTTGTTTTGCTGGATACAGCACGAATTTTTTTTTCATTTTATCAACAATAAAATGAGTAAATAAAACAAGTAAAAAAGAAATAATTAAAACTATATGTGATTCGGTGAACCACACCCGTTTCCCGAAAGAGGATCACCTACCAGACTGAGCGCGTCGGGACAACAAAGTTAGGAAGGGTGATCGAGTAGAGTACGAACAAACATAATATTGAGGCGCGTTCGCGTAACCACCTACCATGTAAAAGCAACAAGTATTACTTATTCTCGGCGTGTGTCTGTAGCCTTAGATATCCAACATGCAAAGCGCATGCGCCGTATGATATTGCATCTGTGTTTTGCCACATATCATCATAAACGGCACGATTTGCAGACAAAAATCTCATTGAACAAAAAATGTGTTCGGATTTTCTCTGCAACTTTTGTCTGAAATATTTCTCATTCGAATAAGAAGAATTTAGCAGCATATTATCATAAATGAATATAGTTCTTCATGTAAAGTACCCGTTAATATCAGAGTTTAATGCAACTTGAATTTTCTCGATAGTTTTTTTTTTCGAAAAATGCTCAAATGCCAAATTTCATGAAAATCCGTCCAGTGGAAGCCGAGCTGTGCCATTCGGACGGACGGACATTCAGAACTGACGAAGTTAATAGTCGCTTTTCGCAATTTTGTGAACACGCCTAACAAATAATGGTTTTTTTAAACAACGAAAACAGTTATCCTCATGGTTGCACCGTGCATTTCGTAGAATCACTAATTATTAACCAACAAATGCACTATATAAAATTTCACATTGAAACACTTAAAATCGCTCCGACATATTTCGATCCTAAGATCATCCTCAGGGAGCTACATTGTTTCTTGCTTTTTTAAAATGACTTTATCGAGGAACAACATAGCTCCCTGAGGATGATCTTTGGATCGAAACATGTCGGATCGATTTTAAATGCTTTAATTTGAAATTTTATATAGTGCATTTGTTGGTTAATAAATAAAATGAAAATAGTTCTATAGTTTTGTTTACTGCTACAGTCTTGATACAAATGCGAGCCACAGTTCCCACGTTATGCTGGTAGCTTGTAAATCCCGAAAGCGCCAATTAACCCTTTAAACACCGAGTTAAATCCCGTCTGCCCTTTGCTAGTATTATTCGGAGCTCACCATATTCTCCACGTTATCAGGTAAAGGGTTAAATGATATAATAGATAATATAAACTCACCTTTAGGTGTCTTTGGCAAGAAGCTAAGTGTCCGGTCCTTGGCTCTGACCTGCTCGCCAGTTCCATCAATCCAAATGTAAGTCGCTTGGATTTTGTCCTCTGGCTGAGGTAGGCTCATGTATTTCTCCAAAATCTTTTTATCGAGCTTCGCGTTAGGTGAATGCCCCAGCGAATTCATGGCGCTGGCCTGCGGACACAAAGAAACGTAATGAAGTTTCGGACGGAGAAAGGAAAGTGATAATTCATACAATCTACTTCGTGTTCTCTATTTACAATTCTAACTTCAAGAGATTCTGATGAGATGCACTATCAACAAGTGTGAACGACCCTTTGGACACAATCCATCATCTCAAATACAGCAACGTTTTATCGGATACGATGCCGGAAGTTCGGGTTTTATTGTACTGCTGGCTCACTCTATCGGGTGCGAGAACATTCAGTGCCTATTTTTAGACGAGTTCGAATAAAAGCGAAAGGCGACTATTAGTTTCGTCATTTTTCTGACATTCAGAGGACCGTGCATCGTGATATATTCTTATAATAAAAGCCAACTAGATGCACTAATTGGCAAATTTATTTTGATAAAGAACTCTACATGTTTCGGACAGATCTACTGTCCATCATCAGGAGTCTCAACACTGTATACACAGCAATAGGTATTTGTCATTTGTTTTTCTTGTTTCGCATTGCCGAATTTGACATTCAGAGGACCGTGCATCGTGATATATTCTTACAATAAACGCCGACGAGATGCATTATTCCTCAAATTTATTTTGATAAAGAACTCTACATTTTTCGGACGGATCTACTGTCCGTCATCAGGAGTCTCAACACTATACACAGCAGTAAGTATTTGAAGAACAGTTTCGTCATGTCTGTCTGTCTGTCTGTCCGCCCGGATGTATCAACTCGACTCCGACTGGACGGATTTTATGGAAATTTGGCATTTGAGCATTTCTCGAACATCTGTCGAGAAAATTCGAGTTTCATTACAATGTTACAAGATTAACGGGTACTGTACACGAAAACCTGTGTACATGTATAAGATCTCGCTGAATTCCTGTTAGAACGAGAAATGTTTCAGACAAAAGTTGTAGAGAAAATCAAAACACACATTTTGTGTTCAGCAAGTTTCTTCCCGATAATCGCGCCATTTATGAGAAAATGTGGAAAAATACGGTAGAGCCGGACAGGCCACAGATGACAACACGGTGCAAGCGTTTTGCATGCTGGATAACTAAGGCTACAAACACACACTCAGACCAAACAATACTTATTGCTTTTACACGGCAACAGTGGTTGCACGAACGCGCCTAAATGTTACGTTCATACGTGCTTTGCCTGTCTTCAAGTGCTGTCTCAGGAAAGGGTGTACAGCAGGGCTGATGAACCTATGGCACGAGTGCCAAAATTGGCATGCGGAAAGATTTCCTTGGCACGCGGCATTCGCTGCTACACCAGTATTTTTTATCTCTTTCGCCAGAGCAGCGTCTCTGTTTTTTTGAAGAATACACATACACAATGGCGTACCGAAGGGGGGGGGGGTTGGGGTGTTCAACTCCCCGAAATTCCGAAGGTCCTCCAAAATCGTGCCAAACTCAACCCGACTATGAAAACTGTTGGAAAAATTGCTTAATTTAAGACGCCAACACACCAAGATGTTCGGGAAAAATACAGTAAAATTCTAAAACTACAGCCGGTTCGCAGTTGTTTTACATTAGCAATGACAAATAAACTGGCTGTCATCATAAATAATCTTAAAGTACCAAAAATTAAGAAAATTTTACTATATGAAATTAAATTTCTTGTACCAAATTACAGCTGCCTCCAGAACCCCTGACTAGGAGGCTACCGCCCCCAGATCCCCGTTCTGTCTTCAACTGAATTTGTTGAACCCCCCCTCCCCCAAACAAAATTCCTGGGTAAGCCACTGCACACACACACACCTGACTGTGTACAGACTGTATATGAATTACCGTCGCTACCAAACAACACTGCAGTGAAACATTTTTACACAAGTCGGAGCGGTGGGAAGTGCTGGCTGGAAACGTATCGTTGGGGCGCCGGTCTGGCGGTGACTGGGCGAATACGT
>Ga0131853_10008713_pt1 | contig 18499 bp, 13 predicted proteins | sample TergutLab28metaG_FD_92764 | JGI IMG/M metagenome (GOLD analysis project Ga0131853, IMG submission 92764) | Labiotermes labralis P1 segment gut microbial communities from Petit-Saut dam, French Guiana - Lab288 P1 (version 2) (version 2) | ecosystem: Host-associated > Arthropoda: Insects >... | reverse complement strand
CTGAAGATGGACGTATTAACGTCTGAAACATGTTGAGCAATATATAATAAAGCAAGTGTCATCTAGTTGGTCAACCTTTATTCAAATATCAAGATGATGCACGGTCCAATACGCATAAAATAGAAGCAAACGTTTACTAACTGTGGGGTAGTAGGCCTACACCCTGATGGACAAGAGGCCTGTTCACTTCACATGGGCAGTGTCGTTCTGTGCTCTCTCGAGCTGCATGATAAGGGAACAGCTACTCCATATATTTCGGAAGCTGTGTTTTTCTGTAATAGGATCATCGTGTTCGTACGGCTTTCATATGTGCCTAAGTTTCGATCACAGTTAATTTAAAGTAACTGCATTTTCTTACACAGATTCAAAATCCTATTATCGTTGGTTCTTTCATCTTCAGAAACTTCTTTTCTTAGTACATTTGCTTAAAAATAAAATATTTTTTGTCTTTTCGTTACACTTAACAGGACGTAATTTGAACTCTTTGTTGCATACGTGTTAATTTAATTCAATCTTGCTTACAGGATAACACTGTAGGCACTAGCAGAACATAAATTTTAACACCGCAGATAGAATAAACTCCCTTTTGGATAAGATTGTGAGGCAGTTCCATGCACCTTCCTTCCTCGGAAGCTAAATTTCCAAGGTCCATAATACTCAGATTTAACCCTGAAGACGGAGGCAGCGTATTCCTACAAAGCGTTTGCGTTCACCAGTAGCACTTCACGTTGGCACAAGCCAGAAGATCGTATAGTGAATTCTCATACACAGTAATGTGCATCTCTTATCTTAAACGTATAATACGTACCTGCCCGTCTTCTTATCTGTCTTGTAAGTACACGTTTCCCAACAATTTCTCCCATAAATATTTCCTATGAACCCATTGTTTCCGCATTCTTGCTATTTTCGGAGCATATCTTAGCCTCCTATATTTCATTATCTTCACAACATACGGTGTCCGTCCCGAAGTTCCTCGTTATGTAACATCCTTCTTAGATCCGCACGCTTGCTGCGAGACCTCCATGTCGTATTTCATACAGACGTGCAGGTTGTGTGATCATATACAGGGGCGCCAATTTTCGTGCGAACTGATCTCATTGTATTGCCGCATACGTGAGTAAATATACCTGTGCTGTCTAAATGTTTACGTTGACACCAAGTCTTCTACATCACAAGGCCTTTGATTGTGCCGATTGCTTGTAGCATACAGCATACACGCGGTGCCTCGAAAGCCGACGAGCCCTGTATGTGATCATAAATATTATTTGGAAAGTATTACGACAAAGCGTTGTGGGAAATTTAACGTGTGTCGAGTGGCACTCACGTGGCTTCATCTTTCGAACCTACCAGACCTTTAAGTATCTTCCTTCGTAAAGGAACATTTCATCTCATTGTCAGTGAAAGTTCTGTTATGTATACAGTATACTTATATGTAACAATGCCATTGTTTCATTTAGGTTATAAATGTGTTTTTGTTGAATGCGATAAAGGCAGGTTAACTGTTGTGGATCACAAGTAAAGTGTATTTTATGTAGGAAGTGTTAACTCCTTGCCAAGGAAGTTGGTTGAAGCAGTAACGTGTCTGACTTCTTGATTTCAAAATTTCGCAGTGTCTGACTTGTTTTGGGAGGCACTTAGTTTTAAACTGAGCCAGGGCACGGGTTATCGTGAGTAGAGATTTCGTGGTTTTACTCAATACCTTCAGACACATTTCGGGACACGAACTATTTCTTCCACGCTCTATTCCAATTCATTGTTACCCCATATTGCTGTGTAGTTTGAGTTACTGACAACATCGTTAAATAAAGTACGAATACGTAAATACACACATATGCGCGATTTAAGGCTTCCGCCGCGGTGGAAATGAGATATTTGCTCTTCTGGAATGTTACGTGGCGTAGATTGGTACTTACTTGCCGACGTTTCGGGACAACCGAGTGGTCACATCTTTAAGAGTCAAGCAGTCCAACCCGTAGGTTGTCCAGAAACATCTTTGAATAACTACGAATCATAGCCGCGTAACATTCCAGAAGAGCGAAGATCTCAAATATATACATACATATGCACACGTGCATACATACATACATACGTACACACACACATACATACATACATATATACATACAAGCATACACACATGCATACGTACATACATGCGTACATACATACATACACACACACACACATACATACATAATACATACATACCTATATACATACACACACACGCACATGCATACCTACATACATACGTACGTACACATACATACGTACGTATGTACATACATACATGCGTACATACATACATACGTACGTACGTACATACATACGTACACACACACACACACACACACTCACACACACACTCACTCACACACTCATTCATTCATTCATTCGTTCCGTTTGTAGTTCGACCAACATCCAACCTGTGCCCACTGCAGCTTGTGTTTTCTAACAACGCTCTAACTGCAGATTTACAGGACTTGCGCTGACACTGTACACACATCCTTACGATAGTGTCTGACTGCTTAACAGACGACATCCAACTTCGGATATCTGTTCTGCGAATTGGATGCTACACAACTGACGACCAAGCCCGCATTCTACACATTACCTGTTAATACAATACAACATAAAATTTGTTAAGTGTTTTATTATTTAATTATCATTCAACCATCGGCATACACGCCACGTAAAAGTGAGTGGTTAGTGACTTTGGGAACGCCACATCAAAATGAAGTGTTACGTGACTGTGGGTTTTGACTATCATTCATCATAAGTGACCTTCGTGAAATCTTGAAAATATTGCATCAGTGAGCAGACCGCATTTTCCCAACACGTTTGGACTGTGTTTACAGCCAGTTGATGCGCCGAAACTCAAAGTTACGCAGTTGGTTGAGGCACTGCGTTACAAGTCGGAAGGTCGCGGGTTCGATTCTCGATGGTATCACTGGATTTTTTCATTGACATAATCCTTCCTGCCGCACTATGGCCCTGGGTTTGACTCAGCCTCTAACAGAAATGGGTACCAGGTATATTTCCTGGTTGGTAAAGTCGACCAGTGCGTAGGGCTGACAACCTTACCACCATCATGTGCTGATTGTCTTGAAATCTGGTAGCCCCAACCTCCTGGAACCTTCTGGGCCTGTACAGTTCTGTAAAGGGATTGCTTTAACTTTCTGCTGTTACATAGGATACTCCCAGAATGTGGCGCTGACGTGCGCCGAAACGCTTAGGAATATGTAATGTAACGTGATATGTTCAATAGGTGCATTAAATGTTGGTTGAGTTGAAGACAATATGACCATAATGCACGGTATACACAATATTGAGATAATGGAGGCAGTGCTGTATATCTCAGCGTTCATAATAACCTTCCAGACTATATGGTGTCAGTACCCAGAGGGCCACAGCGTGGGCACTCAGCGTTACCGTAGTGTGGGGATGCGCTATCTTGCTGGAAGATTTTTGTGGCCCACAGAAGTACCACTAAGCACCCACCTTATTCTGTGTTTGAGAGTGATGCCAAATTATGCTGTTGTAGACTATGAGGGTGCACTGTACTTGAGGGGTTTACTGTAGTCAGGCGGATAACATTTCATTATATGTTAAACAAATAGGCTATTAGAATGTGAACTGGATATGATTGGGTCACAGTAGGCACAGAAATGAATCTTCGAATTCCATAATGCACAGTAAATTTCTCGACCGCCTTTGCTACTGACAGTTTCTTTACAACAGGACTCTACTCTATTGGGTTATCCAGACAAGTTTGTAATAATAATAATAATAGTGCAATTCATTTTTAGGCTCCTTTGCAAAATTGTGACAAGCGGCTATTAACTTCATCGTGTTTTTCTGTCCGTCCGTCCGCATAGAGCAACTCGACTGCCACTGGACCGGTAGACATGAAATTTGATTTATCTTAGTAATTAACCAACTTGATGCACAAAATTTTGTTTTTCAATAAGTTTATTTCATGCCTCTACATGTTTGGAGCACATGTGCTCATCATCAGGAGGTCAAAGTTGTATTATACAGCCTCTGGTATCATCACACCTGTAGGTGACCGTCCGTTGCACCGGTTGAGAGAAATTTGATATTGGAGTATTTTTCGAAAATCTGTCGAAAAAATTCATGTTTCATTAACATCTGACAAGAATAGTGGGTTCAATACATGAAGACCAGAATATATTTTTGATCATATCGCCCTTATTTCTTCTTACAATGAGAAATGTTTCATACAAAGGTTGTAGAGAAAATCAAAACACACATTTTATGTTTAGTAACTTCTCTTTTCGAAAATCATGCCGCTTATGAGATAACGTGGAAAAGTGTTGTAGAGTCGGGCACGACACAGTTGAAAATATAATATGGCGCATGCGCATTGCATGCTGGATACCTGAGGGTACAAACACACACTCAGATTATTTAATACTTATTGTTGTTGCACTGCAACAGTTGTTGCACAAACACGCCTAATTATTCGTTGTTCGTACATTGCCTGTCTTGGTTATTATTGATGTGCTGCCACAGCTGCCGAAGGTAAATTGGGGAGACAGCACAGAACATCAAAGAAAATATACCGATAATAAACCATAAACGAAAACGCATGAAGAAGAGATAATAAAGACAAATCACATCAGGCGAAAGAAAACGTGAACAGTGTTATAGATGTGTAAATAATTATTGTTGAGAGAGGTACTGTGTTCGTAAATACTTTGATTGTCCTGTTAATAGTAGTAGTAGTAATAATAATAATAATAATAATAATAATATGCAGTATTGAGACTGCGCCTGTGGTCACAGCAGATCAAGCTGAAAATGCCCCTTGTATTCGTATAAAAAATTCTTTGTGTCTGTTTTGTATTGTGATAATATTTTTGGAATGATAACAACCAATTAGATGAATCTTATGTTTATTGGACCGTGCATCATCTTGATAGTTGAATAAAGAGAGACCAACTTGATGCCACTTGCTTTCTTATTTCATTATTTAATGCTCAACATGTTTCGGATGATAATACATCCATCCTCAGGAGCTTGCGACTTATTTATTGAGTTATTTCATGGGTTGTATTGCTCTGGTTCGATGTGTGTTGGTGTTACGTTGTGGTTTGACTGGAGTGGTGTGGTATCCGGATACCACACCACCCCAGTCAAACCACAACGTAACACCAACACACATCGAACCAGAGCGAAATAACTCAACAAATAAGTCGCAAGCTCCTGAGGATGGATGTATTAACATCCGAAACATGTTGAGCATTAAATAATGAAATAAAAAAGCAAGTGACATCTAGTTGGTCTCTCGTTATTCAACAATCAATTAGGTGTTTTTCCCGGTAGGATATATGAATTGATTATATTCATTCATCTCATGCGTCACCGTCCTTAAAGTAGCTGGTATTTCGTGCCATTACGTACCATCAGAAAGCCCTGTGATGATGATGACAATAATAATAATAACTACAAGGCAATAATAATAATAATAATATGTCGACAGTTTTGTGTCGACATATTAACCATAACCGTAAATCGAATGCTGTTGAAGTTCAGAAATGTGTATGGTGACTGCTCATCAGGTTGTTGAACGCGGCTACAGTGAAGTGATGGTCCTGGAGGATGACATTCGCTTTGAGCCATTTTTCCGCCAGAAAGTGTCTCACATGATGGCCGAGATGCACCAGTTACAGCTGGACTGGGACCTAGTGTGAGTAGCATACACAAACTGATGTTTATTAAAGCCTTTAATATCTGGTATGTGACACCGTGTAGTTTGATACCCTGCAGATTAGAGTACCAATTTTCCTCGAAATGTTGGTACCCATATGTACGGCGTCACGTCCCAAACTCCTGATCCTTGACACTCACCGCTCTGAGAAACTCACTTCTCACAAAAATTTGCTGTGTTTTATTTAATCAGCACACCAACTAATGCACATACATAAATTTTTTACATCAAAACGTTTAAAATCGCTTCAACATGTTTCGATCCTGTTCCGTGCTAAAGCAAGGAACAGTGTAGCTCCCTGAAGATGATCTTAGGATCGAAACATGTTGAGCGATTTTAAATGTTTTAATGTAAAAAATTTATGTATGTGCATTAGTTGGTGTGCTAATTAGATGACTCTACGAAATGCACGATGTAACGATAAAGATTGCTGTGTTTTGTTTTGGACCGTCTCCTGCTTGCTGCATCCTCTCTCAAAACATTATTGCTTGTCATTAGTATGGAAACTACAGTTTCACTGTGTTCTCAATGGCACCGGGACAGTCTTCTCTGGGTACTTCGTTCTGCCATCAGTTTGCTTTTCTTGTCGGAGTTTATCGTTATCTGCCAACTTTAAGTTCTTCTGCAGACGCCTCCTAGTTAAAGCTGCACAAACTTGGCCACAGCTAAACACATGCTGCGATATAAAAGCGCCTTCCTTACTAATTGTCTATTCTTTTGATTTATTAGTGGTTATGGAGAAAACATAAATTATTGTAAACTGTTCTACTATGAATCTTTTTCCATTGAAAACTTATCGACTTCTATTTAAACCTTGAAGCAACTTCACCGGTTTTGTGGCATTTCTGGTGGTGTCTAGTGGTTTAAACATTCTAAAAGAAAGTTGATTTATGGAATCCGCACTTTCTCTGCCGTTTTTCATTGCATGGGAGAAGTTGCATCTGTGAACGATAGATTCTGCTGAGGCGAAAAGTGAAAAAAAATGAGCACTGCTTCATGTCGGCATGGCAGGTCACCTTGCGACGTAAGGAGTGGATAAAATTATGAGAAAAAATAAAGTGATGTAGGTACTGGCAGGCAAGTGATGATTGCGGAAGGGACAGTTTTGTGTGAATCAACACAAAAAATGGCCGACCCTGGAAATCTTTAGTTGCTATTATTCCGATATTGTGTGGATACACTCCATTTTTGCGGTGGCACAGTGGTTAAGGTGCTGTGCTACAAATCGGAAGGTCTCTGGTTCGATCCCAGCTGGTGACATTGGAAATTTTCATTGACATAAAATCCTTCTGATCGCACTATGGCCCTGGGGTCGAATCAGCCTTTAACAGAAATGAGTACCTGGAGCATTTCCTGGGGGTAAAGGCGGCCGGTGCGTAAGGCTGACAACCTTACCACCATCCTGTGCCGTTGTCATGAAATCTGGGAACCTTAACTTCCTGGAACCCTCTGGGCCCCTCCGGGCCTGTTACGGGACTGCTTTACCTTTTACACTCCCTTTTTAGCAAGTATATGTTGCCGCCTTTCCTTGCTTTAATTAATACCTAACCGCCTCATGTTGTGAATTGTCAGGGACGCAACAGATGGACATACTTTGCCGGTTATTTACACTCACTCTTCATCCACTTCACTTAATGCAGTCTACCGACCATTCTCCGGCTGTGCACTAAGGCCTCGAAATAAACATTTCCCATCTCTGGCTATTTTTGGTGACTCAGGAGTACGACTTTGACACTGGTAACGGTCTCGCGGGTGGAAGTCAGACCCGTTGGATATTCATGACCAGTTGCCTGTGTATTTCAGTTAAGACTGTGTTGGCCTGAAGTACAGCCATGTTCTGAGAGGGCGATTTGATTCTATAATGCGAGATACTCTCAGATGCTCTGTTGTATTCTGTGTGGTTGAATCTGTGCATACGTTTGTTTCTAGACTTTTTATTTATCGAACACGTAACAAATAGCGTACAGTGGAAAGTGGTGAGGACCTCTGTTTTGGCAGAACACTAGTTTATTTCTGCTAACTCTGTTCTGGGCTAAGAGGCCATCTACACTGTCACGGCCACAGCTTTACTCCTGAGTAATGATTAGTACAGTTTCAACAGATATTCCCTCCAATTGCTTTACTATTGTGCGTTAAATCACACTTTTACTGTGTATACACGCTTTTTTTTTTTAAATTGGGTCAGCACTGCTTCCGTGTACTTCCTTTCCAACTTGCTATTCTCAGATGTTTCTGTGCTGTACAGTCTGAGCTAATGACATCGTCGCTGTGTGAACTATAAACAAATAAAAGTAATAATGAATTCGCTTCATGTAGTCGATTGTTGCGTTAGACGAGTTTTGTCAGCAGATTGTGCACGTACTCGTGCTATGAACCAATCTGTAAAATTACTCCTTCTCTCTCGGATCCTGCTCGTTTGTTTCGCACCGTGAGGTACCCACTGGTTTAAGTGCATAACTGGACGTATCTGATATACCAAACTTGTTTGTGTAATTAATTGTAGCCTATATTTTCACAGAAGGCAGAATGTTGTAACCACATGTATTCCAGTTTTGTGCTGTGTTAATAGTGGAATATTTATTCGTGGTCTGACCTTTTCTGCCGTTTTTAGGTAAGTAATCCAGAGATCCTGTTTCATTTCAATTTAATTAACTCGCTGGGTGAGTAATAAACGCGTTGCAGCACACCTGAGTACGTAGATCAACAACTAGCAGGCCAACATCTATGTCCGGAGCAACATTCGAGTCCCTTGTTCCATTGTTCAAGTTGCTAAAGGTAGCGCACGGATCAATGATCAGAAGTTCAATGATTACAGTTTGTTATTTTTACCATTGACGATCAGAAAAATATTTTGGGTGTTATCCTTAAATATGACTCCAAGAACTATAATGTTTATTTCGTATTTTATTAGCGCAACTGAATGAAGGAAGATGGATGGGTGGGTCTTCCGCTGTGCATGCATGAGATGGGAAATTCATACGAAACTTTAGTCGAAAGTTCTGAAAATAAAAGATCTCTTGGAAGACCCGGATGTAGATGACAGGTTAATGTTAAGATGTATATATATATATATGCATGAAAGTAGGAAATGAGGGTGTGGATTGGCTGCAGCTAGCTTGGGATGTGATCCAGTGGCGGAGTGTTTTGAACGTAGTAAAGAACCTTTGGAGAATAGTCGAATAGATAAGCAGCATGGCTTCTATTTAGTGAAGTTGGGTTACATGTGTTCTTTGATTCCTAGCCATTTGTTCATATTTTAGTTACAATACATTGTTTATTTTGTTCATGCTTAAAAATGCACATTCAGCGTCTGAATGAGCCATATTCAGTACCAAACGAATGAAGACTTGAACACCTTTGCAAAAAGACCAACGCCCATACGGAAAGAACACACTGTTATAGAAGTTCGTACTCTATGATCCGTGAAAATTTCGGATGAATAGAAATAACGACCGACCCCCACCTCGTTTTGGATGTAGTTTTTTCGCTTTCCTCGATGAGAAATTCCCGATGTGGATTGGTCGTCGTGGATGAACTGAGTGTCCCACAAGGTCCGCTGCTGCTATACCTGTGATTTTCCATGTGGGTTAGAATCAAACATAAAGTGTCCTTATGTGTTGCAAGTGAAGGAACAAATCCTTGTGGAATTTAACAGTTTAATGCAGACAAAAAAAATGCAGCAGTTTGGGAATCAGTGCTCTCGAAATGTGAAATGTGTATTCAGCATGGTGTACGACTGAACATGAAATAAAGTGAAATGTCAACCTTATGCAATAAGGTAATTTTATTGATGTATTCTTAGCTCGACATGTTTCGGGTACATACGCCCATCATCAGGAGCATTAGATGTTGAGTTGCAGCATACGGTTTTCTGCACCGAGTTTTTGGATTGGTGGTGGTCTTGAGAGCAGTCGCACTGCACCATCCGCACCGTACACACGACCTATGCAGCGGCTGTCAAGACCACCGCCCATCCAAAAACTCAGTGCAGAAAACCATATGCTGCAACTCAACATCTAATGCTCCTGATGATGGGCGTATGCACCCTAAACATGTCGAGCTAAGAATACATCATTAAAATTAGAGCAAAATAAAGAGGACGTCCAAGAAAAACATGAATGGAAGGAGTACAAGCAGCCATGACAACAAGAAATTTAGAACCAGATGAATGGAGAAACAGAGAAGAATGGCGTTTGGTTTCCAGAAGACGGCGACAGCTGTTAAAAAAAGCCGGACAGATAAATAGATAGAAATTACCTAGTTGCATCAAGTTGGCATTTCACTTTATTTCATGAGGAAGATGCACGGTCAAACAACCCTCAACGACTGAACAGTTTGTATAGCTGTCTGTCACTTTCTGTTAGTGGCAGGTTGTAAATAAAGTAGCGTCTTCTGGAACGTCAGAATAATCTGCATAAAGTGACTTATAGGGCACACTTTTTTCTTTACAATCCGCCATCTTGAAACTCTATGGGATGGCTTTGTTTCTACCGAAATTTCCGAATGGATGGAAGAGCTAGCAGAGTAATCGTTTGAATACTGGTATGCCGTGTTGTACGAGATGCTTGCATGATTGAGTAGCAGCAGATCTTGCACAACCACTGTTAGCTGTATCGAACTCCTCCTACCTTGAGGCTTGCCCCAAGCCCTACACTTTTAAATTGTATTTTCTTCGCGTTTTCCTATTTTCTTAAGTCCTCGGTCTCGTATCCCTCTGTTGCCAATCATTCCAGTCTTCTGCTTTTAGATTTATTTCTTCCATAGCATTATTGATTCCCTGAAACACAAAACATCAAGAAATAAACGAAGCAACTTACAATATTATATTTTCAATATCGGAAAGTATGCGAATCGGCCTGTGTACTGGTTTGCAGCAGAGTGATGGGTATTAAACCAGACGTAACGACCTCATTTGCAACACGTACATGGGAAACTGGGTAGGAATTGAGGAAATTGGTATGGAAAACTGGGTAGGAATTGAGGAAACAGGTATGGAAAACTGGGTAGGAATTGAGGAAATGGGTATGGAAAACTGGATAGGAATTGAGGAAATAAGTATGGAAAACTGGGTAGGAATTGAGGAAATAGGTATAACTAAGACAAGACAGGCAATATACTATGACGTAACATTGAGGCGCATGTGCGTAACCACTGTTGCCTTGGAAAAGCAATGAGTATTACATATTCTGAGTGACTGTTTGTCGCTGTAGTTACCCAGCATGCCAAGCGCATGCGCCGTATGATACTGCCATCTGTGGCCTGTCTGGCTGTACCATGTTTTTTCCTAATTGCCCCATAAGGTCGTGATTTTTTTTTCCGGGAAAAGTTATTGAACATGAAATATGTGTTGTGGTTTTTTCTACGACTTTTTTTTTATGAGAGATTTCTCATTCTAAGAAGAATTGAGCGAGATATGATCAAAAATGTATATTGCTCTTCGTGTAAAGTACCAGTTATTCCTGTCAGGCTTTGATGAAGCCTTAATTTTCTCGACATATTAAAAAAAAAAAGCTTCAAATAAATTTCATGAAAATACGCTTTGTAGGAGCTAGTTGTTCCATGCGGACTGACGGACGGACATGACGAAGCTAATAGTCGCTTTTCGCAATCTTGCGAACTCGCTTAATAAAAGGGACATTATGCGTTTGATGGGATACGTGTTGCACCGGAATGGACGGATAAAATGTGTAACTGATGCTTTCATTTCCCTGGACATCAAATGGTTAACGCGAAATTCGGAGACCAAAATTACAATTAATATTCGCCTGAGCTGTAGTACAATGTAGTTTGGTAAACAACTATACAAGTTTCAGAAGAATATTTTGCCTCCATCTTCAAGGTAGCAAAATATTATGCTTTGGAGATGGAGGTTTCAGGGCTATAGTTTCCTCTGAAATGTCTGCACTTTTATACCAGACGTTTCGGAGTTACATACAACAATATCGTAATCTTCAGAGTCCTGGCCGAAAGTACCTGAAATGCCACAAAATATATGGGTTGCAAAAACGCGAAATTTTAGAACCGTAGACGTAATTTACGTTGTCAATGAACAGTACTCTCAGTTGGAGTGGCACGTTCTCTCCTGCATGACACGGGCGATTGATTGGCTCCAAGAGAATGAGAGTTGATGGAAACCATTATGAACTAATGTTCTTGTTATTAACCGTTCGCTATCGTGTGCCTCCTTCAAACAGGAAAGTACAAATAAAGGAAGGGAGTTCGGGTGTTGCGTGAAATTAATATCTGGTAGACGAGGCATCGGTTTAATTCCAGTTGCTCGTCGTTCTGGTTTTCCTTGGATGTTCTGTGGTAAAGTGGTTTAAGTTGCGAAGATGTTTATGTTGAGAGTACTCTTACTTACAGTCGGTACCGTTCATACATTTAACATGTGAGGTTTTCAACAGGTTCATTCCACTTAATTAATAACCACCACATGCACATATATTCATTTAATGATCTAAAATTCACATTATAACACTTAAAACGCTCATACATGTTTCGATCATACGATCATCCTCAGGGAGCATACATTGTTCCTTGCTAAAGTTATAGTTTAAAATCACTGAGTGTTTTTAAACTATAACTTTAGCAAGGAACAATGTATGCTCCCTGAGGATGATCGTATGATCGAAACATGTAGGAGCGTTTTAAGTGTTATAGTGTGAATTTTAGATCATTAAATGAATATATGTGCACCTGTTTGTGTATGAATTAAATAAACTACAGAATGCACGGTGCAACGATAAAGATAGGTTCATTCCAGTTCCTGTAAATGCACTCTGTATTTCGGCAATATTCCACCATATTACTCTCCACATGCATGAATTTTGATCGTAAAATATTTGGTCTGTCAAATCTACTCTTGTCATTTTCGGTCAGTTTACGTAACTAAACTGAATTGTGTTCAGCATACTGTACAGGGGTACTGATAAGTCCTCAGCCCGATCAGGAAGGAAACAAGCTAATGTTTCTGTCAAAATTGCGTGAATTTCCTTCGGCGCCTTGCCTTGCAAAAAAAAAAAACTTCATGACAGCTCGCGTCTCGATGTTGTTGAAATCGCGCGTGTCCCTGACATGCTTCCGAGCTTGTTTCCTTCCTGGTCGAGCTAGGGACTTATCAGCACCCCGGTATGTTTGGTTTATGAGAACGAAGGCCGTTTAGTACGCTGAATTACGTTGTATGCGAACATAATGGGTGAGGAAGGCGAGTGAGGTTTCCCATTGGCGGTAGGTCAGATTTATATTCATACGGGACCCTGTTGTAAATCTTGAGCAGGATACCTAGTGAGATATTTTGTAGTCGCATTATTCCCCCCTCCCCCCAGAGTAATGGTCGTAGAAACACTGAACAGACCGTAAAATGTTCCCTCAATTCGCCCTGCATCGTAGCTTAGCATCGTATTCGGTGTTACTTAGTAAATATGGTGTGGAATTAGATCGTGAACACCAAAAATTGTGTACGACAAATTTCTGTGCTAAATTTATAAGATATGGCATTGGACCAAAATTATTAGGTTATGTCCGAAAATATTCTACGTCTATAATCTGAATAGAGAGGTCAGTACATTTGACGGGTATTAATTTGTAGTGCCTTGTGTCAACACTATCACTGAACAGAGAAATTTAGGTACCTTCGTGTACAATATGAAATGTAAATGGGGAAACAAGGGGAAGAGAGCAGTATTGGGGTTTGGGAGGGGGGAGAGGGACAAGAACGAGTTTGTACGTAGGATTGATATGCTATAAATAACGGAACCAGTTCCGTCCTGATCCTGCTCGCAAGCTGTCAGGAAACCTGTATGACATATACCATTGCTGTGTGTACAGTGCAGAGCTCCTGATGATGGACAGAGTAACTGTCCGAAACATGTAGAGTTTTATTCCTAAAATAAATTTGAGAAATTAGTGCATCTAGTTGGTTTTATTACAAGAATTTATCACGATGCACGGTCACCTGAACATCAAATTAATAAAATTAATATTATTAAAAAAGTAATGGTTTGTAGGGGCTGTCTTGGTTAAATGCGCCTTATCGAACTTAACAGAACCTACAATAGATCTGTTTTGGTACCGAGTACTCTTGCACCGGGGTAGAGCGACCGGTGCGTTAAGCTGACCACTTACCTCCATCTAGTCCTGAAACTAAGAATGAACGGAACTATGCTTCTGCTCCCTCGTGTGTCTTTAAGGCCTGCAGAGGGACAACTTGACCTTGCGTCTACTGTAAGATCTATCGTTATAAAGAAAGACAGTGGGACTTGACGCGGCCTCCTGTAACTGACATCAGTCTAGTGTCGAGATTAAGAATATGCGAAGATTTATTTCTATGCCTCACGCGTTTTCATGGCGCGAGCTGCAGCACACGTACAGTGTTGGCTTCACTTTAATTTTGTTTGTCCGTTCCAAGGCATAGAAAACTCTATCTTGCAAGGAAAAATTGTAAATAAAACTTCCGATATTTTAGACCTCATTTTTAGCTTTCTGTATGCTTGTCTTGAACTGGAAGACGGACTTAAGGCACATCATCCATCTCTGCCTACCTGAGTATCTTCTGTCCATTACGGCTGTACTTCTTTCGCTGTTCAGGGATGTTACAAGGCGTAAGTTGGTGGTTGGTTACAGACGTTTCAGATCAGCCTATCGGTCCCATGTTGAAGGAACGCAACTTAAAGGGACCCTTGAAGATCGGATCGTTAGGCTGTCCCATAGCCTCGGTAATCAATTACCAACTTAAGTCGCGTGACATCACAGAACAGCGAAGGTCTTGACTACACCGTGGCAGAAGTTTGATATCTCGCTTGTCGTACTTTCCTGTGCCATTCGCAAAGTCATCATTCATTTCCAAGTCTTGTGATTGCTAACCTGCCTAACAACTTCGATAACGTAGCTTCTGTTAACATTGGGAAACATAAAGCAACTCAACCAACGGAGTCCATTCCATCTTGAGAAACTAATAGTCGTCTGGCTAATACAGTAACTATTCTTATGTTATGGAACCCGAAGATACATTGCCGTGTTCACAAGAGCCCGCCATTGTACCTTTTCCTATACCAGACAAATGCAGTTTTTACCGTATCACTACTTTAATAGCCATGTCTATGTTTGCCTGCCATCTACTCCTAGATTTTCTTGTGGTATCTTCCCCACAGGCTTTCCGATTACAAATATCTACGTACACGTGTGTGCTACATGCCCGAACCAACTCACCTTGCATTAGGCGACCCGTATAATTAGTGAAGGTGTCATATCGTGGATCTCTTGTTCTATTTTAAGAGACTCGCGGCTTTTATCTCTCTCCAAAGTGAATTTTCTTTTCATTCCTGTGTAAATTCTTATGATTTATTGTCGTTCGTATGAAGTTATTGGCAGGGGAGGGTATGAAGGGTATTACGTGAAAGGGGTTTTCTTGCTCAGGTTCCAAGTTACGGTAAAATGTTAAAGCTCTTTGAATAAAGTGTGGACTGGCCTCACATGCTTGTTTATATTCCCGAGTTGTTTATTTTCCTTGTATTGGTTTATTTTACAGAGCTCTTAGTAACTGCGTCTCAGCGCAAAGTGACGAATGGTATGGTGATTGGTGAGTGACGAATTGCAAAGGATTTTGGCAGGAAGCGGCAGAGAAGTAATCGAGATACTGTCTTGGAAATTGCCGGGAGGGACTGAGAGCAAACAGGAACTTCAGTCAGAATAACCGTTGTACCGGCGACCTTCGAACGGGAAACTCCTGAATCCAAGTCTGAATACTTAACGTTAGACCACCTCCTTGGCTTGAGAATGTTTCTTCGTGGAATTATATCGCTCTTCCAACGAAAGGCAAATTACCCGGAAAATCAGTGTTCATTTTCCTGTATAAGTAAAAGCATTGCTGCCTTCCACTGAAAGAACAGCGATTATTGACTTGTTCATTGTTGAGGGGGTTTGTTGCTAAACAAGATATGCGAATACAACAATCTTCATGTTAACTTTGATATCTGAAGTTCGTTTTTCAATGCCATGCGTATGTCTTTTTAATTTCCATACTGGCTTCTTTGAATGTTTATTTTTGTATTTAATTTTAATATTTTGCATTGTTCGTGTATTGCACAGTTACGTACAGAAATCCAACGAAATGCGCTTGGAGGCAGTTGGGGTGTTTTTTGACGTTCAGGTGACAGTGCATCGTGATAAATTCTTATAATAAAACCAAATATATGCACCAATTTCTCAAATTTATTTTTGGAATAAAACTCTACATGTTTCGGACAGTTCATCTGTCCATCATCGGGAGTTTTGCACTGTACACACAGCAATAGTATATGTCACACAGGTTTGCTGGCAGCTTGCGAGCAGGATCAGGACGGAGTTCCGTCTGGATCCTGTTGTCAGCAAACCTGTGTGACATATACCATTGCTGTGTGTACAGTAAAAAACTCCTGATGATAGACAGACGAACTGTCCGAAACATGCAGAGTTTTATTCCAAAAATAAATTTGAGAAATTAGTGCATCTAGTTGGTTTTATTATAAGAATTTATCACGATGCACGGTCACCTGAACATCAAATTAATAAAATTAATATTATTAATATTATTTTTCCTACATTTTTTGGCTGAACCGAAGCATTATCAGGGAGGAACAACTACAAGAGCAAACATACAGTTGCATGTTTTCTCTTTTACTTGGTTCTCCATAACGATGGCTCAAATAAGCCGAAACTTGCAGCAGAAAGTAATATTTAATTGTAAAATACGCAGATTGATTCCAAGTGCATTTCGTTGCCCTTAGGTATGTAATTTTTGTTACACCCTATAAGAAGACGTCTTGCAACATTAAATGTATTACCTTTTATTTTATTTCTCGTTATAATTGCAGACTTTAAAACAGTCATGCGTCGCTTAACGACGGGGATACGTTCTGAGAAATGCGTCGTTAGGCGATTTTGTCGTTGTGCGAACGTCATAGAGTGTACTTACCCACAAACCTAGATAGTGTAGCCTACTACACACCTAGGCTATATGGTATAGCCTATTGCTACTAGGCTACAAACCTGTACAGCATGTTACTGTACTGTATACTGTAGGCAATTGTAACACATTGGTAAGGATTATAATATTATAATCTTGTGGGACCACCGTCGTATATGTGGTCCGTCGTTGACCGAAACGTCATTATGCGGCGCATACCTATATTGTGTTTATGCAAATTATTGTAATGAGTTTTAAGGACGATACAGCACTTTACTATTAAAACGCCCGGCTCATCAATCAGTACACGTCCTTGTACCGCTGGGAAATTGTGTCGTCTGCCAGTCTCTCTCTCTATCTTCCTACCTTGGATGGGTACCGCCTAATTAAAACGATGCATTGTAGTTCATATTGTACACGGTTCTTGTATGCAGCAAGCTTGTCCTGTAACCACATCAACTATTTATATATGCATGACTTTCTGACACTTTGATGTTCTGAGTGCAGAGTTGAAGCGACTTTTCCTCCAAAGTACCGTAGCGTTATTAATCCCTTAAAGTATGACGACTTGCATCAAGTGATACAAGAAACAGAATAGATTTCATATTAAATTATTCTGTTGAAATATTTATGAGGGTTAAAATTATCGTAGAACAGGGGTGTCGAACCCGCGGCCCGTAAGGTTGTCTTATGCGGACCGTGTGGTTAGTAGTATACCACTTCCTGTTAATTGTACAAGTGCGGCCTGCGAACTAGTCCACATTAACGGTTGTGGTACCTTACGGGAAAAAAAATAAGATTGGACAATCTGTCTTAGAAATATGTACCAGAGCGCATATTCGAAAGAAATACTTAAACACGTTTCCAACTTCAGAGCACCAAAATCAGAATGGTGAGAGTTCCAAACAGTTCCGTCAGAGAGGGATAATTATTGTGACGATAAACATATCGGCCAGATTTTGGTTTGCAGAGAACGCCCACAAAATAGCTGTTCCTGTTAGGGTTTATCCGATTGAAATCTTATAGCATATCTCATTTTTCCCATGTTGCCCAAGTCCCCGCCAGTCATATACTCGTTGGCCTCATTCGCATATTAATATTTGGTTAACAGTAAGCATTGGGATGTGGTAGACTGCGTTTGAAATGTGATGGCACACGCGCAGAAACCACATTTCGTCTTTCGGCGAAACGGACGAATTCATTTAAATCGGCGGGGGCGTCAGTTCAGTCAACTACTGACAGCCGACGTGTGCGCATCAGCGGTAGTAATGTTGGATACACCATGTTCCGAGGTAGTGTGAAGAGTACTGGCTACCCACTCCATTCGCCAGTTTCCCCTTCACTTCCCCTCTCGTGCGTCACTGTGTGCCATCACATTTCAACTGGACTTACCTTATAGCCTGTTAGATGGTTACGGGCGTTTTGAAGGAACTCACGGCCTCCATCTTCATGATATAGCTTCAACTTTTAGCGTACTATACGGCGTCCCATTCCAGATGACCACAGCCATAATATCCGCCATCTACAGAACTAAGATCTTACCATCATTCTGTGTTATTTCACTATAAAACCACGTAAGCGAAAGCGCGATATAAGCCAACTTACTTACTTACTTACTCCATGGTGCAGAGTCCTTCTTGAGAAGCTAACTGGTTTGTAGCTAGTCAAGAAATTCCCCGCATTTCACGGAACCCGAAGGGTCATTACCGCACTCACAAGCGTCCGCCACCTATCTCTATCCTGGGCCCGCCCAATCCAGTCCATATACCCACATCCCACCTCCTGGAGATCCATCCTAATATTATCCACCCATCTACGCCTAG
>Ga0131853_10008712_pt1 | contig 18500 bp, 20 predicted proteins | sample TergutLab28metaG_FD_92764 | JGI IMG/M metagenome (GOLD analysis project Ga0131853, IMG submission 92764) | Labiotermes labralis P1 segment gut microbial communities from Petit-Saut dam, French Guiana - Lab288 P1 (version 2) (version 2) | ecosystem: Host-associated > Arthropoda: Insects >... | reverse complement strand
TGCGACCTGCGAGTTAATTACGGCTTCCATTGCGACCTGCGAGTTAATTACGGCTTCCATTGCGACCTGCGAGTTAATTACGGCTTCCATTGCGACCTGCGAGTTAATTACGGCTTCCATTGCCATTGTGCTTGCAGCAATTACGAACATTGCAGCTGGTGAGTTAATAACAGCGTTAAAAGGAATTGAGTTATTCAATATCTCTAGCCAATTGTGTAAAAGCCTTAGCTCCTCGTTATTTAGACCATCTAGATCATCAAGGATGCGACCCAATTCTTGCCCACGCTCAGCCATTCTAAAAGCCCAATCTACTGATTTTTTGTTGACAGCCATTACCATAGTTTGCTCAAGTATCAGGGCTCCGGTTTGTGCGCCACCAAGTCCCAAAGCTTCGTGTAGGGCTTCTATAGACTTCACGCCCGTTCCACCCAGTTCAATAGGCAAGACCCTGTCCTCTTTGCTTGAAAGGGTCTGTTCAACTGTCACATTATGGGGGTTTTTCTTATCATTTTTGTGTTTAGTTAATGTTGTTTTGCCCGTTGTGAGTTCTTTTTTTATATTCGAGGTTGCATCATGCAACATTGTGACATTATCTTTAAGTGCCCTGTAATGGGCTTCGGTAAAATTACAGGCAATTGAAGCACCCTGTTCCCATGCTTGTGCCTCCCCTTGGAATCCCCGCTTAACTGTAAGGGTATTATTTTGGATATCTGTTACTTCTATGGTTTCAGCGTTTGAGAAGCCGCCGCCAATAACTAGAAGGCACGGCAGGTCTAGCACGCCTTCCACCATGGGCAAAGCTTCTAAGCTGTGGATTGATATGTTTGTGTCTGTTTCGGACACGTTTTTTGTTAAATATGTTTCAGGGCTATTTGCCACGCTGGGATACATAGGTGCAAATTCGGTCATAGATTTTCGCCTCCCCTAGAATTCGTAAAAATAGTTAAAAAAATTGACGCTGATATTCGCGTCAATGTGTTTGGTATGAGCTCAAGCCGGTGCCATGTATTCCGGGCTATGCGTCCGCCTCCATCCCTGCGTAAAAATGGGATTATGTTTATGTTATCTAGGCTTCCAGTAATGGGTACGATATTATTGTCTACCCGTATGCTTACACTGGTTGCTCGTGTCCCAGTAAAAATCCCAAACTCAATTTGATGTGTGTGGTCTGGGATTGTGATGTTGTGAGAATGGTTGGGGATTGTGATGTTGTGAGAATGGTTAGAAATCGTAATACTGTGCTGGTGTGTGGGTATTGTTACATTGTGCCCATGGGCAGGGATCGTAACATTGTGGCTATGGGCTGGGATTGTGAAACTATGAGCATGTGATGCTATGTTGCCATAAAAGCCCATAAATGGGAGTAGGTGTCGATGCCCTTGCTCTGAGCTTGTGCTTCCAATAAATCCATTACCAAATGAAACAGAACCGCTGACAACTTGCTGCCCACCGCTGCCTGTAGTGCTGGATTGCTGTGTTTGTTGTGTTGTCGATGGGGTTTGCTGAGCTTGTTGAGTAGTGGTTTGAGTTGTGCCCCCTCCTGCTGCAGTCGATGTAGTTGTGCCGCCACCACTCGTAGATGTTTGAGTAGAGCCGCCACCACTTGTAGATGTTTGAGTCGAACCGCCACCACCCCGTACAGCTCGCGAAAATGCACGGAATGGTAAAAGCTGCACCCTCAAGCGCGCTAGGTTTATGTTTATCATATCGGCTGGGATGAAGAATTCGAATACCGCCGGGAAACCTGGTTCTGCATTGTCATTAAAAGGGATAATTATAGGGGTTTCTGACCCTTGTGCATAGGTATCATTTATGCGTGCCCGCTCCTGTAAGGCGGCTATACTACCTGCTACATTTCGATCTTTGTTGGCTATGACTATGGTTACATCCGCCTTCGTTACATCTGGCTTATCCACCCGCATTATGCGGGTATCAATATCTATGCTGTCATGACGATCGATAACCCGTACCATTTTTCCTTCTCTGAACTCGTCAAAACTTTGTTTTGTACGCTTAAAAAGATCAATGGATTTTACGGTGTAGCTGATATATGGGTGCTTGAGCTCTTCAAGGATTTGCTGCCCAGTAGATTTAAGGCTTGCCTTATCTTCAAATCTGCGATCTGTCCAAATTGATTGCTTTATGCCGTACTCGGGTATGGTATCAGCATCCAGGTAAGGCAAGCCGTTATTGACACTTGCAATTGTAAGCTGATTATCCCCCTCGCCATAACCAAGACAATATAACCGTGTTACTAGGTTCTTTACGCTTTTATGCTGAGTAATACCCTGCATATTCTTCCTGCGGCGTATTTCGCAACCTATTTCAGTTTCCGCTCTTACAAGATTTACTGTCCATGGGTAGGATGTTGTATCATAAGTAAAATGCCATTTTTGTATGAACGGTCTGGGAATAGAAAACAATGCAGCAAGCAGGTTTTCACTTTCCCACTTATATAAAAATTGGTGGTTAAAATCACAGCGTCCTAGCCTCCAACGCCGTGTTGCCTGATGGTTTAATACATAGTTTATTGATTCACGTGTGAATACGCCTATGTTGCCTACTTGGTGAAATTGAAAAAGAACATCATCCAAAAGCGTGACTATTACGTGCTCACACAGGTAGGTCTTAAACCCTTTTACTTCTCGTTCTTTGTCTTCGTCTACTATGCGGAATAACTCAATCCGGCGCTTATCGTCAAAGATTTCTACATAATTGAAAGGCTGGCAATATTGGTTTTTGGGATCATCGGCTGGAAGGGTGAAACGGGCTGTCCAGAGGTCGTTGTTTACTTCTGTGTATCCTATGTCTTTTGCCTTATCCAGAAAGGCTACCCGATCCATGTTTTGATCATAAACCTGTGGTATATTTGCGTTACCCAAAGGCTTGCCCTCCTTATAACCATGCATCTTTATGGAGTATGTTTATATTTGCTTTGTTACTTGCGTTGTTGCTGGAGTAAACAAGTTCATTTGTGGCAGGGCTCAGCAAGAAATATTCACTATCGCGGCTCATATGTCGGACTACATTCTGCCCATTGAGGGTAACTGTCATGTTGTCGGTATCAATAAGTAGCTCACCGCCTACGGGAATGACAAGATTACGCAGGTATATGTGCTCAAATTGGAACATTGCTATCTGTTCTACGCTTGCCCTGATAATGATATTTGTCTTCCCTTGTATCCCATGCCTGATTCCGGTACCGTAATTTTTTGCATGAAGGAGTATTTCTGTTTTTCCAGCAAACAGTATATTTCTACTTATATAACCACTGGCATTTACCTTTATATCCGCATCGCCCTGCAATGCATTACTCAGGTTAAGTACACCCACGGAAGCAAAGATTATTTCACTGCTTCCGTGGAAAGCCTTGTTTGTGTTCATGCGGCTTGTAGATGCAGCTGTCTCAATACCTGCTCTACCTTCTAGTGAAATTCTCCCGTTTGCGTTTCCGCTTGTACCAATGCTAATATCCGCTTTGCCGCTAAGTGTGCGGTATCTTATTAATTCCTCGCTTTTGACAGCAACTAATATGCCGGCTTTGCCTTGCAAGAATGTCGGTATGCCTTTGTATCCTCTAATGGCAAATACAATATCTCTTTTTCCTCTGAAACCATGTGATACAGACAGCTTGACACCCGTGGAAATACATAGATGCGCATTGCCCTCTAGGTATACCCGCCCTGTATTGGCGCGATTGAAACGTCCCCTATTAAATGGCTGCCTGTTAAACATAGCTTCAATCCCCCACTATTTTAATTGATCATAATTTCAAGCGACCCTTCGCGGTACACCGCTTCATCCCCTGCCATGATTTCTCGTGGTATGGGGACAGCACCATGCACCATGAGCTCCCCACCCGTGGCGGCTGTAAACACACCAAAATGGCTTATGACTCCCTGATTTACACTAGCAACTGGAAAGTGAATATCCTCAATGTTGGTAATATACATATACCCATTTTCTTTTTTATATGGAGCTGAGAATATTGCTGATTGTCGTGCATAGTCATCATCGCTTACTTCCACTCCAATATTTCCATCGGTTGGATCTGATATGAATAGACCTAAAAATGGTTGTTGTGGCGGTGTGGTTGGTGTATTCCTAAAAAAATGGTTCAATGCGGCTGATTCAAGCCATGTACTCGCTGCGCTCATTGTCTTGTTGCCCTCCTTGTTATTTTAAGATTAGTAATAGGCGTATCACCTGTGTTCGTAACGTAAATTAAACATGGTGTAGCCTGTGTGCCCTTGTTTTCAACAGGGATAACGGTACCCCCGGTCATTTCTGGATTGATGCTTTGTCTAAAGTTGATGGTCTTTGCAAAGGGCTGGCATTCAAATACTACGGTTGCCCGCTTCGCAGTTATAAGCTGCTCAGTATTCACAGTCTGATATACAACAGCGTCATATGCTAACCCTGGCTCATCGTCAAAATAAAGAATACCCTTACCGCTTAGCCAAAAGGCAATTTCACGGGCAAGGGTTTGAAGGTTCTGCACATTATCGCTAATAAAACATATGTCAACGGGTATCGGACGTGTCTTGTAGGTTTCACTATTAAAATCTACTGTACCATGTCTCCCAGCAATGATGTAATCGTTGCGGGTACGCTCCGGCAATAGTGGTCTATGTGCTTCCTCCATCGCCATATAAAATTCCCGACTATGTTTATTTGCAAAAAAGAATCCTGTCATAGATTACCCCCTTATCCGGCTTTCATAATCCAGTTTTCGCAAGAGCTTTTTTTCTACGGCTTCTGCTATTTTGTCAATGTCTGCATCTTCTCGGACATAATACTTCCCCCGTGTCATATCGACTACGATGGAGAGTGGCGGGGGTTGTGCTGAGGCTACGGGATGTGACCAGGTTACCTGTTTTGCGTAGTGTTGCATGGCTGGCAGGTTGGTTTTCATATCATGCTGGATGCTTTGTGCCGTTTTCATGAGATCGGAAGGGGCAACATGGAAGCTTTTCATGACTTCTTTGGTTATGCCTTCACATACCTTCACTAGTTCCTTGCCCTTTGCCTTCATCCTGATAATCAAGCCATCACCTATTTGGTCAGCTATTTTCATAGCCTTACGGGATGGGGAAGCTATAGCCGCTGCCGCTCTCATTGCGGATAAGGCATTATTAATCATATTTTGTGCAGCATTTGATACTATGCCACCACCGTTTTGTATCCCACGGGCTACACCTTGAGATATCTCGAAACCGACACTTTCAAAATTAGAGGACTGTACGGTCATATCTGCTACGCGCCGGATATCTTCTACTTGACGGCGTATTGAGTTATCAATGTCTTGGTTTTGGCTTATCGTATCAGCTATATTACAAATAAAAGCGCGGGCTAGGCCAATTGCAGCTTGGACTACTTTGGACTCTATATCTTGCGTACCTTTTATTATGCCTTCACCGGCGTATACAGCAATGTCATATGTTGCACGGCTTGGAGAAGACATATCCAGTTCATCTTTTAAGCCATCTAGCAGGCTTGCTCCTGTATCTTCTCCAGCTTTTTTCACATCGTCCTGTCTGCTTTTGATACCATCAGTAAAACCTAGCAATGCATTCATACCGATATTTCCGAATCCGAGTGTATCAACCGAATCACTCAAGGAGTCGAATGCATTGTTTATTTGACCAACTAGAGCATCTTCCATGCTTTGGTTGGATAAAATAGCATCCGCAACTTTGTATATAAGTTCATCGGCTGATTGGGTAACACTGGCTGGGTCAAGCTCCCTTTGCATACTTTCCATAGCAATGCGAGTTGATGTTTGAAATGCATCGTTAAGAGCGTCCAGCTCTTCATCAGTTGCATCTACTAGCTCACGCACGGTTGCGGCGGCTTCCGGCCCCGCATCCCGTAGTTGTTGAATAAGCCCCTGGTCTACTCCCCGCTCTGTAAGAATGACAATGTTTTTACTCCATTCTTCTACGGCTTGCGCGTTGTCTTGTAGGTTTTGGGTTAACTCTTGTACGGAAACAGCGGCGGCTTCTGATACGGTTCTAAAGGCACTTGCGGCAATTCGGTAATACCGCTCGTAGGATTGATTAATTTTCTCAATGGCATCATCATGTGCTCGTTCCCATTCTTCGAGTGTATGACCGTGTCTAGTCATTGCGTCGGATGCACCATCTACAGAACTAGCCGCTTCATCCATGGAATCCGCTATCGCTTGGGCTGATTCAGCTGTTTCCCTTTGAGTTTGCTCTAGGTCAAGCAATGCCTGGGAATAGGTTTCAATGCTTTGTGTTAGTACGTCTTGTATATCGGCATTGGCAGCAAGAGCAACACTGTAACCCACTTCGGCTTCCGTGAGTTCTGCAATTGCATCTTCCAAGGCGCGTTTGTCTGCCCTACGGCGGCGTGTACCATCGTTGAGCTGCTCCTCTAGAGCTGCCCGTTCCTCGGCCACAGCTATTGCCTCACGCTGGAGGCTTATAGCCTCTTGCTCAAGGCGCATTTGCTCTTCGATTTGTGCATCCAGAGCAGCGCGCTTTTCGGCAGCTGCAAGGTAGGAGTTAAGAGCTTCGATACTCATGTTGAGAGATCCGGTTTGCTCATCTATTGCAAGGGTTAAGCCGGGTACACTATCGTTGAGCTGGATCATGTATCTTTCTAGCATTTCCATTTCACCGGCACTGAGCTCTTGCTTGCTAGTCAGGTATTTTATACTGTCCGCAAGCTGTCGCAGGTGCTGATTTTGGTCTCGCATTTCTGATTGGTTTGTTTTGAATTGTGCAGCTGCGTTTGCGGAGGCTTCTGCAAGCTCATTTTGCCGTGATGTAAGGCGAGCCGTTTCTTCTTGCATTTCTTGATACTCATCACTTACCCGTCTTACTCGCGTTATAAGAACAGCTATACCACCTGCCAGAGCTGCAACCCCGACAACTGCTACCCCTAGTGGGTTAGCAAGCACTACGGCTTTAAGTTTAATAAATCCTGCTTTCATCGCTGTTAGGCCACCGGTTACCGTTGTTGTAACTTTAGTAAATCCGGTCATTGCAGTAGCCTTTAAACTAAATGCCTTAGTAGATGCTGTTGTTGCAACAGTTGTGCCTTTCATAGTAGCCATTAGCTTTGCATTCGCGGTTGTATAAGCGGTTGTGGCTTTCGTTAGAATTGGGAATTTAGCGGTAAAATAATCCTTTGCCCCACCTGCCAAGCCTATTGTTGTAGCCATTTTTCCGAAGCCGGTTGTTATTTTCCCGGCTGTAGTTACGAGTTTACCTCCGATCAATAGCACCGGGCCAGCGGCGGCGGCTACTCCTGCAAGTGTTATAATTGTGCGTTGAGTTCCTTCATCTAGGCTGGCAAAACGTTGCACCAAATTGCCTAAACCCTCGGTTAAACGTAGGGCATGGGGCATTAGGTGGTCAGCTATTTGTAGTTTTACCTCCTCCATGGAAGCGCGTAGCTGTTTACCTGAGCCTATTAGTCCCTCCTGGTTTTTTCCTGCTCTTTCAAAGGCTATACCGGTGCCATCTAGTGCCCCGGAAGCCTCGTATAGCTCTACAATCATTCCCTGTAGCGCATCCCGGTTATCTCCGAGACCGTCAATAAATGCCTGTGCGCTTCCCTGGGTAAATATGGTTGTCATTAAATCCAGACTGTGAGTGGAGTCTTCTACCCCTTCCAAAGCCTCGGTTACTTTGAATAGTAAATCTAGGGTTCTACCCTGACTCACGTAGTAATCCGAATTTGCTATACCGAGCTCTTCTAGTGCATCTCTGGCATTATTCGAGGGCAGCATGATACTTTGAATTGCTTGGCTGAACCCACTATAGGCATTGGCTCCCCTTATACCTGACTGATATAACTGCGAAAATATTGCTGTTGCTTCCGTTCCGCTGATACTTGCCGCTTGCAGGGAGGCGTTTGCACGGAATAGGTAATCTTGAAGGGTGTTAAGACCTATGCCTGTTCGCTGGTTTGCATCTGCGAAAAGGTTTATATATTTCTCAGCGTAGCTTGCATCTTTTCCAATTTTGTCGAGATAGCCACCAAGAAAATATGCAGTGTTTGCTAGGTCATCCCCAACAGCCGTAGCCAATACCATAGCTGTGCGCATTAACTCCGTAGCGTGTTCTGCATCATGCCCGGCGAGTGCTACATTGGAATATGCCGCGGCGATTTCCCTTGCTGTGAAAATACCGTAGTCACCAGATAAAGCCATAGCCCGGAAAGAACTGCTTAGCTTTTCCATTTCTTCGGCGGTCATGTTTGTATTGGCTCGGATTGTATTCATGGAACGCTCGTAGTCCGCGCCTACTGCAATTGCCGCTGCACCAACCGCCATGATTGGAGCTGTAACAGCCATGGAAAGTGTTCTGCCGGTGTCCTGCATTCTTTGACCCGCAGCTTGCATTCTCTCCCCGGCGGCTTCCATCTTCTGCCCAAATTCAGTCCAGGATTGACCTCGTAAGGCTCGCTCTTGCTCTTCAAGAGCGGCTGTCACCTCGCCTAGTTGGCGAGCTAAGCCTATGCCCTTAGCTTCGGCATTGGCTACCTTTGTTGCTAGTACCTGTGCTTCGCGGCTGTTTTCACCGTATTGCTCAGTGGCTCGCTGGAGCTCTTCATTTAGAAGCTGCTGCTCTTTGCGGTTGCTTTCTATTGCATTGTTCAGGTGATTTTTACAGGCAGAAAGAGTTTCTATGTTTTGCTCATTTTTGCCATATGCTGCGGTGACTTTGTTTAATTCTGCTTGGCTGGCTTTTAGTTCGCGGTTTATTTCACCCATGGATTTTTTAAAATCAGCTGCACCATTGATTGCTAGGTCTAATGCCGCATGTCTGATTGTTTCGGTTCCCGTCATGCCCTCACCTGCCTTTACCAGTACCCATCCGGTAGTTGGTCAAAAGTTAATATCTCGCGTTCTTCGGGTTTTGTTACCGATACTGTTTTGCGCTTTGCTCCATTAGATATCAACCATTGTTGATAAATTCCAAAATAAAAATTAAAGGTGGAGTCCATGAATTGTTCATAGCTCCACCCTAGTTTTGTCATAGCAATGTTGATGTGAAAAAACCAGTCAAAACCTATTTCTTTGCTGGTCTCTCTGATTGAGTCTTTTTTTTATCTTCTTTACTCAACTCGGATATATCCAATATGGTTTCTGCTTTTTGCGTCCGATCAAAAAGTTCAATTATTTTATTGGTAAGGTATGTTATAAAATATGGATCGTGCTCTATATCATCAAGGGCTTCTCGCGCTACTTCCACCCCACCAGCTTTCAATGTAATGAAAAGAATATCAAAGAGTTCGTTATATTGCAGGGTGTCATTTGACAGCCTGTTTAGCAAATCGAAGTATTCCATGTCCCACATCTCGCACAATGCCTTCACTGCTTTGAATGGCATACGGGCTGGGTAGTCTGCCCCATGGATTGTAATAGTTACAGGTTCAAGATTTTTCAGTTCAAATGTCATGATATTGCCTCCTCAAAAAGAAATAACCCACTACAAGCCATTATTTAGCTTGTAGTGGGTTATTCGTAATCTATTACTCCTCTTCCGCCTCTTCCCCCGGCTCAGTAGTTCCAGCATCTTCCTCTGGCTCAGTAATTACAGCCTCTTCCCTTTTGGGCAGTTGGTTTTCTTTGTAGATTGGCTCAATGAAGAACTCTTCTTTTTTCATGGGAATATACCCCGCTGCGGTATCGGTTTTGGTTGAGTACTTTACGCGCCATAAATTGTTGTAAGGGATTACTTTTACGGCATAGCCACGCTGCGGAACAGGGATATCAGCTGTGCGTGTTTCGTGGTTTTCTTCTGTTGGGGTTAGCTTACACACCGGATGCCAGTAAAACGTGAAGCTGCCGTCGCTGTTTTCACCCCAGTAGCCAAAAGCAAATTCTACTTCGATATCATTTGTGCTGCTCAAAGTAAATCCGTCTTTTACTAATGCACCCTCTATTTCGGCTATCAGCTCGGGGGGTAAAGCTACAGTGTTAAGTGCAATATTAGCTCCGGCTGTGCGGTTGATATACTCGAAGAGAATGCCGCTGGCATATATTTCTAATTCTGACACAGTGCGGGTTAATCCCAATGTTTTGATTGTGGGGACTTCCAGCACCTTATTTCTATAGGTGATTGATTGATTATCCTTTTTTGCAATTAAACAAAAATAAGCGGAACCTATTGTTACCTCAAATTCCGGTTTAATATATACGATTTTTCGTTTTTCCATTAGTTTAAATACCTCCTAGCTCTTTTTGGTATGTTTCCACCATGCGGCGGGCTATGTTTTCACGCTCGGCGGCGTAGGCTGGTCGAATATGTGCTCTTTGGATTGTAAAACCAGAAGGTCGCCTGTTTTTCCATCGCCATCGACCGCTGATACGCTTGCGATTACCGGTTATAGGTCTGTAACCACCTTCGTAGAATCGACCGTAGAAAGCGCGTCTACCCCAGCCTATTACTTGCTTTTCAGTGGCTTCGTTGTACTCTGTTGTTATACCCTCATCAAGGGCACCGGTACGTCTATGCTGTCGAATGGTGTTTTTAGCACGGTCAACAATAGGCTTCGCTCCCGCTTCAAGCACTTTTTGTATGACCCTCTTATCCGCTACCCTACCAGCAATGCGCTCCAAGTCTCCGGCTAGTTGTTCCATGCCATTGTTTCCAGCCATTGATCAACACCTTCCTTACTGTTTTGCTTTGCTGGCGGTTTTCTTGACAGCCTCTTTCGTTTCTGGGAGTGGCTTGGTTTCTGTATCGATATCAGGTTCGCTTTCTTGTTTGGTTTCTACATTGGTATCCTGATCATTCTCGGATTTAGCTTCTATATCAGCATCCGACTCGCTTTCTTGTTCAGGCTCATCGTCAATTTGAAGAAGTTCGCTTTCTGCACAGGGTGGCACTGTGTACTTGGAATGCTTATTTCCAAAAAAATCAACTAGCTCACTAAGCACCGCCTTGGCTTGTATTATATTTTTGAATTGACCAAAGCTTATACCAGCTACTCCTATGGAATAAAGCGGCGGGGCATTGACTACTTTACCGCCGCTTTCTCCAGGCTTTTCTACGGTTGCAATACTGTATACCTGACATTCGCCGCAAGTGAATACTTGTAGACCACATTGGCTTACTATTACCTTCATGCTATACCTCCAATTCTCGCCATATGGCAAGGTTGAATATTGTCTCAATAAGTTCATCATCCTCGTACCATATGGTTACGGTTGTAAAATTTATTTTTTTCTTGAGCAATACAAGCTTGAACTCGTCTAGCGTAGGATCCCACTCTTTTTTTGTAAGGTGGCTTGCTGTCACAGGAATTAACTCGTGCACTACTTTACCGCTTGCGTAATTGTAGGATGAACTCCGCTCTTGCCAAACAATGTATGGGTAGCCAGTCTGGCGAGCTTTATAGTGCATAACTGGTATCTTCGCTTCTTTGAAGACTTCATGAAGCTCTGGCAATGTCATATTTTTGAGTCACCCTTTCCAACGTGATTTCTGTAACTGCTACACCTTTTTTTGCAGTGGAAAATGTTCGCCCTACATCGTACTGGGTTTTGTCTAGGATAATTACATGGTTATTACCCAGGGTTTTGTCTTGATGGATTTGCACTTTTTTTACTATGAGCGTCCCTGATTGTTTGGCAGCGTAGTACTCATCCGCAGTGAAACTGAGTTCACCATAGAATGCGGTACATATTTTTTTTAAGGGTGTATTATCCAAGGCACCCCTATTTTCGTCAGAAACAATTTTCTCGTAAATTGTGAGAATTCCATCATCAAGCATTGTAATCACCCGACAGGCACAGGGACACTTTGAGAGCTTCATAGGAAGCGAGGAACTGTTCCCCGGTATTATTGAAACCAAAATGCCCCTTTGCGTATAAAATTACTGCCCGTAAAATAAGCGGGTCATCGTCTTTAATTTTGACGATGCCCGCTATTTCCAGGTCAATCTTGCAGCTTTCAATGATACTTAATATCTCGCTGTTAAACTCATTGCCAGTTTTTCGCAAAGCAAGCTTTACGGCTTTTAGCATGGGGAGCACCCCCTAAGCAGCTTTAACAAGTTTGACGAGGCTGTTTTCGTCAATTACTTGACCGTCGGCAACCATAACAGCCTTGGTCTCCATATCGTCGGTTTCCCAGTTCTTTTGCCTTTCTATGCTCATGTTTAGATTGGTGTTTAAGACATAGTCTTTGAAGTTAAATAGGAAGGCAAAACAGGTGCCCGCGACTAGGTCACTACTATATGTGGCTATATAATCGCAAATTGTTACGGGAATACCTAAAAGTGTCCGTTCTGGGGTGCCACTTATGCCATGGTCAACCCGTCCTATTGGCTGACCGTTATCGTCTTTCAGCCCGTAGTATGCCATGAAGGTTTTTTTAGTCATGCACCACCGGATATTTTTTTCATATGCCGTAGGTACAGCTGCAAAAGCTTCTACCAGGTCATCGTGTGAGGGGCTTTGGATTTCTAATAGTTGACCCTCAGCCGGGGTTGATCTCAGAATGCCACTTGGCTGACCAACACCACTACCATTAATAATTGCCTCTTCGAGTGCTATTACCATTGCCTCTACTACATCCGCAATAAGTTGTGCTTCGAAGACTGGTAGTGACATGGTGTCAACCTCAAGGGTAACAGCAACGAGGCAGCGTAGCTTATAGTATGCAAACACAAGCTCACCAGTCGGCTTTTTCTGCCTGTCGCTTCCCTTTCCTTCTCCAACCCATTTCGCGACAGGCTTTACACTAGAAGTGGGGATTCTCATACCGCCTTTATGGGCTTTGCGAGCAATCAGAGGTAGTATCATCCCTGAGCTCTCCATTTTTTGAATGATTTGGTTAAGCACTGGAGAGGGGATAACTGATCCTACATCCGTTGTATGGGTGACTTCACCGGCTCGCTGTTCTGCGGGAATTGGTGTACCACGTAGTACATAGTTCATGAATGCCCTACGGTAAGATATGGTACTGTAGGGGTCATTGTCTGCATCGTCATTGCCTTGCCCGTTTGCGGAAGAGAAGCGACTAAGCACATTGTCAAGATTTCCACCGGCGCGACCCTCAGCCACAACTTCACGAAGTTGCACATCCCTTTCGTGCAATTCCCTCATTTGTCTAAGTTCATCATTAAGACCTCTTACCTCTGTGATAAAGCCGTCTAGCTGTTCACTGGTCAGACCACCATTTTCCCGCAATTGGGCTATTTCCGTTTTGCGGGCTTCAATTTCTGCAATACGTTTGCGTATTTTTTTGTTCATGAGTAAACCTCCATTTCGATTTCCAATATTAATAATTTCTCCTTTTGCCCTAGCAGCTCCTGCCAGTCTGAGACGTAACTCCTACGCTGCAAACCACGGGCGGATATATCAGTATCGCCATTGGCAGGGATGCTAACAGCGGATACATCATATATTTTTCTTATTTTGTTGATTGTCCAGGTACGGGTATCACTGTCGTAGGTTTCATCGTCTATGGTGAAAGCCCACGACATTTTAGTAACTAAACCCTCGCTTATTTCTTCGTACATTTCCTTTGCGGCGGTGCTTTTGGATAAATCGGCGTAAATAAAAAGCCCTTTGTCATCGACTTCGACTCCAAGTGTTCCATTGGATTGCCGGGCAAGGACTTTTCCCTTATGATCATACTGAAATATTACATCTGATATATCTGTACCAACTAGAGCATCCGGAGATATTTCTTCGTAATAATCCTTACCATCCCATGTATAGAGCAAATATCGCGTGAAGGTTGTGGCATAACCCTCTATATAGAAATTGCTGTCCAACCGCTTACTGCTTGCTGTAATTGCAAGTGGTAGTGGTAGGTTTCTGTATTCTCGTTCCTTATGTCTTGGCATTGATTTTTCTCCTTTTCCTGAACATCCTATAGGCTCTCGCGACATCCTCCAGGAACTCATCATCATGCACAGGGTCTTTTGATTTGTCCGGGTCATCGTGGAGCTTGTCAATTTGAGAATACTCCTTGCGAATATAGAATATGTGACCGCCTTCAACATGCGGTTCATTAAACATATCCATGATCATGTCGCGGTTCATAAGTCCCCGGTCAAACATGGATGTCGCTATGTTTAATCGTGTTTGATTGCTCGCGTATTGCAAATTATTCATAGCAAAGACAATCATGTTGTCATAGGCTAGTTCTCTATTGGTATATGTCATGGCTGACATTGCCAAAGATAGCTGCAATGAAAAAGGTTCTATCTTGCCCTGGTAGTATGCATTCCAACCCTCTTCATCAAATTTGTTCTGCAAAATGTTTTCATTGGAACCAAAATAGTTAAACACATTTTCTTTAATTTCCTTCATTTGTGCTGGGTTTACATTTAGAGGCTTGTTATCTATTGCCTTTACATCATCGAACTTTCCATCATAGACCATAACCCCGCCGTGGTTCTCAGCACTTAAGTTATCTTCTGTAAACTTTTGACGTGCCTTTGTCATATCCTCATCCTTAACAGCACGAGTTATCTTGGCAAGGAACCTTATAACAGCGGAATTTTTGAGTCCGTTAATAATACCCTGGTTCTGTGCATGTATTACCTGCATTGTTGTTCGTATTGCTGAATTGTCAGATCCAAAAAAATCATCATTGTATTGGAATTTTGTAAGCACACCGACTTTTTCAAGCTCTATGGCTGCCCGCTGCCCGCTTGCAAAGGTATAACGCAAGTATGCAGTTCCTCTTACATCCAGCACCTCACAATTTGTTGGCAGAAGAGGGTAATATCCTGTAATCGCGCCGTATTCGTCTTCAATGGGTATAATGAATGCGTTATTATTTACTTCAAGGATCGTTGCTGCCCGATACAGAAATCGGCTGGTGGTCATGAAGGGATTGGGCTTAAATTGCAGTGTTTTTTCTAAACTTTTATATGCGGTACCTTTGATTTTTGGCTTGAGCTTGCTGCAAGCTTCTGCAAAGGCATGTATTACAGACCGAACAAGTTCCATTTCATAAAGCCCGCCCTCAAATGTCGTGTATATCGGAGAGTATGCCGTAAATGCCTGAAAAAATTTATGCACCTCAGCCTCTGCTTTTTTATTGATTTGATTAGCGAAAATTTTGTCAAACAGACCCATACTACACCCCTTATTTATGCCGCATTTCTAAGATATTCCCCTATTTCATTCCAATATTTCTGCCTTACTGTCATTGCGTCAATAACGGATACAAAACCATCTATCCGTGCATATTGATGGATTTTTACTGGGCGTTTTCTTCTTGTTTCAGCGTTTTGCTTCATAGCCACATTTAGAAAATGGGCTTGCAGTAGGTTGTTTTCAACGATGTAGAAATCCTCATCCCTGATTATTCCTTCGAAGTCATTTATCACAGGCGTAAGATTTTCTCCTTGGTGAACATCATCCATACGGAAACCATGTTCGTTCATATCGTCTACGAGGTACTGGGCACTGTATCGGTCATAACCAATTTGGAGGATATATAAATCATATTCATTGCGAAGATGCATAAACCACTTGAGAACATCCTTGTAATTTACATAATTTTCTCCGGATAAGGTTACGATGTCTTTTTTAACAAACAAATCATAGGGTACTTTGTCGGTCTGTTGACCACGCTCCAGCCTGTTCGCTGGCATAAAGAATTGGCAGAAAGCATATAGCTTGCCGTCCTTTTCTATGACAACACTTGCGGCGGTTAGGTCTGTGGTTTGAGATAAATCAATGCCACCGACTGCGTAGCAGCCTCGGAAGTCATTCAGAGATAGCCCCTTTTTGCTGGATTTTTCTACATCTATTCGGTTGAGCCAAGCGACACTGCTGTTTTGCTTGATATTGCAATACTTCGTGAGAAACTCCGCTTTTTTAGAAAGGGATTCTTCTGCTTTGATTATTTCTTTATGGAAAAAGGTCTCTTTGACAGAGACCCCCATGTTTGGATTGGCTTTTTTAATTTCCTCAATATCGTTCCATTTTTTCACATCATCAACTATATAGATAAAAGGCAGTAACTCCCGCTCTTTGCTGCCTCCCCCGAGAAATCTGGTAGCTCGTGCCATTAGTTCATCGTAGATGCTATCGTCTTCGTATCCTGCCGTGGATATATTAAATATTATGGGTTGTGATCTAGCTCCAACAGCCGAAGCCATAGCTTCATATTGACGCAATCCACCCAGACCGCTCCAGCTTGCTACTTCATCGTTTACTATTAACTCTGGGTTGAATCCGTCTGATTTCTTAAAGTTAAATGCAAGGGGTTTTATTTTTGTGTTAGTTTCGGACACATATATATCGCTACGGCGTTTCTTGGAAATGTCCCCTAGCTCCGGCTCTTTTTCAATCATTTGGTGAAAACAGTCATATACAAGTGCTGCCTGGTCAAGTTTTGGAGCTAAACAATATATTTCTGAGCCGTACTCACCTTCCAGGTATGCAATATAGGCGATGATTGCAGCCGCTAACAGGGTCTTGCCATTCTTCTTGCCGATGATTATGAATATTTCGCGGAATACTCGTAGACCATCATCATCCACAACCCCAAAAATAGCAGAAACCATGGCTTTCTGCCATAGCTCCAATACAAGCAAGTCATCCCTGCCTTTGGAGTGGCGGCAAAATGTCTGTATGAAGTTGATGGCATCATCGGCTTTGCTACCATCAAATGAATATTCCCCGCATTCCAGCCTGGTTATGATAATTGTGTATATAGCTTTTATCAACTTACCTACAATGATTTCGCCACTTTGTATTTTGGTGTGATATTCGTAGATGTAGTGGTTACTCATGCTGATGCTCTCTTTTCTCGCATAGCTAGTAGCTTACTTCCGGCTCTTTCTGCCGGTGGGCATAAATCTATCAACTGCTTGATTACAGCAGTATAGTTGCGGGTCATGGCAATATGCATTTCGGCTTCCGCACTTTGCTTAATACCAAATTGATTGGCTCCGTTCTTATATTCCTGGGTGTAGCCTTCTTGATTAATAATATCCTGGAGTTCCTCCAGGGTGATAGCGATAAAAGCAGCAATGTTGATAAGGGTCTGGACGGTAGCCAGCTTATTTTTGTCCAAGTTTTTGAATACCCTTTTAAGTCGGCTTATCTCTTTCTTGATTTTTTCATCTTTGGTCAAAACCTTCTTAGTCGGCATAAATCCAGCCCCCTTTCTATTTTTGCGATATGGCATACCACACCCCCCACGCACAACACGCAGGGTAAAATCATTCGGTCGTCTCGGTGCTCGGGGCTCCCACCCCGCCGCGAAAATGGGGGGCATACACAATCTGACCATCATCGTCAAAGGTATAGCCCAAGTCCGCTACATCCCCGCTGCAATGCTCGCGATTGTGGCAATCCTGGCACAGTGCCTCTAGGTTGGCATGATCAAGTGTAATGCTAGGATCATTTATGTTGACAGGTGTTAAATATATTTTGTGATGTACAACCTTGGCTATATTATCGCAACGTTCGCAGATATCAAATTGCGAATTCATGTAATTTTTTCTACAAGATTTCCAGGCTTTACTGTAATAAAATGATTCTGCCCATTTCTTCATTATTCAAAAGGTTTTATTGGTTCTCCGAAATGAAGCACTTCACCACAGGCATTAAGGTGGTAGTCAACGGCGAGGGTATCAAATGTTAACTCCCCTACTTCCCGTTTAACTGTTACAGAAAACGTATTTTCGTCACCTAGGTATTTAAGTATCTGCTCAAACACGCCATTGAGGGATAGGTCTTTATTTGTATTTGTGATGTTAATATTAGTGGCACCTTGACTCCTGTTTACATCAATAGTGGAGTATTGGTCAATGGTGAGTTCTTTTTTCTTAATGTGGACTACCAGACTTATATCCATTGTGTGAGCTCCTTTTCTATTAGCAAATATAAAGCCCTATGCTTGGCGGGCACAGGGCTTGGAGGAAAGGTGGATGCCGGGTCAAGCGGCATGGGTATAAAAATTCACGCTATTACTATACATCATTAAAATAGCACAAAACGCACAAGGGTTAGATTTCTGCAAAATATCTTGTAACTGCCATCCTTGCCCGTGTTTCACTTGGATAGCCATACACTCGCTTTGAAACCGATGCCCATGAATAACCTTGGATATATCTATAGTCAATGATGCGGCGTATTTCACTGCGAGGGACTTGATCAATAAACTCCTCTATTTCTATGAGACTATCTCTGAGACGGTTTGCCCGCTTTTCTAGTTTTTCTTTCAATCCATTGAACTTGGCTTGACTTCGCGGGTCTACTCCTGTAATTGTAATTATAAGCTCTTGGTAAGGCATATTACGACTTGAGCCTCTAACAGAATCGGAAACAATATAATCGGGGAAATTCTCCAGGCGGAGGGAGAGCTGTTTTACCTCGTTTTGTAGTTGACGGTATTGTTCTAGGTCTTTGATTGTCATACTGGATACTCCTCTCGTGTCTTACTGCTTTTTCGCAACGTTTCCCGCTCGGCTTCTGCCTTAGTTATAAATAAATCCCGGACATCTGATACCTCGTAATCCTGGGTAATGCCATCGCC
>Ga0131853_10008709_pt1 | contig 18502 bp, 11 predicted proteins | sample TergutLab28metaG_FD_92764 | JGI IMG/M metagenome (GOLD analysis project Ga0131853, IMG submission 92764) | Labiotermes labralis P1 segment gut microbial communities from Petit-Saut dam, French Guiana - Lab288 P1 (version 2) (version 2) | ecosystem: Host-associated > Arthropoda: Insects >... | reverse complement strand
GTATATAAAATGTGAATAATACAGGAACCAAATACGTTAGAATTATGAAACAAACTGCATTTTGAAGAAAAAACGGAGAGTATATACCATGTTTAAAATATTCAGTACCTATATTTGTTGAATGAATATAAGAAATGCAACTTTAGAGGTTAGCGGTGCTGTACGACCCCTATAGGGGTCGTTAGGCGTCAAACGTTTAAATAAAATGGAGTTCTGTTGTATTTAAACTGTTATCAAACTTTGCGAATTGATTTACAGAGCTACATAACGGGATGCCCCACGTCAAAATCGGTCAAGGAAAGTGCCTTCCATTTTCGCCTGTGTACGGCTTCATTCGGGTGACCTCGTTATGAAGGCGATCTCGCAAGTTGTTCGAGCTGGCTTAACTCTATTCGTTAATTGGGGAGTGGCGTAAGGGTTTGGAAGTGGAAAAGGAATGGCCATGAGGGAGCATACAAGGTAGCGAGACGTGTATTTGATGAAGGTAATTCAGGTACAAATTGGCAAAATCATAACCGATCCAACCGTAGAATTGATGGGACGTGATTATCAGGTTCCAATACAGTGCTACACTTTCTTAAATTCTTAAGCTAATATTTCTACAAAAAAATTAGCACATGAGAGTTGCGTTTGCGGAAATATTGTACTGAAGAACAGAATGACGAAAAGGTGGTTAATGGAAAAGTGAATGATTGTGAGCCAACAGGAGCTGCGGTCAAAAAGCCTCACCTCTTCTTGACGGATGCGAATGTTGCAAGATCTGCGACTCTGTAAATTCTCGGTGGAGTATTGTGAAGGTGTTTGCACCGTCCTGTTGGAGGTGATGTTCGTACTGCTGATGTGATAGATGGTGTTGGAGATGCTGATGAGGCGCTATTCCTCCAAGCGTTAATTGTACCACCTCTTCAGCGGGGAAGATGACGTACATTCTCCTTACACCCCCTCATGGTGCTCATCCAAAAGGGGGGTTTACTCTTCTTAATCGGGGAGGGTTTCTTGCTACAGATTCAGGGTCAGGAACGAACGATTAACAAAGAATGCACAAAACACACGCGTCCGTGTAAACAAGAGAATTTCATGGAGGTTTAAGAGCGGAAAATTCCTGGCGTTTCACTCTTTCATCTCGATACGTTATTTTTTATTAAACGTCTGATCAGTTTCTTCTGTCTTGAAATGACAGCATACAATTTAGTTCCCAACAAATATTTTAAATATTTAAGTCACATTTGTGTAACCACAAGTGAAGACAAAATGTTCTAGTGAATGCGCCATCTCCGCCTGTACAATTATAATTTATCTCCCTAGTTTATATATTTTTCCGAGCTGATAAACAGGAAGTACATTTTGTTAACAAATATACAAGGCATTAAAACACGTTGGCGTAAACAAACACCACAACTTCGTAAAAATGTCCCTTCCTATTTGTAATGAGTCGTAAAACATATGTGCACAAATTAGTCAACATCTGGTAGAAGAAGAAAAGCCACTATCAAATTGAAGTGTGTTTCTTCATATTTAATACTTTCACATGTAACTCATAAATATGTTTGTTTTATTTTAAGGTACAATGGCTTAAAACCGTTCCGTTTGCATTCCTATTAACTGGGTTCACTGTAAAGGAACAGACACAAATGGTAACTTAATCAGGAGTTCTTCATGAACATAAATACGCCCGGTATTTGAAAATGGGCTGCGTGCAAATAAATACCTCGGCACCAGGTAGAAAATTTTCCCATATCACGCTTAATGTGCTTGAAATGTCAGCGCAAGTTTCATACATAAGGTTTTCTTAGCAAGGAATCTCATATTTCCTGCATTAGCTCAATCATTCTTCGCCGTCGCCCATCACTGTGAACATTCACCCTGGACAATAACACTCGCTTTAGTGCTGATAATCTAGCCTTTAATATCTCTTGCATACAAATTTACCTTAATGTCTCCTACAAATTCCATAGAGACTTCTCGATATATAACGAGGTACAATATCGTGTTACTTAATGCATTAAAATCTACAACTCTTCAATAATTTTACCATAACTCTGAAATTATTATTTCCCTTATTACTCTACAATCCAAAATATCACTAAAAAATTCAAATTCAATTACAGTGTCACGATTTAAAATTTAGCTCTTTTTTTTACGCTACAGAGAGAATTGTAGAAGAAATTCTTCCCGGGTTTCACCCCATAAAAACGAGAGTTGAAACTAACCTAATTTTCAGCACGATGTGTAGAAAAATAAGGCTGTGCAAATAAGCGTCTGTGTAAGATTGTATTTAAAAAAAAATATATGTGAAATATTTACAGTTGGACATTGTCCAGGCATAGGAATCAGAATCTACATCCGGAGTGTTAAGTATATAGATAGACATTTAAAGGAGAAAATTAAAAATCATAATAAATTACATACCGCAAGGTGCAAAAGAAAAGTGTTACTGTTAGTGCCATGCAAATAAAACTTAACTGAATATTATACATAATTGTTACAGTGGACTATTCCTGTACCACACGTTGATTACCTAATCGTTTTATCCCGCCCCTATTCGTCAACACAACCTGAACTAACAAATGCAGGTACTGCAATTTTCAGTCTGTAACAAAAACGTAAGTCAAAGGAACGTCCCTACACACTAACAGCATTGATTCTGCTCTAGAACCAAAAACAGTTTCATGCCACGCACAAGTTTTAAAACAAAATAAAGAAAAGAAAAGCATGCCTTCACCAAAACACATGTGTCTTTTATTACGAAATTAAAACAATCACTAAATATTTACGAAATTAGACGGCCGCGCGAACTCAGAAACAGACGCCGAAGGAACCAACAGCACGTCCGTTCGTATCGACAAACGTAAGCCGAATGAGCTAGGGGTGAGGTATTTGTAGTTCCGACGTCCGACGTCCGACTTCAGCCGAACAGAGCGTCGGTCAACATCGGGCTGAAGTAAAAACGAAGAAATAGCACGAGGATGTTGGGTAGCCGGTCGTATAAAACCTCGAGGTAGTGCGTGCTTTGCTGTGTGTGTGTGTGTGAGAGAGAGAGAGAGAGAGAGAGAGAAAGAGAGGGAGAGAGAGAGAGAGAGACGAGCCATAGGGTAAGAATGTTTAAACACCGTTGAAAATAGAATTGATTCAGTCATTCATATGGCACTGTAAATTATGTATATTAAATGCATTAACATTAAGTTCGATAACACATTTCAACTGCAGAACTCTCGCTTTAGGCGTGAACTTTCTCAGACATAACAGCGAATGTTTCTGTACAAACCATTAAAATATTAACTTCGTTGATGTACAGTATTTTTTCCTTTGAAGAGAGGATTGACTTACTTATTTACTTACTTACTTACTTACTTACTTACTTACTTACTTACTTACTCCACGGAGCGCAGTCCTTCTTGAGAAGCTAACCGTTTCTCACATATTCAAGAAATTCCCCTATTTTATGGAACCCGAAGATTCATTACCGCATTCACAAGTGCCCGCCACCTGTCTCTACCCTTAGCCAGATCGATGCAGTCCATTCCCCCACATCCCACATCCTGAAGATCCATCCTAATGTTATCCTCCAGTCTATGCCTGGGAATTCCAAGTGGTCTCCTTCCCTCAGGTTTCCTCTCCGAAACCCTGCATGCACCTCTCCTCTCCCCCACACATGCTACACGCTCCGCCCATATCATTCTTCTCGATTTGATCACACGAACAATATTGGTTGAGGTGCAAAAGAGGACATAACTTTAAAATAGACCCAGCGTCATCGAGGTGCCCTTGCCTATAGTGGTTCAGAGTTCGATGATTTTGCTGTGAGTGTGCAATATCTGTCCACTGATAAATAAAAGCAACCTCTAGGACAGGCAAGAAATTCACCCGCAATTGAAGCCAACCCAAGATACTTTAATGTTTCCTCAACGGACAGACATTGATGCCACTCCTGATACAGATAAATGCAGTCAACCCCCCCCCCCTTTTCCCTTAAGAGTTATTTCAACAATAACTTTGTGCCTACGGCAAGTTCTTCCAAGTTACATCTCTCTTTCAAGTTTTACCATCGGACAATACAAGTACGTTACTCCTGTTCTTTCTCATGTGTACCTCTTTGATCTGATCATTATAATAAGATTTGGTGATGAACACAAACCATTATTTCCACTATCCTTGTAGCAAATTTTAATAATTCGTAGCGTTTCTAAAGTTTCTGAAAACCGTTCTGAATAAGAGACCTCTAAAGATTTCCGCTTTTCTCTTTCAAATTCCTTACTTCATATACCGCTCCATTTATCTAATGGAATCAAGATAAACCCATGACACTTTCTGCAAACACAGTACAACTGGAACTATATTGACTGTGTGTAAATAAAATCCGCATTTAAATTATAATTGAAACGGACAGCCACTTGCCATCTGCAACAGCGCAGAAGGTCCGTCAAAGATAAAATTCCGTGAACAGAAAATACGTTTCAGTCAAACAGAAGACTCCATTAACTTAATTATTTGTTTAATGGCACGCGCACGAAGGCAGACACACACACACACACACACACACACACTTACACACACACACACACATACTCACACACACACACACACACACTCACACTCACACACCCACACATCAAAATAGTAACTTCGAAGTATTTACACTGCATGAACATGTGTGGATGAAACGGCTGTTTGTTTATTTAAAGACATTTGCTCATCTGCATTGGTTTATACCAGAAATCTAATAAGTCCTTCAAAAACTTGAAAAATTACTGTCGGCTTGAACTCTGAAGAGAGTGGTAGTGAGCTTCCTTAAAATTGTTGTTACTGTTGGAGCATGGAAGAAGTGTCAGAAGACTTGAACTTCAAATTCCAAATACTTGAGGCAGACAGAAATAAAATGCGTTATTTTAAAAAAGAAATGAAGATTAAATCTGAGGAATGTATTTTGTCGTTCACTGCAGAACCTTTGTTCTGGCCACCTAATGTTTAAAACCGTAGAAATAAACGTCTATAAAAATACAATTGTATCTGGTTTTGGTGCTGTGTGACCCTATGTCTTCGCTCTAGAGAACAAACACAGACTGAGAGAACAGGCTACTGAGTAGAAGAGAGTGTGTAGGCCTAACAGAGAGAAGACAGAGGATGAGGGAGACAATTTAATATTGCAAACTACACACTTCATACTCTTCCAAAAATAATTCATCGCTATATGATAAAAATGAAAAAGGATGGTCTGATGAGGTGTGCAGCACTCAAGGGGGACCGAATAAGGCAAGCAGAATGTTCGTTGAAAGAGGTAAATTGGAAGACATAGGCACTGATGGCAGAATAATACTCGGATAAAACATAAAGAAAGTGGATGTCAATTAGCCTCATCTGGTCCAAGACAGGTTCCAATGACGGCCTCTGTTAACGAAGTAATTAATTAGTCTTTTGGAATGCCATTACTTGCTTTCAAGACGAAATCCTCTCCATGAAGTTACTTATAAATTGGCAGCGTCGAAGGCGACGTTGATCATGTTTCTTGGTTTATTTAACAATCATTTCGCAACTACTTAATTTAGACATACGTATTGTAGAAAAAGATGATTACGTTTGTTTCTAAATTCCCTTGACAACGCTTTCTCAACTGCATGAGTTCGTAGCATAGAATGAAAAGAAGAATGAATGGAAAACTGGTAGAAAACAATCGTGGTTTGCTTTAGATTATTACCCTATGATTTGCTTCAAAGAACTCTGGAAAATTACGAAAAACCTAATTCAGGATATCCGTCTTTCGGACACACCATCAAACCCAGTAACCATCGAATTTGAACTACACGACAACGACGTTCGCAAACAGATGAATTTGAAATTCGTAATCACTCTAAGCTAAACATGATAGGACAGCATGATGCTGAGGAAGTTATTTGGGCCTAAGAAAGCAGAAGTGACAGGTGGATACAGATACTGCGTAATGAGGAACATAATGTTTGGCACTCCTCACGAAATATTACTTGCATGAGTAGATCAAGGAGGATGAGAGGGGATGGCATATAGAACTTGTGATGGAGAAGATAAATGCATATATGGATTTGGTTCGGAAGCCTAAAGGAAAGATAGCACTTTAAAAAATCAATGTCGACGGTAGGATAATATTAAAATGGATCTGGAGCGGATAGGCTGGGAGAATGTAGACTTGAATTATCTAGCTCCAGATATGGAAAACAGGTGGGCTAATGTAAAAGCGGCTATGAAATTGCCTTTTCTACAAAATGCGAGGGACTCCTTGGCTAGCTAAAGAAACTATTAGCTTATGAAGAAGGAATTTGACCCAGCGGTTAGCAGTTAGCATGTCATATTGCCCCTTTTTTTTAATGGGGCTAACTGCCACTTGGAGCTAAACTGACTTATTGCAGCGAATCATTCAAGTAATGGTCCCTTGTGATATGTAAACAGACGACAACTCTATCTTCAAGAATAACCAAGAGAAGTGGGGAATATCCTACTTCTCAAAGCATTTGTAATAGGTAAAACGATGCTACCTTCCTGCGTCTGCTGCAAAATTGATATTTTGTGGGTTGTCTCCTTACAAAATAGGGGCGATGTAAACACTGCTGTAAACCATGCGCTTCTTTCAGTTTTTGACCACACAAATATCTTTTGGCAGCAGATGGTTATGGCAGCGTGTATCGTACATAGGTGTGGACGTGTCGGCGAACAAACAAACGATTCGCCTTACTGACTGAAATATCACAACCACGCGATATACTGGCCAAGGAGGCACTACGTGTCTAGGGTAACAACGCAGTCATACTGATGCAGAGAATGATGCATGAAGTGGAGTCACTTGTCACGTGGTTCGACATGGTACATTTCAGCCGCGTTAAACTTGCCTAACATAAGCTACCAGTTTCTCAGGTAGAATAAAGTTAAAATTCGTCCTACAATAGGACATGGGGACCCAGATAGGGGGTAGAGGTATAGTTTTACTTTTTCTTTAACCTCGGCGCTAGGTGGGGGTGGGTGGTTAAAGTCACGCACCGGACGCTTTACCCCCGGGAAAAGACCCGGTACCCATTATACAGGAGGTTGGATGGTCTCCTGCGACGGTCTGGATTGGTAAGGAAAATCTCGTCCCCATTGGGATTCGATCACCGGACCGTCAACCCGTAGCGCTTCACCGATTGAGCTATCCGACGCACTCAAATTCCTCGCTGTAGCTACATTTAAATTTCCACGTCAACACAATTTCAGGGTCAGTTTAAAACACACACAACAGACAGTTATCCATATCCCCGGTGGGATTCGAACCCACAATCTCAGCAGGTGCGCGGCCGAAGACCTACGCCTTAGACCGCGCGGCCACTGGGATTGGCGTGTCTTTCTTAACGAAATAAATAAAACTTCTTAAATACTACGAAGATTAATAACGAAATAGATGGTGACAACTGGCACATTTAACCTAATTCCGTGGTGGAGTACCTACTCTGGAAAATTTAAGCACCATTCACATCCGGTAAAATTCGTTTGATATTAAGGAACAAAAATCATCACAGACATGTTGGCTGAGGTCCACTCTGTGACCACATTCTAAACAAAATTCCTCCAATTACATTGCTTCATATTTCATTCAATATTAAATTTCTTCACCACAAATCTGTGTATGCTCCATCATGTCCGGTGTGGGACATTCACAATTAGACTATGAAAAATGACAGGTTCTTCTTACTTTTTTCTTGATATTGTAACCACAATATTATTTGTAGGACTGATACAAATAAATCCATCTATGTGTGTCGGGGAGGGAGGGAGGGGGGGAGACCGTCGGAGGGTGGGTGGGTGAGGTTTACTGAGGATGCACTCAATGTATCATACTAAATATCGGGAGTCTACAGCAGGAGGATTAATTAATGATATATTAGAAATTTCTGAAAGGAACATCGGGTAATTTCTGGAAGGAACAGCAGGTAATTTCTGGAAGGACAGCGGGTAATTTCTGGAGGGAACAGCGGGTAATTTCACTGAGGCACTCTCACAATCGCCCGAAGTAGCGGCAGTTGAGTAGCACTCCTGCCTCCCATCCGACAGTTCTAGATTTCAATCCTCGGACCAAACACCGTCTACAAAGTTATTCACTGTCTAAAACCCTCAAACAAACCTGGGGATGGCACAACAAATTAGGCTATGAACGATTCCTTCCAAGTTTTTTCCACTTCATTATACACAAATCATCCCTTTTTCGACCATACAGGCTTATAGTCTGCGTTACTGAAAGAATCGTTAAATAAGCCATAAATAAGTCGATTAATCACCACCCTAATGTTACGCTGGCCACCAGTTATAAAAAAATCTTTCAGTCTTTCAAAAGCAAAAGGTAAAATTAAATTTTTGTATATTTAAATCTTTGCCCTACTGAATAAGAATCGACTGCATGAAAAGAATCCTTCTTGTAAAGCTGATAGTCACCTAGTTACTCAATACATCCAAGCCTTTTTTTTCTCGAAGATTCATAAGGGCTTTCCTTACCTCTCTCTATCCTGAGCCATACGACTCCAGGCCACTCCTTGCCCTCAAATTCCTTAACGTGATTCAATATTATCCCCCTATCTCTGTCTTGGTCTTTGACCTTTTCTCTTTCTTTCGGGTTTCTGCTAGCTTTTTGCATGATATCCAAGTTATATCCCCTACCTTTGCCTGGGTCTCTAAGACTCTCTTATAGTTCAGCTTTTCTGAGAAAAATATTGTGAATATTCATCCCCTGTCCCGGGAGTGTTTCCTGATCAAATATTCAACTTTTCATTCCCTCCAAACTAATATACACCCACAACGTCGTGCCTAATTCTGTGGTGCCTAGAAGGGAGAAAAACTGCTAACTGTGTTTCTCTTATTAACGCTCATGGCAGTTAAAAGATACATACATTGCTACAAAATGGGAAATAATTGTGGACGCCGGGTTAAAATTAGCACCAAACTGAAAATTGTGTGCCTGATCACAACAAAATTGAAGCCTTCCCTTTAACAGCATTGTCTATGTTGATAAAGTAATGGAAAAATTTTGGGGTTTAAATAAACAGATGGAAATCAAAGCGGGTCTGCAAAATAACACAGAAAAATATGCTTTTTAAGACAGAAAATCTGCCATGTGTAATGCTTAAGCACGTGTGTGATATTTATGATTTATTTACTTCTTTACTACTTGTGCAATGTTAATCTGAGAGATCAAAAGCATTTCTCCTTCCTTTGTTTCCTGTCAGCATTCTGTTTTAAACGACTGAGCTGGAGTTCTGTGACAGGCTGTTACAGCACACAGGTGGCTAGGGAACAAGCCGCTACCAAGCAAATGGCTAAATTGTTTCTGGAACCGAGGAAAAAATTATTACTTGAATCGAAATTTCCTGACGAAACACCCACTCACAATTCACACACAGTTTGGGAAAAGCTGCTTATAGCCTATTTTACATGTCATCAGTCACGTGGATTCACTAAAAAAAATTGGACTTAGAGACTCACATTTTTATACAATCGGCCAAAGCTTCCAATGAGTGAATCATACCTAAGTTTTAATAACGCTAACTTCTAAATAACTACGTTCACATGAAGGACGAAATTCTGGTTTTAAATAGAAACATTCATAATATATCGATTTTACCTAACAAGTCTTGGCATATCGCTGGAAACATACTATACAGCAGGGTACCAACGCGACCTCAGGACTACTGAGGCGTCATCTATGAAACAAACAGTCAACGACATCCAAGACCTGTCTACGGCTACAAATGCAGATGGCTCCTTCGATCAAATATAACTCTGAAACATGCCATACATAGAAATGTTACTCTGTTTACATCATTCTTGTCTGTTGTTGCCCTACTTCTTGAGATTGTCAATACTTCACATTACGCGTTGTCAATTATTAGGTTAATTAGTGAATAATGAATTTGAAAGAATGCAGAAGGAAACAATAGCATCTCTAAACTGAAATAATGTCCCAGCACTTGGCTGTAACGCACTAGCAAACAGAAGGACATCAAGAGGTGAGATTTAGACACAACATACTTGTATTACGCTAAATCAAATTTTTTTTTTTTAAATCAGTACGTAGAGTATATAAAACAAAGAGTGACAGTGGCGCATGGCCGAATACAACACCCCCTGCTCCATAACTCAACATGGTATTGCAAACAGCAGTAACAAAATCAATAACACTGAATGAGGAATGCAATACGCCACACCCCCACCAGATCGCAAGTCAAGTCACATCTACAGGCTTATGTTATTGTTTCAGATGTGCTCTTAGTAGCTATACTGGGTGTATAGATGGCAATACTAGGTTCGCTACATATTCGGGGGTCGATATATGTCGATCTTGAATGTTGTATCAATGACGTCAACACACTTCTGCGCACGAGCAGACAAAATACAGTCTGCGCGTACTGTCTTAGTACAATCGGAATACATTACTGTAGACCTAATTTTCCAAAACTGCGCCTGCAGCTTCTTATGCGCTGTAATATCGAAGGACATGTTGCTATTACTATATTCTTCTAAATATGGAAGCAACAGGTTTCTCAGAAACGTTGAGTATGTGTATTGAACTACATCTCAGTAGACAGTAATCTTTCCTGCATTATCGGCAGAGCGTCAAACCTTACTCTATATCCTATGTAGCAAATCATGTCCGTAATTTCCCAGTCTTATTTGAGCCAATCAGAATTTTATTTTTAAAGGTTGACAAAATTTTGACAACAAGATTGATGCAAAATCGAACACTGTAGAGCCGCACACAGATACCGAACAAAATGCAAAATCATATTGACAATATATTTTAGACAGTAATATACTTCCACTATAGCATGGGGAAAGAACATTTGTTGTTGAGTAGTCTACATAATCCACTTAAATCCAGTTTTATGTTTTTTATCTTTCAGAAGGAAACAATTTTGAAATGCAGCATTTGTTAAAAATCGAAACCGCTTATCACGTTTACGTGTTAAACCCCACTCCTAAGAAAAACATTTTGCCATTCCATGTTATGCAGGTGAAGCTGCGAAATATACAGTATAAATAAAATCTTTCCTTCGTTTTCAGATAATTCTGAAAGTATTAAAACACAAAAACAACTCTCTTTACGACCAGCCATCACCTGCAGGTATAGTAAAATGCCAAGAACTTGTAAAATATTGATTACAGCATTTAAACATCAAACTCATCTAAGGTTTATTCAAAACCCAGTTCCTGTCTCACACAAAAAACTGTGTACCTTAACACAGACCAACAGTTTAATGTTTCTGATGAGAAAACTTCGCTGTTTGTTATTATAATAATTAGAAACCCATAAATATAATCTGTAGGCAAAATTCAGAGGTTCTTAATGTTATTTACTTACTTGCCTACTTACTTACTTACTTATTTACTTACTTACTTACTCCAAGGAGCAGTGTCCTTTTGAGAAGCTAACTGGTTATCTGTTAGTCAAGAAATTCCCCACATTTTAATGCTATAGCAGGTACATTTTCTTATATTTGATATCGTAACATTAACCGAACTGAAGCAATATCTATAAACTTTCATAGGCTGCTGCTATAAACAAGTAACAAGACAGGCTCAAATAATGACGTAGCCTCCAATTTCTGCTAATCATATAAAGTATCTACAATGCAGAGACGTCCTACATATTCAACACACGGGATATAAGAATAATGATTTATTTGGATTTTTATCTGTAGGAAAATACACTAAAATGTAACAAGAGTTAATACCTAAACCGTCTTCTAAAATCATCAGCATCATGTTAATACATTTATGCTCTCTGTGGAACATAACTGAAAGTCCCGCAATGATTTCAGTGGCGCCTCCCCCACTTTAAATGACAATACTTATCGTAACTCCTTAACATAATCAGCTACGACGTGTAATCCATATGTACTAACATTTTAAGCACTAAGAACTACATGAAGTATTTTTACAGATTCTGTTCGTACCGTGCAGTAAACATATCACGCCTCGGTCGTTAAATCGTATTACTTAATGCTGTAAAGTAAGAAAGTCGCCGTTAGTTCGGATCCATTAAAATACATAAAATACATTCTGTCGATAGAAAGTAGAATTTTGTATATTAAACCTGCTGATACACAAAGTGACCAATATGCAGTACAGGGTCAACATGTACGAGTTGATCTGTACAAGCACGTTCAAATAAACCTCCAATAATATTTGTCTGTATTAAAAGTGTTTCTTTGTTGAAAGGATTTGAAACTCCAGTATCGAAAATCAGGATCTCGAAATATCAAACCCTACTAAACAAACAAAAAGTAGAGACGTTTTGGTAATTATTTCTTTGTGCCTGTTCCATTATTTTGCGTCTTTTGTGCATAATTACTTTATGCTTTCATCATTCTCTAAGACTGACTCAACAATAGACCTCCATCCGTCAGCTACTCTGCCCATAGAGGAAACGTCGCACTATCTGTTCGCCACACATCCTCTAGCTGACACTGGTTCAGTACGGGTACTTGTTCCAATATGGCGGTGAGCGTACAAACAGCTGATCGATTCTCTGGCGGTACTGATGTGGGTAGATGCACTGCCGGAGTACAGAGGGGTTGGAAGGGAGGAGAGATACATCACATATTGCTGTAAGGTTGGTGGTAGTGGGTGAATTGTGAAGGACCTAACAGTGAATTCTGCAACACAGACAAGGATTTGAGGAAAGAATACAACATAAGTACATCACTTTAAGATCTTAGAATATTTACGTTAGTTACTGTGTGTTAAAACTGCCCGGAAAACTTTTGTTAGGGGTTGAAGTTACACTCATCGCTGAGAGGAGTTCCTTGGGAGGCTAAAGGTAAGTTTATTAATGCGATCATGCCTTCTAATATTTATTACTTAAATGAAATAATGATAAAGTAAAATTAATTGAAAATCGTACAAAACGCCGTCTATTCTCGTTCATATGACAGTCGCTGTCATAAACTGTATGGATGAAGTTTTATGAATGTTAGTCAGTTTGTCTGGCATTGAATAGAGGTGACGTCACAATGACCCCAAAACCACTGCGTTTCATCATACTAGTTCTAAAATCGATCTCGAAATCATTACGGACGAAAAAGTTTAAAAATAAATTAGATAATGGCTTTCCAAGAATATGTTAAACCGCAACATGGAGTCGCGCCTTTCTTAATTGGAAAGCTGATCTAAGTCCGTTTCCTGTCAAGAATCAACATTACATAAATTAATCGTTCTGTTAAACTGTATGAACATGAAACAGTTTCCTAAAAATTTACTCCGAATTTGATAATAATTTAGTAATATGTTATTTCAGGCATGCATAGAGTACACACAAACATAATCATCGTGTATAATTTTAAACGTTTCTTCATCAACTAATGTTTATATTGCACGTACTAAAATTCATTTTTAAAACGTGCTGTGTATCAGACAGTAAGCACAATTTAAAGCACATATTTGATCAAAATTGTTTCCATGTTTTTGAACTCAACGACTGGTTGATGTTGTTTGCTGGTTCTATTACCGTCAAAAGCGTGACTAATTTATTATAAACCATAATATAAACAAGTTGTTACCTGTCGAAGATTATTAATTATAATTTGTTTTTGAAACGACAAAAATAACAGCATGTACTTTTCGCTTAATTTAAATATGTCAATTACAATTGAGAATTCTGAAGATTTGTTACAGGTTTACTGCTTCCATTAATAATTAAACATTTCGAAATTTATGTTGTAACACTGCTGAATTAAAATGAATGTTGACAATACTCATACATAACTCAATTTGTCCTGAAAGAAGAATTTTGTAACAAAATTGAAAGTGATTTACTCCACACCGCATTACACAAAACTACAAACACTGATTTTTAAGTTCATAAGATTAATTAAAATTGTTAATACAAAAGTGCAAATTAAAAGAAACTTCCATATCCAATTTAAACGAAGTCCGTAGAGGATTTATGGAATACACGGAAAAGTCCATGTACGAAATTAAGCAAATTAGACTCTGGTATGAATCAGTATGGCTGACAATCGAAATGACTCGGCAAATATTACTGGAAGTTTCTGGAAACGAATTTTAACACAGTATATGAAACGGTTTATGGGATACACGGGAATTTACTGTTATGGCCGTATGCAAACTATGCTTCACTGTGGAACAATAGTCTTATACCTGAAAATTAGAATCATATTTAGTGGCTTATGCTGGCTTTTCGTGCAGAAATTCACTTTCACTTCCGTGGGATGTGGCAGTTATTTTGGTCCCATTTTAGCCAAAATATGTATCGCTAGATAATTTTTAGCCTAATTCCCTAGTAGCATATTTCAGGGAAGTGCGTTCCGCCATTCTTTAGGTGTTATGCGTTGACATTTACGGGTACAGTTTCAGGTCCTTGCCAACTTCAATACAAAGTTTTACAGGTGTGCTTATTTGAAGTTCGATATATTATTTCACATACCTAGCCGCAACCATTTATTACGCATCGACACCAGACACAAGGCTTAACTAAATAGAGTGTACATCAGTAATAATGTAAAAAAACTGGCCTCTAGTGACATGACATGTACACCAAGCTCTATGGTAATCCTGTCACTGCAATTATTATTAGTGGAGACACGAGCAAGATAATACGTCGTCATAATTAAAAAAATAAAAATAAGCAAAATGACAAGAAGAATTAATAGAAGACTTTTACTGCACAAATGTAAATATTACTTCACTATATTATTCTAACAAACTGTTCAGTAGCTCAGCAATAAAATCCTACCTACGCCTACACACGGAAATAGTATCCTTGCACTTGCATTATCGATCTGCACTAAAAGAGCCACTATGCTTTTTTCCCCTCATTCATGTTAACTGCGCAGTCCAGTTTTTCTAACAAGAACGGAGTGTGAATTAAACACAATATACATAACACCCCCCCCCCTTTAGTTTACATGAAAGTGTAGAATTCGTAACTTACTAAGATGAACAGTATCGATAAATTTGAAGGGCAAAAGTAATCTATCTATCTATCTTTATATATATATATATATCACATTAAGGTCTGTTAGACAATCGAGTTAAAGTTTTGTGTAAATTTTTCATCGGAGGCAATTTAAAATCCACAGACACAAAACAATGTCATTTGTTAACTCGTTGTCTTCTCAGTTGAAATTCTGACGGTTAATAAGCTTCTCAAGATTTTTTCAGTCTCTGTTTAAAAGAAAAACTCCACCATTCTTCCGTGCCATTTCACCCTCGTCCGTACCTTCGCACTCTTCCTCCGAATCTCATTATGTCTGCATGTTTCGCACGGTCCCAGTATTTGAGATGTCACGCTCAGCATTTTGTATGCATGTGTAGTGTACCACAGTTGTGCGACATGGACATTTTCTCTCTTAATGTTTAATTAAATTTAGTTCTATTTAATTTAAACGTGTATACATGCAGTCCCCAAAATGTGTAATCCTAGGGATTAATTTTCTGGCGGTTATTCTGTTCCCGTGCAGCAAGTCATTCTTCTAGTTACTAGTATATTCAGCAGGTGACACTGAATGTCGAAAAATGGCGTTCGGAAGAAGTCTAGAAATAATCTGTCTACCTTCCGGCCGGAGTTGTGGCCTCGATCCTTACCGACAAACTGATCTTCACGTAATAGCGCCGGATATTCTATCAAGCTCTCTTTCGAAAAACTTTCTTCAAATAATGGCATGGATATTCATTGAAAATGTGATTTCTTATCCTTGAAAGCTATAATTTACAAAGGTGAATTCATTGTAGATTGTCCTTTAGAAAAGCCATCTTTGGACGGAATTCTCAAAATTTGCGTTGCGAATTACAAGGGATTTAATCATATTAGAAGAAGAGGAAAAAGTATAACGGTCCCCCTCACTTAATATGTGCATCCTTCGGTTACTCTCCCTTAGACCCATTATAGTTTCTTGACACTTTATTCGATTCAAAGCAAACAAAGTTTTTCTATTCATATAAATTCTATTTAATACATTTTGTTAACCATTCAGCAACTACGTGTAACTGTGCCTCCAAATGTCGAATTTGGTCGATGTTCCTAGTGTACAAACTGTTTACTTTCAATACAGCTTTCCCTCTTAATCTCTGCGAAGGGTTCCTCTCTGTTATTACAGCCGGTTATCTGTCGGCTTGGTTACTGTGAAGTCTGGATAAAAATAGTAATCTTATTTGTTTAATTTTGTAAACTGAGGCAATCCACTTCAATCCAAAGGCAACAAGGCAAGCAACATGGATTTCTATAAGAAACAATATGATCTCTTCTCTCTTCCTAAACACCTGAGCACACTCTTCTCACTTCGTAAAAACCTAAGCTTACTCCTCTACCTTTCTGAAGACCTGAGCACACTCTTCTCACTTCCTCAACACGTCAGCACACTCTTTTCACTTCATCAACACGTCAGCACACTCTTCTCACTTCCTCAACATGTCAGTACACTCTTCTCACTTCCTCAATATGTCAGCACACTCTTCTCACTTCCTCAACACGCAGCACACTCTTCCCACTTCCTCAACACGTCAGCACACTCTTATCTTCCTAAACACCTGAGCACACTCTTCTCACTTCTTAAACACCTAAGCATACTCTTCTACCTTTCTAAAGACCTAAGCACACTCTTCTCACTTCCTCAACACGTCAGCACACTCCTCTCACTTCCTCAACACGCAGCACACTCTTCTCACTTCCTCAACACGTCAGCACACTCTTCTCACTTCCTCAACACGTCAGCACACTCTTCACTTCCTCAACACTTCAGCACACTCCTCTCACTTCCTCAACACGTCAGCAAACTCTTCTCTTCCTAAACACCTGAACACACTCTTCTTTCTTTAACATCTAGGTACACTCTTTTCCCTTCCTACACACCTGAGCACACACTTCTCTTCCTGAACACCTGAACAAATTATTCTCTCTTCCTGCACACCTGGGCACACTCTTCTTCCACCCTAAACACCTGAGCAAACTCTTTCCGAAAACCTGAACATGCGAGATGCCACTTACGTCGAAATACGAAATGTTGGGACTTTCATCAGTCTCACAGACCGTGGCATGTACTGTCTAATAAAACACGAAGAAACATGCAGCAGCTAAACACAAAATATCTATGCCTTATGCATGAAAGAGTAAGAGAGTCAAACCCAAGGTATTTCGATGGATTAATGGGCGGCATATCATGAAAATGGTAATAAATATTGCCACTAGCTATCCCTCTCCATATAAATTGCTTTTAATTACCTACTCTTAACATGGTTCCTGTATGGCCATTTAAATAAAAGTGACGCTAGGGACAAATTAAAGATTAAGTTTTCCCTGTCCACGCCATGAAGGCATACAGGGGGAATATGGGTACAGCTCCACTCATTTTCCACCTCGGCGCTAGATAGACGTGAGTTGATGACGTCAAGCCCCGACCTCTTTACCCGCTGTTCCCTTTGAATATGAGGCTTAGTGGGCCTCAAAGCCGTTCTAGACCATTTGCAGAAAAGAAAACTTTCTTGCCCCTACCCGAATTCGAACTCCGTATTGTCCAGCCTGTAGCCCAGTCGCTATATATTAATATTTTGAAATTCTGTGCTGTGACTGGGCCTTCAAGCCACAGGCCTACATGTCGTTTCTTGGGGTATTTTGCTTAATGTTAAAATGGGCGCCTTGTGCGTGGGACCCGTAAACTTATGAGACTGTGTTCATTTCTGTTTCAACCCGACAATTAAGAAAATGCCAAAGTTTTAATTAGGAGTATAGAAGACAAGCATAAATAAAATTGTGTATCAAATAAATGCGACCACGATCAGAAAATAATTTTACAGTGGACGTAATTTGTTGTTTTATTTTTAAATTCAGGAAGAACATTGGACATAAAACATGATGGCAACCAAAGGAAACTGCTGTGTTGCGAACAGTCATTACGAATTTCCCCGACACAATCACAACCGGTGTAGGTTTTTGAGTTTATAAATTATAAGCCATATTAACTTGTTTTCTGACCCATCCTAGTATTAACCAATACAAAATTTGATATTTTGTTCGTCGTCAACATGCAATCTATCTTACGACAGGCCCACAGTCTCTTCCAAAGGGGGAGTTCTGCAGATAGCTCGATCTAGTGCTTTCTCGTGCACCTCGTCCGTGGAAACCTTACCAGAGATGGAAGTAAACAAAAATATTCGTGCGTGTCAAACACAAACGATTTAATAATTGACTGGAGAAATACATAAAATGAGAAAGAGTGCGCTGTTGGCATAATACCGTACTAGGTGGTTCCTATCCTTAAATCCAGCCCGCGACACGAAAGAGTTGGCCTGCCTGTCGTCGTGGTAAAAGAAGTACTCACATATTAACCTTTTGGCGCCGGAATTATTTTTTTAATTTTAGCACACCCTGTATATAAAATGTGAATAATACAGGAACCAAATACGTTGGAATTATGAAACAAACTGCATTTTGAAGAGAAAAGAACGGAAAGTATATACCATGTTTAAAATATTCAGTACCTATATTTGTTGAATAAAT
>Ga0131853_10008708_pt1 | contig 18502 bp, 17 predicted proteins | sample TergutLab28metaG_FD_92764 | JGI IMG/M metagenome (GOLD analysis project Ga0131853, IMG submission 92764) | Labiotermes labralis P1 segment gut microbial communities from Petit-Saut dam, French Guiana - Lab288 P1 (version 2) (version 2) | ecosystem: Host-associated > Arthropoda: Insects >... | reverse complement strand
TTTAAGAATCTCTTACCCACAATTGTTTGCTCGACATTCAGGCGGGAAAATTCGAACTGTCTTGGTGGAGTTTTCATATCTAAGCAATTAGCGATAAACCAATCATATAGTGGACGATGGTCTTGAAATTCCAGAGAGCAATTGGAATGTGATATGTTTTCAATCGCGTCGGACAAAGGATGTGCAAAATCGTACAGCGGATAAATCAACCAATCCGTTCCTGTTCTGTAATGTGGGACTCGCATAATTCGATAAATCACGGGATCACGCATATTCATATTACCAGAACTCATATCAATCTTTGCCCGCAAGACACAGTGGCCGTCTGGATAATCGCCACTTCGCATTTTGGCGAACTCGGTCATGTTAAGCTTTGAATCGGTGTTTCTGTATTTACTCTCCCGCCCTGGGATTCCAAGCCCCCCTTTCATTTCTTTTATTTCATCAGCCGTCGAAAAATCAACATATGCCAAACCCTTTTTTATCAGGGTTTGGGCCATTTTGTATAAATCCTCATAATAATCAGACGCAAAGAACAAATTTTCCCATTCCAACCCCAACCAGAACAAATCCCGCTGCATCGCATCGACATATTTCATGTCCTCTTTTTCGGGGTTTGTATCATCAAACCTCAGATTCGTTCTGCCACCATATTTCAACGCCAAACCACGATTAATTCCAAAAGCTTTTGCATGGCCAATGTGCATATATCCGTTTGGCTCGGGGGGATATCGCGTTATAATCTTTTGTCCGCGTGCTACAGACTCAATAACATCCCTTTCAATAAAGTTTACATTCTCTAATCTCTCCATGTTACTGTCCCCCTTGCTAGTGTTAAGAAAATCTCGGCCAAAGCTATATGTGCTTGATTTGGTTCGTCTTCTTCTTTTTCTGCGACTAATAGTGCATCGTATTGATCTATGTACCATCTAAACTTGTTATGTAGGTGCTGGGTATCTGCGGAAGTTTGATAAACATACAAATGATAAACAAACGCGGGACGCCCTAACTGGGGATAGTGCAAGATATCATAAACTATACCTTCCACCCCGTCCTCTCCAGTGTACCTGCCTGCATGCAGCAAAGCCTGGACATAGGCAATGTGGATTGTTCCGCTGATTCCAGCAAGAACTTCTACCCTGTCGTGAGCATCTTCTAGCCTTCTTTCAATCAATTCCTCCGTAAGTTCAATCACCCTTGTGTGTCTTTGCATGCTGATATTCCGATCAAGTGCATCTAACAAGTTCGTATCAGAATCATTTTGCACAAACCTCCTCTCGGAGAACATCAAGGCCGCCCTGTCTGCCCCCATACTGTCCATAAACCCAACCATTGGGGCAGGGAACAAGAATCCGAAAATTGCGATGCCATAACTGAAAACCAGAAATAGGCACGCCAAAGTTGTGACCGACATAAAAATTATTTGTTTTTTCACTATTTCCCTCCTCCTGCTTTGAATTTTGCATCTAGGGCTTGAAGCTTTATCTGATTCGCTATCAGAGCCTTTAAAAAGAATCCCCAGAATATAGTTCCGTAAATCTTGCTGTTCAAACACACACTTACGGTATCTAGTTTGAAGTCCCCCCCCATCAGGGCATCCATTAATCCAAATGGCAGAATCACCTTCGCAGACCATCCAGCAGTCGCCCCCGCCATTATACCTTTGACTGAAAGGCTGATTGCCCTGGTTAATATCGGATCTTTTCGCCTCCATGCTTTCCAACGGGTCATTTTCCGCCTGCCTACCGTGATTGTTTCCCTTAGATATGTAGGAGTTATCACCGGAGGAGGCGGCTTAGGGGCACTCCCATCGCGTTCGCCCTTTGCACAGTTCTGGCAAAGCCATAAGTTTTTATGCTTTGATAATTGAATGTCTCCCTGACCACATCTTTGACATTTATTCCTTTCACCTTCTAAAGAATAACATTCTCTACAGCGCACTTCGCCAGTACTGCTTGTAACCATACTGTTTGTCTTCCTGCCACATCTTGGACAGTCCTTGTCATATCCCATTTGCTTTTCCTCGGACTTATGTTGCTCGCTGTTTGTTATGTCCAAATATTCATCTTCGGTGCCGAATTCTTGGAATTCGGAATAATCATCCTCATAAGACCCCTCGTCGTCGGCATAGCTATCCTCGTAATATTCATAATCGAGTGCTTCTTCGTCCCTCTCGCTCATGATTTAATATAACACTTTACTAACAAAGAAGTCTATTATATAATTGGCGATATGGGATTGTTTCAAAGCGACAACGCACGGAATGTTAAAAGGTTAAAAAAAGTGGCTGACCAAGTCATGCTATTCGAAGAACGAATCGCGGAATTGTCCGATGCCGAGTTACGGGCAAAAACGGAAGAATTCAAAAAGAGGCTTGCGGACGGCGAGAAAATAGACAGCTTGCTTCCCGAAGCATATGCTGTTGTAAGAGAAGCCGCGTGGAGGGTCCTGACACAACGACCATTCTATGTTCAGGTCTTGGGGGCGGTTGCCCTGCACCAGGGTCGAATTGCCGAGATGAAAACCGGTGAGGGTAAAACCCTGACTTGTACCATGCCCGCGTACCTAAATGCACTTGAGGGCAAGGGCGTACACATCGTCGAGGTCAACGAATACCTTGCAAAGCGTAACGCCGAGTGGATGGGCAAAGTCCACCGCTTCTTGGGATTAACCGTAGCATTTGCAAGGGCACACAGCGAACAAAATGAAAAGCAACAGGCCTACGGTGCTGATATTACATATGTTACCAGCTCTGAATTAGGTTTTGATTACCTGCGTGATAATGTCGCTCATAAAAAGGAAGACAGGGTTCAACGCGGGCACTTTTATGCAATTGTTGACGAGGCGGACAGTATTCTGATTGATGAATCCAGAACACCTCTTATCATGAGCATGCCTACAAAAGATAACTCTGACCTGTATCGTGTATGCGACAAGTTCGTACGAACCTTGCGTGAGGATGACTATGAAGTCGATCTGAAAGAGCGTGCCGTCCGCCTGACGGAAGACGGTATTACAAAAGCCGAACGCCAGTTCGGAACAGATAATATTTCCAGTGCCGATAATATGGAGCTGAACCACTTTATCAACAACGCGCTGAAGGCACATTACCTGTTTGAGGATAACGCAGATTACCTGATTAATAAAGATAGGGAAATAGTCATCGTCGATCAAAACACTGGTCGAGCCATGGTCGGACGAAGATATTCAGACGGTCTTCACCAAGCAATCGAGGCAAAAGAAGGCGTACAAATCAAGAACGAGGACAAGACCGTTGCAACAATAACAATTCAGAACTTGTTTAAGATGTATCCGAAACTTGCAGGTATGACAGGAACAGCAAAAACAGAAGAGCGAGAATTCCAAAAAATCTACGGCGTGGATGTCGTATCCATCCCAACCAACAGAATAGTTCAACGGCAAGATGCCCCAGATGTTGTCTTTACGACTATGGACGGAAAGCTAGCCGCGATTCTACAAGATGTCCTGTGGCGTCACGAACGAGGCCAACCCGTCCTTATTGGAACAACTACAATTGAAAAATCCGAACTCATCAGTAAACATTTGAAAAAAGATCGTGTTCCTCATGTTGTTCTGAACGCCAAAAATCACGAACAAGAAGGCCTTATAGTCGCCCAGGCTGGAAAAAAAGGTGCTGTAACAATCGCCACAAACATGGCGGGTCGTGGTACGGACATTTTGCTGGGCGGAAATCCCGAGTTCCTGGCAACCCAAGAGCTAAAAAAAGAAGGCCTAGATGACGAGGACATTTATAACGCAACATCTATCGTTGATACTGACGACAAGAAAATCTTGGAACATCGGGCCAGATATCAGGAACTATACAAAGCATTCAAAGAAGAAACGGACAAGGAAAAAGCAGAGATTCAAGAACTGGGCGGACTGCACATAATCGGAACCGAGCGACACGATTCACGGCGTATTGATAACCAGTTGCGTGGTCGTTCAGGGCGACAAGGAGACCCAGGCTCTTCAATATTCTATATATGTACCGAAGACGATATTATGAAGCGATTCGGAAAGTCCATCATCGGTGGTACTATGCGTCTATTCAAAATGGATGATGTCCAATCGCGGATGATGACACGATTATTCGAAAGGGTTCAAAAGGCCGTCGAGGGGCATTACTTTGACGCTCGTCGTTATACTTTTGAATACGATAATGTTATGAACGGGCAAAGGGAGTTGATTTACACAGAAAGAAACAAAATTCTTGACGGCATTGATGTCCACCAACAAATCATGAATATGTTCCCCGATGTCGTAGAGAAAGTCGTATCAAAGGCGATTGATGTCGAGGCCCACTGGCGTGAATGGGATCTAGAGCGGGCAAACAAAGTCCTAGGTAGCGAACTGTTCGGAAAAGAGGTCGAATACCTAGACAAAGAAAACACTGAAGGAGCCGACAGCTCAGATATCATCGATATGGTTCTGGAAGCCGTTAACACACAATATCAAGAGAAGGTTGAAAAATTGAAAGAGGAAGGGTTCAACTTTGCCCATGTCGAAAGACATGTCTTACTAAACACGGTTGACGATCGTTGGATGGATCATATTGACCAAATGGTTCAATTGCGATCCGGAATCGGACTGCGTGGGTATGGGCAGAAAGATCCTCTAGTCGAATATCGCCGCGAATCCATAGATATGTTTAACAACATGATTGAACAGATTAACGAGCGTACTGCCCTGTTCCTGTTTAAAATTCAAGTAGAAAAGAGAGAGGAAAAGCCACAACCGTTCCGCCATCAAAAAATGACCAGTGGGCGTGGTGAAGACCTGTCCGGCCCTGTTCGACACAATCCTGAGGCACAAACCCCAATCGGCCGACCACAGGGCACATATACAAAGCAATCCCAAAAGGAAGTTGGTCGAAATGACCCCTGTCCATGTAAGTCTGGCAAGAAGTTTAAATCTTGCTGCGGCCTTGACCGCTAATTCAAAAACTCCCCATCTGGGGAGTTTTTCTTAGTGGTGCTCGTGATCATCATGGGGATCATCCGCTTTGGTCGCGTGAATGGTGCCAGGCTCGTGATGAGTAGGACCATAGATGGTATACAGCTTCATTGGCTTTTCGCCTGTATTAATGATATTGTGCCATGTGCCTTTATGGACCATAACCGCCCAATCACTTTTGATTGGAACTGGGTGCGACAAGCTATCTTGTGCTTCGCCCGATACAAATTGACCGCTACCCTTCTCGACTCTAAAGAATTGGTCATGATCAGGATGAACCTCTAAACCTATATCCTCGCCTGGTTGCAGAGACATTAGCGATACTTGCAAGTTCTCACCCGTCCACAAAATCTTCCTAAAATTTGGGTTGTCTTTTGTTTCATCCTCGATGTTCACCACTGTTACTTCTTTCATTTTCTACCTCCTTTATCTTCCTGTAATACTCCGTTCTTGTACTTTCGATTTTCGCGTCGCCCGTTGGCGTAATAGTATGTCCCCTCAAGATGTTGTACATCATCCTGCCACATTCCTTCGTATTTGTCACCGATCGCATAGAAAAGAATTCCCTTACCGTTCTTTTTGTCGTTCGCCCACTCGCCTTCGTAACGATCACCGAACGGATATTTATATACTCCTTGACCATGCATCTTGCCATCAAGCCAATGACCTATGTAAATGTGCTTGCCCGCCGTTGTGTACATTCCAATGTCATGCGGTAGCCCATTCAACCACATTCCCTCATATTTATCACCATTAGCATACTTCATTGTCCCTTTCCCCATTGGCAACCCATTCAGCCACGAGCCAGTATATTTGTTGCCGCTGGGATATGTATACATTCCCTTTCCTTCTTTCCTGTCGTTACTCCAAAAGCCTTCATACTTAGCCCCACTGGCGTAAAAGAATTTGCCTGAGCCATGCTTCCTGCCACTAACCCAGCCCCCTTCGTACCGAGAGCCATCAGCAAAAACATAAGTGCCCGCACCATGACGCTTGCCCTTTATTATTCCACCTTCATAGCGATCACCATTTCTATGTTCGATTTTCTCTCTCATCATCTCCCCCTTAAACTATCAGTTTCTTTTCTCTCTTAGGTGTAATTTCAGCAAGCTCGGGATCAGGGTTTGCATAAACAAAGTCAAATATCGGCGAGGCTCTGTCTGTTATCACTTCGGCAGTTATAGTAACCTTTTGCAAGTCCTTGTTACTTGGAGCATGGAACATGACTTCCCGCATCCTATCCTCCATGATAGTCCTAAGACCTCTGGCACCGGTTTTCAGTTTTTGTGCCAGCTGGGCTACTTTTGCAAGGGCATCAATAGTAAACTCGAGTTCGACATCGTCCATTGCGAACATTTTCTTATATTGCTGGGCCAGTGCATTTTTCGGCACAGTCAAAATATCAATAAGGGCTTGAACATTTAGCTCGTTCAATCCAACATATATTGGAACACGACCAACGAACTCAGGAATCATTCCATATAATTTCAGGTCACCTGGGGTTACATTTTTTATAAGCTCGCTTATCATCACCCCTTCGAAATTTATGTGACCTCCACCTATACGATCGGCAATAACAAACTCGAGATCAACAAATGCACCTCCGACAATAAATAAGATGTTTCCTGTGTCTACACCCGCAATAATCGAACCCTCGATACATTTAAGGAGGGCTTGCTGGACCCTTTTACCTGTCTTACTGTATCGTTCTGCCAGCTTGTCAATCTCGTCTATATAGATGATTCCCCGCTCTGCCTTCTTTGGGTCGCCGCCCGCCGCCGCCAATAACTTTTCAATCATCGCCTCTATATCCCGCCCGCCCGAGGACAGAATGGATGTTGCATCTCCTATTGTAAACGGAACATCCAAAGCTTTTGCCAACATACTGCAAACATAAGTTTTACCAGAACCCGTCGGTCCAATCATAAGGATATTACTCTTACCCAGCTGCACACCTTCGCCGCTGTCTTGAATTCGCTTGTAGTGATTGTAAACGGCAACGGAGATGACCTTCTTAGCGTCTTCTTGCTCGATAACATACTCGTCGAGGTGGGCCTTTATCTCGGAGGGTGTAGGCAAGCCCAATGTGGAAACCCTTTCCTCTTTGGGTTTTTGAATTCCCCGCATTTTTATAATACAGGCATCACATACCTGAATCCGCCCACTGGATGGATTCGAAACCTTGGTCGCTAGATTCACCTTGCACAAATCACATAGGTCTTTGTTCATATCTTAAGTATACACATATTTATTCCACTGTCACGGATTTTGCGAGGTTTCGCGGTTGGTCGGGATTGAGGCCTAGCTCTTGGGCCAAATACAAACTAAATAGCTGTGCATGCATTGCCCCGACCAAAAAGTTGTCCGCCGTGAATTCCTCTGTGTGACTTCCCCTTGCCTTGACCTCGTATTTTGCATTTTCTTGCTTGGCTCTCAATTTCTCGTCATTACTTGTGCATAACATTATCGTCAGGGTTTGATCATCAACAAGGGCGAGTGTTCCATGCTTTAACTCGCCTGAGGGGAAACCTTCACAATGCTTATAGGTAATCTCCTTGACCTTCAGGGCACTTTCCAAAGCAAGTGTCGCATCAAGACCTTTTCCTAAAAAGAAGATACTGCGGATGTCTCTGTATTCTTTCGCCAATTCTTTCATCCGCGGTGCTTGAATCAGAACTTCCCGTGCTTGAGATATCAAACTCTTTGGTGGAATACCTTGTCGTGCCACAATGGTGGCCACAATTGTTTGGGCGATAAATGCCTTGGTCGATGCAACAGCAATCTCTGTGCCTGCAAGCGTTGGCAACAGAAAGTCACAATACCTGGCAATAGATGAGCCCTCGACATTGCAAAGAGCTGCGACTGGAAGACCATGTTCCTTGAATATCTGCATAGCGGACAAGGTATCCGCGGTTTCGCCACTTTGGGATATAACCACGCCTAAATCGCCCTCTTCAAAAAACGCGTCCGCAAATGGCAACTCCGAGGCGATATATGTTTTTGTACGGACTCCTTGATGGGATTCCAGCAGCTGTGCCAATACAAGCCCCGAATGGTATGCCGTACCACAGGCAGTTATATGTACAGTCCTTGCATTCTTTATTTTTCGCGATAGCTTTTTAAATTCGTTGCCCTGAATAATATTTTCGTAATTCTTAATTATTTTCTCAATTACGGATGGAATCTCGAAAATTTCCTTTTCCATAAATGTGGAATATCCTTCTTTTGTCACGGGTTTTATTTCAATTTCCAAATTCAATGGCTCTTTTTCAAATCCGAAATCTATTTTCTCATCCGCAATGGATACGAATTCACCTTCTTCTAAGACATAAATTGTATGACATTTTTGTCGTGCCGTGGGTAAATCGGACGACACATATATGAAATCCTTACCCTCACCGATGACCAAGGGTTGCCGCCCAAACCGTGTTGCAACAAGGGTATTTGGCTCCAGTGGCGACATGGCAAGAAATGCGTAGCTGCCTCGTAGATGCTTGCTGGCCTCTTTAACTGCCACCAGCAAGCCCTTATCCATGTATTTTGAGATCAAGTTAGGAATAACCTCGGTGTCTGTTTCGGATTTACGCGGAAAGTCAATCAGGTCCTTATAATTTTCAATAATTCCGTTATGAACAACTATCACTCTCCCATCATGGCTGAGATGTGGATGACTGTTAGCCTCGGTCACACCACCATGGGTTGCCCAGCGGGTGTGACCAATTGCAATGTGGGCATCTTCAATAATAACTTTCTCTTTTAGTTTTGAAATGTTTCCAACGGATTTGATGGTTTTCACCCTGCCATCTTTTAAAAAAGAAATACCGGCACTGTCATAGCCCCGGTATTCAAGAGCCTCTAGCCCTTCTATTGCCTCTTTAACTGCACCACCCAAACCTAGAAATCCAATGATTCCGCACATGGGTTTATATATGAATTACTCTCCCATGTAGTGCTTTTGGAACAGTTCGTCCATTTTCTTTTTGTAGGTTACCTCGTCAATTATTCCATCTGCTTTGTATTGTTTCAGCCTGCCTACCGCTTGGTCAAATTCCGAGCCAGCTTTGCCCGCGCCCTTGCCTGTGGCAACACCTTTTGATCCTGCGTGTGCGATTGCTTCGACACCTGCTTCTGCGTTATTCATGCATAGTGCGATGATACCAAGAATCAAAGGAATCCAACCGCCCGCGAAGAATGACATAATTGTTACTGCTATCAGCAATCCGTTAAAGTCTGCTGGTGTGTTTGTTGTATCGTTAGTTTTTTGAATCAACTTTGCACTTAACACAATTTGTGTAATGCACAGAGCAAGCAATAACAAACCAAATATCAACCAGAACACAAACAACCCTGTGTTTAATGCCCTAAAGCTGCTCCAACCCGAATGGGTCCAGTAAAGTGACCAAGTATAAGCCGCCGACATAAAAATTATCGACATCAGTATCCCAATCGAGGCAAACACAATAGCCACGATTCCAGTAACCCTTGCCATAGTTCTTTTCATAAAAGAAACCTCCTTATATCTATACTAGTATGTGTCGAACCCGCGTGTCAATTCATTTCTTGAGGGTTTTTGCCAAAACAGGGGGGGTGGCAGGGTTTATGAGGGTTTTCAAGGGTTTTGCCTCGAAAAAAAACCTTGAAGAAGTAGGACTCCTCTCTCCTCCGCAAATCACATTATTATAACATATAATGTTTCTATTTGATCCAAGATGTGACAGAATTCAATCCCACGATGAATTTCTACTTTAAATGTTCTGGATTGAGGGGAATGAGGTCGCCGTGGACGAAAAGCCCATTTTTGCGGATGAGGACACCGTCAAACCAGACCTCGCCCCCGCCGAATTCAGGTAGGTGTGATTGAATAATATCCCAGTGTAATTGCGACTTGTTCCCATTTGGGGCATCGTCATAGCAGTTCCCCAGAGCAAAGTGAATTGAACCACCCATTTTCTCGTCAAACAGGGTGTCGTACATGGACTTGGTTATGTATGGATTCACGCCGAATGCAAACTCGCCAATATAGCGGGCGCCCTCATCGGCATCAAGTTCATTTGTAAGAGCATCACAGCATGTTGAATCATGGTTAATTACCCTGCCATCCTTGAATTTCAGAACCACATTTTCATGTACATGACCCTTGTGCAAAGACGGAATATTAAACCTTATTGTTCCATTAACCGATTCACGAACCGGTGATGTGAAAATCTCGCCATCTGGGATATTATGTAGACCAGAGCAAATCACCGCCTTTTGTCCCTTTAGGCTGAATGTCAAGTCCGTATCTGGTGCGATAATTCTGACTTGATCAGTTTTCTCGATTAGTTCTTTTAGGGGTTGCATTGCCCGCTCCATCTTGCCGTAATCTAGGTTGCAAACATCAAAGTAAAAGTCCTCGAATGCCTCTTGACTGGTTTTCGCTAATTGTGCCATAGATGGATTTGGCCAGCGCAAAATTGTCCATGTTCCCTTGGCAACACGAATGTCGATGTGGATTGGTCTGCCGTAGTGCTTGCTATGAATATTTTTCTTTTCTGCTGGAACATCTGCGGTTTCGAAAACATTGGTTGCCGCACCAATTCCTATATACGCATCAGCCTCCTCGAACAATGGCTTGGCGTATTTAGCCGCCAGCTTAGAATACTCTGGCGTTACACCCATCAGCACTTCCCTTCCTATACGATCTTCACTGAGTCGCACAAAGGGGTAGCCCCCTACCTCGTAGGTTTTTCGCACAAGAGCAATTATTAGGTCACGAGATTCATGTGTACCCTCAATAATTATGCTCTGCCCTTTTTGCAAGTTTGCACTGCGAGTTATCAAGTTGTGTGCTAGTTTCAGCACTCTTTCGTCTCTCATCTTTTCCTCCTTGCCTATATTATAGCATTTAGCATATACTTAGTCATGAGAAAAATTATTGCCGTAATCGGGGATGCAACGATAGAGGAAGGGGGAGAAAAGCACCAAGTCGCAATGGCATTGGGCAAGGCCTTGGTCGATGCAGGTTACAGAGTCCAAACAGGGGGAAGGACAGGAGTTATGACATCAGCACTGCAGGGAGCGAAGCAGTCCAAAAAATACCGAGAAGGTGACACTATTGGAATAACTCCTTTCTTTGATCGTGCTAAAGTAAATCCTTACGCCGATATTGTCATTGCGACGGGTCTTGACTTTTACCGAAACAATATCGTAATAAACGCGGATGCGGTTGTTGCAATCGGAGGAGGGGCAGGAACTCTGGCTGAAATTGCAGGAGCATGGCACATGTTAAAGTTGATTATTAGCTATAAAAATATCGACGGCTGGTCGTCGCGTATTGCGGATCAGGCAGTCGACCATAGAACAAGATATCCAGCAATTCAGAATGACCGTGTTTACGGGATAACCACAGCTGAAGAAGTTATTAAATTACTGGATGAATTACTTCCACAGTATAACGAGCCCTATCAAGCAATTTATGTGAGACCTTAAAAGAGAGGATATCATGTTCATAAACGAAGGAATTCCAATTGCACTATGGATTGTTAGCCAGGTTTTCGGCGTCCTGGTCATTGCAGCGGTATTTATAACCTTTCAGATGAAACGAAAGACCATGATTCTGTGGGGCATGTTTTTTGGAAACCTGTTCTCGGTTGGAATGCACGCATTTCTTGGTAATTGGGCAGTCGTGGGCATTAGTGCCGTTACTGCGTTAAAGTCCCTAGCGTTTATTTATACTACCGTTAACAAAGATAAAATGCCCAAGTGGATATCCTTTGCCACTTTCCTTTTGTTTAGTGCTCTAGCTATATTCGCCGTCATACTAACAAATGTTATACTGACCAATCCAAATGCCAACTGGTATGACTGGGTTATGCTGGGGGCACAACTCTTTGCTAACTGGACCCAGTGGGCAAAAGAAGGACATTGGATAAGATTTAGTTCAGGTGCATTTAGTGTTCTTGGGCTATACAATAATATATTGTTCATGAATGTTATGGGATTAGTGATTGCAGGGGTGAAGCTGGGATCTATTGGCCTGTACTATATCAGACTGCATGCGAGCAAGAAGCTTAAAGCCAAACCCCCAAGATGCCGAGAATGCCCAAAAGGCATGGATAGTTGTGAGAAGTGTCCATATAGAATGACCTTGACAGTCCAGTCTGATTAATGTAATATTACCACATGCCTATTAACAATAATACGAATTTTAATCTGTATCGTTCTTTCTTAGCAGTTTATGAAACAAAGAGTGTTCGCGGAGCCTCTGAGATAACAAATACTACGCACAGTGCAGTTTCGCAAAACCTTAAGGAGCTTGGGAAACAATTGGGTATAACCCTGTTCAACCCTCTGCCCCGCGGAATGGAGCCCACCAGCGATGCAATAACACTGTACCCTGTAATAAAGGCCGCGGTTGATATGATTTATGCAGGCGAGGTAAATGTACGAGTATTCACACCGGAGACTCCTGCCGTTATCAGGCTGTCGGCACCATCAACACTTGTTAGTTATACTCTAATAGATTACTTTGTCGAGTTCAAGAAAAAATATCCCTATGTTACATTTGAGTTCCATGGCAGGGGGGGGGTCGAGTTATTGAACCTGCACAGAATTGACTTTGTTATTGATCTTGATCATTATTTCAAAGGATACAAATTCAAAATTACTCCACTCTACAGTGAAAAATGCACATTTATAGCATCAAAGAAATTCCTTGCAGAACACAATCTTAGCGAGACAATTACACTGGAACAGTTATCAACCCTTCCCGTCGTTGGGCATCACGAATTCCTGAGAACCCTGCAAAATGAGAATGATATTAAACTGAATATTTTCGCTACTACCGCGACAAGCGAAAAAACAATTGCCTTCACAAATCACGCAATTGGACTTGGTTATTATTTTGATAGCACATTGTCCGCAGTTGAAAATAAGGATATCGTTCCTATTAAAATCAAAGATTTGCAAAACCCTACATTTAATTCTGTATTAGCGTATAACGAGGCAACGATAACGAAACCAGCCCAAGCCTTTATCGAAGGACTTATAGAATTCTGCGCAAAGTTGAACTGATTGTTTTAGCGTGCTGCTTCAGGAAGCTATCATATTGATTATAAACTACTGTGTTTATGTTAGAAGCATTTACCAAACATGGCCCATGGGCGAGCTCTCTTACCCGTTGGATGTCTACCCTTTCCTTGCCGATTTTGTACATATTCTCGTTCAGGCGCCTTGTGCGACCGTCAGGCTCGGAATTAATCATTATACGATAATCAGCATTAAGCCACAGCTTATTTAACTGGTTCGCCGTCAGCCATTCGAATACAACGAATTCTGGTGCTTGGGTTGTAATAAGGTGTTTTACCTTTTCCTCGAATCTTTTTTCGATATAGTCTCTAGCCGTTGCGAAGAAGTCCCTGTGTCTGCCGACTTCTTCATGGCGATCACATCGAATCAAATATTCCAAGCCCGATTCCCCCTCCAGTGGAAGATGACCAAATATTCGTTCCATTTCTTCGCGTTTTGCCAAGACGGAGTCAAATAGGAACTCATCCCCATGGATAACAGGACAATTTAAATGCTCTCCTAAATACCCCGCAAAAGTAGACTTACCTGCACCCGACAGACCATCAACTATGATAATTTTAGGCTTAGCATACATACTATAACAGTAGAGCAAATATCTAATGTTGAATATTGCATGATTCTGACCAAAAATGACTTATTTTGTCAAGCTTTCGTTACCAGACAAATACTAGTTTTTGTAGTATAATCATTTATGGCAAATAAAACTAATTTAAATCTTTATCGAACATTTTTAGCTGTTTACGAGACAAGAAGTGTCCGCAAGGCGTCCGAATTGACAGGCACAACGCACAGTGCCGTTTCGCAAAACCTTAAGGAGTTAGGGAAGCAATTGGGGGTTGCCTTGTTCACACCTCTGCCCCGCGGGATGGAACCATCCAGTTATGCAGATTCCTTGTACCCGACTATACGGTCGGCGATTGATACGATTGACGGTGGCGAGAAAAATGTCCGCACCTTTAACGAAAATACAGACAGTGTTATAAAAATAATTTGCACAACAAACTTTGCGGGATATTACCTGACGCCATATATTGCAATGTTTAGGGACAGGTATCCTAATATTAAATTCGATATATTGAATAAATCCATAGATGACGCAGCAGAGTGGCTGGAAAGAGGAGCAACTCATCTTGTATTAAGTGTTGTTCCACTTGAAAAATTTCCAAACTTTGGATTTAAACAGATAGAACTTCAATCATTTCCTCAGACCTTCTTCACTACGGCAGAATTTGCTAAAGCAAATAAAATAGAGGAAACCATCTCTAAAGAGAAGTTCAATACTTTGCCATTCCTGGCCCTCCGCACTGTTGGGTATTTCGTCAAGAACATCAAGGAACCCGATATAGTTGTTGATATGCAAGAAAATATAATCCAACTCGTAGCAAAGAGTGCCGGTGTAAGTTTTGGTATATTGAGCGTTGCTAAAGAAACACTTGGTGAAGATATCTTAGTTGGGTTTGAGGTCGAAGGCCACAAACCAAAAGATGCGACACTTGTTTGTGCATATTCAGCCAAGATTGCTCTGCCAAAAGCCGTTTCTGCCTTTTTAACATTGCTTAAGGCATGAATCTCTCTGCGTGCAATTCCAGCAATTCATCATTTGGTATAATTTCCAAAGGAAGTCTGTAGGCATGTAGCAACCTTGATAATTTTTGTTCAACTTCTTGGCCTTTCTCGAACACATTTTGTACTACTTCTATTCGGCCCCCGCCGATGATAGGGTAATCACTGTCTCTGGCCAAGCTGTCCCCTAAACCTATTCCCCCTTCATTATCCTCGGCGACTGTATAACCTGCAAACATTTTCTCATTCTCAATCAGAACATTTACCGAACTGGCCGACGCCAGCCAACCAAACCCTCTCCTTCTATATTTAGGATCTCCAAAAGTTCCTATTTCCCCCAGGGACCCAGGCGGCACTTTGAGTAAATATTCGTACCTCTGAGTATCCTCACAATCCATCCTGGCAAAGGATACCGTGACTATTTCGCCATTTACTGTTACTACTGAAGTGTTACCCAGTTCGAAATCCCAGATATCACCCCTGACGCCCCTTATAAATTGCCTTAAATAATGACCGTTGCCGTTTTTCTTTAACTTTTTCTTGACACACTCGGAAAGACGCCAAATTTTAGGCTTGTCAGATGATTTCGCCCCTCGGACATCTACTATATCTACCATAACGATATATTGTAGCGTATATTTAAACAGAAGGCAATACTTAAGGAAAAATTACCAATCAAATACATCGGAACGCTTTGCGTTCTTGATGATAATATCGTTACGACGGCGGATATCATAGTAAACGCTTTCCTCATCAAAGTACTTGGATGCCGTCCACTCGTCTTGAGCGGGATACAACTTGACTAAGCCATTTTTAACACATTGATAGAACATTGTTACCTTGGAGCGCAGTGGGTTAAAACCGAAACAGTAAACATAGATGTTTCCAGGCTTTAAATCCAGAAGCTCGTTCGGCGGCAATAATGGACGGCTAACTGTGTCATAGTTCCAGGACTTGCTGCCCGCGTCGGAATCAGTCTCGGTTACCTTACCCGTGGACTTGGATACAGATTGGGTTCGTTTTTCAATTGCCATCTCACCCATTAGGTCACTGAAGGCCTTTCGAGTGTCCATATCATTGACACCGATGAATATCTGAGTGTTACAGTTGTTTCGGATTGTTATTGCCTTTTCTTGACCATATACGGCCTCAAGCTGCTTGTAATCCTGTAGAACCAAGTTCAAGAAAATCCTACGCGAACGGGCAACGGTAACAATTGTTTCGAAGTTCTCCAGTTTTGGCATGTTACCGAACTCGTCAAGAATAAAGTATGTTGGCCATTTTAGTGCTCCCCCAAAGTTATTTGCAAGTTCGACAAGAGCCTTATATAGCTGGGCCACACAAAGGATTGCAAGAGGGTGACGGATTTTAATCTGGTCAGGAATAACGAGGAAGAACGCGGTTGGTTGTTCTACAAACTTGTCGAAGCTGATTTCTGTACCACTTGTAATATAACAAATACCTTTATCTGCAAACATAGATAACTTATTAGTAACGACACCAAAGAAGTTACGCTTTGTGTTCTCGGAGTTCGCAATAACGGTCTGAGCAAGAAGTGCCGCAGGAGATAACTTGGAACGACCTTCAAAGTATTTTGCGATGGAACCAAATGCATTATTTGGGTCGCTGTCACGCAATGTTACAATCTTGAAGACATTATAGAAATTGAACTTGTCTTTGGTCATACCAAGCTCAGGCTTAAGAGAGTCTTCCAGCATCGCCAGAATTGTACCTTGAATCATGTCACGGGCACCTTGTTCCCAAGATGGATCTTTTTCATTAGTGATCGGACAGATAACCTCACATATATCCTTGATATCCGCTTCACATTCGCTGATCAATCTCTGCTTAAGAGTCTTAGCCTCCATCTGAGCCATCTCAAGATTTGGGAATGCAACGCCGTTGAATTCGTACCAGATGTTTTCGTAACTTGGTGCGATGATTCGCATGTTGATGGATCGTGGATCAATACCAGCGTGCTTCCTTATTTCTTTGTCTAGGGCGTGTCCGCGCTGGAACATGTTCCAGGCACGCTCAAACGGATTCCAGCGACTGGACTTGGTCGGCTCGGACAAATTAAATACCTGTACATCATAACCACTTCTTTTTAGAGTTTCCGCCATCTGGGCGTAAATTTCACCCTTAGGGTCGGTGATGACCATGTTTGGTTTCTCTCCACTGTGACCTAGTGTGTAAACATACGGCAAAACATAGCCTTGCGTCTTACCCGAACCAGTTGTCCCAAGAACAATCGTATGATAGTCCTTTGGAACCATATTGATTTGGATGTCACGGCCGAACGCCTCGAATCGGACAAGAGTGCCAGTTTTCTTCACATGCTTCAAAGTCGCCAGACTGGTTGTAATATATAGCTTGTTTAACTCGTTCTTCGTCATCCAACGGTTCGAGTAGAACTGTTCTACCGTTTTATTTTTCTCGTCAACGAAAAAGAATCCCGCGATTACAAGGGCCAAAGCTCCTAACGGTGCGGCCAGAAACCACGGCCAGAAGTTTGGACTGTTGAACGCTTGGCCAGATAATAAACCATTACCCTCGGAAACATTCACCCCTATCATAACAAGGAAGAATATGGCCAGCATCGCTCCTATGCCCAGGAGCGCAAACACCCCCCACTTCTCCTTTAGCGTTTCTTTGCTTATCATAGTTCCCCCTTACAGTATTATCTCTAGAATAGCGAATATTATCGAAAGTGGCAAACGAAAAATTATCTTGACACACATCCAGCTAATATGCGAGAATAAAACTCATGAAACGAAAGATCTTCGCAGCGGGAACAGCGACACTACTGCTTCTTGGAGCCTGTTCAAGTCAAGCCCCTGGATACAATACAGATGTCGCCGAGTCTCCTGTTAGCATTGAACGGCCAGAGACTTCCGCAAACCAACCTAGTCCAAGTCCTAAACAAGAAACAGCCCTAGATGAGGGACCTAGGGACCTAACGGCAGAAGAACTAGCCTTTTTAGAAATGGTAGAGCCAAGCCTGTTTAATTGGAAAGACATGACTATCCAACATGCCCGAGATTTTGTTCTTAATAGCCCAGAAAGTAATGACCGATGGGAAGTTTGGAATGCATGGTCATATAGGATGCACACGATGGGACTGGCTCCCTCAGAAGAAGAGCTCATATTGCAAAATAATCTGTTAGCTAGAGGCATGAATGAAACAAGCCTTGACAGTGATATTTTATTAGACATCATTCACCACAATTTCCGCGATGGAGAAGATGCTGTCATGCAATTGATTTTCAAGGAAGCCGGAAAGGACCTTGAAAGATAGAGAGCCCATCCTCAAGGTCGCCCAAATCCAGCAAATGTATGTGGCTGGTTGCTCCAAAGAAGTGTTGCCGAATGCCAAGTAGTTGTTCGCATATGACCTGCACCTAAATCATGACCTATGAAATTTCCAGCAGGGCCACTCATATGAATTTGTGTTCTATTACCCGTATAGATTCCCGAGTGCATTATAGTTCCATTTGGACCATTACGCCAAAACACTATATCACCAGGTTGACCTGTTTGATGTATTTTCCCTTGGGCACTCAATGCGGTGAATATCTGATGCCCCATCCCGCCAGATCCCTGAGTCGGCAGCGTAACACCTGCCTCTCGGTAAACAGCAATTACGAATCCGGAACTATCATACCCAGGAAAATTTATACCATTTCCCCCCCAGATTCTCCTTGTTTGCGGGTTATTTCTGAGATTTGCCTGATGCAGCACTTGAGCCGCAACTCCACTGGCCCCACCGCCATCTGGAGGCAGCTGAGGCGAAGCATCCCACTCTGCCTGGGTAACTATTCGAACATATGTAACGAATGAATGGCTGGGTAATGTATTTATATCACCTTCGAAGCCTGGGGGGATTGGTCCTCTG
>Ga0131853_10008707_pt1 | contig 18503 bp, 13 predicted proteins | sample TergutLab28metaG_FD_92764 | JGI IMG/M metagenome (GOLD analysis project Ga0131853, IMG submission 92764) | Labiotermes labralis P1 segment gut microbial communities from Petit-Saut dam, French Guiana - Lab288 P1 (version 2) (version 2) | ecosystem: Host-associated > Arthropoda: Insects >... | reverse complement strand
TTTGCCGTCGAAACCTACTTTTCGCAAAGTCACTCTATCGTAGCGGTGCAGCGTGCGTTCCGTACTCGCTACCAAATCCCCCCTCGGGACCGAGTACCGGATCGAAAATCCATTTTATTGTGGGTTGAGAATTTCAGGGAAACGGGAAGTGTGTCTGAAAAAAGAAGAGGACGACCACGGACCTCTCGAACACCAGAGAACATCGAGGCTGTCAGACGCTCCGCAAGCAAACACCACGCAAACAACGGCCACCACTTGCAAGATATTCTTTTTAAGACTATGTGATTTAAAACTTCCCATTTCGTAGTTTCAGAATCCAAAAATAAAATTTTTGTTTCTCGAATAGTTTTTTGTTATTCACCTTAAAATTTACGGAGGTTATTTTGCCAAACCCTGTACAATAAGTAAAAGCCAAAATGTGCTGTTGGATTCACGTGTTGTTTTGTATTTTTGTATGTTTTTAAGCACAGGATGTTGGTAATGAAAGTTGCTCTGCTCTTAGGGTACTACAGTGGAGTGGATACAGATGGCATAACGTTTACTTGATTTACGCAGTACAATTGGTAAGAGTAGTACTGGTTCTTGCTACACGGAGCGTTGTCTCATCAATATTCTTTATTTCGTATTTGAGTACGTTGTTTTAAATTCTTTAAATTTCCTTGGATACATTTTCACTGTCCGATGTATTGTAAGGCGAAGGGGACCAGTTTTCATAACACTATACATTTGTTGAAAGGTTTTTGCGTTTTTGACCACGAAAGGAATGAAAAATTTTTGGAAGAATTGAAAGTAGAACCAGATGACGAGAAAATGAGAAGACACAAATCAAATTGGCCGCTACATACAACAAGAATGAACAAAACACAACAGGATGCCAAAAATAATGTTGAATTGTAGACCAAATGAACGAATACGACTTGGAACACATTTAAAGAGACTGTTAGACGAGGCTCAAATAAGTCATCAAGGCCTAACTCGTGACGGATTATTATTATTATTATTATTATTATCATCATCATCATCATCATCATCGTTGTACATACCGGGTATTGTGTATATTCGGAAGACTGCTGTACGTCATGTATCTAGTTCCACTACGAATGTATATTACTTAAAAGTTGCGTTATTCTGTCCTCAAACATTGTGGCTGATATATATTGTTCGTTTTGTGGTAATTTTTTACTTATTTAGTAGGTCGGAAGTCTTGCTCCTGCACTTGTAGGTTTCGGAACTTATTCGCCACTAGCTCACACACACACACACACACACACACTGCACTGATAACCGAAGACAGAATTTATCTGTGAACCCCCGATCAGGAACACGAAACATTATAACAGGGTGTGCTAAATGTTATAATGGGTCCATCACTGTACAGATACGGATCCGTCTCTTGTCTAAAGTACACCAACCAAACTGTTTAGATTAGAGTGCTTCTGGGAACCGTGCAGCATTAAAGGCTCGATAAACCCAAACTGTTGCGTCTCCTCGAACATAATGCGATTCATATCCATCTCTCCACACCACCACCCCAACCCCGCGCCACCAGACACCCGTCCTTAATCCTTCGAACACTGAAATTAATCTACCAACCTACCTACGACCTCACACTATGGAAGGGAGACCGTCTTGAGAAGTTACGAGATACTCAGCTAGTCAAAAATTTGCAAAACAGAATGATATACGAAAATTTCACTTCCGTTCACACACAATCTTTCCACCTGTCCCTATCCTGAGACAGATAAATCCATTTCACGATTTTCCATCCTATTTCACGAAGATAAACATTGATTTTATCTTCATATCTACACTTACGTCTACCAACCGGTCGCTTTCTTTCTGGATTCACCACCAAAATCCGGCACGCGCCTCTCCTCAGCCCCCCCCCCCACAATACCCACAGGCCCCACCAATCTCATTTTTCTTCATATGATCACCTGATATTTGGTGAGCATTCAAAATCACGACGCGCCTCCTTACGCAGTTTTCTGCAGCCAGCTGCCACTTCTTCCCCCTTACGTATTGGTCAAAATTTCTGGTCCTTTTCTGTTTCTTTTTTCTGTTCACAGAATCTGTGCAAGTCCAAAAGCCAGCCTGATGTTTTGCTTCGTACGGTGAAAAGTAAGTGAATGAAAACAACACTAACAGTTCCAGTTCGCACCTCACAAATAAAGCTCCTCTATTACTTAGACCAAAAGCGTGGGCAAATAATTCTGCTCCGACATGCGCGAGAAATAGTAACAAACAGTGAGAGGGGGGGGGGGCAGGATGGCGACGACGTTAATAACGGTCTTAAAAACTTCTCGCTTCGTAAAACTCGAAGTCAGTGAACACCAGGAACACAAAACACGTGGAAAAGTTTGTACTAAACACGGGTTTGGCCGATTCCAACGGGGGAGGAGCGAGGGCTTCAGGCACCATTTGCTGCAATGGCCAGCATGTCTCAAGTCTTCACACCGCGAGCATTCCGCAAAGAAGTACATGCGGAACGCAGCTTGCTGCGAGTTTCTGTCGAGTTGGCAACAGAGCATTATAGCGGGACATGCACAGACCTGCCCTTCAACGCTCGCTACATACTTTGCCACGCTGGCAAAGGTGAGGGAAAAATATTTACAAAATTTTGTACTGTTAAGTAACGTTAACAGAAACGTGGCTAAAGCAAAACAAGCGAGCCAGCGTACGTATAAACGCAACGACGAGGAGCGTTCGCGTCTTTTAATGGTTTTCACAGTGTACAAATGAATTCTGTATTTTGATCCAAACCGTGGAAATTGGTCAGTGACTTAATGAGTCTGTAGGCTGACACCATTCTTCTTAGAATGAGACTCTTTCAGAGAAACGTTGTGGAGATAAACGCCCTTTTCATATTCAATAACGTTTTTCCCCAGAAAATCGTGCCGTTTATGAGAGAATGTGGACAAATATGTTAGAGTCAGACAGGACACAGACGGCAATATAATAAGGCGAATACACATTGCATCCTGGGTAACTAAAACTAGAGACACGCGTAATACTTACAGCTTTTCCATGGCAACAGTGGCTTCTCAAAAGCGCCTTAATATTACGTTCTACGTACATTGCCTTTTCTTTTTAATTTTTTGTACACACTAAGCTTTAATCTTACATATCGGTGGCTGCCATCTTGTTTCGTTGTTGTTTACTCGACTCTCAATTCTTTCGAATGCAAAAACTTAATTATTGCTCGTAGGTCAATGTGTATTGTAAACAGGCCATATAACAAGTTGCCAGAAACAGATTTTTATTATATTTGGCACAGAACATCCCATAATTAACCCATTACTACTACCAAAGTTTGAAGATCCTAACTTTATTTTCTGACACACTGTGACTGCTACATTCAGAGAGGAAGAAGCTTAAATGGCAACAAAATTCAGTTACTTATCATTCCTCCCATACGTCAACGACGCGAAATACTCATAGTATATAATCTGTATTAAACTTATATCGTTTCGCAGTCAATTTTGTAATACATAAAACGTGATATTTCATTCAAAACAGAGGATTATGATTTAAGTTGCAAATGTTGAATCCCTTGTAATTTTCAATTAACACCTCCCGTAAAGCAGTACACAATCAATGTGACTCAAAAAATAATTAAATGAATTTTTTTGGGTGTGAAAATTGATGTCATCAAACAGCTTCATAAGAGTTGTTGACCAATTTTCACTGTTTGGATGAAATGAATAAATTAATTTTACGCTGTGAGAACAGCAGAAGGCAGTAATCATAACAAGACTGATGGTGACAGTTTTACCAAATGTCACGATAAATGCGACACTACCCTTAGTTGACATTATATTCATTCCATATATGGATGTAACTCATATAAGGAAAGTATTTACTTCAGTTAAAAAGTTAGCAGTTTGCTCATTCAAAATGTCTCTCACACACGTGTATTTGCATCTCTAAGTTTAATATCCTTAGTGTGTGTGTGTGTGTGTGTGTGTGAGGGAACGAATTATTCATATCCTGTGAGACATTCACTGAGGTCGAAGAAAACTTGAGGATCAACTATAATAGCATGCGTACTCCGTGAAGTACGCAACGAAAGTGCACGTAGTAACACAAAAGAGTGGGTTTTTTGTGATGTAGAATCTGAGGCTAAAGAAAGAGTTGAGTGAAGGGTATATAATGTAGTGAAACCTGCTTATGACGGGGTAGTAAGGGACCGAACGTATTCCGTTGTTGGCAAGGTTTGGTTGCGTAGTTAGTTTGGATCCTATGAACTATAAAAGTTTTCCATTAAAATATGTTTACATTATGCTCAGATATCGTTTCAGAGAGGTTTCACTGTACGACACATCATGGAGTCAAAATACAGTGGAACTCGGTTATAACGACATCGGTTTATACGATACCTCGCCTATAGCGTCAGACATTCTGTGGCACAAATTAGTTCCTCATCCTTAACAGTAACATTATTTTTCTGGGTTATAAGGACACTCGTTTATACCGACACAAAATTCACCTTTCATAGCATTATAACTGAGTTCGACTGTATTTGCATATGCACGCAAAAATGTCTTTGAGGACAAGAAGGAAATGATAGGTGTAACTGAACAGAGTAGTTAATTATTATAATCACATTTATCACCCTTCGATACAAAGCGTCTGGATGTCGAAAAGAAGTGCACATAATTTACTTAAAATTCTGTTCCTTTGTTTTATGCATACCAGAGGTCTGTGGGGTCAAGAATTCCGGATATGCTACAAATTTCCATGCATATGTTGCACTTGTTGTGGACATTTTAGTAAAATCTAACTATTCAACATTTTTGTGCCAATTATGCCCAACTATTAGGAACAGACGTAGCAATCGGCAGGAGTGAGATCGGGAGATTGTGAAGGCTACATAGCGGTCCGTTTATTCCGATCAATCTGTGTGCGCATTAGTAGCCCCAAAATTGTTTTACGTTGTGGTTAAAGTGAGGAGTATCTTCACCATGCACAAACTTCTGTAGTGCCCCCGTGTAAAAGTGCGCCTTCACTGATACCACGATTCGGCATTGAGCGGAATTATACTACAGAACTCCCACACCATGAAATACCCTTATATGAATTACTAAATTGCTGCCATCAGACGACACCCATCTACTGATATCGTCAATTTGCTCTCAGCTTATCAATGGGGATCCGAAATACAGGATTCAAGGATATTATAACGTGACCTCAATTAATTATCCAAATTTCCAAACAAGTATATTTATATTCTAATCTACCAATCAAACTATCAATATCACTTCTAATAAACTTAGTAAATTCCTAAATAAGTACAAAATTTGAGTCCAAAGGTAAACTAAAATAGTTGCTTCGCCTCTTTATATAATCGTAGTCTAAGTTGCGTAAAATTTCAATTTAGAATTTCAATCACGCAACAAATGAAAGTGCCAAAATTGCTAAACTCACGAAGGAAAAATTATAACCAGATTGTAATTTCAATACAGTCGACAAGTCTCACCTTTTATCAACAGAAAACAGCTGCACTTTGTTATAATCACTCTGCTGCTTATCAATTGTATATTATTTCACTTGTAACAAATCTTCAAACTTGTAGACACCACACAGCCGGTAACGAGCAACAGTTCGGAGAGCAAAAATACGTCGGTAAGTGTGCGAGTGAGAGCTATTAACCTAATTGATAAAGATGGCTTTGCAACTAAGACATTCCTTGGAGTTTAGTTAACTCTGAGGCGACGTCACTGCGCGTTCAGGCACAGTCCAAGTACAATAAAATGTCTGCCGCTGCCGAGTTTGCAACTATTAGTTTCCTGTTAACTAAAGTATCGTACAATGTAACACTAAAATGCACAATAATTTACAAATTAATAATTAATTTTATAATTACGGTCTGCATTCATTACACTCCACTACAGGTGTGTTCCAATTATATATCTTCCAATACCCGAGGCAGCTGATCCGTTCCAACATATCGCTACAAACTGCATTCAGCCCTGTATTTATAAGAGATGTTTGATCTGATTGTAAGAGTGCAACAAGAACCTGGCGTTTATTACAGACAGCTACGATTAGCCATGAATATGGAGCACTGAAAATTTCAGTGGATACCTACTCCTTCTACCATCAATATTTCACCAAGTATCCGAGCAGCTGTGTCACTATCGAGGCTTTCTTTTTGAGTAACCACGATGCAATATTGAATTTCGATACCGTTTAAAAGATAATAAAGACGTCCCTTGCACTTCCCTGCAAACCAAAAGAAGAACTCGTCAATCAATGGGGATATTGAAAATTGGATTTCCTTTCCAAAATGGGGTCCCATAAAAATTAAAAGAAAAGTCTCCTGACAAGGGAGAGATAGGTTTCATTGGGTACAGCTAACACGATTAAAAAGGAAAAGGTTTGATAGAACTTATAATTAATATTGATCTTTTTTTTTTAGACACGTGGAGAATTTGGGACATGGAACAGCACAACTTAGTTCGTTGTGAACTCTAAAGACGATAGACACAAGGCTAAAACCTAAGGTATAACTTACGAATGGTTTGGCCTATAAACAGCGATTAACCAACGTTTGAAATGAACATTATTGTGTAATCGCAACATAGACATGCTTAACATGCTTACATTTTAAAGAATATTTGTTGCTTTAAATTGTGTTTGGTCTTCGAGTGAAGGTAACAATGGGGCCCTACGTGAAATATGACTCGATCAATTTTCTTATTCGTAAGAACACAAGGTCTCAGAAGTGGAGTTCTCGTAGATATGTTGCTGCAGTTTCAGATTTTCTGACACACTACACCGTGCCGACGAATCACGGACGTTTCGGACTGTCAAAATGTCTGCACCGTCAGGGAAAACAGTTCAGGTCTGCTTGATCCTGAAGCTAAAAGCGCTACGATACTTCGAAACGTCTGGACCTACCAAACTGACATAGCGTAATATCCCAGAGGACTTGAAAATTTAGCATATGCAATATTGACTTTCGCGCAAATATAGCTAGCCATTTTTAAACAACTATGCATATTTGCAATTTCTATTTTGAACAAAAGACAGAGAGGGACACAGGGTGAGCTGAAAATTTGAGTTCACAGAATTTCCATTTGATTATTACATCGTATTAGTATGAAGCTGCAGTATTTCAGTATTGCAGGTTGGCTGGTGTTTTAGCTCTAAGATAAGAAATCAGTTACGCTATCTCCATGAAGTTCCATTTCAATATCGTTTGAAATATTTGGTAAAGATAAAAGCCATAATTATGCCACTTGTGGCCATATCTTTCCCTTCCACTCTCCTATCATTAAACTCGGCAACAACACAAACTCCTAAAATAGTAAGACATTTGGCATCACAAAAGAATCAGATGGTGATTTTTTGTTTTGTTAATAATCTTTCGAAAGGGTACACCTTTTGAATTGTTTTATGCTAAATGGAAAACAGGACTGCGGCAGATGTAAAGTCCTTAACTAACAGCCTCGGTGTCGGGAATTTGTAATTCTGTACAAATTTGAATCATTAATTATAATTAACTGAATTGGCCACGGCTCTTCTCCGAAAGCTAAGAGTTTGTCTGCTAGTCAAGAAATTTTCAGCATTTTATGGAAATCTAAGGTTCATTACGGCGTTCATAGAGGAGCCCGGCACTTGTTCACATCCTGAGCCAGATCGATCCAGTCCACGCCCTCCCATCTAAATTCTTTAAAATGCCTTTGAATATTATCCTCCTATCTAGGTCTTCCAAGTCGCCTCTCTCCCTCAGGGTTCCCACCAAAACTCTGTGTGCACCTCTTCTCTCGCCCATGCGTGCTATATTTCTCGCCAAACTGATTCTTATTGGTATGGTAACCCCTTTAAAACTTGGTAAGGAATAGAAATCTAAACAACTTCGTAAAACTTATTCTGAGTTATCCCTTCGTGTTACAATACTCGTGTAGAAACACAAAGAAAACACATCAGTCAAACACAACTCCGTGTATGAATGGTACACTACAGTGTTACAGGCTTGGATTCAAAAGAATCATCATCAGGCAGTTCATACAAAAAAGATAAAAAAAAACGCCAGTTCTACATGTTTTGCACTATAATTTAGTGAGATCTAATTAATTTTCTTTAAAAAACACAATACAGGTTTTTCATTATATTTTAGGGCGTGTAATATATTTTTTCGTTCGTGTTTTTTTTTATTTTTGTGTCTGAAAAAAATTATTAACACAAAATTCTTAACGGTTAGCTGCCGTGTATATAATACCACGCGGACACAAGTAATGAATAAGAACTGGTGCACATTACAGAGCACACAACTGTACAGGAATAAATAATGTGTAGGCATTTAACGCGTCTAAATGTTTCTTAACATTTACCAATACTAAATGCAAATGGTTTTCCAGAATTAATACCTTTCTAAAATTTCGTTTTGCGTATGCACGTGCCGCGGCTGTATCAGTCATAACTATTAAGAATCCTGTTTTTAATAACAATTTTTATCCAGGCATAACAAATGAAACAAATATTCGAATGAAAGATACATTACACGGGCTACAGAAAAATGAAAAGCTTATAATTTTTTTAAAAGAAAATGAGTGAGATTTCACTACCGGACAGCGCAAAAACTTGTAGAAATCTGCGAGTTTTAAAGGGTTTGTGTGAATTACCTGATGGTGGTTCATTGCGAATCGAAACACGTAGCATCGCAGGGTGCCATTCATTAAACAGGGTTGTGTCTGAATGGTGGTTATTACTCGGCGGTAGGTTAACGATGAAAAATATGGCTGGGAAACGGAACTAACAGGTTAATAGGATATCTACATAGAAAGACTCAGTAACTGTACTAGTGATAATCATCTGTTGTATAGACCAGGTTCTACTTAAGAAGCTTACATTTGCCCAGCTGGTCAGTGAATCTCTCGCCTCTTGTACAAGCAAAATGTTATCCGCCAAGTAGATAACAAAACTCCATAACCAAATTCTCATACATCCAGTACGTATAATCACAAACTACATAATTTAAAATCCATCGTATTATCGTTGTGCAGTCGAACCCCAGAGTTCCCTAGTCGTGTATTTATGTACGTTTCTTAACCGAATATTTGGATAATTCGTTTCAAATATCCTTACAAGTGGGAGACCTAATGTTTTTATGCTGAGAAGCTGTTAGTTCCTTGCTCAGTCCGGAGCGTAAGTGAAACATGCATTGCCAGCTGATCACCGTTTGTACATCTGTGTGTTCCGTGTACAAATGGAAGATGGGCCAAGCGGAGCGGCTCACTGAACGAGGACAAGTGAAAGGCTGTGGTAGACACAGCACATTCAATTGTATTGTGCTTATGGCACACAGGAGTTCAAATCTGTAAGTCTTCGAAAATTCATATTATATTCCGAAAGAATGACCGTGTCTCGACTTCAACAACAATCATCTTACAATTGTAACTCAGCAATGGGTACCTTTCAATTTCGTTTCTGTTCGGAGCACACTGTGACCTTGCTAGTCCCACCCACACTGAAACATACACAGTGATATAGGCAACAGAATGCCCTGACAGAACTGGCAGTCTGAGTGTTACTTCTGTAGTATTTGCGACATTTGTAGAAGCCACAGGGGTGCTGACATAGATTAATGATGTCTGGGATGCAATAGAGCGTCTATTCGTTTTGGAGGAGTCCAGTGCCTCCACCTACGAATACAATGAAGATGGAGGCGGCACGCTTCTCCGAAAATTCGGAAACTATCATTAGGCCACGTTTTTGTGCATAGAATTTATATTTTTTATTGTATTAAGTGTGTATTGATAAAAGATTGTTAACTTTCGTGTATACGTGGAACGGTAAAAAGTCCTCATTGTTGGCTGATTTTTAAATAAGAAATATTTAGCACGAGCCATGACTCTGAGGTGATCAAGACCAGATCATTTTCCTTGAAAAAGAATGCACGATACCATTAAGCAGGTAAAATTAGGATATTCCTGCTCATTCTCTTTTGAATCATTTCGTTTTCTTGCCATTTCTCTAGCAAAAAGACAATATTCCAGGGTAAGGACACAAAGTTTTTAACGGAGTTCCTTGTAACACCAAATTCATCATTCGAGAAAATACAAATTAAATCCACTCGCATTACTGATTTGAAGAAAACAGAGATGATATCAGTGAAGCAAGAATACAGATGTAATTACCGTAAGCAAGAAGAGTAAATATTATCTGTGGAGATAAGTGTAATGATTGAAAAACAAAAGAGTGTTAGTACCAAAATATTAATTAAAAAAAATAAAAATAAAAGGTTACAGATTATGTGAAGTGGGTTTTTGGGCGCTTGCCACTCAAAAGACACGTCACTACGTAACGCTTATGGGGTAAATGGAAAAGAGCCAAATTATAGTCTCACGTTATAAATCCTTCATCATGAATGCGAATAACAATAAAAATGGCCAACTAACAGTTATTCAAAGAAGACCATATCAAATTTCTCCACCATTTGGTTAAGGATTTATAATGTAAGATGAACAAGAAGGTTCATTAAGGGCCTTAAAGCAACTTCGACTCCTTTATTGGACAGAATGGATGAAAAGGGGTGTTGTCCAACGAAGTTTGTTTGAAGTTCCTCGTATCGAATCAGAAACAAATTCTCTCCAACTCTCAATGACACCAGGTCAGACAGACGTACAGACAGACAGACGGACGGAGAAACAGGCAAACAAATGTAACTCTTTTTGTCTGTACATAACAGCGAATGTTTATAGGCAGCAATGCAAATAGCTACATTCTGTCTGTTGCATTGCTAACTCAAGGAAATAAGTTCTGTTGAGAAGAGAAGGATGGGGAGTAGTTTTGGACCGAAATGGGAGGAGGCACTCGGACGGGATAAAGCAGTTGGTATAGCGACTCGCTAAGGTCTGGACGGCCCGGGGTTCGAATCCAGGTCGGGGGCGATGTTATCAGCACCCATCAATACTGGCTCTGGGGCCCACAAAGTCTGCTGTATAATGAGGACTGGGTTTCTCTCCAGAGGGTGAAGCGGCCGGGACGTGACGTTGAACGCCCATGCGCACCTAGCGCCGAGGTTAAAGAAAGAGAAGCGCTTTTACTTCGTCTCTTGTCCTTCATTGCCTATCTGGGATGAACTTTATTTTAATGGGAGGATGCAACAAGCGACTGGAGTAAGTTTCATGATTGGGGTTTCAGGAAGAATGTTCAGTCTTGACCGGACATTATTAGGGTATTAGAATAAAACAGGATCCAATGCGGATTATTCACAACACATAGGAGAGATAATAATGCATATGGCATTTTAGAGAAAAAAAACCGTGAAAAACTTCACTTGTGAGATGTTGGAGGATAATATTAAAGGGAAATGAAATTGAAGAAATGGAATGTGGCGGTGTGGACTGGCTAAAATCTGTTCAGGATACAGACCATTGGCGGCTTTTTCAAAGGCGATGCTGAAAATTCGTCTTCCATAAAAGGTTATTACGGCTAAACTGGTATGACGTACTGAACAAGAACTGCTACATGCAGTTAGTTTATGGCACAGTTTAGACGAGTACGACCTCTTCATGACAAAGTGCAGCGTTCGAACACATGGCACTGAATCACTTGACCTCTACCCTTGCAAACGCAAATCAAGTATTTATTAATTGTCAAGTACTGAATGCTGCGTCAGCCAACAACGGGTTTTCACTGTTCGTAGCCTGTATGAATAGTTATACTGACTTACTCCATGATTCAGAGTCCTTCTTGAGCAGCTAACTGGTTTGCAGCTAGTCAAGAAATTCCCCGCATTTCACGGAACCCGAAGGTTCATTACCGCACTCACAAGCGTCCGCCACCTGTATCTATCCTGGGACAGCCCAATCCAGTCCATATACCCACATCCCACCTCCTGGAGATCCATCCTAATATTATCCACTCATCTACGTCTAGGTCTTCCCAGTGGTCTCTTTCCCTCCGGTTTCCCCACTAAGACCCTATACACCCCCCTCTCCTCACCCGAGTATGAATAGTTATACAAAAATATTTTTAAGCAGCCTATGCCTCACACCTTTACGTGCGACTTTCCGTTGTGATGTATAAGTAAACAATATCTTTAGTAGAATTCGAATGTGTATCGCATTGGGACATGTTTCGACTTTTATCAAAAGCTACTTTCAGGCATATATAAAATACTTGCAAAAATAATGCCTAATTAGAACAGAATTGTTATAAATTAGAATAATAAAATAAAGTTATAAAATAACACAATAATTCAGTGTGTTTCATACATCTGCATCACTATAAAATGCAATAAATTATTATACACTACCTCTCACCTGAATGCAACTATAAATACTCAAACCTAATTCCACCTGTCTTATACATAGAATTAAACGTATGGCTTTCCCAAGTTTATCCGTTTACAGTAGCGCAATAAAGCAATTCAATTTTAGCATACATACAAACACGTTAAATACTTACTACACCAATAATATAATAATTGCACTTATTATTCTTCTTCTGACTACCTCATTCTTTCAATGGCTTAGACACTTGGACTGCCTACCTTGGGACATTTACGAGCGGTCGATGACGACAGGACACCTGCGCGTTGAAGGACCACTCATGTGCCAAATGAGCACAAAATTCGCCCGTCGCTTCTCTCCGTCTCGCTGCCTGTTTAATGCGCAGTACAAAAGGCTCTACGATTCATCGGTTAGGTACTGTCGCGCATTCAATTTCCTGTACGGTCGACATGTGAATCAAAATTCCTGGATGCCCACCCAACGTTCAGTATTTCAGCCATAAAATATCTAATAACTTCATTTCAGTTCTGTGGATTAAATGCTTATTTCACGCTGTACTTATTACGTATTTCAGTCAGCCTACCTACAGTCTGGTATGTAAAAACCAACGTTTCGGTACAGTGCCATTATCATTTTTTATGGAGGCAGTTTTTCCCTCCGATACATTCATATTCACTTACCAGACTATATAAACACTTCACAATAAAAACATTACGTATCTTCATCACAGTTCAAAACTCAAAACTCGTTTTATGTACTATTTCATTTAAAGATGCCGCATCTCACAGTAACACATTCAGAATCGAATAGTAGGATGACAATGAATGATCAAGAGCAAAGGACATGGAAGGAAGATGTAGAGGCTTTCTCATGGTCATATATCGGCATTCGCTTGGACGCAATGGGAAAAACCTGAAAGATGTGATAAAAGGTAGTGTCTGAGCCTAGATTCGAACCACGCACTTAAGTCAGGAGGATCTGTCTATTTCTCGAGTCAATATGCTTAATTCCTTCAGTGTGACGTGATTACATCTACCAATATTATTGTTATTACATGTGAGGTAGTACTTGAAGTTATGAACAATACTTGGATCACAGATTCTTAAACTATATCCCGCGGCACCCCGGGGCGCCGCGGGATATTTCAAATCTTCGAGGAAGAGGCACAACTCCAGATTACAGCAAGTGGTAAAATTGTCAGTGACGATGTGATGACGTGAGAGCTATGTTGTTTCGACATAACTACTGAAGAAACGGAAGTGTTTGGTATTTATTTTGGACTTGGGGCGTCGTCCTAGTTAATCAACAGCTATCCAATCCACGCAAACAAAACATCCAAACACCACACATAAAAGAAAACACACTTAATGTTAGTAAACAACTTTTAATTGCACCAACTAATCGCACCATGTTTATTCTTCATATACATTTATTGTATTTCTCCTATATTTTGCGATGTCATATATACCACCAGCAAGTGGAACTATTATGTCATAAAACCAGATAATGTTATAAATCTGTTCAGTATGGTTATATCCTAGGGAGTGCTTGAGATAATAAAGTGGTTTTAATTTTGCAATTTGGCAGTTTGTTTGTATTTTATCACTATTCTTGTACAGCACCATGATTATAGTCGAACAAGCGACAGAACGTGTACGTGATTAATAATATGCGCCTGTGTTAAAGCATATTTTACCAGTTTGTATTTGCTGTTTGACAACATATGTGTAAATACTCTTCCGTGCACGCATATGGACCACATTAAGTATGTAGGAGGTTCTTTTATGTTGTTCAAACCGTGAAATGTTTTTACAATCTGAATGTTAACCAACAAACGCACTCCATAAAGTACAACAAAATACAAAGTGTAAATTACAAATTATTATGTCAACTGCTACAAGTTTTGGCAATGAAGTGCCATCGTAAGGCAGTCTACCTGAACAAAGAAGCACAACTCCAGCTCACTAATCCAGGTACTGATCGCCCTCACTGTTGTTACATGGCTGAGGTTTCGGAGGATAGTGGAATTATGTTTGTAAACATTGTGTGTTACAGAATTTTAATATTTTATTATTTTAACATTCATATTTTAATATTTTGATGATGACAGCGATAGCAACCAGTATCTGGATTAGCGTGCTGGACTTGTGTCTCTTTGTTCAGATGAAATGTCTGAGGATGGCAATCCAGTGCGGAAACACGCAGGAGTTGATACTTATCATGAATTGTAATGTATGATTTGTATTTTTATTGAATTTTATTGAGTGCTTTCGTTGGTCGACATAGTGAAAGGAGGCTTTAAAGAAATTGAGAATGTCTATGCACACAATCGTGCTTTCTACATTCAAGTTTGATAGATATAATGCAAATATGAATAAGAATAATATAAATAAAATTCAGTATTTCACTATGTTTATACATGTATTGCTTTTTAAAACCCTTTGTGAAACTTCGCCAAATCACTCACACCTGAGTTAAAAAAAATGTTGTGCTCAAATGCACTTGGCCTGCTTGGAGGGATGTGAGGTTCAAAGGCTTTTCAACGTGATAACTTTTCATAGGAGATGTGGTGCCTTTTAGTGTGATAAAAATGCAGCGACTTTTCGGAGGCCCCTTCTTTCTCTAAAGACAAGCAGACCATGAACTCCATAAGAAAAGACACTTGCAAAGCCACAGAAAAATAAAAAAAAAACATGAGCTTCTAAGGTCTGACACTGCATATCATGTACTCGGCACTTAATCAACAAAGAAAGATAAATACAAACACAATTATCTTTGTTGCTTCTAAACAAGGTATTCATTACCGAGTCAGAATATTGCACAACTAATTACTTTAGCTACTTCTTAATTTATTCCAATAGTTTCATTGGAATTTTTGATTGACTTCATCCTTCCGGCCGCACTATGGCCCTGGGGTTGACTCACCCACTGACAGATATGAGTACCAGGAATTCTGAGGTGTGTCATCAACGTTGTGTGTAGAAAAGACTAATAGTGAGGTAAATATCAGTCATGAAACCACAACTATGGTAGTAGTACAAGAAATATTTCATCTGGGGTAAAAGTGGCCGGTTCCTAGAGCTGACAACCTTACCACTTTCATATGCCGATTATCCGGAAGTCTGGGTGCCTCAACCTTCTGGAACCCTCAGGGTCTGTTCAGACCTGTACAGGAACTGCTGAATTTTGTTCTACAAATTTAACATTAAAAATCTTCAAGTTTCCGACAGTGTTTACACAAATTTTGTAGAGACGCTTACAAAAACAGCGGATTTTTACCTGAACAGCATTAGTTTACTGTTGTTTCTAATGCAGACGACATTTTTCAGACTTGGTACGACTTGAATCCTCACACGTCATATTCATAAAATTTTAGACCCAGTTTCGAGCCCCGGCCGGGTCTTGTGTAATACATGTGGAAAAATAGCATTGTGACGGCGAGTTTTGTACGTACTTCTGTTTCCATCTGTCAGTAACATATTTACCTTTAAAGCCGATCTTGACGAAAGCCAGGGAACGTTCCAACAAAACTAACGCTCTTTCAAAAACCGGGATCATCAAGAAAGAAACTCTAAATGATCCATGACCGTTTATTGAGCAATTAGATATGGCAGCTAAAATCTATAAGTGCATGTATTTTAAAACATATTATAACGTGGTATATACTTGCCACACATTTCCACTAACGCGGACATCCCCAGAAAGGTGCCTTGCAAAGGAAGTTTACCTCGAGATATTACAAAAGTTTGTGAACCAATGAACAGATGTAAAATATGTTTTAAAAGAACATGGCTTAAAATACATAGTAAAGTTTAAAATAGAGATGAAACATCAAAATTCCATTTCTAGGTTCATATTTCACTGACAGCCGTTTCATCTCTATATTACACTATACAATTCTCATCTACCAGTTTAGTATCCATGACTTCCTACACACACATATTTCTTTCCGCGCACGATGCTGACACACTACATACTATCTAGGTCTACATATATCTATCATTACACACTATAAGTAATCATAATAACGTTGTTATCTGTATTTTAAAATTTCATATGTATTTTAAACCACATATATTTAAAAATTAATATTTCACAGCTCTGCAATATTTCAGAAGCTTTTGTAATATACTTTATAAGGTACCTTCCTGAGGATGGCCAAATGACTGGCCGAAACATGAAGGAGGTATGCTATGTTTATAGCATATTTTCATACATTTATGTGCATTTGTTAGTTTTAGCTACCATACCTAAAGCAAAACCACTTTTCTTATTTTGGGCTCCAAAGAGATAAACTTGTTAGCAACTGCAGATAATGTGACAAGTTCGGCCTGAGCATTATCAGAATTATCCTATACATTAGTTTTCTTTCCCTTGTATAGAAGATACATATTGTTCAGCAACTTACAATCACTGCAAAACTAGATCCGCGCCACCTCTATGATCAGCTGCAGCTATACCCCAACATGAAACCTAACGTAATCTCTTTGCAAATTGGCATGGCACGGGCTTCATCTCCATATGGTAATTTAACGTACAGCCCTTCCAGTACCGTACAGCAGTTTACCCCTCATCGTCATCGACTCTGGAAAGCCAATAGAAAAGGGTTGGTAGTTTGAGTCCTCGTACTATGTCATTCATATGAAGCACAACTCGCCGGATTCCATTACCGTAGGTAACTCCCATATTCCCAGTTTCATAAAGTGAAATATAAGTATAAACTTTTAGCCATTTCTTGAATTTCAACATCTCGTTGATACTGAAATGTTTTACGTAAGGATTATTATCTGGCCACTGCCACTAGCAATTTCCCGTCAGCTCGCTACTTTCAAAACTTCGACTCGTAGAGAACAGCACACTTGTCAGCTGCAACGCGTGCCTGCGATATAAAAGGAAAAATATACAGATACTTCTTAAATATGGTTAGCAGAATTTTAAAGTTATTTAAAAATTGCTCATTCCGGTCATTTTTAGATAGACGTATTCGATTTAATTTACGTACCAACCAATACACAGTAATTAAATACATATGAATACTAAAGACGTAGCTCCGACACATTACGGTACAAGTTTACCAGCTTGGAGAAGCACTGTATGCCAGGTTTATAACGATTTGCCAATTTTGAGTTAATATTTGCAAGGTTCCACAATCAGTAATGCCTACAAAAGACTGAGGAATCTTGTAAATAAGAGTGCACTTGTACTGAAACATGTCGAAATTACTTATTAATATCCACATGTATTTACTAAGTGTGCAGTAGGTAAGTACAATGAATTGAACACATCGATGGTTAGTAGAAACCTAATATTAAGGGCAACAGAACATCGAACTAAAACGCATGGACTCTGACTGACTGAAAATTGGGACAATGGCGATTGCCACGCTGCTAGCTGTCACTCAAAGAATACAAGGTGAAGAATGATGCTATTTGTCAATTAAAATAAGGCTGATTATTATTTCCTCTTCAAGAAGAAGAAATGTGTATGAAATACTTGGCTCCTGTTTCAGAGATTCTTGAAAAACTCTGACAAAGCTATTGTATTGAGTGAAATGACGCCGTTTATACTGGTACAAATTGACCGACAGTTCGGAGAAATTTACCGCCTGGACCTTCACGCTACACGAAGTCAAATTAAAATCTCTCATATACTGGTGGACAAGGCACAACGTTCTGAAATGCGCCTGGTAAAAAAATCGTGTATGAATTGACGACCAGCAGTGCGATAGCTTAGTGGTTTTGCCTTGACACACGATAAGGATTTACAAAACAAGACATACTTTAACATTTCTGGGACATTTGGTTTAAATTCCATATACCGCCCAGGACAGAAGGATTTGAATTGTGTTTTGAAAAGCACTCACAACGAAGGTTCGAGTAGTGCACAGAGGGCAGTACTGAAAAGTTAATATTTTAATGGCATCTATCAAAAAAATATGAAAGGAGCTGGCAATGGTTACTTGGGAGTTAAAATGGATCAAATTATTTACTGAGCATGTGTGCTTGAAGAAGATTTCATAGGCCTTTGGGACTGAGTAAGGGAGAGGCTAATGGAAGGCTCATTTTCACCACGTTCCTTGTAATATCACACTAAACTCGGATACTGGTAGAGGTTCCTAACCACCGAACAGGAACTCCAAACTCCTGCAAACAGGCTTAGTGTTCTAGCAACAGATAATAAGTAGGTTACCGATCACAAAGTTGCAACACAGGATCTCAAAAGGCTTTTCTCAAGAGACAGACGAATTGAAGCAGGAAG
>Ga0131853_10008704_pt1 | contig 18504 bp, 11 predicted proteins | sample TergutLab28metaG_FD_92764 | JGI IMG/M metagenome (GOLD analysis project Ga0131853, IMG submission 92764) | Labiotermes labralis P1 segment gut microbial communities from Petit-Saut dam, French Guiana - Lab288 P1 (version 2) (version 2) | ecosystem: Host-associated > Arthropoda: Insects >... | reverse complement strand
TTTGTTTTCTGTTTTATGTGCAACCCCCAGTGAATTTTTTTTCCGTTTTTTTAAAAACCGTTTAATTTTTTCTTTTTTTTTTGCCCCCCCCCCCCCCCAACCTCAAAGTTTACTTTCGGAATTTTCATGCATATTTTGTATACTTTCCTCAACTGTCTTTGCGTGTTGCACGTACCACCCACTTCACATTTCGTAATCTGACTACCTTATATCTTTTGAGGTGTGTAAATAGTAATGACTGGATTTATACCAGTTAAACGTCTCCTGGTGTCTGTTATTTCCCCTCCCGTATGTACAACTGTATTCCTCACAAAGATACTTCCTAACAATTTAATCTGTATTCTCCCCTTATGTTGTGAGGCCATGTTACAAAACTGTATCAAACAGCTATTTAATTTACAATCTTCAATATTTTGTTATTTTGACAAAGTGTGTTGAATTGAACAGTGGCTAACTTGTCTTAACTACTCTTAACTTTTTTTATACAAGTAACTTTGATTGGGCAGTGTTGTTCGAAAAGTTTAAATACTGCTGCATCTTCTAAAGGGGGTACGCAGTGGCGCAGGTGGCTGAGGCACTGCGCTACAAAACGTAAGTTCGCGGGTTAGATTCCCGATGAAGTCCCCAGATTTGTCATTGATTTAATCATTCCGACCGCACTATGGTTCTGGAATCGACTCAGTCTCTAACAGAAAAGGGCACCAGGATTATCTCCTGGGGGTTAAGACGGCCGGTGCGTAGGCTGACAACCTTTCTGCCATCATGGGTCGTTTGTCTAGAAATCCCGGGAGCCTCAAACTCCTGGAGCCCTCAGGGAATGTCCAGGCCTGTACAGGGATATCCTTACCGTTTACGCCTTCTAAGGACTTGTTACCCATCTTCAAACGTATCATGCATAACGCGTGTAGGCATTAAAATTACACAATTCGAGACGACAAAGTCATATTGAAGTATAAAATTACAGAGGCAGCCCAAACTTTTTGAATGTGAACACCAGGGACTTGGCATCACTGGGAAGATAATGTCAGATTAGTTTGATATTCCACTGCACATCTGAGCTATTGTGCACACCCTCACATCACAATACCCACAGTCTATAATAAAGGTAAAGTGATCCCATTACAGGCCCTGTGTGGCCCAGAGAGTGGGTAGATGTATAGCTCTACTCTTCCATGACCGCGGCACTAGAAGGTTGTGAGTGGTCAGCAGCACGCCTCGGCCGCACTTTACCCCCTGGAAAGACCCGGTACCCATTTTACAGGAGGCTGGGTGGGCCCCAAGTCAGGTCTGGACGGGCGGAAAATTTTTTTTTTCGATCCCGGACCGTCCAGCCCGTAGTCAGTCGCTATACCGACTGAGCTACCCGGCTCACCACAGTCTATAATAGTAACTGGAAAATACATGTTTCGAAACCGGAAGGAGTGACCAAATATAACCTAAGTTTAGGAGAAATTAAATTAAAATTTAATTATAAGTGAAATATTATCTGTGTGGCAACAACAGGTGATACAGAAATAGGTGATAAGACACTTTGAGTTATAAAAAAAATTAAGGTATATAGAATCTATAAGCATACGTATTTAAGTTCTTCATAAAATAAAACAATAGCAATACCAACAATATGGAGAACAAAAATATACACAACAGAAAAGTAGAAAATATGATTTTGTTGGGAAATTTTTATTTGTACATTTTTGTGCTCCAACGACCAAATCGTTTTGGCCACGCAATATACTAAATGTCTAAAACTTCGGGGAGCCCTCTGCCAAGCACATACATGTCTTCCGTTGTTATCTAATGATAGTGGTTTTATATGATCTTGTTTTTCGTACAAAGTGTTCTGTGGATATTTGAATAAAGGTTGACCAACTAGATGACACTTGCTTTATTATATATTGCTCAACTTGTTTCAGACATTAATACGTCCATCTTCAGGAGCTAGCGATTACTTGTTGTGTTGTGTAGGCTGACTTGAGGCGTGCAGGTGTTATGTAGCGGGATTGTCTGTTGGTGATGTGGTATCCGAGTGCAGGCTGTAGATGATGCACGGTCCAATACGCATAAGATGTTCTGTGGATATACATGTTTGTGATGATTACATTCTCTTATAGCACAAATACTCACAAAGTGTTTGCTACTGTCGGGATAAAATGTTTACTTCACGACATTTCGTAAGCTTTGTGCTTGTCGGGTTCCTAACGATACTCTCAGTAACGAAGAATGTGCCATGTCGAATTGTAGAGTGAAAGAAGACTGATGAGTTTAATGGAATTTTGTGGTAAAAGGCCATACCCTAACCGAAATACCATTCCGGCATTTGACTGAAAGATGAAGAAAGACTTCCAAACAAAACTCAAGACACTGACCGCTACTTTACCCTGACACGTAGATTGTCGTATTCATGACTTTAAGTGTGCTGACTTAATGACCAGCAGCGCATACCGATACGTTTAAAGACGTTTCTTGGAACTGGTAAAGTCACTTCCTTCGGCTTTAGTCCTATTACGCCTATTTCAAGACAAATATTTTCCGTTAAATAAAGGGTGTAGTTTTTCGTTCTTAGCCTGACATCTGCTACCTGCTCATTGCAGGGGCAGAAGGTTATTGTTACACTTGATCATACTCAATGACACAAACACACTACACACTTACGGTAGGACTCCTCTGGAAGAGGGATCAGCTCGTCGCAGAGACCTCTATCTGAAAGATAATATTCACAAGAGACAGACATCCTTGCCCCACCCGGATTCCAGTCCATAAGCCCAGAAAGTGAGTGGCCTCAGAGTCACGCTTTAAACTGCGCGGCCACTGGAATGGGTAAGGGGTTACTTATTTAAATAATTAATTCTTCTCCTCTACCATCTACGAGTATTCGGTAAGGAATCAAATTAACTGTTAATTCAGTGTCAATCTCGGTGTGCAACACGCAGATATACTTATCAAATGGTCGATCCCAGTGGCCACGCGGTCTAAGGTGTGTGTCTGGGACAGCTAACTTCCTGCGATTGCGGGTTCGAATCCCGATGAAAGCATGGTTGTCTGTCTCTTGTGAATATTGTTCGTTGTTAGGTAGAGGTTTCTGCGAAGGGACGATCACTCGTCCAGAGGAGTCCTACCAAGTGTGTGTGTGTGTGTGTGTGTGTGTGTGTGTGTCTCACTGAGGGTGATCAGATGGAACAATAACCTTCTACACCTACAACGAGTAGGTAGAAGAGGTTAGACTATTAAGAAGAAAGGAAATATTTATTAAATGAGCGCAAAATAGCTTTATGCTTAAGATCCACTTTCAAAGATTTATTATTATTATTATTATTTACTGCAATTGAGTTTTCACTCGATGGCAGTAGTCCTTACTAGTAACAAATAAGAGTAAATGTACACAAGTAAAACAATATAGAACAGAGTAAATACAAGTACACATATTACCAAAACACCCACACAATTATCAAAACAACCACACATTACAAATACCCACACATACACACATCCACACATTACAAAACCCATACAAATAGACACGCCCACACCACACAAACACACCCACAAGGTTATTAACTAATAATAACAATAATAATATGCAAAACGTTAGACATTGAAACGACAGACAAATGGTACACACAAGCCCAAGCCAATGTATGAAGAGGGAGATGTCACAGTGTTGTGGAATCAAGCAGTAAACACAGACAGAGAAGTTACAGTAAATAGGTCAGATAAAATAATTAAAAACAAAAAAGAGAAAGCATGCACCGTGATAGATGTGGCAATACCTGCAGACAGAAATGTTGTGCAAAAGGAAGCGGAAAAGAAGTTAAAATACAAGAGTATATGTGTAGAGATACAAGGAATGTGGAACCTGAAATATACGATTATACTAGTAATAACTGGAGCCACTGGAATAGTAACGAGAAGCTTAAGGAAAAATTTGGAAGCTGTACCAGGAAAACATTCGATAGATTCACTACAAAAGACAGCTATAATTGGAGCATCACACATATTACGGAAAGTACTGCAGTGTGAAGCTTGAAGCGTGAGCGGTGGAGATCACCGCTGATTCAAGAGAAGTACCAGGAAGAAAAGGCCTGTGACAAGAGACATACATATCGAATAATAATAATAATAATACTGTGTCAATTTCTTTGCACAAAGTTGAATTAATAAGAGTGTAAATGTTTAATTGAATCAGAAATAAAAAAATTATAAAACACAGGTTGAAACATGCTGACGACTGATTATCCGCTTTATCCAATTATTATTTAATTACTTTTAATTATTTTTAGCGTTTGAATTCAATGTCTTCTCTTTTCAGTTTTTACATGCTTCATCAGCGTTCCATTCCCACACTCCTCATCTCGTTTCACTTAATCTCCTGACAATTTACAACTTGAAGCAAACTAGGAGACGGTTCTGTTATTTACTTTTCATTGTGAAGATTCTCCCTGTACAGGTCTGACACCGCAGCAAGTCGAGCGCTAAGGAATATTGTAATTTTCCATACGAAGGCTTGAACATTAACTGCTGCAAGTTTTCTTGTCACAACGTCGACATTATTTCTTTTTTTAATTTCCTCTTGAATATCATTCATCACCAAACATTTTGCAGTCTCAGCTTCATTTTACAAGCTCCTTTATTATTCTGATCATCCCTTCATGCAGACAAGAGCAATACATTATAACACAAATTTCCTGGAGTTGAGATTCATGTTGTAGGGTTTTAAAAATACGACAGCCGGTCAGAAAACAGACTTTTAATTTCCTCGATAAGTAACCTAAACTGACAGTGTTTATGTAAGCGGAATTCCTTGTCCAGCAGTGACTCTTATAGATGACGATAGATTTAAAGATTTTCGCAAGTTCTAAATAATTTTGACACGATGGTTAATAACTGAGGATAGTGAAAAATATTAACAGAAAATGTTAGAAACTTAACCCAGGATATAAAACTTGCTTTAACTATGGCGGAAACTACGTAGAAACGTAGTGGGAAACCAGTACAATTAGACCTGCAATACGTTTGTTTGATAATTAACACACATTTTAGAATTTATAAATTATTCGAATACTACTCTCTACCATAAACTTCTTTCCCACATACACTTTATTATTTTTATTATTATTGCTATTACTATTTTACTTACAATTTTTTTTTATACTTTTTTGAAGAATGATTTGCTTAAATTTGGATCCTGCACACATTAAGTTTGTCAGTTACAAACTCAAAGTTTTGCGATGTCTGCCCATTTGTAACTTTTAACTTACAAGTAACATTTCATACAAAATATGTCCATAAGTTTATGATATAAATCGTTAACAAAATTTCAGGTCTGAACCCAGTTGTTTGTTAATTATCGCTACGAAACACAAAGATAAACAAAATATTTTCCCTGCTGCCATATTGTATTTTTACAGTCAATAAAAAATTATCTAAAAAAAAATGCTTGTCTGTAAAAGGGCTGAAAATATACAGCGTTTCAGGAACGCACTGTAGATGTCGATAGTGTCGATACATGTCGTTAGTCAGCGCGACTGGAGGATTATTTGTACGGAATATAAGAAAATGAAAATGCATATAGTAAGGCGGACTCCAGGTGATAATACATTCGTACTGACTTTCCTGAAGGTCAGTAAACTTCTTCATACTTCAAATTGGGGATATATATAAACGCACAATATAGGTAACCTTGTTTGCTGCTACAGTGGGGAAGTAAACTAAGAACGTTCATGTATGACAATATCTATTATGTAAACCATCAAAATGTGTTTAAAATGTGATAAATATGTACATACTATCTCATAACAAGTGCAGCGGTGTATGGTTAGACCTAATACTCGTAGGTATATGCTAGGATCTACAATATGAGATATTGTAACAGGGTTTTCTAAAGCTTTATTAAAATCATATTAGTCGTAAGTTATTAATAAAACAAAATTACATAATAATAATAATAATAATGATAATATGGCAGCAGAGTAAGAATCCTAAGCACAAATCTAATTCCAAAAACTACATTCCTTTGTGCTACACACGTGTAAAATTTTATACAACCAATACTTGACGGTCAAACAAAACTATGAATATATAATTAAAGGCCAGGAAATCGGCTGATTTGCAGACTTTTAAATATATAATTTTCTTGGAGGGAATGTGTTAATTTTATTTTTATTGTAAGACAAAGGCATGAATCACATCAACAAAAAATGTTAATGCATTCATTATTACCAACATTCTTTGTCATTCCTTCTATATGCAGTGTTTTTGGTTAATATAATTTCCTGAGAACTGCGTCCTTCTTGGTCATTACGCAGCGAGTAGTGGTAATTTCTTACGGACGTTTCGGGACAACTTACCGGTATAAGGAATCGTTTTTCTAAAAATAACTTAGTAACGAATGATGTTCCGTAATGAAATGACAGTACATAAGGATATCATACCCGGGTCTTCATTTTTTTACAGTGGCGCGGTTAAAGATTGCGTTATTCCCATAAGTGACGTTGCGTCAGTAAGTACCCGGTTCTGGAAAATCCGGGCCCTTGAAGAAGAAAGCATCGCGCACCGTCGGAACTCGCAGGTGTGGCTTATAGAGCGATGCCACGCCACGACACAGAAGAGCGGTGTATGGATTTAGAGCACACATTTCCATCGATGTTACAAATTCCGACTTTTTTTCTGATTTTTGTTTACAGAAGCACTATGGTACAACGATATGTACTGCTACAACTGACTGGGGATGAGATCCATTACCGATATGTCGTTGGAGTTCATAAAAGGCCAGGATGTCCTTAAATACCCCTCATACATAAAAGGCTGTTAGATTCATTAGGAGGATTTATTGCATTAAACCAACGCTGAAATTGCACTAAAATTCTGTACTACGCATATTGTACTGCATTAAGACAATGCCATTAGTGACGCCACAAAAGTGTATTACACATATTTAAGCGCACGTTTTGAAATTGATTCAGAATGTCAAACGCAGGTTTAATTTCTTTCTGTGCTATAATTTATGAAGCACAAACATGTGTTAGACCATCCGTGTTATTAATTCACAAAATCGACATTTGTTGTATTTATGCCGTCACTAGCTGCAGCGCTTCTAGTATGGAAATCTGTTGAACGCTTCTGGTAAAATGGATTTTGGATACCGAATTACGTACAAAAGAGAATTTCGAAAAGTTACAAACAAAACGTTTGCATGACAGAGTGTTTTTTTTCGGTCTACTGATTTTTTCTTTCTACAACAATATAAGACATCCTCTATAAATTATTAATACTTTTCCACTAAACTGAAGACATACTGCAGTAACGACTATATATATATATTTACACATGTTAAGTTTCAGACAGTTTGTTTAATATAAAGTTCACGCACCAACAAATGCACTCTTTATTAAACTCGATAAAATTTTAAAATTTACATTAAAAATAATGTCAACGTGCTCCTACATGTTTCGTTCTTTAAGCACGTCCATCATCAGGGAGACTTCATTAGAGCCTAGCTAAAGTTATGTTGGATTAAAATTCGGTAAAAAAAAAACTACGTCGTTATATGGTATGTGATGGTGTGGCAGCATGTCATAGGTATGGTGTGTGTACTGTGTTGAGTGTACTGTGTTGTGTGTACTGTGTTGTGTGTACTGTGTTGTGTGTACTGTGTCGTGTGTACTGTGTTGTGTGTACTGTGTTGAGTGTACTGTGTCGTGTGTACTGTGTTGTGTGTACTGTGTTGAGTGTACTGTGTTGAGTGTACTGTGTTGTGTGTACTGTGTTGTGTGTACTGTGTTGTGTGTACTGTGTCGTGTGTACTGTGTCGTGTGTACTGTGTTGTGTGTACTGTGTCGTGTGTACTGTGTCGTGTGTACTGTGTCGTGTGTACTGTGTCGTGTGTACTGTGTCGTGTGTACTGTGTTGTGTGTACTGTGTCGTGTGTACTGTGTTGTGTGTACTGTGTCGTGTGTACTGTTCGCTGTGTTGAGTCTGACTCTGTCGCTGCATGGATTATATTCGTACGTATGGGTGGAGAATGTCACGGAAATTCAGCAGGTAAACTTTGGAGAAGTCAACTGTAATAAACGTGCAGTCAAAATCTCGACGTTTTCCCAAAGATAATGAGAAACGCCTTTCAAGTAACTCTATAACCTGGGCGAAATCCGAACTGGGAACCTCCAGAATGCGCTGCAGTACAAACCATATCGGTAACCTTTTAGCTGTGTTTTAAGCACTTAGTAAGTTCGAGCATATAATTTCAGATGTTGACGTTAAACGAGAGAAAGCGGGCCAGTGCAGATTTCAGACGCGTTCATTTGTGGTTTAATAAAACAGGAAAACAGCAGGAATTGTTTTCAATAAAAGTACATTTTACACACGATTACTTATTTGAAGGTGTCGCAGTAATTACTGCAGTTAAGCAGCACGTCATTGAGAAGCAGGAGAACACTAGAGCTGAAGCTGCACGCGTTTTCAAGCACAGCAAGTCTGTAAATGAACGGTCAGTTTCAGGTTCCAGTCACTTTTAGCCCTCAGGAAAGAACCCCGGTATCCAATTTATAGGAGGGTAGGTGGGATCAGAGACGATCAGGGCGAGGGTGACGTGAGAACGCTTCTCTTCCTGTCGGGACTGGAACCTTGACCTCTCGCTTCCTAATCTATCATTCTATTCGCTGCCCTGCAATACTGAATGCAGTAGATGAATATTTCCCCACGTCACCGCAGGATTTCTGTCAGTTTATGAGGCGTGTTATTTCCTGTAGTTTCTATGGGGTTCTCACTCTCCGTAGCATTGTCATGCATCTTTCTAAAGAATACGTTTTTCGCTCCGCCGGGTAAGTTGCAGTTGAATGGTGGAGCGGATTTCAATCTGCTAGAGTTGTGTGAAGTTAAATAAAAGTTCCTGTGGCCCAAGTTCTGCGTGGCTTCAGCTGGTGTTTTGTGGTGCAGGAGTATCAGATAGACTAGCAGGAAATAGGAGCGTCTAATAGAACTGTAAGGAAAAGTATGCCCGGACTTCTGCATGGCTCAGATATTGAGATTCATTTATTTCCTATTGACATTAAAATAAATATTTTCAACCTTAATATTTATAGGAGACAACACACTTTTATTCTATAACGTGGAATAAACACACATGTCTAGATCTATGGTAGCACAATCGCCGGATTTTATATCTTCGGCATAAAGACATTCTTAATTTTTTACTTTACTGCAGTTTTTGATCAGAAAGCGGGGGAAATCGGGAAACATTCCTAAAAATTTTGTACAGGAAAGTACAGAATATTTGAAGACTTATTTTATTTGTGTATGAGTGTGTGAAAATGTGCCTCCCGTCTTGTGAGCAGAAAGAGACGTAAGGCACACTGAACATCTTCTGTGTACGTGGTGGCGCAGTTGGTACAGGCACTGCGATACAAGCCTGGAGGTCGCAGGTTCGATTCATTAGGATTTTTCTTTGAATGAACTGGCCGCGTTATAGCCATGGGGTAGTAGACTCTAACAGTAAAGAGTGCCACGGATGTCGCCAGGTTAAAGGCGGCTGATGCGTATGCTGACAGCCTTGCCACCTTCGTGTAAAGTCTGTATAGAAATTCTGGGAGCCTCAGCCCCCTGGAGGCCTACGGGCCCGTCCAGGCCTGTGTAGGGACAGTTTTGCCTAGCTTCACACTGAAATACACCTGTACGACACATCATTTAGAATAAAATGTGTGTGTATATATATATATATATATAATACGTATACATATAAATAAATCTCTTACAAAGGAACCTAATTTTCCAGCTAGATCTCATTCATCTTTATTGGACTTCACCAACTTCTTTTGTGAAAAACAATTTTAAAAATTTGCATGGCATGGAAGATAGAATTGTATTTGTAATTAAAAACTGGGCGTGTATAAGGAAATGTAATTAATTCACCAAATTAAATGGAATTCCGACTTGAATGAAATGGCTTTGGGAACTGAATGAAGATATATATGTGTGTCCATCACAAATAGGAAACCAGTCACACAGCACCTGTGTGCCTATTTTAGCATTAAAAAAAATTGATGCGATGTGGACATTGAACTTTTCGTTATCAATTGTTCCGTTTTATCAAAGACTTTATTTTATAAATTCCAGTAAAACTTACCGATATCAACAAAATTATTTATTATTATTATTATTATTATTATTACGCAATAATTATTTCCTAACTGTATATCTCCATAGTTGGTGTCTGTCTCACAACAGGTTCATTACTCAGCTAATAAATACAATAGACATTTTCTAACCAACAATTTCCTTTGTTAATCAACGGAATTAGTTTCTTCTCCCAATCTTGATCTAGGTCAGTCAAATCGGCGGGCCGGCATACCATTTCTCTAAGATCTAAAGTAAGTACTTCCAAGTGGTATCTCTTCCTTTGAGAATGTCTTCAATATACCTAATCTGTGACAGACAACCCGTAATCTCCTTCTCTCAATTTAATTGCACTAATGATTTGCACCCAAACAGCCTTCCTTCCAATTGGAATTCTCACTTCTTTCTTAGAAAGTAAAGCAACCATATCATGAATCTGAAAACTCACCAAAATTAGTGTCGGTGTTAAGAACGCCTGGAGCTATAATTACCTACCTACCTACACACACACACACACTTACACACACACACACACACCACACACACACACACACACACACACACCACACACACACACCACACACACACATGCACACACACCGCACACACACATATACACACACCCACCTCACACACAGACACACACACGCACACACACATACACACGCACACACCACACACACACACACACACATACACACAAACTCATACACACCACACAAACACACACACACCACACATACACACACATACACACACACACACATACACACCACACACACACACACACATACACACATACACCACACACACCACACACACACACACACACACACACACACACACACACCACACACATACATTTGCCTTCACGGCACTATTAAGATAAATTTTTCTTCGGGTTTTATTCATGTTGCCTAAGAATATAAGTTTTGATATTCCCAACTAAGTGCTCCATCCGGTTACGTTTAAGTACTATGTTTTATCACTCTGTTCGCAAACACTTCAGTTTACGCACAGTCTATCTTCAGGTGTGATATCAAGCTACGCAACATATACAAATTAATTATTATAGTTTACATAAATAAATTCACCACAACATATTTAAACTTCCCTAGCAGGAGAAAGACGTAATATTCCAGGTTTATTACTTACTATAAGGCTTTTAAATTGTTTAATTAATGCGGCATAAAATGATATGTTAATGATGAATGACATGAATTGGAAAGAAAGCTTTAACCTTCTGCCTACGCCGGTATTCACAGAGGAGATGGGCAAAATCCCCACTCAGAATGTACGAATGATTTTCGAAAAGGGTGCCACCAAAATACGAAACAGCAGCGCTCTATACGTTTAAAGTGTGTAAGAATGACAACACAAATTTCGAAGCGTTATTTCTTGAGGCACATTTATGTCGTCAAATTACACAAAAAGACTTTTCTTAAAGTCCTCAATTTACGTCTTCTAGTGGACAGGATACAAAGAACTTCGTGTTCATATTCAGATTCCAAGTAGCTCTACATTTGCGCTCAAAAGAATAGGCATTTCTTTATACGCTTTACATCCAAATACGAAAAAAAAACAACACAAGACCATGAGTGTACCTCTACAGCTGGACCAGCATAGAAGCAGTTACTCCGTAATCTCCTCACCTGAAAACGAATATAATATGCAAAATCGTACGTATTTTATATTAACAATTATGTCGATGAGGAAAGTCAAATAAAGAGCCAATTGAGCTGTACAAATCAGCACTGTGGTGTCAGACGTGTGTATGAGGTTCTGCAGTACATATAAATCAGTCCGCAGAGCGACCGTTGCGTTAACGTATGTACTTTTAATGCAGATGAATTTAGGCCTCACATTCTTCAACATACGCCCAGCAGTTTTACACTTCACAAACACTGACTCTGTGTGTCAGTTACATTGGCCGTCATAATTGATGGCTGGATATTCCATTGTATATTTGCCATGATACCTTTCAGTGGAAATGTTTGGAGCTAAATAAAAAGAAGAATGCTCCGTGTTGAATATCGCTCTGGGCACGGATTAAAAACGAAATGTTAAAAACGTACTGTGCGCGGAGATTTTCATTCATGTATATGTGCTTTACGACGGTCTAAAACGAACATTTAATTTACAGGGCATAATAGTGTAAAATAGTGTAAAATTATTACCTGTTTTTATTCTGTGTGATATTTAAGTCCCACTGTGTCAATCATTTCATAATTCAATTTAAAATATTTGTAAAACAACAGACGTTAAAATTCATTCTCCACCAAAGCAATGCAAGAGATACACATTTCGTCGCAGTCCGTAATACAAACACTTACACTAGTACTGGGTTACGTTCCTCCCCCAAGTGGCTATTATGAGTTACATCTACTAACAAGATCATCAAGACGTTCTTCACGAGGTTGCCTGTAGCCCTTTTTTCCAACTAAAGCCACAGAACAAGACCTTTATTCTGAGCTTAATTAATGTTTACAAGTCGGCCGGTGTGTAACTATTTAATTTTTACGGAAGCTCCGCCATCTCTAGGCGAGATAAAACTACAACCTGCTAATCCCTCACGGAGAGATCAAATGTTTAAAAAAAAAAAATAACCCGAGAACAAACTTCTTATATTATGCTTGCTTTTCATATCACGTTACAATTATATCATGTTACAGCTCCTCGTGTCATGCCAATAGACTTCTTATCGTGCCAAAATTCCTCATATTAATTTACATCTCATACAATACCAAAAATTATCTACCATGAAATTTCTCGTATCATGCCAAAACGTCTCACACCTTGTTACAACTTCTCAAACTCCACAATTCTTCAGATCATGTTACGATTTTCATATCATGCTACTTCTTATACCATTCTACATCTCATAAAATGCAGCTATTCCTATCGTGCAACAGCATCTCATAACATGCTACAAATTCTACAGCACTGCATATCGTGCTACAACTACTCGTACCTTAAGCTACGAGTTTAGCACGAAACTGATATACGTGACGAGACAGAGACAATGTACCACAGTCCAACATCAACAGAAGGCACTAAGGAAAATTCTGCATTCGAAGAATTATTGGGTTTCACCGAAGATCAAAGGCGTGTCTGTGTTACGTTTGGACAGCCTGCATACTTGTAGTAGACAAAATAATATCATGCTGTAATGGCAGTATCAGCAAAAGTGTAGTGCGTCTTAATTATACTTAAAAATTAGTCAGTTGAAATCTAAGTTAAGTTGTTGCCTTCAGTGGTGGAGGTTTTCTTGTTTTATTAGGCTGAAACATAACTTCAAGTAAAGGATCGCCTTATATTCTTGCAGCCAGTAGCGATGTGCTTTTGAGAAATGGATGGCGTGCCATATACAGGCCTACACAACTCTTGATGTGATGCAGGGATCTAAACAACTAATGGGTTGCTTCATTAATTTGAGCGCAGGCTTTGCTCACGCCGATCCTCAATACGACATTCTTGGCCATCTCCAACCCCCTGATAGGTCTTTAATGTTTATCACTTGATTACGTGCCCGTTTACATTATATTAAAAGAGCTGTTATAGCGGTTTTTGGTGACAGACACTTTAGAATTTATTTGTCCAAAATACAGTTAATACGATAAGTACTTAACAGTGGTTTCAAACCTTCTAGCATAAATGGGGTTCTTGGTGATCTTCATTAAAACTTTGGTTTACTGGTTTAATGTTTTAAAGAAAAATGTAATTAACTTATATTTAACAACACTCATTTTATGCTTTAGGAACCCAGATTAAATGGATTTCCTACAAAACACTGCACGGAATCGCATTAAGGAAAAACTAGCGTATGTCCGGGAGTATCTGCACAGAAAGTGGATCAAGGTGAGGGAGATCTTATTCGTCTGTTCTTCCACCAGATAAGAAAATTTCTATGAAACAACTAAATTGTTCTTATTAAATTTGGTATTAGATGCTTAAAATGGAATTCCTCTACAGACTTTAATTCGCGCTGTGTCAACAGAAAACATATACAGAGCAAGTAACTTTCATAGGACCACCAACGACGATATCAAGGAATTTTTGTGTAGGAAAAGCTAAAGGAAGGGATTGTTTGAGTGACATCAGAATAGTTTGTAGAGCATTAGAAAGGAACCGAGAGACGTACGGAGTGAAGACGTGAACTTTATAGCCTCTCACATCCTTCAGAATACGGAACAGTGGCGAGCTGCTTTAGACAAGATAATGAAAGTCAGAGCCAATGGAACATAACCCACATTGTACATGAAGCTCAAACATACTTTAAATAATTACTGGAATGACCTTCAAGGCTTCAAGGGAAAATTTAACAAATTCCATCTCTATCAAAAGGTTTCCACAACCACCCCTCCCGTTAATTTACCCTTACAGCTAACATCCCTTGAGGGACAGTTTGATAAAGTGATTCCACTCAATACGTCAGACTTATAAGTTTAAAATTTCTGGTAAGAGACTTAAAGTTTAAAGTTTCTGGAAAGACATCGTAATTGAATAATAATACTCGTAAGAGCAGTGTAGAGGTGACTTTCTCCAACAAAGGACGAGAGCTTTGTTCTGTTCTGTTCAGTAATAATTGATCTGAGTTAATTTTCACTTTGTCCTACAAAAGCAAAATGAACCTTTACAAAGTGAACAGGCTTAGTTCTTCGCTCGCTCTTCCAGGATGTGACGCAGCGTTTGTTGGTAGCTGTACCGGCAAACGCTGCGTCACATCCCAGAAGAGCGAGGGAAGACCTGAAATACGCCGTGCCGGAAGCCTAACACCTCGCTCTAGAGGCCTACCCCATTTAACACTCACTAAAACACGAATTCAGTTACCGTCCAAATTTTCTCAATGTAAACAAAGACAAACTCTGCAGCGGAAGAACAAACGTCCCGACAAACGATAATTACTTGCTTAGGGACGTTGCAGAAGGCCGTTCCCAGAAAACTACTTACTGCACAAAAATTTATAAAATTAATATAATTAGACTTCATCAAGAGCTACAAATTTTGTCTAAAATGTTTTTTGTATGTGGCCACTATGTAGCATCATACATACAAAAGTAACTTTAATCTATATTCGGCGTGGTAATCGGCAGTAGGAAACAGCACCAGGAACACAGAGTGTGAAATAAATGAACATCAATAGGGTTGCGCAATAGCAGGGAACACATTTATAAAATCTTTACACAACTTTGGAACACATCTTTAAGGTTTATGTATTTAGAATTTCTGCACATTCTGCACATCCAGCGATAAATTAGTCATTCTGCTTACTTAATGCTTTTCACAGTGACGACATTTTGCATAGCGCACGGTATTAGAAAGGTTATGAATGTTGAATTTAATAAAACATATGCGAAGAATCGGCCTTCGCCAGTTAGGGAAACATCGATTCCACTATCTGTCGAATTTTAAATTGCCATGGCCAAGAAGGAGTGCTTCTGGTCATAGTCTTTCTTATAAGATTTTTTTTCCTTGATAAGGTTCCGTCTGTTGTGTTTTGTTTAAAGCAGCACGTCAGAAGAAGTCATGATCTCACAGTTATCACGATTATTTTTATCAATTAATGAATTTGTTGAGAGTGAAAGGACAAAAAACCTCTATTAGGCTTATATATATTATTATGCCGTTTTCACCAATTATCATGCTCGTATTTTCCTTAATTACCTTTTTGCCGACTGAAGCTCAGTGTTTGTTGAAACGTGTTAATTAAACAACGCATATAAAATATAAAAATTGGGACATTCCCAGTATAAATCACACGCTCTGTAGATTTAGGAACTCCAATTTATCTCTGCCAACAGCCCTGATACACACTAATCACCACAGATTAAAACTCTGGCATCTCCCATTTACACCTCTCAGTATATCACAATCGCATATTTTGTACAAATCCTTAAATCTGAGTGTGTCTATTTTCAATTTAAGCGTGGTACCAGTTTTGGAGGAATTACTTTCTGATAAATATTTTCCGAACTTCCAACGAACCAGACAAAAAGCCATCATTTCTACATGGACCAAAACCACAATATGTGCACATCTCAACAGACAATATTTCAAACAATCGCCATGATGTTCTACTTCTGTCCCATGACCGGCCTTCCAAAGATATTCCTTAAGCAACTCTGCTTTAAATTCTTGTTTTCTTATCAAACCTAAATGTTTCACCAATTCCTTCTCAATTTCTCTAGACAATCTATATCAGTGAATTACAAAAACGTAGAACTGACCATCTGTATTCAAAATTTGTCTTTTGTCTTTCGCCGAATTAAATAACTTTCTTTAAGTCTTATTTCATGAATTGATAAGCGTGTTATTGATTTAAAAGCGGAAGTCCCTTAAACTGAAAGCAATAATACGACCCTACTATCATTTCCGTAGCAAATGGTTTCGGTTCTGAAATAAGGCTGAAGTAAAACAATGTTTGATACGAACTGCATAATTTGTACGCTGTAGAATATAAGAGAAGGGCGAACAAAATCAATGAGAACGAGACCGACTGTTTTTTTTTATGTTTAAGAGAGACGATAAACACATCAGGAACCGTGGTCACAAAGACTGCATGGAGTATATAACTGGATAAACCTAAGAATAGATGGATGTATCTTACAGAAATAGTGTGCGACGAGGTAGACTGAATTCTTATCTCTCAAGTGAGAAACTAGAGGTGCGCTGTGCTGAGTGAAGTATGGAATGAACATTGCAAGTTCCATGAAACCTGGGAAACGTCATATGTAAGACCAACTTCACAGTTTGAGAAACACTGCAATAAATGAGAAAGCAAGTTGAACGATGCGGACATACGCACAGGGACCAACATTCAGGGGGTGAGACGAATGTCGAGTTAGAAAAGGCTCTCGGAGTGGCTGTAAACGTGTATTCCGGCTTCCGCCTTGCAGAACGCGAGGAACATTTATTTTATGGGACAAACATTAGCTTTCTAATAGAATTGCTAACGTTCTCTTTTAGTGCGTTATTTCTTGCTACAACAGAGAAGAAAGCTTGAACGTCTGAACCACGGGTAAGTTCCCACATGAAACTCTTCCACACAAAATCAAATGTTACTGGTGATAACAGCTACTCCGGCCATAAATTTGAAGGATCAGCTGATTAGCAGCACGGTGCCATCGACTGTTTTCATTGCATTGAGGGAAGAGTGTATCCCAGTGTTTCACAAATCTTTTTGCTCGCGGACCCCTTTTGGCCTCGAAAAATAACCACGGATCGTCACATCCTTGCTCACATAAATATAGTGTGTCCGGATGTTAGGCATCCAATATTAAAAATTTGTATCTCAGAACTGGTTGTAGATACATAACAATAGCACGCGTAACAATGTACTGCTTGATTTGACCTTAAGAGTAGTGATCGTAGTTCGCTTCGTGGTTACAGAGGGTTTCTTAATTTGATGTTCTAACGGTCATACGAAATAAACACATTGCCATTTAAGGAATCTCCGCAATTGTATTTTAAAAACATGGTTCCTTTACTAAAACTTCGTAAAATTGAAAGTAAAAATTACAGAAATGTATCCACAAATCCCCTGGGAACAGGTCGCGGATCCCAAGGGATCTCGAAGCACACTTTGGGAACCATTGGTGTATCCGAGAAAATATTAAATTTTGGGATTAATATAAGGATTGTAATTTGCATTGTAAAGGAGAATGGGTAACCAAATCAGTGTAGTAACAGGCTGCTTTGTCGATTTCGATTACCGATAAAGGAATAAAATGTTCTGAACCGCATTCAGAGAGGCTATGGTTTCCGTCTCAGACTCCGACCCACTAAGCACCTGAGAAACTATCAGAGTGGGTCAAGCTACCAGAAGAAACATCTCATCTGGATCTAGTATCTAGTTGTTATTATGAATGTGTGCCAACACATGCTCATACTCCACACATCTTCATTGCATTGTACGTAAATCTACAAGCTGAGAGCCTTGGAAAACCAGAAGTTGCTGATGACTGATCAAGTCGTCTGCTTCGTCTTTTGAAACTATGCTTCCAATTCTTGGCGTGGGGACCAAATTCCTTGACTGAAGAGCTGTGCAGGTCCACTAGACAAATGCCCGTGTACGGCCGAATATTAGATAACGAACGATTTGTCCCTTTCTCTTTTACTTATGTCTTTTAATCAATCTCTCGTCCTACGATGAACTACTTACAACTTCTTGAATAATACACAAAGTCAAGTGAATAAATAAATAAATAAATAAATCTTTTTTTGAAGCTTTAAAACGTGTGTTCATTTCCACTAATAATATATTTATTAAAACATTTAATAATGAAGTAGGAAAATTTAATTTTCTCTTATTTTTCTCGTACAAGGGCCACACAGAAACTTCACACATTATAGAACAATGTTATGTAACCAAATTAGACATACACACACACACACACA
>Ga0131853_10008701_pt1 | contig 18506 bp, 13 predicted proteins | sample TergutLab28metaG_FD_92764 | JGI IMG/M metagenome (GOLD analysis project Ga0131853, IMG submission 92764) | Labiotermes labralis P1 segment gut microbial communities from Petit-Saut dam, French Guiana - Lab288 P1 (version 2) (version 2) | ecosystem: Host-associated > Arthropoda: Insects >... | reverse complement strand
CACAGCAGTACAGTGCCAGACATGTGTTTAGAGCTATAAGTTGTCACAGCAGTACAGTGCCAGACATGTGTTTAGAGCTATAAGTTGTCACAGCAGTACAGTGCCAGACATGTGTTTAGAACTGTAAATTCTTATACGGAAGAGGGAGACTTCTGGAATTTGTAATATATACTGTGACATTGCTTTTACATTCCTTCTTCTACTTCAAAGTTTCAAGAATTACCCTTTGACCTGTTAATATTTATTTACCTCCCATTTGAATTCAAGATATGTCAGTGTTACGAACCGTATAAAATTAAGACAGCAATATTTACAGTCGTGTTTTTCTACAATGAGTTTCAGGTTTTCTAATGGATGTCCGTTTATTGGATCTGCATGATAGTGCCCTCTATGGAGAACTACTAATGCCATCTCTGTAATGAAATAGTGCGGGAGTTTGGCTTCAATTTTAGATTCGTATGTAAGACCGGGTGCCAGTCCCTGTGGCCGCGCGGTCTGAGGTGTAGGTCTGACGCCGCCAGACTGCTGAGATTGTGTTTTCGAATCCCGCCCGGTATGGATGTCTGTCTGTTGTGAGTGTTGCATGCCTTCAGTTAGAAGTCTGCGTCGAACTTATCACTGGTCTAGAGGAGTCCTACCGACTGTGGTGCTTCGTTGTGTGTGATTTATAAACCTCGAGAATTAGGAGGACCTGACTCAATGGGGGGCTGTCGCGCCAGAAATACCAAAAAGTTTAAGAAAAGGAAATTATTTGACGATACAGTATAATTTGATGATACAGTATAATTTAAAACCTTCAATTTCTCCAACAATCGATGTTACATTTCGGTAATTAGTGGCCCTGCAGTCTATGAATTCTGCCTACCAATAGAAAAAAATGGCTGAAAGTACTAAAAAATAAAAATTTGAAAAAAATTTTACAATTAAGTACAGTCAACCCGCAAAATAAAGCCACATCAAATATCATCCACGAAATCACGTGAACAGCAATTCCGTCTTACATTTAATATTCCGTTGTCTCCTTGTAATTGCAGCGCAAAAGCAGTGGATATTTTGAAACCACCTGATATCAAAAGTCCAAATGGTGATCGGGCTAATGTTTCCCACAGGACTTGCATATTTCTGGACAACGCAACTAAAGTTGCTGTCAATAGATCCGGCGGTGATCAAACGATAGTACCAAAGTCGATCACCTGAAAACTGCAAGGAAACCAAATTTATGGAACAGTTCTGGTGAGTGGAAATTCTTAATTGTAGCGGCTTGTAAATTTAATGGTGTTTATTTATTGTGTTTAATACATTCAGAGGTTTGAATCCGGTTCGACCGAAGATGTATTCGAGCGGAGGGAATTGGATCAGCTGTTAACGTGAACAGCTGGTAATGGAGACTTGGTTCAAATCCCGATTAAGATTATATGAAAAATAGGCAGTGTCTTTACAAATGTAGAGTCGAGGTTCGTCCGACTTACAGATTTTGCGGTTGAAAAGGAATTTGTGTTAATTATTTTGATTGATTGTTTGTTGAATTTTCATCTGCGGCTTGTCTCCTTGTGCCGTGTCTTTCATATTATTCCAATAAGCAGTGTTTTCGAGGAAACTGAACAGGGAATAGAATGAGTTTCTTGATTTTAAACAAAGTTTGCCTGAAATATTTCTTATTTTAAGAAGAACGGACGAGATAATACGATAAATCTACTCAGTCTTTTTATAAGATATGCAACATGCTTGTCGAATTTCCAAAAAAAATTTGAATTTTCTCCACAAATCTCCGAGAAATTTTCAAACATTAAATTTCAATAACATTTACCGAGTGGAATCCGAGTTGTTGCAATAGGAAAGACAGACATGACAAAGTAAACAGTCGAAAATCTTAAATTTGCAAAATCGTCCAACATTGTGATTGGGTTTCCTAGTGTCTTGCAACCGGCATTGCAGTTTCAAGTCCAGAAATGTATAGGCGATTCAAACTTAAAATCCTGAACGGGCTGAATGGCGATACATTTTTTGGTTATAAATGATTTAAAAAAATCCATAAGAGGGTGCGAAAGCCGCTACTTTATTGAGAAACTTGACACTGTCCAGAATATCTGCCAACTGTCACGTTGGTAGATGTGCTGCAAATGAGTTTTTCTTTGTGAAACACAGGACTTTTTTCGTTGCTGGTGGCATAATTCATTCTGTAGATAGTGTCAGTAACCAGGAACCTAAAGGTCCAATTACTCTACTTTTCGGTTCTAATGATTTAAATTAGAGCAGCAAATGAGATATGGTTTTCCAAAAAATTAATATGGTTAATGATTTTTTTAAAATTTGAATTGTGGCCAATTACATCACTTTGCAAATAAGAGGGTATTCGGTTGGAAAGAAGAAGAAGAGGCAACATGAGGAGATACTTCGTTGCGGACCGCTGGAGTTGCACAAATGCAGTTTGGGTGCTCCGCCTCTTTGGGAGTATTATAGATAAAATTTGATTTAAAAAACAGAAGTGACAATTGGTATTGAGTAAAGGTGACGTAGGCACACCCGATATTGTGTTATAATATTATAACTGCTGTAATAAAACTGTGAACTGCCACAACAAAATAACAAATAAAAACCCAGAACTAAGTTGTTTGCTCGTAATTCAGCCAGTCTTAGGCGATCGTGGGCCTTGCAGGGACCTCCCACGTACCCTGAGATAAGACCTTCAGGTTCACGAAGAAGAAACGGGAAACTACACGCCCAAGCCCACAAGGAAAACGACTGTAGCAGTCTTTACTGAGACCTTGCATGGAAATTCTGATTGTGCTTTGAATTACAATGCGACATTATTTAAATCATTACCAAATAATTATTAATAAGTAATTCAATTACTCGAAGGTACAATCAGGTATGATCTATTGGGAGTTCGTTAATGAAACCGCAAATTAAATACAAATCCCAAGCGTCAGTTTAAAATGCTGCTTTTTCCAGGTATTGTGTCAATAGGCTAATACGTAACTTATTCCAAATTAATTTCACGTCCTGAAGTCGAACGACGCAGTCGCTGGAAACAGAAGTTAACTTGGCGATTAGACCCAAAAAGATTATCACAAGCATTTTGGTTTCAATTCCTGTAATTCAACGAAAGAAGAGATATGTAAATTTTCTTTGCCTTTCCTTTCCCAGGTCCACCATAAACAGAGCGATGCACAGATATGATACATTGGATCTTATCCCATATATTTATTGCCTATATACAGACAGAATCCTGGACGCCGTTTGCAAGTCAGTACAAAGTTTCTTTGCAGGTTCATGTGCCAAATTTCATATTCCCACTTCTGGGTGGACATAAGTTTTGAACCAACTGCACAGACACTGTTTGATATCCGATTAAGACCAAGTTCCCTTAAATTTCTCACTTCATCTTTCCTTTAATAACCTAATATTTGTATCTGTATATTCTTGTGCAGTCGTACGGACATTAAGCAAAGATAGTCTTTTTTTTTTTGCTCTGTATAATTTCATTTTTACGGCAATTTTACACATGAAGACGATAACCGGATTCTTTTTATGCTTACAAATTTCATTAGACGACTCTGGAATAATTACTTTATAATTATTTGTGTCAGGAATGAAGTAGTAGTGACGTAGTAAGAAGAATAAATATTCAGTGCCGCAATTAGATACAGAATGATTGAATTTCAGCGTGATATTGAAAATTGGATTTTCCGTTCTCAAACATTCGTATCTTCCGATGGACCCCGTGTGTATCCATGTTGACGTGACACCCAGTAATATGATATCGACTGCTGCACTGTCTGTAAGAAGGCCAGAAATTTTAGGATGTCTTCTGTACATGTGCAGCACATTTGTAATGGCGCACCAAAAGTGTGAAATTCTATTCATAATATTCGTCCCTCTCTCGGTCTGTCCCTCCGCACTAAAAAAATTATAAAAAATGTTTGGTGAGTTTTTGAAAATCTCTCTAAAAAAATTCATATATCATTAATATCTGACAAGAATTAGGTAAAACTGACTATTGGGATCGTTACGCCTGTCAGTTCGTCCGTCTGTGTTTCAACATGAAACAAATCTTCGGTCACCGGATGATTTCTTATGAAACATGTTTGAAGTAGATTTCGAAGACCTGTCGAGAAAATTTAGCAATTATTAAAATCAGACAAAAGTGAGAAGTGTGTTGCATTGAAACCGATGTGCATTCATGATAAAATATCACACAGTCATTTTAAAAATAAGACAAGTGTGTGCAATTGCATTATTTTCCTATTTTACATGACAAAAAGGAGTTGATTTCAATGCATTTCAGTCAGTGTGATCAAAAGCATAGCTCAAACATTTTACGTCAAAAATAATGAAATTATGATTTCAATAGAGTGTAGCCAAATTCTTTCTTTTTTATGTTTACTGTCTAATTGTTTCGACAAATCTAGGGTTGATTTCGTTACTGTGCCAGCACAGATGTAGTGACAGAATGCTGTGTCCCTTTCAGCACAGATGTAGCGACAGAATGCTATGTTCCTGTCAGCACAGATATAGTGACAGAATGCTATGTGCCTGACAGCACAGATGTAGCGACAAAATGCTATATGCCTGTCAGCACAGATGTAATGACAGAATGCTATGTGCCTGTCAGCACAGATGTAGCGACAGAATGTTATGTGCCTGTCAGCACAGATGTAGCGACAAAATTCTATGTGCCTGTCAGCACAGATGTAATGACAGAATGTTATGTGGCTGTCAGCACAGATGTGGCGACAGAATGTTATGAGCCTGTCAGCACAGATGTAGCGACAAAATGCTATGTGCCTGTCAGCACAGATGTAATGACAGAATGTTATGTGGCTGTCAGCACAGATGTAGCGACAAAATGCTATGTGCCTGTCAGCACAGATGTAATGACAGAATGTTATGTGGCTGTCAGCACAGATGTAGCGACAGAATGCTATGTGCCTGTCAGCACAGATGTAGCGACAGAATGTTATGTGCCTGTCAGCACAGATGTAGCGACAGAATGCTATGTGCCTTAGCCAGTGTGTCAGTGTCTCTGTGTGATCTGGGAACCTCAACAAAGGGACACCAAAATTATGAGTTTGCCTGAAGCACCACAGAAAACAGTAACATAAAATTTAGTTGCAGACACTGGAATTGTTATGGGTTCTTCTTCTGTCAACTCGACAGTGCGTTTTTCAGTCGCGTTGGCCTTTTGTAGGGCACATCTCAGAATAATCTGCAGGTGTTGAAGGAAAATATGTCTTCACAGGAATATTTGACATGTGTAATAGTAATTTATTGCATTGTGACTTTATAAACAATATGTGGCAAATAAGCGATGGTCTGTAGTGAATACAGACTGTGACTCTGGAGATTCACAGGCAGATCCATCCTTTGTGTCTGTCGCACTGTGTGACTTCACTTCAGTGTAATAAAGATCTTGCATTTGTAGTTTCTTAAAGTTATAATTCCTCTCGAATGAAATCGACTGTGCTCTTATGTCAGGTCTGATAAGTTAACAGGCCTCTATTTATCCTAGCACAACAGATTTTGCTTACAGAGTTTTGAGGTAAACGTGTCGTCTGTCTGTCACTGAAGTTCTGTACAGGCGATAATGTTCTTACTTTCAGTTTTATGGGGAACAGCTGTTAGCCTGTTGTGGATTTGCAATTGAAATGCTATAATTCTTGTTATCAGTTGTCATAAGCTGAGTAACCATCAACAATTATCACGAAATCAAATAAGGACGACAGAGATGAATGACCACATTTTAAAAATGTTTTTGTTTAAAATATTGTCTGTTTATGCAGTCGAACTTAGGATCATATAAGTTTCTGGAGTTTGAATAAATACAGTAAGAACTGATGAGAAAACATATTATTCATGTAGTGGACCAATAAATTCAGTTTGATTTGTAAATGGGTAGATAATTGAAGTGAGATAATCTGAATATCTGATTAACTACAACAATTGACTAAGCTGGTGAAAATTACAGTTAACTCATTGTTTTCAAACCTTGAGAAAACAGAGACAGATAGACATAGACACTGGACGGAGAGACAGGGAAGTTGACACCAATTCTGTTAATAATAACCCCAGTGCAATTAATTTATGTATTGTGGAATTTCATTTCATTCAGTCAGTCATGCATGGTGTATACAACAGTCTATAAGCTTAGGGTTCGACAAGGCTGCTGTACAACGCGCATCCAATCTCTTTCTTGGGGGTCCCGACTCCGCTGTGTGCATTGGACATTCAGCCTCATTTAGAATTGAGTTTATTCTCTGTAGGTCATCATAACTTCTCCTAATGTACAATTTCTTCTCCATCGAGGAGATTCAGAGGGAGTTTTTTTTGTAATATTCCATGTAGAGGACCACTGTGGTGGTAATAGCTGTGTTAACATCAGTTTTTAAAAACAGGATGGTAATTCGATAGTAATGCATAGTGATTGTTATGAATGGTGTGATTATTCAGAATGCTAAGGACAGGATTATCACATATGAGACTCCTTCGGAAATCCCGCAACTATATTAGTGTATAGAAATATTGTTTCATTGTTTGAGTGTATGTTTTCCTTTCTTTCTTAGTCTTAATTTTAGTACCTACGCATTGTAGGTGTAGAATTTTATAGTTATATTTGACAGAATGGTACAAGTCCGTGCGCACTTACACACACACACACACACACACACACACAAACACAAACATTAACACACAAACAACCACATAAACACACAAACACACCCATAAACACACAAGCTGTAGATCTCGTCTGGACTTTATCGATCCATCGCAGAGATGTGTACCTTAAAACAAACATCCATGCCCCTGAGGGATTCGAACCTGCAATATTTGCAGTTGAGTGTAAATTAGTTTTGTACGTAAATATTTTGCTTTGGATGTTCTGTTAATTAAACCACAAGGGTCATTTCCTCCGCCTCACGAACCCTAGCCAGTGAGCAATTCTGTGACTTTTTCCAAATAATACATAGTTTATTTCGATATCAATAGACCTCATCACTTTAAACACCACACTTAATTCGTGAGATTGTGACAGCATAACCGTCATAAGCGGATTACACCAGTCTTTAAACCCACAACACAATCGTCTTGTCAAACCTGCAGACAAAATATATATTGTTTGTAAGTAAGCTATCAAAAAATGTTTCGACAGTTTGACGATATGGTGTGATGTATGGCCTGAAATTTAACAGATGATTTAGTGGGCATTCATGTACGTAATAAGTGCTGCAAAATATCGTAACAACAGTCTACATTAAATGCAGCATGATAACAGTTAGTGAACAACGTTGTGTGACCACAGTTCATTAAATGGTGTAACTAAATGACAAGTGTCCAGCACATCAAATATCAGAACGTTCTCCAGTCTTACGTCATTTGTCGATTTCCTGTTTTTTGATAAAGAAGAGAGAAACGATTTTTGGAATTGAGATGCATAAGTGTAAGTTCGACGAATAAATTTCATATTGTGTTTTCCAAAAGTGTATAAATAAGTCTCCTTATTTGGGTACGTGTAGATTTTTAAAAATATACTCATTAAATATTATTACGCGTGTTCGGAAAAATGCGTCTATAAACCATTAGCATCGTTATGTCTGTCTGTCCTCCGTCATTCTGTTTGTCCACATCAAACAAATGAACTGCGATGGACGAGATTTCATGAAATTTTTAATTAGTTTTGCAAGATATGCCGAGAGAATTCAGCAGTTATTAAAATATGAAAAAATAACGGGTACTTTAAATAAAGACTATGTACATTCATATTAATATCTCCCTTAATTATTTCTAAAATAAGAAAGTCTATAACAAAATTTTCAGGACAAATCAAAACACAGAATTTATAATTAAAACACTTTATTATCTAACAGATGCACAAATATATAATTCGTAGATACAATTAGAATTTTTATGACATATTTAAAATATTTTAAAATAATTCTAATTATTAATTATTATAAATATTTAAAATAATTTATAATAATTCTAATTGTATCTACGAATTATATATTTGTGCATCTGCTGTATAATGAAGTGTTTTAATCGTCATTGGTGCACGGTACACACATGAAGATTGAAAAAACACACAATTTATGTTCAGTACCATTTTCTGAAACTGGTACATGTGATACGGAATTGTGTAAAGTTTTGAATCGCTGGACAGGTGAGAGACTGCAATGTAACACGTCGCGTGGTTGTTCAGTGTTGGATAGTTAAGTCTACATAAACACACTGTCAAAACGTACTGTTTGACCTCTTTTTCCTCCAAGGATAATTACCCGCACGTGCCTCAGTGTTACGCGATAAGTACATTACGTGTTCTCGCACGTGACTCAGTGTTACGTTGTAAGTATATGACGTGTTCTTTTTAGCATGTGATGTTTTGTGTGTGCGTGGTGGATCCTTGTGCATTATGTTACGGCATTTTAAGAGGTGGTTGACAATTGTAATAATTGGTGTGCTGAAGAATATTGTGACGTACATCAATAAACTGTTTTTAGGAATACGACGTAATGTGAACAGTTCTGTAACATCTGGTTTCATTTAAATATTCTTCTTAAAAACCCATTTTTTTTGATTTGAAATCAGTTTAATCTGTACCATACGATGCAAACAATCAAAAATATATTATCTAGAATATTAAAAAAATCAGAATTTATATTTCCCTTTTAAATATTATGTTATGTACATTATTATTCGAAATTTTTATGCCTTCCTTTGTTTTCTTTTTTCCACCCTCACACTTTGTACTATTTTGTAACCTTCTGAAAATTTTCCTTGTAAGAACTTCAACGTTTGCTGTAACAAACATAACCAACACTCACTGTCACTCACAACCCTCACCCCTTCTGCTGTTCTACCAAAAGCCATTCTACTATATTATTTACAGCATGTCTGTGCACTTCGTTAGTTCTCTAATTCACATGACAAAAGGCAATTTACTCTAATGAACTTCAGTGTGTATGATCGAAAATATAGCTGATACATTAATGTCACAAAACATTACTAGAAGTTTTCAGTCGAATGAAGCCATAATCATTCTTTTTTAAATCCTATTGCCACTATTTATTTCGAAATATCTCCTCTCGAATATTTTAGTTTGTCAGCAAAGAAGCAATGACAGAGTGTTATGTGGTTAGGCCGATACTGATAGCTGATCTGTTTAAGGTGTAGGTCTACATCGGTTTCTTTTGTGGTATCGTGGGTTTAAATCCCAATAAGCGAATGGAATTTCCTGTCTCTAGTTGTGTGGTGTACATAACGGTCTCTGCGACGAGGCGATCACTCGTTCGTACGAGTGCCACCGAGCGTGTCTGTGTCTGTTTGTGTTCTAGGAACTTCAACAGTCACGCTAGCCCTCGGGTTGACTACAGCAAATCAAAAAGGAATTAACTTAAAGTTTACTTACACACTCTCAGATTGAATTCGGCGTCTTTTTCCAGTTCCGCGTCAGTGCGATGTTTAAAGTCGTGGTGGGCCATTGTATATGGTACATTTCAGAATACGCTCTGCTTGTCGAAGGCAATATGTAGACGGAAACACTTGACAGGTGGGGTTGTTTTTTGTATGTAACTCATAACTTTGTAAATGCAATGACGTAAATATTCGAAACTCTTCTACAAGTCGTACACTGTGACTGCACAAGGTCACCTTAGAAATTGTTAGTTTCCCTTGTCTCCAGTAAATAATTTTTGGCTGGATGTATGAAATGACCCGTAAAATTTCGCTGCCTTTAATTTACGTGTTCACTAATTCCTGAAAAATATGTTTTAGAATTTTGTTCATAGGCCTAAGACAAACGGCGGAATTCCTGTACTACTCGTTGGTAGCTCCATCAGTCTTCTGTAAATGTATGTTGTAATAAAAGTCACAAGGGCACAAATGTGATACTTTTCTCTTGTTTTGAGCGTGTCTTTCCAATTTGATAATTTGTATGGACCGTGGCTCATGTTTATCACGGAATGTGAGTTTGATAATGCAGATTTGGAAGGGACTGCTTCTAATTAATGGCGATATGTATCAGGCGTTCATACACTTCGATCAGTGCAATGGTGTCTAAATGCTTTATACAATCTTTCCTGAAGCTTTATAAAGTAAGTTTTTAGTATTTTCCAGAAGGGCTAACAGAAACGTCTGAATTCCTCGATTACTCGTTGTTAGCTCCTTCAGTCTTCCATAAATGCATGTCCTATAAAAGTTACTTGGACACAAGTGTGACCACATTCTGTTGTTTTGGGCGTGTTTTTCCAATCTGATAATTTATATGGACCGTGGATCGTGTTTATTACGGAATATGAGTTTAATAATACAGAATTGTAGGAGACTTATTCAAATGAAAGGCGATGTATCAGGCGTTCTTACACTTCAATCAGTGCAATGGTGTCTAAATGCTTAATACAGTCGTTCCTGAAAGTTTATGCACACAACTGCTCCTACTGCAGCCATTGTTTATTGTTACGAGGAGTTAAAATTATCCAAATATGAAAATTTATTTATTCGCTAAAGACAGATAGAGGCCTGATAATTATTTACAAAATATTCTTCGCTTTTTCATAGGCAAAATATCCAATCACGTACACAGATAGTATTTTATAATAGGTTAAGACCAATTCCGATTAAATCTGTTGCTTTCCCTGTCATTTGATATCCTAATGATCCTTCCTATTTTTTAATGATATTAACAGCATGCCCCATTACATAGTAGTAAGTACACAATACTTTATATAACTTAGGCTTTAGTTTCACAAAAAATATATATATTAATAATAGCAATTCTATAGTGGAGATTCATAATAACGTTAATAATAATATTTTTGACGTTTAAACCTACAATTAATAATATATAAATTCATTCTCTGAGAAGAGAATAGTAATAATGTTATTAAGCAAATTGCACGCAGAAACGTTTTTTCTAATACGGGAAGAAATGTGAGTTAGCAGGTTACAAGCTGCATTCTGCTCTGGATACCTGCACTGTTACATTCAGGTCACAATCGAAAGGAAAACTGGATTAATTTTATTCACACATTACTCATCAGCGCACGGTGTTTCCATTAGCTTGTAACAAAATGGAAGTGTCAGGAAGGAAGTGGTAGTGACGTAATAATAAACGCTACAAAACAATCCAACAATCAAATTCAGAATGGCTGAAGTTCAGCGTGAAATTTTATTCGTGCCTTTCAGAAAGCAAATCAGGTGTTTCAGCCAATGGATGGGGTGTTTTGGTGTTTCAGCCAATGGAGGGGTTGTTTTGGTGTTTTGAAACTCTCGATTTCTGCCTGTAAGGAAGACAATATGTTCGCAGCCCTTCTGTATTGAGCCTTGCCCGCTGGGCCCAGGTCAAAGATAGTTCCTATGCGGAAGTTTTACATCGCGAACTTTTTGTCCTGTCATTACTATCCTTGGGTTATCGTCCGGCAATTGGCTGCCGCGAGTGGATGAAAGGATTAGGGGCGGTTACTGAGAGTTTAACTGAGGGGCAACTGAATCCTGGCCTCGGAGTCTTACAGTTACTACTGCAAATTGTACAACTACTTCTTCGTCTTCATCACCGACGGGCTGGCCGGCCGAGAAGATTTAGTTTACTGAGTTGTTCGCGCTGGCAACGGGACCGGCGGTCTGTTATGAACGTGAGTTGAAAATTTGCTGTTTGGTTTGGTGTTTCAAAATATGACGCGTTTCTGCCATTGGGTAGTTCATACTGGACGTCGGGCCCGGGGGCCAGGGGTAAGGCTAAAGGGCCGTTTTCTGTGTTTGTGTTTCATGTAAGTTTAATATGTATCTTGTGTACAAGTCATTCTGACTGTTGTACGGGCCTAGGTATTTGTGTGATCAGTCACGTTTTGTAACGCTCCTGTTGTACTGGAGTTGGCTCTGTTGTGTGAGTCGTATGGTAGTCTGGGATTACGTAACGTTGTTGAGGAAGCGTGTTAGTAGCTTGTGGCAAGGGCCTGTTGATACACGCGGCTAGTGTATCGTATGGTACATAAGGAGACTACGAGTGTTAGATGATTCACTGTGAAGGTCGTTGTTTCTGTTTTTGTATATTTATGTGTTTTGTGTCTGTTTAATTTTGTGTAAAGAGAACTGTGCACAGAATATATTTCTACTAGTTACTGATGTGTATTGCATTGCTTGAACGCGTGTCGTTTGTCTCCATTACTTACGATCACCAAAGGAGTTCAACTTTGCGGGACCCAGCCGCCCAAACGGCCGACGGGGAGGTACAAATTGCCGGCCCCCCGCTAATTCAATCTAATGCCGTCATCCCTTTCGTGGTGGCGACCGCGTGCGCTTAGTATATTTCCAAGGAATTAATAAAATTGAAAGCAAAATTGTAAAAGGTGACTGTTAGCGTCATCATGTTTACACATCTGTGTGTCTGTATGTCCCCATTCAAAAACTTCTCTCACAAAGAACGGATTTTATTGAAGATGAATCCGTGGGAATATTTCGACAGTCTGTCTAGAAAATTCACGTTTCTTTCCAAAATATGACAAGAATAACATATACTAAACATAAACGCCTATGCCAATTTAGAATTAGGTCTCGCTGAAAATATGTTATAACGATAAAATTGCATCGAGGTTAGTGATGAAATGGAAACAATTGTTTTTAATTTCAGTAACTAATAACAACAAAATACAGCACGAATAAATGCGTTGTGCGTTTGGGGAAAATGAAGCAAGTGTAAGGAGAGTATTAATCCTCATTTTTTCATAACTGAATACTTCGTTCTAGTTTCGTAAAGTAATTCATGACAACATTTACAGAATCTGAGAAACTGCGGAACGTCTAACTTGTCATTAGAATCTGTTGAGCTAAATTGTGAGTCTGCAACAAGCCACGAGCAAACGAATATTCTTGTTTCTGTGTAGCATCTACCAAATTACATGAAAGGCATATGAGATATAAATTTACAGCTGACATAATTTCCCACAAGAACATTGTTGTGGATCACTCATTGTCTTTATACTGCTGACAGTTTTATGTAGCTCAACAATGTAAAGAAAACATTTTTGCTTTTCCACAGTAACAATGGATACGCGAACTCGCCAACATGTTACGTTGTACGTACGTAGCCTATGATGTTAATTTGCAGCGCACCGTGTGGAAGTGGCTTACAGGATCAACATACTGAACCTGTACAGTTCCACTGCAAGCAGTTGCGCTCACACACATCTTACGTCTGCCAGTTAGCAACAGTTTGCAATATCCCTCAGAAATGAGTAACACATTCAGCCTTCCAAAACTCTTAATGTCGCATGCACATTCAGATATATTTAGCGGTTTCTGAGCGCAGTAAACTGCAAAACACTGACTGTGAAAGTTACTGTCTTCCATCACGTGACGCCGTGTAATTTTGTTAGACAGCATCTTGGTGCAATGACGTAGACTTGTCTACCAAACTGTATGGCGTCACATAACCATATGCAGTTACTTTTACATTCCGTCAAATTTCTCTCCATAACGTCATTACGCAGTAACACAATCCAGTTCAGTGCATTAATATTGAGTTCCAGTGAATGTACAGATTCACAGGCAGTTCAATCGTTTGTGTGTGTCGCACTGGGTGAGTTCAATGGAGTGAAGTGTAGGTCGTGAATTTGTAGTTTCCTAAAGACATAATTCGACACCAATGAAGTCTATTATGTTCTTGTGTCAGTCCGAAATTTTGGCAACCTCTATATGTCATATTAAAAGAGAAATTACTTACAGAATTTTCAGTAAATGTTTCGTCTGTCTGTCTCTGAAGTTCCCTGAAGGCGGTAAATTTCTTTATGCCAGTTTTATAAAGAAAAATTCAAAACATTGAACGTAAACGATGTTAGCAATATTATTATTATTATTATTATTAACATTTTTTTAAATACACTCCAAATATACTTATCAGAAAAGACTTTAGAATACAGAAAGTGTCAAAAATACATGAGGGTAAATATGTTTCTTAAAACATATGTCAACTTAAAACATGACAAAATTCATAGCTTCATATTAATATTGTCGTAAGTAGTCACATGATAAAACCTGTAATAATTGTATAAATGTGGAATGAAAATATATGTGTGTGTATGTGTGTGTTTTTGTGTGTGTGTGTTGTGTGTGTGTTGTGTGTGTGTGTGTGTGAGTGTGTGTGAGTGTGTGTGTGCGCGCGCGCGCTTCAGACTGATTAAGTGTAAAGATGAATATTATAATAATTAATATAATTTTTAAAATCATAATAAATTCCTTTCAAAGAATTCATTATAATATTAAAAAGAACCTGCTAGAAGGAACTTTTTCAAGACCAAATTAAATCTGTTGGAATCATAAGATAATTGCTTAATATTAAGTGGAAAATTATTGAAAATTTTAATTCAACAATAATACACAACTTTTTGTGCGTTTGACAGATTTATTGTTGCAGAATGTGAGTCAAACCTTGTCTAGTATTAATACTGTGACCTGCAGAAATCCATTGCAAAGTATCTGCGTTCTTTGCTACAAATACTGATAATGAAAATATGTATCGGGGGTAGAGTTAATGAATATTTAACTTTTTAAACAAGTGTTGGCAAGTGTCTATATACATAACATTTATTATTATTATTCTTAGTATTCTTTTTCATATCTCAAAAATAAAGTTGCTCTAGGACATACTATTTACAATTCATAATCCCATCCACACTTAAACTCCAAACTAGGTGACAATAACCAGATTCAGACTGACCCAAACCTGCTTTATATCATGTTGGTGTCACTGCAAACTGAGTTGAGAACTGAAAAACAACTGACCGTCACAGTTGTGAAGTCTGTTAAAAATGCAGTGCCATTTTGTTGGTGCTTACTGCCTGCAACTTCAGGTAGAACAGTGAATCTTCTACCTGTAGAACTGGGGGCAGTTGGTTCCTTCGACATGTTGGTAAATGTGTACAGCTGACTGAGCATCACATCCAGTAAGTCAGAATTCCTCAGAAGAACTGCAGACCAGATACACTGCATCGACCAGATATTTAAGAATAAGCTTAAATTCACACATGCAGCTATTCAATGGTGGTTGAAACTTACTGCTGTTTGCAAGAAGTCAAAATTATATACTGAATGAAAAATCAACATCAAACATGCCAGGTCAGAACATGAAATACTTTTATTTATTCATACAAGTTGCTGAAACCATACATGCTTCAAAGTTGAACCGTAGAAGAGAACAACATAAAAATAATAAATCCAATTTCAAAGCACTTTAAACACAAAAAAGAATGTTTTTATCTCAGTATTTAACCGCCTTGATGCACATAATTTTTTTTACAATAATTTTATTTTGTACCTCTACATGTTTCGAGCACATATGCTTATCATCAGGAGGTCAAAATTAAATTACACAGCCTCTGGTATCATCACACCTATAGGTGTGATGATACCAGAGGCTGTGTTATGCACTCTTGACATTCTGATGATGAACACATGTGCTCGAAACATGTAGAGGTATGAAATAAACTTATTATAAAACAAAAATTTTGTTCATCACGTTGGTTAATTACTGAGTTAAATCTACTGAGATGCACAGTCAGCAAAATGTCAAAAAAAAAATTAAGAATATTTTTCACCTTGAAGAATGAAGACATTGAGAGGACCAACTCTGACTTGCATATAAGGTTTGAAAATGTATGCAAGTTTTCACTTTTGTTTCATTATGCAGGTAACAGTGAGGTGTATGTATTAACACTTTAAACACCGAATTAAATCCCATCTGCCACTTGCTGGCATTATTAGGAGCTCACCATATTCTCCACGTTAGCTGGATAAGGGTTATTATATTGGGGGGGGGGAAGGGGCAGTGCACTACACAGCCCGGTATGTTACACTTTGCACGGCGTAACGAATGAGGTTGTTTCAGATCATTTGGTATGAAGCCTGATGTTTGTATACAAACTGCACATATATAAAAACAAATATTACTGGCAACTGTGGCTGTTTGTTGTTACGTATTTTAATATTTGCTATCATAATGGAGTAATTTATCAACTGTATATACTTTAGCGTTTTAAGATTTTAGTCATTCTTCTAATGTGCAGCAGAATATATCTTGGCATGTTGGTTTATATACCTTTGATTTAGTAACTCCCTGAGGATGGTACAACAGTGCAGAAACATGTGGCAGTTGATACATATCATAAATGGCGTATAACGGAACGCATTTGTTGGATGATGTATTGATTGTACAAACATGTACAGTATAAATAATGAAAATAATTTGGACTGTTTTTTAACGCAGTGTTCAGAACGCTTTCATGTTCAACATGCTATCTACTATTATAAAACCACAGTCCCTCAGTATACAAGCAACCATTCCACATGTTTTCACTTACAATGAGTTCCTTTCTCTTCCTAATTGCTATTCCCATTGCCTCTTCTAAGCTACCATCAATTCCTAAACCTTAAGTATGCGCAGAACAACATCACATCCCTCAGCAGTCTGTGCAGAAACAGCAGCCTGGCAATATCTATACTATTTTTCATACTTTTACTTTGCTGTATTTAGTGTTAATTTTTTTTTAGTTGTATATAATGGAATTTTGTGGACTGTTTGCAATTTGATACCCAATTTGTATGCTTTATGGTGTTCGTTCCATACGTTGTGGATAACTAACTGACAACACTCCACCAAAGCAAAGTAAAACGTTCTTCATTATATATGTGTGTGTGTGTGTGTGTGTGTATGTATATGTGTGTATATATATATATATATATATATATATATATATATATTTACTTATTTACTCCATGCAGCAGAATCCCTTTCAAGAAGCTAACCAGGTCACAGCTAGGCAAGAAATTCCCGCATTTAATGGAACCAATATTTGTATTACTGCATTCACAAGGACCAACCACCTGTCTGAAGCCAGACCCAGATCAATACTGTCCACTGTTTACATTCCACTTCCTAAAGATCCATCTTAATATTAATCTATTGTCTATGTCACGGACTACCAAGAGGTCTCAGTGTGCGCAGTGTACACAGTGGCATATTGCACGACATGCGCGATATTCACAGTACGCAGAGTATGCACATTACACAAAGTATGTACAGTACGCGTAATGGGCACAGCACGCACATTATGCTCAGTGTGTGGTCAGTATGCACAGTATGCACAGCACGCACAGAATGAACAGCACGCACAGAATGCACACCATACACTTCATTACACCACCCCCATGTCTCTGCTGCATTCAACCAATCAATCCACTCACAAATAACACACATACCAGATATAATTTTGACAATTGAGTTGCATTCTTTTAAAATGTTCTGTACTAGCTTGATGATGACCTTGATGTGTCGAAACTTGCAGCGATTTACTGCGAATATAAAATAAAATAGCTCTCCGACGGTTGCTGTTATATTTTTTTGTTATGACGTCATCTATTTGTGCAATTGTATGATGAGAGATCGACAAATTTCCGGACAGACAGGAACGCTAACAGTGGATTGTGTGGGCATCGCCAGTCACGGCGTCCTCGGTGTAGCCCAATTCCTATTCCCTGCGTGCTTGATTGGAAGTGGTACGTGCGTGCACTTTCAGGTACCGCACAGACAGGAAGGACCACCGGTAAGTGTTAATTTATGATAAAATGTACTATCTGTACTGTTCACCAGGTGAGCCACATTTTATCAGCTGAGGAACTGTCAGCTTCCACAGAAGCACTCTGCTTACTGCGGTCTCAGTCAGCACTTCCTTTATATCAATCGCATTGACGGTCGCAGTACAAATGTTGTGTAAGACATTCCTTAATTAATAAAACAATATAAAAAGTCTCCAATTACATCTAAACGCTTGTCAAATCTTTTTATTAATTAGCATTAGTGGCAACACTGCGGTTACAAAATGGCCGGTACAGAAGAACGTTATTACGGTAAGTGTAAATATTGAGTGCTGTAGAACAAAATACAGCGAAGTGAACGAACAGTATGAAGTGACAGTAGGATAATAAATGGAGATGTTATTTTGGAGATGTAATTTGATATTGATGAGCTAAAAGAACAGTGGTGGCGCTGCTGTACTGTAAGCAAGCAAACAATAACAACTCCGTAATTTTTACGTATTTTTGTATGAAGAAACCAATTTAGAAAATTGTGCTACATGTATTTGCATAAAGATAACAGTGAATTTTCTTCATAATAAACTGCACTTGTTTTTAAACTCACAGTAAACAGATCCTAATATTACTAGTATCTACTGGGTCCGGAAAGCCATGGGACATGTTGAAAACTGGCTACTTACTTGCTTAATGGTTTTATTGAATTTTGTAAACTGGACCTTTGAAGTATTTTGAGAAATTGAATTGGGTGTGTGTATGAGTGTGTGTTTGTGTGTGGTGTGTGTGATGTGGTGTGGTGTGTGTGTATGTGTGGTGTGTGTGTGTGTGGTGTGTGTGTGTGTGTGTCTGTGTGTGTGGGTGGTGTGTGTGAGTGTGTGGGGTGTGTGTGTGTGTGGTGTGTGTGTGGTGTGTGTGTGGTGTGTGTGTGTGTG